>Ga0302326_10000953_pt1 | contig 75922 bp, 77 predicted proteins | sample Palsa_T0_3_FD_202264 | JGI IMG/M metagenome (GOLD analysis project Ga0302326, IMG submission 202264) | Peat permafrost microbial communities from Stordalen Mire near Abisko, Sweden - Palsa_T0_3 | ecosystem: Environmental > Terrestrial > Soil > Palsa > Peat permafrost | place: Sweden: Abisko... | reverse complement strand
TTCCATTGTACTGGGTCGCAGGGCGGGAACGGACCAACCGTGCCTCAGCGTCTATCCCGAAATCTGAACTCGGGCGATGCGATCAGCGTCGCATAAGATCCGAAGCGATCGCCGTCCCATCTCGGCTCCGGCTCGATCGGCTCTTCCTCGAATACTCGCAGCGTCCGGTACGTGGTGGAGCGCTGCACCGGGATGCGCCCGGCCGCCCGAACCCAGGATCGCAACTCCGCCGGGTGCAGGAACTGGCCATGCTGCGCGCCGGCCGATGTCGAGATGCTCTCGTTCATCAACGTCCCGCCGAAATCGTTGGCGCCGGCTGCCAGGCATTCTTGCGCAAGCTGCGCTCCTTGCTTCACCCACGTGGCTTGGATATTCGGAATCCAGGGGTCCAGCATAAATCGAGCGACGGCGTACATACGCAAAACATCCTCGCGAGGTATGTTTGTGGGGACGCCGGGCACCAGCGACTTCTTCACCATCGGCGCTTCGGCCGCAATGAAACTCAGCGGAACAAATTCGGTGATGCCGCCGGTCTCCTTCTGTATCCCGCGCAGCAGGTCCAGGTGCCGCGCACGATCCAATGCCGTCTCGATATGCCCGTACATGATAGTGGAAGTGGTGGGAAGGCCGATCTTATGAGCGGTGCGGATCACCGTGATCCAGTCGCGGGTGGAAATGCGCCCCGGAGAAATGATCTCGCGTATGCGGTCGTCCAAAATTTCGGCCGACGTTCCCGGCATGGACCCCAGCCCCACGTCTTTCAGAGCCAGCAAGTAATCTTCGATACTTCGATTCGACAAGGTCGCGCCGTACAGAATCTCCTCGGGTGAAAACGCGTGGACATGAATCTCGGGGATGGCTCGTTTGATGGCCGCGCAAAGATCGATGTAAAACGATCCTTCGATGCGCGGCGGCAATCCCGCCTGGATGCAAACCTCGGTAGCGCCCAAATCCCAAGCCTCGCGAACGCGCCGCAAAATCTCCTCGGTAGGCAGGAAATAGCCTTGCTCCGCGCGATGGCCGCGGCTGAACGCGCAAAAGCCGCAGCGCTTCACGCAAACGTTGGTGAAATTGACGTTGCGGTTCACCACGTAGGCCACGCGATCGCCCACTCTGCGCCGCCGCAGTTCGTCAGCCATAGCAACCAGCCGAAGAAAGTCGTCGCCCTCCGCCGCAAATAGCGCCGCGCCATCTTCGGCCGAAAGCTCCCGCCCTTCCTGCGCCTTGTCCAGAACTGCTTCGATATTCATGCCACCAAACCCCCTTCATCCGTCCATGCCAGAGCCTTCTCGCGAAATCCCGGAGCCATCCAGCGGGGATCGCGCAAATATTCCGGATACGCCGCCAGCCTCTCGCGCAGCTCAAATCCCGCTTCCCGCGTCACCGCTTCCAGCGCCGCAATCTGCGGCCACGCCATCTCCGGATTGATAAAATCGCGCGTCACCGGCGAAATGCCTCCCCAATCGTTGATGCCCGCCAGCAAATAGAATCCATAAGCGTCCTGCGAAAGATTGGGTGGAACTTGCAGATTCACCGTGCTCCCTAAAATCAGCCGAGCCACTGCCGTCGTGCGCGCCACATCCAGCGCGGTCGGCTCCGGACGCCCGGCGAATAACGTATCCCCCTTGGCGCGGAAGTTTTGCACGATCACCTCTTGAATATGCCCGTATTTCTCATTCAGTTCGCGGATAGCGAACAGCGCGTCCACGCGCTCGTCCGGCGTTTCGCCAATGCCGATCAAGATGCCCGTAGTGAACGGCACGCGCAATTCCCCGGCGGCTTCGAGCGCGGCTAACCGGACTTTGGGAACCTTGTCGGGACAGCGATAATGCGCCTCGCCCGGCGCCAGCAATCGCGCGCTGGCCGTCTCCAGCATCATCCCCATGCTCGCGTTCACCGGCCGCAGCAGCTCCATCTCGTCGCGCGAAAGAACGCCCGGATTCGCATGCGGCAACAGGCCGGTCTCTTCAAACACCAACTGGCACATGGCCCGCAGATATTCGATAGTGGAATGAAAACCGCGCTGCTCCAGCCACTCGCGATACTCGGGATACCGCAGCTCCGGCTTATCGCCCAGGCTGAACAGCGCTTCCTTGCAACCGGCCTTTTTGCCCGCGCGAGCCACGGCCAGCACTTCATCCGGCGTCATGGTGTGCGCCTTACCGTCACCCGGCTCGCGCGCGAACGTGCAATATCCGCAGCGATCCCGGCAAAGGTTGGTCAGCGGGATAAAAACCTTGCGCGAATAGGTGACAGTGCGTCCGGTGCGCGCGTCGCGAATGGCGCCGGCTTCTCGAAGAAGCTCCAGCAGCTCGCCGCCGGTGGCGCGAATCAATCTACCGGCGTCGGACCGCGAAATTCCCGTTTCAATCTGTTGCGGGAGCATGCGTCATCCATTATCCCATCTGGCATCATCCCATCTGGTGAGTGTGATCGAGTTCAATCTTATACGTAACGCGCACTTCGCCCGGCCCGCGATACGGATATTTGTCCTGCCCCGTGTATTTCTTGGTCAGCTTGTCGATCAGCTCGTCCGCGCCTTTTTCGGTGATCTCCACCACTTTTCCACGAATCGAAAGGTGGCGATACGGATTGTCGGGATCCAGAATATCGATGCCGACCCGCGGGTCGTGCCGCATGTTCTTGTCCTTCACCCGCCCCTTGGCGGTGTTAATGAGAATGTGCTTGCCGTCGTACTCGAACCAGACCGGCGCCACATGGGGGCTGCCGTCCGGCATCAATGTAGCCAATTGCGCAAAAGCCTTCTTTTCGGTCAGGTCCAGATATTGTTCGGGAATCGCTGCCACGGTACTCTCCTCTTCCTTTCGAGCGTACACCAACCGGGAGCCGTTTGGTCTGTCTTACTCGAAAATCTCGGCCAAGGAAAAGGTGGCCTGCACCGGCTCAGAGCTGTAATCGCGATCCACCACGCGACGAATCACCTGATCGTTCAGCTGCGAGTATACGGTCATCGCCTTTCGCCTGGCGTCGATTACCCAAACCTCCAGCGCGCCCTCGGCAAAGGAAAGCGTCAGCTTGCGATCGATTTCTTCCCCGGGCGAAAGAATCTCGACTCTTCCGCCGATGCGTAGGCGCTGAGTACAACAATCTTGTCGGTCATAATTCTTAAGCCGTAGGCCTTTTTTTGCCGTTCCCTCTGGATCTTTCGGCAAAAGAGGATTATAAACAAATGTAGGGACTCGAATTTAATGAGCAGTTCAGTACGCCGCGTTCTTCTGGGGGTTGTCTTCGCGCTGATCGCAGCATATGGGTTGTCCGAACTGCGCGGCCCGCAAGGTCTGCCCGCTCTCAAGGAGCGTTGGAACGAAATCCGCCAGCTCGAAGAAGAAAACGCCAGTCTCCAGCGCGAGAACGATTACCGGCGGGATCGCATCAAGAAGCTGGAAAGCAGCCCTTCGGAGCAGGAACTGGAAATACGGAAAAAGCTGAAGCTTTTGCGGCCGGGCGAAACTTCGTTCATTCTTCCGGAGCCCAAAGCCGCTACCCCGGACACACCACCGCCCGACTCAAAATAGCGCGTGATGATTCAGCGGGCCCGATCCGGATCCCAGTTGTGGATTGTTTCGAATGGCCTGTGTGATGTAACGCTTGGCTCGTTCCACCGCCTCCTTGAGATCGCAGCCCGCAGTGAGCGATGCCGTAATGGCCGCTGAGAACGTGCACCCGGTTCCGTGGGTGTGGCGGGTTTCGATGCGGGGCGAGTTGAACTCAGTCCATTCGCCCTGCTGGAACAGGATGTCGACCGCATCGCCGGCCAGATGGCCGCCTTTTACCAGAACCGCTTGAGGTCCCATTCCGGCCAGCTTTCGGGCGGCCTCGCGCATTCCGGGGACGTCGCGAACTTCGTCGCCGGTAAGGAGGGACGCCTCGTCCAGATTGGGCGTCAGCAAAAAAGCATTTGGTAACAAAAACGTTTTGAGCGCCTGGATGGCGTCGGCGGCTAACAGCGCCGTTCCGTTCTTGCTTACCAGGACCGGATCGACGACCAGAGGGAACGGGAAATCGCGGGCCAGCGCCGCCACCGCTTCCACGATCGCGCGGTTCCCGAGCGCTCCGGTCTTCGCAGCGGCGGGCGGGATATCCTCGATGACCGCGCGAATCTGATCGGCCACCAGCTCCGGATCCAGACATTCGACGCGTTGCACCCCGAGCGTGTTCTGCACCGCGATCAGGGTGACCACGGCTTCGCCATAAACGCCGAATTGATGAAATGTTTTGAGGTCGGCCTGGATGCCCGCGCCGCCGCTGGCATCGGACCCCGCAATTGTCAGCGCGACCGCCTGCTTAGTACTCACGTTCGCAAGTTCGGTCATTGGTGCACTTGTGGCGCACTCATGTGAATGCCCTCGTACTGGCCCGATCACCAGTGTTCGCAGGAGTGCGAACACGGCACGCACGAGTGCGTGCGCCACGTGAGGACTTAGTTGGGGACATCCACCCCCAGTTGGGCCATCAGGCGCCGGTACGCCGGGTCGGAGTGGAGACTCACCAAGGCGGGCGAGACGGGAAGAGTGGCCATGTAGAGCTCGCGCTGCTTGTAGGAGGCGGCCAGATAATCCAGCGCGTCCCGCTTTCTGCCGAGCAACCCGGAGGTCTCGGCAACCAGGAAGGCCGGGTACTTCCCTTCATTCGCGAACTTTTTCTGAATCCTGAGCAGATTTTCGAACATGCCGGGAGAGCCGCTCGCGCTGAAACCCTTTTCCGCTTCGGCGACTACCGCAAGTTCCACGGCATCGTGGGACGATTCCGCCGCCAGTCGCGATTCCGACAAATAGTTTCGGCAGTCCTTCGAGACGAAGCAGATATAGGAGAGATGCCGGTGGGCCGATCGAAACGAGGGTTCCGCCGCTTCAATCTGACGCAGTTGTTCGACCGCCTGTTCGCGCCGGCCCTGGTAAAACAGCAGCAATCCCTGATCGGCCAGAATGGATCGCGATGCGGGCTGCAGTTCCCGGGCGCGCGCCATCTCCTCGGAAGCCTCCGCAAGCCGGCCCACGGACATCAACGCCGTGGCGTACCAATGGTGCGCTTCCGCATAATTGGGGTTCAACTCCGCGGCGCGCTTGAATTCGCGCTCGCCGTCTTTCAAATCCAGCGATCCATAGAACAGATCGAAGCCCAGGGAGCTATGGGCTTCGGCCAGCGAGTCGTCCAGTTCCACGGCTTTCCGGGCGGCAGCCAGAGCCCGAGGCCAGGCTTCGCTATCTGGCATGGCGGCGAACTCGCGTAGCAGGCCGTAGGAATCGGCCAGGCCCACGAAAGCTCTGGCATAACCGGGGTCGGCGACCATAGCCTGGGTGAAGTAATCCACGGCCTTTTCCAGATCCTCCGGAGTCCGTTTGTTCCAGTAATATCGGCCCTCAAGATATAGGTTCGCGGCCGGAGACGCAACGGCTTTCGGCCGAACCGGCAGCGTTTTGGCCCACACTTTGCCGACGGCCTCCCGCCAGGCGTTCCAGGAAACCGCAAGTGTGCCCAGGGCCCCCGCCAGCAGTGCCGCCGCGACAATCCACCGGATCTTGGCGGTCCGGTGAGCAGGCAGCGTGGGGGCGCGCGCCTGGATTGGTGGGCACTCGCCGGAGAAGCAGGGCAGGTAAGAGCCTTTGGGCAACTCGATCCGAACAGGGTCGGTTTTCCCGACCGTTTCGTAATACTCGTGCAGTTTGAACCGCAATAAGCGAGCTTGGACGCGGACTACCGGGTCGGTGCGCGGATCGAAATCCATCCCACGGCCGAACACCTCAACGCCGATCTCCATCTCCTTGGGAGCATCGCTGCGTCCAGAGAGCTTCTGCTCCACCGTATAGCGCAGGAACTGGGCCAGGCGCGGCGAACGGACAAAAGCCGGAGTCGCAAGAATACGGCCGAGCGCGGCGTTTACTTCTTTAGAATCAACCATGGCTCACATGGCCAGCACCACGTATACTACCGTAAAACCCTGGCGGTTTCTCTCGAAAAGCTTCATTATAGTGTACTGCCCTGGCGACGCCTGGAGCAGGGAGGTCGATTTCTATGAGGAAGCTCTTTCTCCTGTCTTGCATCAGCGCAGGCGCTTTGCTGGCACAGGCGCCCACTATCGCGGGCGTTTACAATGCAACGCTCGAAACCAGCACATCATTATGTCCGGGCGCCTTGGCGGGCGTCTTTGGAACTGGCTTTGGATCCGGTTCTCTAACCAGTGTAGTGTTGCTTGTCGGCGGCCAGAAGGGCTTTGTGGTCTTTGTGTCTACTACTCAAGTCAATGTAGAGATACCTTTCAATGCACCGGTGGGCGCAACTACCGTCGTTGTCACCACTGGCGGAGGGACCTCCGCCCCCTTCAATGTGACCCTCACCGCGGTAGCGCCGACCATCTCGCTAGCCGCCGGCTCAACCACCGCCGGTCTCTTCCTCAACTTGAAAAACTCGATTGTGAGCGGCACGAACCTGGCTAACCCGGGAGACACGCTCTATCTTTATGCCACGGGGCTGGGTCCAACCAATCCGGCCGCACCGGTCTCCGGCGAGGCAGCGAGCACTCTGCCAACCGCGACGATGCCCACACTGACAGTGGGGGGAGTGGCCGCGACAGTCTTGTATTCGGCGATCCCAAATGGCTTTGCGGGACTGTATCAGGTCAATTTCACGGTTCCCAAGACCGTCCAAGGCACCATTCCGGTGGTCCTGAGCATCGACGGCCAGAGCAGCAACACAGTGACTCTGCCATTATTCGGCATCTCGGCAGTGGTGAACGCCGCCTCCTTCCTCAACACCGACACGGCCGCCCCGGAGGAGATGATCAGCATCTTCGCGAACGGGCTGGGCACGACGAACCAACTTTACGGCTTCCCTTCCACCACGGTGGAGGGCGTTTCGGTGACCATCAACGGCATCCCCACGCCGTTCACTGCTTTAGCCGCTTCGGGCAGCCAGATCAACCTGGTGGCGCCATCCAATTTGCCAACCACGGGAACGGTGCAGGTTCAGCTCACCACGCCCACCGGGACCAGTATCGATTATCCGTTGATCATGAACCCGGCCGTGCCGGGCATCTTTCTGGTGACCGTCCCTTCGGATCCCACCGCCGATATTGCCGTCGCGCAATTTGCCAATACGGTCTGGCTGGTAGTGCCCACGTCCGCCGCTACCGCGCTGCAGATTCCGCAGAACTGCTCGGAGTCCAACGCGAACCCATTATCGATTTGCGGACAGCCGGCGGCTCCGGGCGATTACCTGGTGCTTTACGCGACGGGGCTGGGTGAGGTGACGCCCAACGGCGATCCGAGCGGCACTCCGCTGCCCACCGGTGTGGTTGCGCCGGTGAGCGGCAGCCCGCTGTACGAGACAACCGCCGCGCCAACCGTCCAAGTGGGTGGGGTCGCAGCCACTGTGCTGTTCTCCGGTGTCGCGCCGGGAACGGCCGGAGAGTATCAGATCGATTTCCAGGTTCCAACGGGAGTCACGGAGGGCGACGCGGTTCCGCTCACGGTTTCAATGCCCGGAAGCAATACAGCCACCGCGACACTGGCGGTGCATTCCAGATAGCCCCGGGGGTGGTCAGCCCGCTGGTTCATCAAACCAAGGCGCCGGCGAGCCGTTGCACGGTTTCAAAGGTGTCCGCTTCGGCCGCGGTTTTGTGGTGCGATAGCGCTTCACTCGAGCGAAACGCAGCGCGAAACCGCTTACGTAGCGCGGGCTGACCTGAGCAAGCAATGCCGCTACCCCACACTGGTGGTGCATTCCAGATGGCTTCGGGGTGGTCAGCCTGCTGGTTCATCAAATCAAGACGCCGGCGAGCCGTTGTACGGTTTCAAAGGTGTCCGCTTCGGCTGCGGTTTTGTCGGTGCGATAGCGCTTCACTCGAGCGAAACGCAATGCGAAACCGCTTACGTAGCGCGGGCTGACCTGGATTTCGTTGAAAGCGATCTCGACCACCAGTTCGGGCTTCACGTGTACGGTGTGGGCGTCGCGACCGATTTCCAGGCGCAGCAGTTCCTGCGTTTGCCATGCCAGCATTTCATCGGTCAGCCCTTTGAAAGTCTTCCCGAGCATCGCAAATCCGCCTTTCTGGATATCGCGCGCGCCCAGGTGCAGATTGCTGAGCCAGCCTTTGCGCCTGCCGTTTCCCCGCTCGGCGGCCAGGATGACCAGATCCAGCGTGCGGGCGCGCTTCACCTTAACCCAGCTTTGCCCGCGCGCTCCGGCCGCGTACTTAGCGCCGATGGCTTTGGCCATGATGCCTTCATGGCCTCGCGCCAGGGACTGTTCGAGAAATTCATCCGCAGCCTGGGCTTCGCCAGTGACGGTGTGGGGGATCAGATTCTCGCGGCGGGAAAGCTCCGAGAGTGCGGCGAAGCGGCGCGCCTGGGGTTCGTCGAGGAGGCTCCCGCCATTGAGATAAAGCAGGTCGAACCAGAATGGCGTGATGGGCAGCTCCTGCCGCATGCGATCGACATCCAGCTTGCGTCCAAACCGCCGCATGGTGATCTGAAACGGCTGCGGCTGTCCGACCGGCAGAAGGCTGATCGCTTCTCCATCCAGGATCAGATCCTTGGCGGGAAGCTTGCGCGTTATTTCCACGAGCTCCGGCACTGCGGCTGTCACGTCTTTTAAGCTGCGCGAGTATACGATCACGTCGTCGCCGGACTTGTGAACCTGCACGCGCGCGCCATCCATCTTGTATTCGAGTGCGGCTTCTCCAATGCAGGCCAGCGCTTCGGGAACGTCGTCGGCGGACTGCGCAAGCATCGGCTGGATGGGCCGAAACAACTGGACATCGTACTGCGCCAGCCCGGCTTCGCCCTGTTCGAGAGCCGCTCGGGCCACTCGGGCGATATCGCCCGCCATCATCGCGGCGCGGCGGACTCGATCGGGCGGAAGACCGGAAGCCTTGGCGACGCCCTCCAGCATGATTCCTTCCAGCGCGCCTTGCCGCAGCTCGCCCATCACCAGCCCGCTCAGGAATTGCTGTTCGGCGTCTGTGGCGCGGGAGAACATCGTTTGCAGAAGCTCGAGACGCCGCCGCTGGGAGCCGCTGCCGCTGGTCTCGGTGATGTTTTGAAGAATGCGGTCAACCTCGAGGATTTCGAGCGATGGGCTTGCTGCGGGCGAATTGCTAACGTCCCGGAGAGCCGCATAACCGATGCCGATGCGTCCCTGCCGCGTCTGGCCGGAGAGAAACGGGACGACGATTTCGATCTCTTGCGGGTTGAGCTGGCGGATCAGGCGGGCCAGAAGATAGATCTTTTCGAGACGCTTGGTGGTATCGGCGACACGGCGTGAAGTGTCGACTACGCTGGCGAGCAGCATGTTTGCAGCATAGCTGACACGAGGCAGTTCTTGGCCGCCGTCCATTCAGGGATCCGCAATCCTGCGCATTCCTGCGCATTCCTGCCACTCCGAAGCGGGCCGAACGTTTGTCAAACGAACTTCCTGTATGCCGATCAGTTTCCGAAAGGTACCTGTTGCACACTGGTTGTGCCCAGCGAATTAGTTACCTGTGCGGTCACGAAACCGATCTCCGCCTCGTTTCCAGTCACGGGAAACACGGCGAGCACTTGGAACATTCCACCCACCTGCGTGGTGCTGAAATACTGCTGGAAGTCTGTGGCCGCGTTAACGTCGATCGCGCCCTGCGGCAGCGCTTTGCCTTTAATGTCGTAAAAAGTGTACGAGATCTGCGACGCGGAATAAGTGTTGTCGAAACCGGAAAAGGCCACGTTGAGCGAGCCAAAGAGCCGGACGGCGGTAGCGCTGTCAAGGTCGATGGGCGCGGGAGGAATGGTTAGGCTGGCCTGCTGCGGAGGATCGCCATTCAGCGTCAACGTGAACGTGATAGTTCCGGCTGTGGTTCCGGTCTGAAACGCCATGCTAGATTGGCCGCCAATGGTGGCTGAGGTGGCGCCGGCGGCAATAGCCACGGTGGCGATGTGAGCAGGCCCGGACAAAACCTGAACGGCCGCGTCATCGGTAACGCCCGCGACGCTGGGCAGAAACGCCATGGTCAGAGTCCCGTTGCCGCTTACCTGTGAGGCCGACGCAAGCTGAATGGTGATGCTGTTTTGTTGCGCGCTGGCGCCGACGGTGGAAGCAAGGACGATGGACGCGCCAGGGAGCGGTGGGACTTGTCCTTGGCCTTTGAGATTAAAGCTGAGGCTATCCACGGTCAGGGTCCCTGGATATCGGGTGGCCGTCGTCGGAGAGAAAGTAATATCAAAAGGCACGGATTTTCGGGGTGCGATTTGGAGCGGCGTCATGATGCCCATCGGCGGCCCGCTAAAGCCGGTCCCCGAGACCGAAACCGAGTTTACGGTAACTGAGGCATTGGTGGAATTGGAGAGCGTGATGGTCTCGGGCTGATGGTTGCCCACCAGGACCGAGCCGAACGGAATTTGAGCGCCGTAGGCGAGCGATCCGGAGCTGTCCGAAACGGTAATCTGACCAGTGGGCGCAGCCGCGCCGGTGGCAGTGCCCGTCAGTAGAATGTTCAGTGTAGTGTTAGGTGAGCTAACGACAAGCGTGCCTGCGTACAAGGCGACGATGGTGGGAGTAAAGACGACGCAAAAGGCGTTTTCTTTGTTCGGCGGGATGATAGGCGCGGGTTGGCATTCACTTTCCGGCATGCTAAAACCCGAACCGGTTACGGAGGCTGTAAGAGGCACTTCCACGCTGGCGCTATTTTGAACGCGAAACTGGATTGTAGCTGTCTGTCCTACCGTGGTCGTGCCAACAAAGAAAGAAGATCCTATCGGGGTCAAGGTAGACCCGTTCAACACGTAGACCTGGATGTCCGCCAGCGCCGAAAGCGGCAGTATGGAAGCGAAGAAAAGTGCGCGAAAGATCATTGTTGCTGCTCGGGAAGCCGATAAAACCCTTCGCTCCCATGCGTGGCGCGGATCGCGAAACTGCCGTTCAGACAGGTTAGCTGCACCCAGCCCTGCGACATTTGTTGCAGCGAAAAACTGGCGGGCAGCGACGCCCCAATGTGGACTTCGGAAGCATCGGCCCTGCGGATCGCGATGCCGGCGGAGTCGCGATAGACCAAATCGCCCGATGGGAGCACCAGTACCGGAGCATGGACGCCGGTGAGAGCCTTTTGCGAAATAAGGCCGCTGGCGTCGAGCGGCAGAACGAGTTCCCAAAGACTGTCTTTTCTTAGGACAATCAACGATGCTTCAAGTGGACCGGGAAACGCGATCGCGAGCACTGCGTCCGCCGCCAATTCTCCGGAGTTGAGCGAAACCGCCGCGAATGCATTCCCGCTCCACGCCACCAGCGCGCCGCTGGACGCGATATACGCCAGCGCCGAAGTGGAATCGGGAGAAAACGCGAAGAGCGCCGGACCTGGACTAGCATCCAGGGAAGCGAGCACCTTCCCCTGCGCGTCAAACGCCGCGAGCGACGAATCGGTCTTCAGCAAGCCCAATGACCCGGAGAACGCTGCTGTGACGACCGTGCCGGTAACAGCCGGACCGAGAATGAAGTTGCCCGCCAGCCCGTATGCCGGCCGCAGCGCACGCGCGCCGTCCAAGACAAATCCGAGCTGGGGGGGCGCAATGGCCGGTTGCGCCCAACCCCACGCGGACACCAGGAGCAGAGCCGTAATCTCCTTCATCATGGGTGCCCCACCGATTGCCCCACTGGTTGCCCGACAGTGATGGTTGGGGCACTTATGCTGGGCCCAGTGGTAGCAGCCTGAGTAGTGGGCGCCCCTTTAGAACGCAGTAACGCGAACGCAGCGCCCCCCGCGGCTACGCCCGCAACTGCCACGATCCAGAGCCACTTGTGTCCGCCGCCATGAGACGCCGTGAACACGCCTTCTCCCCCGGCTTTCAACGCGACGGTATCGCTAAGATATTGCGTGCTGACAATGCCCGTGCGCGCCTGCTCCTTGACCGCGGTGATGTGAATCTGCACGGTCCCCGGCGTCTTGTTCCATTGCATCCCCCAAACGGAGGCGCGGCCGTCGGCACCGGTGGTGACCACTTCAGTGCGCAAGCCGGAACTAAACGTACCACTGGCGCCCTGCTCCGGGAGGCGAAAACTGACCGAAGCCATGTCGAGCGGAAGGCCGGCTTCGTCGGTAACCAGAACAGTGACGCCGCGCGTGGCGCGCGAGCCAGTGCGATAAGTGAGGCCTTCGCCCTCCACCACTCTCAGTTGCACGATGACCGAGGCGTCTGCGGAAACCGCGAATACTAGCGCGCAACAGACCAGACCGCGCCAGGATTTTAGAGCTTGGTGTTGCACGCCATATAGGTGTGCCGGAGCTGTGGAAGTTCTCAGGCTCTACTGAGGGACGCGCGCAAAACGGAGTGCGGCGCGAGGCAGTTCCTGATCCGCTAGCTAGGTGGTGCGCGCCGCACCCTTTGCGTTACTGAGAACTGGCGCCGCCGAAGCGATGCCACTGTCCGTCGGACTGATAGCTGTTAGCTTGGGGTGCGGTTCCGGGCGGATTGTTCGGACCGGGCCCTGGAGCCGGCGCCGAGTTCTGCTGCTGACCATGCGCTGGGGGTGGAGGCGGCGGATAGCCTTGCCGCTGATTGGGCTGCGGGCCGTATTGCGGACCATACTGCTGTTGTTGCTGCGGAGGCGGTCCGTATTCATACTGCTGCTGTTGCTGCGGAGGAGGCGCGCCGTAGTAAGGGTCCGCTCCATAGGCGTAGGGATCGTACGCGTAGGGGTCGGCATAATATCCGCCGTATGGGTATCCGTAGGCGTACGGAGAGCCGTAATAGCCGCCGTAGTAAGGGTAGCCGAATCCAAATCCGAATCCGAGGCCCCAACCGCCATACCCATAGCCACGCCCGTACCCGCCACGGTATCCGTAGCCGCCGCCATACCCACCGCGATATGCACCGCCGTAGCCGCCGCCTCCCCGGTATCCACCTACCGCGCTCCCGCGAAATCCACCGCCAGAGCCGCCGATGGCGCGTCCACCGCCGCCCATAGCGCGCCCGCCACCACCGCCCATCGCGTGGCCGCCGCCACCACCGCCACCGTGACCACCCCCGCCCCTCTGGGCAAAACAGGCTCCGACAGCGAAAACAAGCGAGACGAGTGCGATTTGCAGGGCGCGCATAAAAACTCCTGGAGCTGACTCTCCGATTATAGGACGCGGGGCGCTCGCATTAGGATACTGAATTCTACTACCTTGGAGCCATTAGCTTTTCGATATATTTGCCGATCAGATCCACTTCCACGTTGATCGCGGTGCCGGCGCGATAACTCCGCAGGACCGTGTTTTCGTAGGTGTGCGGGATGATGGCCACCCCAACGACGTCGCCTTGGAGCGAAGCCACGGTCAAGCTGACGCCATCCAGCGTGACCGATCCCTTGTGAATCACATAGCGCTCCAGCTCGGCCGGTATACGGACTTTGAGCCACCAATTGCCGTCGGGCAGCGCGGCCAGCGCCAGGAACTCGGCCGTACCGTCCACGTGCCCTTGTACGATGTGGCCGCTCAGCCGGTCGCCGACGGCGGCCGGACGCTCCAAATTCACCAGCCAGCCTTCGCGCAAGGCACCGAGATTGGTGCGTGTCAACGTTTCGGGCGAAAGGTCGCATCGGAACCCATCCGGCTGAATATCGGTCGCTGTCAGGCAGACGCCGTTCACGGCAATGCTTGCTCCTTCCTTTATATCTTCGAGAACCAGACGGCACCGGATTCGCATGCGATGGCCAGCAACCGCGATGACGCCCACTTCTTCGACGATCCCAGTAAACACCTACATCCACTCCCTTACGGTCGCGGCTCGGTAAGGCGACCAAAACGGTCTTTTCATCACTTCACCACGTAAGCTTCCACGGCGTATTCATCAGGCGGTATGGAATGCAGCCTTACGCTATGCAATTGGATGGCGTCGGTGCGGCGCAGCCGGCCGGTTCCTCCGGCCACCGGCAGCGACTGCAGCCCGCCCAGGATTTTCGGCGCGTAATAAAAGAAGATCTTGTCCACTATCCCGGACTCCAGCGCCGCCCAATTCAACTTGCTTCCCGATTCAATCATCAGAGACCGGTATTGTTCGGCGGCCAGCCACGCCGGGAGCTTGGTGAGATCGGCGCGCCCGTCCGGCCCATCGAACACCAGCACGCGCACGCCCCGATATTCCAGCGCGCGGCGTCGTTCGTCCGACGCGGCCGAAGTGGCGATCACGGCCACGTCGCCGTTGGCGGACGCGATCATGCGCGAATCGAGCGGAATCCGAAGCGTAGAATCGGCCACGATGCGGAGCAGCGGACGGCTGCGCTCCAGGCCGGTGCGGTCCGTAAGCAGGCAATCGTCGGAGAGCACGGTGCCGATGCCGGTGAGAATTGCGTCGGCATTGTGGCGGACCTCCTGCACGTGCGCGCGGGCGCGCTCGCTGGTGATCCAACCCGAGTTGTCTTCGGGTGCGGCGATCTTGCCATCCAGCGTGAGCGCCGCTTTCAAAGTGACCAGCGGAAGGCCGGTGCGCATGGTATGGATGAAGGCTTCGTTCAGCCGCGCTGCTTCGTCCGTATATTCTGAAAGCACTTCCACCGCGATGCCCGCTTGGTGCAAGCGCCGGAACCCCTGGCCGGCCACTTGCGGATTGGGATCCTGCATGGCGGCGATCACTCGCTCTATGCCCGCATGCACCAAAGCATCCGCGCAGGGCGGCGTGCGCCCGTGATGCGAGCAGGGTTCCAGCGTGACGTAGAGCGTCGCGCCGCGCGACTGCGCTCCGGCTTCTTCCAGCGCGATCGCTTCGGCGTGCTTGGCCTGCGCGTAGGTATGAAAGCCGCGGCCCACAATCTGCCCGTTCTTCACCAGCACCGCGCCCACCGCCGGATTCGGGCTGGTCCTCCCCAGTCCCTGACGGGCCAGCTCCAGCGCTTCGTCCATGAGTGGGTTTCGCATCATCGCAATCAAGCAAATAACGACGAGATGAACTTGTCGGGCTCGAACGGCAACAGGTCGGCTGCCTGCTCCCCGACGCCGACATAACGGATCGGGAGATTCAGCTCGCGCGCGATCGCCACCACCACGCCGCCCTTCGCCGTACCGTCCAACTTCGTCAAGACCAGTCCCGTCACTCCGCTCGATTCGGTGAACTTACGAGCCTGCTCCAACCCGTTCTGGCCGGTAGTAGCGTCCAGCACCAGCAGCACTTCATGCGGCGCGGAAGGGATCACTTTGGCGGCGGTGCGGCGCATTTTTTCCAGCTCCGACATCAGGTTGGTCTTGGTGTGCAGGCGGCCGGCGGTGTCCACGATCACGTAGTCCATTTTGCGCGCCTTGGCGGCTTGCAGGGCGTCGAAAACTACGGCGCTCGGATCGGCTCCGGGCGATTGCTTGATCACGTCGGTGGAAGTGCGCGTGCCCCAGATCTGCAATTGCTCGACGGCCGCGGCCCGGAACGTGTCGGCGGCGCAGAGCAGCACGCTGCGCCCTTCGGACTTATATCGGCTGGCCAGCTTTCCAATTGTGGTGGTTTTGCCAGATCCATTCACACCCACCACAAACACCACCGCCGGAGGCTCCGCCACGTGCGGAACCGGCCGCTCGGCCGCTTCCAACACTTCGAGCAGATGCTGCGCGATGAGCTGCTTGATTTCGCCCGCGTCGGCGAGTTGTTTGCGATCCGCCCGCTGCCGGATGCTCTCCAGAACTTCCGTGACGGTGTTCACGCCGATGTCGGCAGTGATGAGCGCATATTCCAATTCATCCAAAAGATCGGCGTCGATATCCTTGCGGCCGGCGACGGCGTCTTCCAGGCGATCCATCAAGCCCGAACGCGTCTTCTGGATGCCGGCTTTCAGGCGTTCGAGCAGGTTGGGTTCTTGTTCGACCGCGCCGAATAGGGTTTGAATCATTTTTACAATTCAGGAGACAGAGGGTGGAGCAACTATATTGTAACGAGAGCGCCGGCCTTACGCGCGTGCCTCGGGCTTCTTTCGGTTGAACGTCCCGCACTCGACAATCTGAAAGGAGCCGGGGGTGGCGCTGTCGATGGCAGCGACGATTACAGCAAGGTTGTTCTTGATGATCGGCAACTGAATAGCAGACAACGCCACCACTCCCAGGCTCCGCCCGTCAAGGTTCTGCTCATGGTTCAGAGTCTGATCGCCGGTCAGCAGCACGTCGATGCCGCGGTCCTCCGCTACGCCGAGCAGTTCGCCATTACTTAATCCGGCCCAACCCATGTAGGCGGCGGTGACAGCTTCGTGCCGTCCCAACATGGTCCGCAGAGCGTGGTCGAGATTTTTAGTCGAACAACACCTTCACCGGCGATGCTGTTCTCGCTGCCCGTGAGCAAATTCGATCAAACGCCTTAACTGCGCCACCGAAAGAGTGGGAAATCCCAAGCGCAGCTCCTCGATAGTTTCGCCGAGGTCGCAACTGCCGACGATGGCGTCGGGCGTGATGCGCGTTCCGCGTACAACTGGCCTGCCTGACACCTTGCCGGGAACGCACTCAATCAGCTCGCACTGGGACCACTCAATGTCCGAAGTTATCTCTACCTTCGCCATCTTGCTGCACTCCTCTTCTTAAGGATGCGCCGTTAGCGAGGGGCAGCCGGGATCTTATCGAGACTGGATACGACGATGTCCGGCTCAAAGCCCAATTGATCCATCGTCCCTCCGGATCGGTTGCACCAGCACACGCTGTAACCGAAGGCCTTCGCTCCCGCCGCATCCCAAGCGTTGGAAGAAACGAAAAGAATCTCTTCCGCCGGCAGATCAAGAGCCTGCGATCCCAGTTGGTAAACCCGGGGCGACGGTTTGTAGGTCTTCACCCGGTCCACGGAAATGACGCTGGAAAAATAAGATTCCAGGCCGTTGCTGCGAATCGCTGCTTCCAGCATCGCCGGAGAGCCGTTGGAAAGAATGGCCAGCGGATTATCGCACAGAGCATCGAGTGCGACGATTGCATCCGGGAACGCTGCGGGGGTTAGATACGCATGGAGCAGCTGCTGGATCTGCTGCTCGCTCGCTTCCATCCGGAGTTGCGCCAAAGCCGTGCGAAGAGCGGCTTCGGTGATGTGCCAGAAGTCCTCATAACGATCCATCAGCGCGCGCAGCCAGGTGAATTCGAGTTGTTTTTGACGCCAGAGCAGGGAGAGAGCCTGCGGATCGCCCGCAATTCCCGCTCCCGAGCGCACTACGACGGAGTGAACATCGAACAATGTCCCGTAGGCGTCAAACAGGAAAGCGCGATATTCTTTTGGCACGCGGTTTCATCGCTCAGAGCGGGACGGGGATCAAGAGCCAGGTTTGATTCGTAACATTATCTCCGGTGGTCTCTCCGCCGAAGAGCACCAATCCGTTGGTAAGCAGGTCGAAATCCATGCCGGAAGCCCAGCGCGCGCTGGGTTCGCTGGGAAGATTTAGCTGAGTCCACGTTGTTCCGCTCCATGCCCATTCGTCGCTGAGGCCTTGGCCGGGAGTAGAGAATCCTCCGGTCATGACAACTTGGAGGAGGCTAGGGTCGTAGGCCATGGATTGGGCCGCCCGTGCCGGCGGGCTGACGAAGGGAAATTGTTGCAGCCAATTGACGCCGTTCCAGGTCCACGAGTCGTTGTAAGAGACGCTGCAGCAATCGCCAGCACCATTATTTCCGCCAAAAAGAACGATTGTCTTGGTCAGCGGATCATAGGCCATGGAAATTCCTTCACGCGGAGACGGGTTTGACGGGGACAGGAACTGCGTCCAGGTCTTTGTCTTTCCATTCCATTCCCAGGTGTCCGCTAGCTAGGGCCCCGCCGTTTGTCCACCCCCCGAACAGGAGAACGGTCTCTGTGGCTGGGTTATAAACAATTGTTAAAGGGCTGCGCCCGGGCGGAGATATCGTGGGGAACTTTTCGGTCCAGGTAACTCCGTCCCAAATCCACGTATCGTTGAACAGGTTTCCGTTGACATCTTGGCCACCGAAAAGCACTACCGTGCCGGTGGTTGGATCGTAGGCCATGCCAGCGTTCGTTCGTGCTGGTGGCGAGACTGCCGGGGACAGTTGGCCCCACCCGTTACGCCACGCCCAGGTGTCGCCGTACACCTGGTAGTTTGTGCTGCCACCGAAGAGGAGCGTGTAATATTCGGCCGCATCATAAGTGATGGCAGTACCAATCCGAGCAGGTGGAGCGGCCGACAGCGTCGGTTCGTACCAGTCCGGGATGTAATATTGCAGCCGCGCGGTCACATTCAGCGATCCCGCGTTGCCGGTGAAACAGCCGGGGACACCGGGCGCTGTTTGGGTACACGAGTCTATATAACCGAGATAAAGGTGCGTGGCGCCTGCCGGGACGACAAACGTCTGCACCGCGCCGATGCCCGTTCCGGTCAAGCCATCGACGATAAAGAAGACCTGCCCGATTTTTGGACTCAGGGTCAGGAAATCCGTCTGAATGCCTCCTTGCGAGCTGTTACTGGCGTAGAATCGCAAAGCCGCGGGCGCCGAGGCTGGTAAGGTGTCTCTCAGAAACACTCCCACGAGAGCGCCTCCGAAATCCGTACCTTGGAACCCCGAGAAAGTGCCAACTGGTCCGGTAATATTTGAAACGTTGTAGCAGCTCGGAGAAGAAGTGGTCGCGCCGTCGGCGCCGTATAAAGGACCGGAGTTGCAGGCCCACGCGCCGCTCACGGCCGGAAGCGTCATGGTGCGCCAGGGCGAAGTGGGAAAGGTGAACACCGCCGGGGCGATGCCGTCGCTGCCATCGTTGTAACCGCCCGCGCGGTAGATATCCATGGTCGCGTCAACCGTTAGGCTGACTTGGTCCTGGGCACGCACCCCCCCCCAGCAATTGAGCCGCCGCAAGGGCGATGAAGGTTTTCAGAAGTCTCATGAGTTCCTCCGGTTTGGCAATGTTACCACGCTCGTGATTCCAAGGTGATTTCGAAATGTACCGTGGCCAAGCGCAAATTGGCCTACACTGAGGAAGACCGCCCGAGTTCCCGATGCCGCGCGACCAAAAAATCGTAGTCGTGATGCCCGCCTACAACGCCGCCAGGACGTTGCGCATCACCTACGCCGATCTTCCACCCGCCCTGGTGGATCAAGTGATCCTGGTGGACGACGGCAGTTCGGACGACACCGTCAAAATCGCGCGCGATCTGGGCCTGGAGCTGTTCGTCCACAACCGCAACTACGGTTATGGAGCGAACCAGAAAACCTGCTACCGCGAAGCGCTTCGAGCGGGCGCGGATATTATCGTGATGATTCACCCCGATTATCAATACGATCCCAAGCTGTTGCCGCGCGTGATTGAGCCGCTGGAGCGCGGCGAAGCGGATGTGGTCCTCGGGTCGCGGCTCATGGAGGGGAATCCCATGCGCCAGGGCATGCCGTGGTGGAAATATGTCTCCAATCGTTTCCTGACGTTGTTGGAAAATCGAGTATTCGGCCTGGAACTGAGCGAATATCATACGGGCTATCGGGCCTACTGGCGTCAAGCTCTGGAAGCGGTGAATCTGGAAACCAATTCCGACAATTTTCTCTTCGATCAGGAAATTGTCGCGCAGTTCGTGGATGCAGGGATGCGCATCCGCGAAGTGCCGGTGCCCGCCCGCTATTTCCCAGAAGCCTCCTCGGCTTCTTTCCTGCAGAGTTCGGTGTACGGGCTGTCCATTCTGCGGCTGCTGGCAAGATACCTGCTGCATCGAGCGGGACTGCGGCAGCGCCAGTTCCAAAGTCTGCAACGGCGCTACGAGCGCGTTCCGGTTCGGGAGCATCGCTCCTAGCCCTAGCAGGCTGTGTCGAAACCGTAACGCGCGGAATTTTTACTGAGCCGCGCGCGTGAGCAAGCGGTCTTTTCCGATTTTCGACACAGCTTCCTAGCTAGCCGATCCAGGACCGTAATTTGTCTTAAACAGTATTGTATCTTACAGTAAAACTCGCCCCATAATATTTTTTGCAATCCTGGCGCAATTTGAGGTAGCATGGTGGGTCATACAGGACGAACTGGATGGCCCAGCTTTTCCATAGAAGTGCTAACAGCATCTCCAAGATAAGTCTTGCGGCCGCTGTGCTCGCTGCCGGAGGATTGATCGCTTTCGCCTACACGATGGACCGTGGCGCTTATATCACGGACGTCCATGTAGTTAAGGATCAACCCGTTCCCTTCAGCCACAAACATCACGTCGGCGACGACGGCATCGACTGTCGCTATTGCCACACATCAGTCGAGGTGTCGTCTTCGGCCGGTATTCCCGCCACTGAGATCTGCATGAGTTGTCATTCGCAGATCTGGTCCAATGCGCAGATCCTGGAGCCGGTGCGCGCCAGTTACCGCACGGGCGAGTCGCTCCAATGGACTCGTATACACGACCTGCCGGATTTTGTATATTTCAACCACAGCATCCATATCAACAAGGGCGTCGGATGCGCCACCTGCCATGGCCGCGTGGACCAGATGCCCCTGATGTACAAGGAAAACACGCTTTACATGAACTGGTGCATCAACTGTCACCGCAATCCCGAGAAGTATGTTCGCCCGCGCGATCAGGTGTTCAACATGGCTTATGAAGCGCCGTCCAATCAGGAAGAATTGGGCCGCAGGTTGGTTCAGGAAAACCACATCCAAAGTTTAACGGACTGTTACACTTGCCACCGATGACTGAAAAACCGGCCCTCGACTTAGAAAAGATTCGGGCTCGGCTGGAATCAGCCCAGGGACCTTTGTACTGGAAGAGCCTCGAAGAACTGGCGGAAACGAAGGAATTTCAGGCCTTCGTCGACGATGAACTCGCCGATCGAACGCCCAATTGGCTGGACGCAGACCACCGCCGCAATTTTCTAAAACTCGCGGCCGCATCGCTGGCGTTTGCCGGCATTACGGCCTGTACCAAACAGCCCAAGGAAGTCATCGTTCCGTACGTGCGCCAGCCGGAAGAGTTCGTGCCAGGCGTGCCGCTCTATTATGCCACCGCGATGCAGATGGGCGGCGTAGGAACGGGCCTGCTGGTCACCAGCCATCTCGGACGGCCGACGAAGATTGAAGGCAATCCGGACCATCCTGGCAGCCTGGGCGCTTCGGACTACTTCCAGCAGGCTTCCATCCTGACGATGTACGATCCGGATCGCGCGCAGAGCGTGACGAAGCAGGGCTACATCGATTCGTGGGTCGCATTTCAAGGCGCGGTGGCGTCCCGGCGTGAAGAAGCGACGGTGAAGAATGGCGACGGCCTCCGCTTTCTTACAGAGACGGTGACATCGCCGGCGCTCACCGCCGGAATCAACGCGATCCTGAAAGAGTTTCCGGGCGCAAAATGGCATCAGTATGAAGTAGGTGGCCGTCACAGCGCCTACCAGGGCGCGATGCTAGCGTTCGGCCGGCCCGTCAACACCATTTACGATTTCAGCCAGGCGGACGTGGTGGTTTCCATCGATGCCGACTTCCTGGCGTGCGGCCCCGGCAATCTTCGCCACGCCCGCCAATTCGCCGACAAGCGGCGCGTCCAGAGCAACGTGACGCACACGCCGCAGCCGAGAGAAGATTGGCAGGAAGGCTATCAGGAAGGGCCATCGGCGCCGCGCGCCAATCAATCGGCGTCGTATGCGGCCGAAAATCGTGGACCGGTTGTTTTGCCGGCGCAGGTGCAAGCCGAAGGCAAGCCGCCCAGCGAAACGGTGCTGAACCGGCTGTACGTGGTTGAGCCGTCGCCCTCGCCTACCGCCAGCATGGCGGATCATCACTTCGTGCTACAGGCCAGCCAGATTGAAGGCTGGGCGTCGGATCTGGCTGCCACGCTTGGATTGGGCGGACAGGCCAGCGGAAAGTACAAGGAAATAGCGGCTATCGCGCGCGATCTGCAAGCGCACAAAGGTTCTTGTTTGGTAGTTGCGGGCGATTATCAATCGCCGGCAGTTCATGCCCTGGCGCATGCCATGAATCAGGCGCTGGGCAATGTCGGAAAAACGATTCGCTATACGGATTCCATCGAAGGCAATCCGGTGGATCAGCAGGATTCGCTGCGCCAGCTTGTCGCCGACATGAACGCGGGCAAAGTGGAAACGCTGATGATCCTGGGCGGCAATCCGGTGTACAGCGCTCCTGCCGATCTGGATTTCTCCGGCGCGCTGAAGAAGGTGGCGTGGAAAGCGTACCTCGGCCTGTATGCCGACGAGACCGCTTGGCAGTGCGTATGGGTGGTTCCCGAAGCGCATTTTCTGGAGTCCTGGGGCGATGTGCGCGCCTTTGACGGAACGGTCAGTTTTGTCCAGCCGCTGATCGCGCCTCTGTATGGCGGCAAGACGGCGCTGGAGGTGATCGCGACGTTTGGGGGCCAGCCCGATAAGTCCGATCACGATCTGGTGCAGGATTATTGGCAGGGTCAGGCCAAAGTCCCGAATTTCGACATCTTCTGGCAAAAGGCGCTGCACGACGGCGTGGTTCCTAACACTGCGGTGCCTGCGGTGAACGTCATGGCGAAGATGCCCCCTGCCGTGCAGCCCAAAACCGCTCAGGGGCTCGAAATTGTTTTTCGCCCCGACGCGACTATCTGGGACGGATCGTTCGCCAACAACGGCTGGCTGCAGGAGCTTCCCAAACCAGCGAACAAGATGACTTGGGACAACGCCGTATGGATCAGCCCCAATACGTCGCAGCAGAAGAATCTGAACATCGGCGATGTGGTGGAACTGAAGTATCAAGGACGCAAGGTGACAGGTCCGGTCTGGATCCAGCCGGGCCATGCCGACAACAGCGCTACCGTTCATCTCGGTTTTGGCAGGACGTTCGCAGGCCACGTCGGCGACGAAGTGGGATTTAACGCCTACCTGGTGCGCACGTCTTCCGCGCCCTGGAGCGACTATGGCGCGGATCTGAACAAAGTCGGCGGGAAACACGAGTTCGCCACCACCCAGCACACCCAAACCATGGAAGAGGGCGAGCCGATTCGCATCGCCACTCTCGACGAATATAAGAAGACGCCCCAGTGGGTGGATCGCAAGGAAGACGACAGGCCACTTCCCGAAAAGCTCACGCTGTATCCGGATTACCGCTATCAAGGCTACAAGTGGGGCATGACCATCGATCTGAATGCGTGCGTGGGCTGCGGCTCCTGCATGATGGCCTGCCAGTCTGAAAACAACATCGCGGTGGTCGGCAAGATTGAAGTAACGCGCGGACGGCACATGAACTGGCTGCGCGTGGACCGCTATTTCAAAGGCAATTGGGACAATCCCGAGTTGTATTATCAGCCGGTGCCGTGCATGCAATGCGAGAACGCGCCGTGCGAGTTGGTGTGTCCGGTGGCCGCGACCGTGCATAGCGGCGAAGGTATCAATCAGATGGTTTACAACCGCTGCGTGGGGACGCGCTATTGTTCCAACAACTGCCCCTACAAAGTGCGGCGCTTCAACTTCCTGCTGTACTCCGATTGGGGCACGCCCAGCTACTACGGCCTGCGCAATCCCAACGTGACGGTCCGCAGCCGCGGCGTGATGGAAAAGTGTACTTACTGCATCCAGCGCATCAACGCGGTGAAGATCGAATCGGAGAAGGAGAATCGCCGCATCGCCGATGGCGAAATCACACCGGCGTGCGCGCAGGCTTGTCCCACGCAGGCCATCGTTTTCGGAGATATCAACGATCCCAAGAGCCGCGTGGCGCAGCTCAAAGCGCAGGCGCGCAACTACAGTTTGCTGGAAGATCTGAACGTGCGGCCCCGAACCACTTACCTGGGCCGTCTGCGCAACCCCAATCCGGAGATCGGCAATGCCTAGCAGTCTGAAAACCGAAGAACTGGAGCCGAAGGTAATCGATCCGGGCCCGGATAAAATCATCGGACCGGGATTCAATTACACCACGGTAACCGATAAGATCGCGGGCGTAGTCCTAAAACCCATCGAGACCACCCCGAAACAATGGTGGATCGGTCTGTTTTTAGCTTTTGTCGCCATGCAAGGGCTGCTGGCGGGCGCCGTGTGGCTGTTCTATAAGGGCGTCGGGGTATGGGGCATCGTCATCCCGGTAGCGTGGGGCTTTGCGATCGTCAATTTCGTGTGGTGGATCGGTATCGGCCACGCGGGCACGCTCATTTCGGCGATTCTGCTGCTGCTGAAACAGGACTGGCGGACTTCCATCAATCGTTTCTCCGAAGCCATGACGTTGTTCGCTGTCGCGCAGGCGGGCATGTTTCCGATTCTGCACCTGGGCCGCCCGTGGCTGGGCTATTGGCTGATTCCCTACCCCAACTCGATGTGGCTGTGGCCGCAGCCGCGCAGTCCGCTGATTTGGGACGTGTTCGCGGTTACCACTTACCTGACCGTATCGCTGATTTTCTGGTTTATCGGCCTGGTGCCGGATCTTGCGACCATGCGCGATCGCGCCAAGCACCAGTGGCAGAAGTTTATATTCGGAGCTTTGGGCATGGGCTGGCGCGGATCGGCGAAACATTGGGCGCGCTATCAAATGGCCTATCTGTTGTTAGGCGGCTTGGCGACGCCCCTGGTGGTTTCGGTTCACACCGTGGTCAGCTTCGATTTTGCGATCAGCCTGCTGCCCGGCTGGCATACCACGATCTTTCCGCCCTACTTCGTGGCGGGCGCTATTTACTCCGGCTTCGCCATGGTGGTGACGCTCGCCATTCCAGCGAGAAAATGGTTCCACCTGGAAGATCTCATTACCATGCGCCATCTGGACTGCATGGGCAAACTGATGCTGGGTACCGGATTGATTGTCGGCTACGGCTACGCGATGGAAGCGTTCATGTCGTGGTACAGCGGCAATCCGCATGAGATGTTCATGTACAACAATCGCGCCACCGGACCCTACGCGTTCTTCTTTTGGATGCTGATTCTCTGCAATATCCTGATCCCGCAATCGCTGTGGTCCGCGAAGGTGCGGCAGAGCATTCCCCGGCTGTTCTTTGTTTCGATTGTCGTGAACATCGGCATGTGGCTGGAGCGCTTCATCATCGTTATCACCAGCCTGGCTCGCGACTTTCTGCCCTCTTCCTGGGGCATGTATTATCCTACGCAGTGGGATTGGGCGGTTTACGTCGGAACGCTGGGCTTCTTCCTCGTGCTGATGGCTTTGTTCGTTCGGGTGCTTCCTTCCATCTCGATCTTTGAGGTGCGCGAAGTGCTGCATCATTTGGCGCCCAACATCAGCGACGAAGGTCCAACGCCCGCGCCCGCGCCGGCGCTTGGAGATTAGCGATGAACGAGATTTTCGCAGATCGTCACGGAACATACGGGGTGATGGCGCAGTTTGAAACCCCCGAGCAGTTGCTCGCGGCCGCCAACCGAGCCTACGCCGCGGGCTATCGCAATATGGACGCTTACACTCCGATGCCCATCGACGGTTTAGCGGAGGCGGTGGGCTTCGGACGCAACTGGGTGGCTCCCATTGTTCTGTTCCTCGGGATGTGCGGCGCGGCGGGAGGTTTTGGACTGTTGTGGTGGATCTCGGTGATCGCCTATCCGCACAATGTTGCGGGGCGGCCGTTCAATAGCTGGCCGGCTTATATCCCGATCACTTTTGAATGCACCGTGCTGCTGGCCGCCCTGAGCGCCGTCATCGGAATGCTGGCTTTGAACAAGCTGCCGATGCCGTATCATCCGGTGTTTAACGTCCCGAGCTTTTCCCGCGCGTCCATCGACCGGTTTTTCCTGTGCATTGAGGCATCCGATCCGAAATTTGAGATGGCAAAGACCAAGGCGTTCCTCGAACAACTGAATCCTGAAGAGGTGGCCGAAGTTGATAAATAGGAAAATAGCGCTGCCTGTTGCCCCTGTGGCCGTTGACCCTGTGGCGCACGCACTCGTGCGTGCCGTGTTCGCACTCATGCGAACACGTTTTAGCCCGGACTCAGACGATTCAACTAAGGCCTTTGGCCTTTCGATGGGGTTTTCGAAGGCGCCCGGGGAAGGCGTTCACACGAGTGTGAACGCGGCACGCACGAGTGCGTGCGCCACATGGGCGGCAACCAAAGATGCAGTAGCCAGGGTTGCGGAAATCAGGGTTGCGGAAATCAGGGGTGCAGAAAACAGGGGTGCGGAAACCAGGGTTGCAGTAACCAGGGTTGCGGTAGCCAGAGTTGCAAAATCCAGGGGTGCGGTAACCAGGGGTTCAGAAACTGGGGGCGCAGAAACCGGGGGCGCGGGAATCTGGGGTACGGCAGAAGCTGGAAGGTATGGTCTCGGCGTGGCGGCGCTTGCCCTATTGATGCTACTCACCGCGTGCCGCCAGGATATGCAGAACCAGCCGCGCTACAAGCCGCTGGCCGGCAGCGATTTCTTCTCGGACGAGCGCTCCGCCCGGCCGATGGTGGAAGGCACCGTCGCGCGAGGCCACCTGCGCATTGATGAAGCGCGCTACACCGGCAAAATCGCCGGCGAAGACATCGACCAATTTCCAATCCCCATCGCCAAGGCCGATATCGAACGCGGCCAGAGCCGTTTCAACATCTACTGCTCGCCCTGTCATGGCCGCCTGGGCGATGGCAACGGCATGGTGGTTCTGCGCGGCTTTCGGCAGCCCCCGTCGTATTATTCTGATCGTTTGGTGCACGCTCCGGTGGGACATTTCTTCGACGTGATTACCAATGGATTCGGCGCGATGCCAAGCTATGCCTCACGCGTTCAATCAGACGACCGTTGGCGCATCATTGCCTACGTCCGCGCGTTGCAGTTGAGTGAATCCGCCACCCAGTCCGACGTGCCCCCGGATCAACTCCAGACCCTGCAAGTGGAACCGCCGCCGCGAGTGGCCGGAAGCTCGGGGCCGCCGCCGGGTCCGGAAGGAGTGCACCAATGAGCCCCAGCGATACTCTCCGCCCGCAGATGGAGCGCGTGCAGCGCAGCGCCTTATTCGTAGGCCTGTTGGCGCTGGTGATCAGCCTGATCGGGCTTTTTGTGGACGCGCCACATTTCTGGCAATCGTATTTGTACGCGTACATCTTCTGGGCCGGCCTGACTCTCGGCTGCCTGGGCATCTTTTTCCTGCATAACGTAGTGGGTGGAAACTGGGGCGTGGCGGTGCGGCGTTTGGTAGAGGCCGGCTTCAAGACCCTGCCGCTGATTTTGCTATTCGCCATCCCGATTTTCTTCGCGCTCGGAACGCTCTATAAGTGGACCGACGCCGGCTATCGAGCCGAACACTTCGCCACCGGCCACAAGGCCGCTTACCTGAATCCCACCTGGTTCATCATTCGTACTTTGCTTTATTTTGCAATCTGGTGCTTCTCCGGCTTCCGCATTCTGGCGATGGCCAATGAGCACGACCGCACCGGCAATCCGGCGCTCTTCAAACGAATCAAAGCACGCAGCGCCCCCGCGCTGCTGGTATTCGTGGTCACCACCACGCTCGCGTTCATCGACTGGATCATGTCGCTGGAGCCCGACTGGTATTCCACGATTTACGCCTGGATGTACACAGTGGGCCAAGTTCTGCTGACGTTTTCGTTCCTGGTTGCCGTGCTGGTGTTGCTCTCCAAGCGCGAGCCGTTTGCCAGCTTCCTGACGCGCCAGCATTACCACGACCTGGGCAACCTGATGCTCGCTTTCACCATGCTGTGGGCCTACATGTCGTTCGCGCAATTCCTGATTATCTGGGCCGAAAATCTGCCGGACGAAATTCCCTGGTACGTCCGCCGCTTCAGCGGCGGATGGGGGTATATCGCCTGGACCATCGCCATTTTCCATTTCTTCGTGCCCTTCTTCCTGCTGCTGTTGCGATTTGTTAAGAAGCATCCCGCCCGGCTGCGCACGCTGGCCATCTGGATCATCATTATGAAGATCCTGGATGTATTCTGGATTGTAGAACCGGCGTTTCGTCAGCGGGGATTGGAAGTTTACTGGACCGACCTGGCCACGCTGATTGGGGTGGGCGGCGTCTGGCTGGCGTGTTTTATCTGGAATCTGAAGGCCCGGCCGCTGCTTCCGGCCCGCGATCCACGGGACACTTATTCGCTGGTCGCGGCCGCGCACGGACACGGACACTGAGCGTTATCGATACGAACATGGAACACACCGCACATCACAGCACGAATGGAGCCGGCCACGAGCAGAGCGAGGTCAGCGTACGGCTTATCGTGGTGTCGCTGGCATTTCTAGCGGTCGCCACGGCCATCATTCTTGTGCTGGTGATCGGGATCTTCCGCTACTTTTACGACAGCTATAGCACCGCGGAAACCATGAAGCTCACGCAGCCGGTAATTCCTCCGGCGCCGCGCATCGAAGTAGCGCCCTACGAGCAACTGCAGCAACTGCTGGTGCAGGACGATCACATTCTCAATACCTACGCCTGGGTGGACAAACAGAACGGCCTGGTGCGCGTGCCGATTGATCGCGCCATCGATCTTCTCGCCGCCAAGGGATTGCCCTCGCACAACTATCTCGATGACATTCTCGCCGGGAAGAAAGCGCCAGCAGCGGCCAAGCCAGCGGAGCCGGCGAAGCAACCAAGCGCTCCGGCGCAGCGGGGAAGCAGTAATGCGAAGTAAGAAGCTTTTCATGACCGGGATGATCGCGGCGGCTTTTGCCGGCGCTGCGGCCGCGCAGCAGATGGGCATTCCAGCAGCCACCGTTCCCATGATGGTGCAAGGCGTGGGGATCGATCAGAACCTGAATGCGCAGATCCCGCTGGAGTTGAAGTTCAAGGATGAGAACGGCCAAGTGGTTCGCCTGGGCCAGTATTTCCGCGACAAGCCGGTGGTGCTGGCGCTGGTTTATTACGAATGTCCCGGCCTGTGCGATCTGATCCTGAACGGTCTCAGCCATAGCATGGAGCAGATTTCCTTGAACGTGGGTTCGGACTATGATGTGGTCGCGGTCAGCTTCAATCCCAAAGAGACCTGGCAGCTCGCCAATTCGAAAAAAGCCAACTACGTAGAGAAATATAATCGCGCGGGAGCAAAGGAAGGCTGGCATTTCCTGACCGGCGACGAAGCGTCCATCAAGACCCTGACCGACACGGTGGGTTTCCATTACCGGTACGACCCGATCAGCAAGCAGTTCGCCCACGCCAGCGGCATCTTCATTCTGACGCCCGAGGGAAAAATCGCGCGCTACTTTTACGGAATCGAATACAAGCCGCGCGATTTCCGCTTGAGTTTGGTGGAAGCTTCGGCCAACAAGATCGGTTCACCGGTGGATCAGGTGCTGTTGTACTGCTATCATTACGATCCAACCACTGGAAAATACGGAATGGCAATTACTCAGATCACCCGGGCGCTCGGCACGGCCACCGTCCTGGCGCTGGGTTCATTCGTGTTTATCATGCTCCGGCGAGACCGGCATCCACATCCCGACGCGCGGAGGTCGGCCTAGCCTATGCAGCTTCCACTTTGGCCCGAGGCCGCTTCCGCGGTCGCTATCGACGTCGATCACCTGTACATCTATCTGACGCTGGTGAGCGTCGCGATGTCGGTGCTGATCTTCGGCGTGATCTTCGTTTTTGCCATCAAATACCGGCGGCGCGGCGATGAAGTTCCCCAGCCCATTCACGGCTCTTTGCGGCTGGAAATCGGATGGTCGGTCATTCCATTCCTGGTCATGCTCACCTTCTTCTGGTGGGGCGCGAAGATCTACTTCCTGAATGCCGTTCCCCCTCCCAACGCCATTGATGTCTACTCGGTTGGGAAGCAATGGATGTGGAAGATTCAGTATCCGGGAGGCCAGCGTGAGATCAACGAACTGCACGTTCCGGTAGGCCGGCCCGTCAAGATCACGCTCGCATCCGAAGATGTGATCCACAGCTTCTTTATCCCCGCGCTCCGCATCAAACACGACGTGGTGCCCGGCCATTACGACACCATGTGGTTCACCGCCGACAAGCCCGGCCGCTATCATCTGTTCTGCGCCGAATATTGCGGAACGGAGCACTCCGGCATGGTGGGATGGGTGACCATCATGCAGCCGGCGGATTATGAAAATTGGTTGGCCGGCGGTGGATCGGCCGGCACCATGGCGCAGCAGGGCGAGCGGCTGTTCGAGCAAATGGGCTGCTCCGGTTGCCACCTTGTGGACCGGCCCGGCCGCGGCCCCAGCCTGCGCAGCCTGTATGGATCGCGCGTCCAACTCTCCGATGGAAAACCCGTGCAGGCCGACGACGCCTACATTCGAGAATCCATATTGAATCCCAACGCGAAGGTTGTCACTGGCTATCGTCCCAACGTCATGCCCAGTTTTCAGGGGCAGATCAGCGAGGAAGGAATTCTGCAGTTGGTCGTTTACATAAAATCGCTGGCGGCCGCGAACGCTCCGGGCGCCCCCACGGCTGCTCTTCAACCAGCGCTCATCGCGCAACCGGTGAGTGTAGCGCGGCGCGCCAGCCAGCCCGATGGCGGTAAACAATGAGCACAGTTTTACAAGAACCCCAAACTACCGAAACCGTAAATTACTTGAACGCCGAGTACGGCTGGAAATCGTGGCTGTTCACCACGGACCACAAGCGTATCGCCGTGCTTTATCTGATCTCCATCAGCATCATGTTCGCGCTGGGCGGGGTCTTCGCAGGGCTGATACGGCTGGAATTGCTGACGCCTGAGGGCGACCTGTTCAATTCCGATACCTACAACAAGATCTTCACCATGCACGGCGTGACGATGATCTTCTTCTTCCTCATACCGTCCATTCCGGCCACCTTCGGAAATTTCCTGATTCCGATGATGATCGGCGCCAAGGATCTTGCCTTCCCGCGCATTAATCTGCTGAGCTGGTACATTTACATCGTTGGCGCGCTGTTCGCGCTGGCCGCTATCGTTATGGGCGGCGTGGATACCGGATGGACCTTCTACACTCCGTTCAGCACCACCTATTCGAACACCTTTGTCATCACGGCCGCCGTCGGCGTGTTCATCGCGGGCTTTTCGTCGATTTTGACGGGGCTGAATTTCATCGTCACGGTTCACAAAATGCGCGCGCCGGGCATGACCTGGGGCCGTCTGCCGCTCTTCGTTTGGGCCAACTACGCCACCGCGCTGATCCAGGTGCTGGGTACGCCGGTGGTGGCCATCACGCTGGCGCTGGTGGGTCTGGAGCGGGCTTTCCACATCGGCATTTTCGATCCCGCCATCGGCGGCGATCCCATTCTGTTCCAGCACATGTTCTGGTTTTACTCCCATCCGGCGGTCTATATCATGATTCTGCCCGGAATGGGCGTCATCAGCGAGCTGGTTACCTGCTTTTCGCGCAAAGGCATTTTCGGATATTCGTTCATCGCAGGTTCCAGCCTGGGCATCGCGATCGTGGGCTTTTTGGTCTGGGGCCATCATATGTTCGTCACCGGCATGTCGATGTACGCCGGACTGTACTTCTCATTCTTGACGATGGTGGTCGCGGTCCCCTCCGCGATCAAAGTTTTCAACTGGACCGCCACCATGTTCCGCGGCTCCATCAGCTACGAGACGCCCATGTTGTACGCTTTCGGCTTCATCGGCCTGTTCACCATCGGCGGTTTGACAGGGCTGTTCCTCGGCACTCTGGGCGTGGATGTGCATCTCACCGACACTTACTTCGTAGTGGCGCACTTCCATTACGTGATGGTGGGCGGCATGGTGCTGGCCTACATGGGCGCGCTGCATTTCTGGTGGCCGAAAATCACGGGCAGAATGTATCCCGATGGCTGGGGCAAGTTCTCCGCATTGCTGGTGTTCGTCGGATTTAACCTGACATTCTTCCCGCAGTTTATCTTGGGCTACCTAGGGCAGCCGCGCCGTTATCATGCTTATGCGCCGGAGTTCCAGGTGCTCAACGTGATGTCCACCGCCGGCGCCTCGGTGCTGGGCCTGGGATTCCTGATTCCACTGATCTACCTGCTGTGGTCCCTGCGCTACGGTAAACTGGCCGGCAATAATCCGTGGGGCGCCAAGGGATTGGAATGGACCACGCAGTCGCCGCCCACGACATTCAACTTCGACGTCACGCCCATCGTCACCGAAGAAGCCTACGAATACGCAAAACACGAGGAGGCGCACGTTGGCTGAGACACACGTTGAAGACGCGGCACACGCGCATTCGCCGCATTTACGCCATCATTTCGACGACGTGGGCCAGCAGTTCGATTCCGCCACCTTCGGGATGTGGGTGTTCCTGCTGACCGAAATCATGTTCTTCGGCGGGATGTTCGGCGCTTACACCGTCTACCGCAGCATGTATCCGGAAGCGTTCGCCGCCACCAGCAATTTCATGAACCCGGCATTCGGCGCTGCCAACACGGCGGTGCTGATCGTCAGCAGCTTGACCATGGCGCTAGCGGTGCGAGCGGCGCATCTGGGCCAGCAAAAGGTTCTGCAATTGATGCTGGTGCTTACCATGATTTTCGGCGCGGCCTTCCTGGTGATCAAAGGATTTGAATACCATGAGCACTGGGTAGACGGAAAGGTTCCGCTGTTCCCCAGCCACTGGGTTTGGGACGGTCCGCTGGCTCCGCCGCAGTTCGCGCATCAAGCCCAGATCCTGTTCTGCTTCTACTTCTTCATGACCGGCTTCCACGCGGTTCACATGGTGGTGGGCCTCGGCATCATGACGACGATTCTCCTGATGGCGCGCAAAGGAACGTTCGGTCCCACGTATTACACGCCCGTCGAAGTCTCGGGGCTGTATTGGCATTTCGTGGACATTGTGTGGATCTTCCTGTTCCCCCTGCTGTATTTGATCGGACACACCAAGAATTTAATCTGATATGCATCCCATCACGCCCGTACGAACCTACGTCCTGATCTGGCTGACGCTGACGATCCTGACCTTCGTCACGTTTTACGTGTCGACCATTAATCTGGGTCCTTTCAACATCGTGGTGGCGCTCGGGATTGCCACCGTCAAAATGACGCTGGTGATCTGGTTCTTCATGCACGTCCGGACCGACAATCCGCTCACCAAGCTGTTCGTCTTCGCCGGATTCTTCTGGATGGCGATCCTGCTGGTGTTCACGCTGGGCGACTATTTCTCGCGCAACTGGATGCCGCTGGGCAAGTTCTGGTAGAGGCCGTCGGGCGAGCATCTCCCAACCCATTTGAATGTACTGGCCAAACCCGTGGCGCACGCACTCCTGCGTGCCGCGTTCACACTCATGTGAACGCGACATGTTTGACTGCTTCTTAGCGCGATTTCCCGGGTGGGAGCCAATCCTGAATGTATATACGTTGCGATACGATATAGGGGATTGCCAGCGGAATCGAATTCGATTGGGATGACGAGAACAAGTAGCACATCGACGCCCAAGCGCGTCATGCCGGCTTTCGCCACCGAGGCGGACGAGGCAGAGTGGTGGTATAAGAACCGCAACATACATGGCAAACAGCTACTCGCCGCCGCTAAAAACGGCGAGGCTCAAGTGTTGACGAAGGAGAAACTGCAGGAGCGGATAGCTGCGTCCAAGAAGACGCCTGCGCCTACGGTGGCGCTACGAATTCCCGCGGCAGATTTGGCTTTGGCCCGAAAGCAGGCTGAACGCAAGGGCCTGCCTTACCAGACCTACATCAAATCGCTATTGCACGAAACACTCACTGAGCGAGAAAAGCGAAAAGTGGGGTGGTAGGCCGGGCGGTTCGAGCGCGCGTCCCACTCGACGTGGGTTGACTAACTAACGGCGTATCCGTAAGCCCAATACTGTTCGCTAAGTATGAGTCGCGCCAAAGGTACACGCGGCTTTCGCCGCGTTTTTGTTCGGTATGGATGAGACGCGACTAAAGTCGCGTGTACCGCGTCTCATAAACCGCATTTTCATCTACTCCGACAAACCTAAACCTGAACCAATTGTGGCGTCCCGCCACCGAAAAGCGCCACTGATCGAGCGCTTTCCGGCGGTAGTAACGACAGGGACCCGGAGCCTTACTCCTTTACGGGGATCCACTCTGAAGGCTCTACGAACCTCTCTGCGCCAGGATACCAGGGTCGTCCAAAGGCCGCTTCGTATGCCTTCTTTTGCTCTTCTGGTACTTCGCCAGTTTCTTCAGCTTTTTGTAGTTGTTTGTCGTCCATGTTTAGATACTATTCTAAGACACGATAATCATCGCCATGAAGGTGGTCCGGTCGATCACTTCGCGGTATGCATCAATGGTTTTCTCAAGAGGATAGCGGGCGGTGATCATGGCCTTCGCGTCGAACCTTCCGCTCTCGATCAGCCGAACGTAGCGCGGAATGTCGCGCATACTGTTGGTGCCGCCGTACTGGCTGGAATGATGCGTCTTGCTGGCGTTGGTCCACTGATTCACCGGAAAAGCGATGGTGGCCTGGGTGGGATGGCCCACGCCGGTAGTGCAGATGTGGCCGCCACCCGGACAGCATTGCCACACTTGCTGCAACGGTAAAATGCCGGTTGGATCCGGGCCCGCTTCCACCTTCGGCTTCGCGCGATCATACCCCACCGCTTCGATGATGAAATCCGGCCCAATGTTGGCGGCAATCCCGGCTTGATTGGCAAGATGGCTCCCGCCGCCCGCGAAAAACCGGTCCGTGCCCGCGCACATATTCCTGATCTTCGGCACCAGATGGTCCCCTTCGGCGTTGGGATCGAACGTAGTAGTCGCGCCGATTTTCATGGCCAGCTCACGCCGGGTGCGGATCGGTTCCACCAGGATGACCTGCGCGGCGCCCATAATCCGCGCGCCTTGCACCGCGCTTAGGCCCACCGGACCTCCGCCCCACACCGCGACGTTCGATCCCGGTTCTACCGGCGCCAGCGTCATCGTAGCCCCGAGACCCGTGCCGGATACGCAATGCAGCGTGGCCAGCTCCTCGGACGACACGTGTGTGAATACCGGAACCACGGCTTCCTCATACGCCACCATCACGTCCGCCAAGCCACCGATGTTTCCGGCGGCGAAAACTTTGTCGCCGTTGCTCCGCGTTCCGACGGGGAAGGTCACGCGGTTCGCTCCGGACTGGCAGCGATCGGCTCGGCCGCGCAGGCACTGATAGCAAACGCCGCACTGTGGCGTCACCGGCACAATCACCCGGTCGCCCACCCGAACGCGATGCACCTCCGGCCCAATTGCTTCCACGATGCCGACACCGCCGTGACCCTGAATGGTGGGCTGATTCGGATCGTTGACAATCACCGGCGCCTGCGGACCCAGCGGATCGGGCCGTCCCCCGTCCTGGGTTCCAAACATTCGCACGGTCATCGTGTAGCAGCACTGGCTGACTTCAGTCCGCACCAGAACCTGGCGGCCACTGATGGGGAGCAACGTCAGCTCCTCAAATTCGGTGGTGTTCGGCCCAAAGCCGGTGGTTACCCAGGCCTTGAACTTGCGGCCTGCGACGGTGTTCGTTACTTGCGCCGGTGCACGCCCGGCTTGCGCGGCAAATGCGATTCCTCCGGCCGCGGCCGTGCTTCGTTTCAGCAGGTTCCGCCTGGAAAGTAGTGACGATTTTTTCGAAAGCATGTGATGGTTCTCTCCTTATCGCGAGGCGCTCTCACGCGGCACCGGCCTGGCATAGAGTTGGACCATCGATACGTTGGCCCAGCCCGCATTGCCATGCCCTCCGCCCGGCATCAGATCTACGAAACCGATCTCGTCCACTTTGCTCAGGTCCGGATTCTTCACTTCCACGGTCGTAACTGCCTTCTGCGGATCCAGCTTGAACCAGTGCTGATTCGCGAACGAGACCTCGCGCAGAATGTATTCGCCTTCCGTGGCGTCGGTATGGCTTCCGGCCAGCAGCGTTCCATCAGCAAGCTTCACCACGGGGTGGAGCACATGCAGACTTTGGGTACGCACGATCCATTGCAGCCTAGCGAGACCGGTGAGGTCGATGTAGTTGTTTTTGTCCCGCAGCGTCGCAGCCACAGGCGATGTCACCATGCCGTTCCATAGGTCATGCCGTCCTTCGTGGACGTAAACGGCTAGATTCCGGGAGTCCGGCCCATAGAGCTTCAACTCCAGGTTCGGATTCGTCACCGCGTCCTGGGTGACGCGCCGGTTCTCGTCGTTGAGCTTGCCGGTGTAGGGCGGCTGCTTCCATTCCTCGCGGAACAGCAACGCCGGCCGAACTTGAGCCTCTTCCGCAGCCCGGTTTTGCGGCGGCTGCTGGGCGAAGGCGCTACATGCTGCCCCAAGCACACCCACCAAGAAGACACTACAGATGAAACGTGACATCGCACTCTCCTTATTTTTCAAAATTTCCGTGCAGTTCTTTGGGCCGCTGTCCAGTATACATCCGCCGCAAGCCGGAATGAAGCGTGCCCTCGATGCTCCGGCCCGCTTACTTGGTGGCTGGCGCCAGGCCTTGCGTCAATTCGATATAAGTGCCCCACGGGTCGGTCAGGAAAGCGATTTTCGTAGTCCCATTCCCCGCCAGACGCGGCTCAATGTCCATCTTGAGTCCTTCGGCTTTCAATCTCTTCACCGTTTCGTCCAGGTTCAGCACCTCGAAGCCGATGTGATCGAGCGACCGGCCCTTGGTGGGCGCCTGCGCCGTATCCGCTTTGTTGAATGCCAGCTCGGCGCCGGGAATATTCGCGGTGTCGAAGCGGGCCCGCTTGCCGGCCACGGCGCCGAAATGTTTCACATACCAGGCTTGTGCCTCAAGCGGGTCGGTGACGAACAGATGGACGTGATGCATTTCGATGGGGGACGAAATAGTCTTGTCTTCGAGCAGTTCCACGCGCACATCTTCCGGCCCCGTGATGAAGGCCTGCTGCGGATTGTTCTGCTCCACCTTCAGGCCCAGCGGTTTGATCTTCTCCAGCGTGTCGGCCACGCTCTGGACGTGGAAGCCGAAATGATTCACCACCGAGCCGGCCGTGCCCGCCGACGGCATGTCCTGGCGAAAATTGATGAACACGCCGGGGAACTGGATCATCTGGATGGTTCCGTTCGAAACCGGCGTGCCACCCAGCAGGATGAAAAACTTGCGCTCGGCTTCCACGTCTTTAACGGCCAGATGAATGTGTCCCATGGAGACGCCGGTGGAGTTGGGAGCGGCCAATGCGGCCCAGGCGGGCGCGATGGCCGCAAGCGCCGCGGCCAGAAAAACCAAGGCGAAGATAAGTCGAGTTTTCATAGCAACTCAGTTTATAACAAGGCCGGCTTGGATGCACCACGGCTACGGTGCTACCTCGCATTCGGCAAAGCCACCGTGTTGGCCAGTTTGCCGTTCCGACGCGCAGCACTACGCTGGGTCCTGTCCTCGGTTGAATTAACACGCTGTGTCGAAAGCCCGAATAACCGCTTGCTGACGCGCGCGGCTCAGTAGATTGCGCGCGTTACAGAGCGGCGACCGTGAGGGAGCGGGTTTCGACACAGCCCGCTAAGCCGGGATCAGTTTGAGGTCAAGTTTTAACAGGCCGAAAGAGGTATCGAGCTGAAGTTCGTGATCCTGCCCCCGGATCATTACTCCGCAGTATCCTCAAGCCACCCGTTACAAAAAGGAACACTCAACGAGCATCTACTCTTGATCAGCGTTTCATGATTAAGCCTTGCCCGGTAGGCAGGGATAGAACGCTGAACCCGAGCGATTGAGCCAGAGTGTCGATCGCCTCCCTCTGGCTTTCGAATCCGTAGTAGGCGTAATCGTCCAGGAGCACGAACGCGCCAGGGGCCAACCGGGTCCAAAAGTATTCCAGCGCCGCGCGTTCTGGATGGGCGCAATTCATGTCGATATGCAGGAACGCGACGTTGCCAATGTCTATTGCCGGCAAAATATCAGGCACGGTTCCTTGCACCACCACTGCATTCGGCCACTCGGCAAAATTGGCGCGCACCCGGGCGACGTTCGTTTCGTAAGCTCCGGACGCCAAGCTGTCCGCCGCCACTTTGAACCGGCCGCGCTGAATTTCTTCCGCGGAGAATTGCGACAGGACGGGTCCCGCGAATGTGTCAATGAGGTAGAAGCGTTTGGCAACAGCGCCCCAATTTAAGGCCTCCATAATGGCTGAGCTCATAAACCCGGTATTGACTCCGCACTCGACGAAGCTCCCGGCTGCCCCCAACGCGCAGGAGGCGGCCCAGAGCGCCACGTGCAAGCGCCACTCAAAGTGCGGATCCGCGCCATTGTTTGCTTCGATCCCACGCTGATAGGCAGCTCGAAAGACCGGGTCATACCGAAAATGGTCGCTATGGACGGTGAATAACCCGTCGGCGTCGTAATGCCTACGGGTGTTTATGATCATGCGGCCCGAATAGCCGAGAGCCTTCTGAACCAATGCCTTGATCATCCTGAGAAATACCAGTTTACAAGGGTCGCGTGGAGAGCCTGCGCTCAAAAGAGCGCTTAATCGATTTGGGGCCGGTTGAGAGCGGCGCGGAGCGCGATCTCCCTAAACGTACTGGAATTACCGATCCAGCGGATAACACGCTGCTAATGCCTAAGCAGGCCGTGTCGAAAATGGCTTCCGAGTGGTCGCGTCTGGAGCCAGGAACTTGCGCGACCGCCTTACCGCCTTGCGCCGCCACGGGCGGCCCAACCGCTCCCTTGCGGACGCGGCCCTACAACACGCGGAATCTACTTTGCGGCGCGCGCGAGCAAGCGGTCTTTTCGGATTTTCGACACAGCCTGCAAAATAGTGACGCCGCCGCCATGACGCTTGACGAGTCGATCCGCAACTACTTAGCATCCGGCAACACCACCGTAACCCGGCCATTTACGATGGGATTTCGGTCCCCGGGCGTGCCGCACGTTTCCGGTTCCGCCACCCAGGTCCCCGGCTTCATGCGCTTATAGTGCTTGGTGAAGGTCCAAGGCTTGGTGAACGCCACCGGGTCTGTGATGGTCACCTGATCCTCCAGCGTGTCGGCGTCGATTTGCCGGATTCGATCGATAAAACGCGCCCGCTCGCTCAGCATGGCCGGCGTAAAATCCGCCCACAGACCGGACTTTACAGAGATCGTTTCCACCACCAGCGTCTGACCCTCCCAATGGCCGATGGATCTGCCCAACATGGTGGGCCACAGTTCATCTTCCGGCGGGAACCCCCGGCCATCCGTATAGACGTGCCGCGTTTCCTTCTCGATGATGATCCAGGTCTCCTCCGGCGTGACGATGAATTCGTAATCGAAAGGCGTGCCGAGGACATGTGGCATGCCCGCCGCGCAATAAATGGTGTGGGTATCCACCAGGGGATTCGGATAATTGGCATCGCCCTGGTGCTCCGCCCTCACCAGATCCACCCGATATTTGGCTTCCCAATCCGGTTTATACGGTGGGTGATCCCGAACGCCCGGCACGAACGCTTTTCCATCTTCGACATCCAGCAAGGCCGGCGAGCCTTTTAAATTCCATATGCCGCTCCAATCGGGAAGTTTGGAAAACTTCTCCAGGCGCGCCGGTGAATTCAGGGTGGTCTGCGCGAGCGCGCATTGGCATAGGACGAAGAGCGCGCAGCCCATGACGGCGCGCGTGCAGACAGGCTTCAAAATATCGGTGTTCATGTTCGCGCTCTAGTTCTGCGTTTGCGGCTCGCCGGTGGGTGAGCCTCCAATTCGCGTGCCATCCGGAAGTGTCGCAGAGACCAGGGAACCGCCCGGCCTGCCATCGCGCAGCGGGTGCGTCACGATAGTAATCTGATCGCCGGGTTTCAGCGTCTTCGGTTTCCAGCCCTGCCGCACCAGACTGGATGGCGCACTCATCTCGATGCTCCATTCCACGGCTTTTCCCGACGCATCCGTCACCATCAACTGAATCCAGGAGTGAGGATTGATCCATTGGAACTCCTTCACCGCGCCGGTGAGCGTAATCGTCTTCGACATGTCGAAAGCGGAGAACGCGTGGTGGCCGAATGCGGATGCGCCACACAGCAAGATCAAAAGCCCCGCCAGTCCTGTTAATTGCCTCAGCTTCATATCATGAGTAATCTATACTAAACAGACTTGCTCCGGCAACCAAAGTTATTGGGCCGGCTCTATTCGCAAAAGCGCGCCGTCATCTTCGTCCGTCAACAGATAAAGGCATCCGTCCGGACCCTGCCGGACCTCGCGAATTCTTTGCCGCAACTCACCCAGCATCGATTCGCGCCGCAACTCGTCCGTACTCTCATTGAACACGATGCGCTCCAGATGACCGGTTCCGGGAATCTCGCCGGTGCGCATGGAACCGACAAAGACATTGCCCTTCCACTGCGGAAAACGGTCGCCAGTATAAACGGCCATTCCAGCGATGGCGATGGAGGGGATCCACACTACGAGAGGAGTTTCCATGCCTTCGCGCGTCGGGCTCTCCGAAACGCGCGGGCCGGCATAGTCGCGCCCGAAGCTTACCACGGGCCATCCATAGTTGCGGCCGGGAAGTATGATGTTGATCTTGTCGCCGCCATTGGGTCCGTTTTCGTGGTTCCACAAAGCGCCGGTCTCCGGATGAACGATGAGACCCAACGAATTACGGTGCCCCATCGAATAGATCTCGGGCCTGAAGCCCGTGCGGCCCACGAACGGATTGTCGGGCGGCACGGAGCCGTCGTCGCGCAGGCGCAAAATCTTGCCCCTCAGGCTGCCGGGCTCTTGCGACACCCAGCCGACGTTCCCGCCGGTGGCGAAGAAGAGCGTTCCATCGCGCCCGAATGCGATGCGCGCGCTGAGTCCTCCGGTGCCCTCATAAGCGTCCGTTACCAGAAGGTCTCGCACCTCCGAGAGCATGCCGCCGTCCAGCCTTCCGCGAGCCAGCGTCGGCGCGCCTTTGCCGTTTTCCACCGGCTTGGTGTAGGTGAAATAGACCAGATGGTTCTGGGCGAATTTGGGGTGCAGCGCGACATCCATGAGCCCGCCGTTGCCTTTCGTTCTTACTTCCGGCACACCACCGATCGGCTTCCCCTGCAGCACGCCATCGCGAACCACCCGCAGCCGGCCGGGACGCTCCGCAACCAGCATGCTGCCGTCCGGCAGGAAGACCAGGCTCCAGGGATGCTCCAGCCCTTTGGTCACTACCGCGACCCGAATCTTATGTTGCTCCGCCGTATCGAACACGAACGGACCGGCGCCCAAGGGAGCCACTGGAAAGCCGATGGATGGCTGCTGCGCACGGGCTGGGAAGAGCGCGGTGAACAACAACAGGGCGAGGAGGGAGGCAGCACTCTTCATCGAAGGAAATCGCATCATGACCGCCTTTACCGTGACGAAGAGGAGGCTTGTCCCTGAAAAACCGCGTTGATGGCCGCCTGGGCGCATTTCTCGCCATCGGCGCCGGATACGCCCATCGCCCCGATTACCTGGCCGTTCAGCACGATGGGAAGCGCACCAGGTTGTGGGAAGTCGTGCATGAATGTCGGCGCCAGATTTTCGCCGGTCCGCACCATCTTGTTCGTCTCTGACGTGGGACGCCGCCAGCGCAAGGCCGACTTGGCCTTCAGCAGCGCCGTGTCGATCGCGTTCATCGGCGCGCCTTCCATGGCGTGAGACTCGATGAGATTGCCGCCCCAATCTAGAATCGCCATGGCCACGATTTGTTTGTTCTGGCCGGCCCAGGCGCTGCAGGCGTCCGCCAAGGCACGCGCGCCGGCGCTCGAGATGACCTTGATGTCTCTGGTGGCCTGTAGCGGCGATGTGGCTGGTATGGGCGATGAGCCTGAGTGCGCCGGTTCCTGCGCCTGCAATTGCATGAGCAACGATAAGGCCAGCCCGATAGCCGTTCCAGAAATCGCAAAACTTTTCTTCACGTCAAATTCCTCCTCAAAACCCGCACGCACGCTCGGGTACTTTTCTCGTCCATCGAGTTTATCGCAGCCCAGCCTGCCAGGTTGCCGCGCCGGGGATTGGGCCACACGGCCGCTGCACAGGATGCCGACGACTATCGCGGCGGCTGGAGGAAGGACCAGGGCGAGGCGCACAGCTATGAGTTCTCCATCCGCGGCTACCGGGTCAGGGGCGTCTATTGCACGTATTGCGCGGACGCGACGACACTGGCCTTCATCGACGGCACTTTCGGAGCCGATGGCATCGCGTTTGCAGTCACGCATGTCAGTTCGGACGGAAGCGCCGCCCATCGGGACCCACGCGACAGCCAGGTTCAATCGCGGCAATTTGATGGTGACGGGCGCGAGCGGAGCCGCTAGTGCAGTGGCCGATAGGCTGGGAGTCTATGGAGCGCTAGCTGTTACCGCCGCGCGCTTAGACACGTGCGTGTAAGTAGGCCCCCGGTTTTAAAACAGTTCGCCGATTTCCTTGGCGATGCCGCGCGCCTCCAGGTGGATCAAGCCCGCGTTGGATCCCATGGGGCCGATCACGGCCAGCACAGCCTTGGGACCCGCCGAATAGACGAACAAAACGCCGTCGTCCCCGCGAATACTCACCTCGGAAAGCCCACCGGTCGCCATGCTTTCGCTGATGCGGCGGCCCAGGCTGGACGCCGCCGCCGCCATGGCCGCCACCCGGTTGGGATCTGTACCATTGGACAGCGAATGCGCCACGGGCAGGCCTTCGGTGGACGCCAGCAACACACCCCGCAGCTCAGGAATCGCGTTGCGAAGCGTCTCCAGATGATTCTTCAAAGCTTCGTGTTTCACCATCATTAATCTCCTGGGGTTCCTCGATAAGCACCCACGTTTGCGTGGGAGGCCAGGCGCAGCCCGCGCTAATAGTAATATCGTTTGAATAAGGTCCCAACTTTAGCCGCCCTTACCGACAAACACATTACTTTGTACATCAACATCCCTTCGGACAGGCAGGGTCTCCGGGTGGCGCCGAGGTAAGCACGCTTCTTGAAATCCCTTTTGACGATTTCGACTCGAAGCAGGCGTTCATAAGACAGAGGCATCTGCAATCCGGGACGGGTGAAATCTGTTGTGGTAAGGGTTTCTTTCGCCAAATGCTTGTCAAATAAAGCACATCGAGGATGCGATAACCTGCCAGGACTCCGACGGTTTTGACAAACGGGCCGGATTGGGCGTTCCTCTGCGGATTTGGCCCTACCTTCCGGGCTGAAGTCCACACAGAAGTCATTGCCATCGTCCCGAAGAGAGCGGGGTTTGCGGTGAAGTAACTTAGCGAGTTCGGTAACGGGACGAGTATCCAACAGACCGAGGAACGTCGTTGGGCTGTACTCATATGGGGTGAGCGAACGCTTGAGGAACAAACGCGCAAAACGGAGCGCGGCGCTAGCAAGTTCCTAATTCGCTTGGCGGTGCGCGCCGCACCCTTTGCGCTCCTAACTAAACTAAGTCGATTCTAGAAGAAAGCTGCGTGCCAAACCGACCGGGCAAAGACGGACGCAATGATGACGACAGGCTGGCTCAAAAGGCCGAAGGGAACTCTTGTGGTTCGGAAAGCGCGGACTGCAAGAACATCGCCAAAAGCAGTCCAGGTGCCCCACCGAAAACTTTCTGAGCTCCTGCCGTCTGCCGTGACTGTAAACCCGGGGAACTTCTAAGCTTGCGGGAACATCGAATTGTTTTGGGCCATTTAATTAAGCCTGCCGATCCTATCTCACCTGCACCGAAGTGCGGAAGACCCCATCCTGCTTTGCGATAACATAACCCTGTTGAGTTGTTGACAGAGCATTGCGCGCGTCGATAACATCGCATACTCAATCTGGAGGATCAGTTTTGGCAAACGTCGGTGCGGTTGGATTGGATTGGCAGGAGCGCATCAATTGGGACCGGTTGCGCAATTACCGCCTGGAGCGCGCGCGCGAGCGGATGAAGGCGCACGGCCTGGGCGCGATGCTGTTGATGTATGACGAGAACGTCCGTTATGTCACCAGCACGCTCACTCCCGGCTGGAACCGCTTGAAACCGGGCCTGCGCTACGCGCTGCTGTGTGGCGACGATGCTCCCGTGCTGTTCGAACAGGGCGATATCGGCATGCACATCGAGAAGCATTCGCCGTGGATTCCGAAAGACAACATCCGTTACTCCTACGCCTGGATCAAGGGCGCGGCTGGCTCGGCTTCCACGCAGCAAGTCGGCAAATTCACCAAAGCCATCCAGCAGGAGATGAAAAAGCGGGGAGTGGACGGCATGAAACTCGGTGTCGATTTTATCGACATCAACATGATTAAGATCTTTCAGGACGCCAAGATCGAGTGGGCGGACGGCATGACACCCATGATGGAGGCGCGAGCCGTCAAGAACCAGGACGAGCATGAGTGCATGCGCATCGTGGGCGCCATCGGCGATGCCGCGCACTGGGAATTTATGAAATTCCTGAAGCCCGGTCTCACCGAAAACCAGCTCACCGCGCACATCATGGAATTTCTCTACAACATTCCGGGCATGGAAGACGTGGAGGATGTAATCGTGTCGTCAGGCCTCAATACTTGGCCCAACTGGCGCAATTTCTCGGACCGCATCATCAAGCCGGGCGACATGGTGTTCATGGATTTGGCCGCGCTCACTTGGAATGGCTACAAATCCTGCTACTACCGGACTTACATGGTGGGGCGCGAGCCGAATCAGGAACAGAAAGATTATTACGCCACGGCGCTGAAGTGGCTGTATGATTCCATCAAGGCGGTCAAGGTGGGCGCCACTACGCGGGACATCGCTTCGAAGTGGCCGTCGGCCAAAGAGGCCTGGGGCTACGAAGAGGAGGATCAGGCCGCGGCCAATTTGTGGGGGCACGGTCTCGGGTTGGCGCAATACGATCAGCCGGTGATCTCGCGCATCTGGTCGCTCGATCATCCCATCGAGATTAAGGAAGGCATGGTCTTCGCGCTGGAAACGCAGCACGGGAAGCCGTATCAATGGGGGGTTCGTATTGAGGAAATGCTCATCGTCCACAAAGACAGCGTTGAGATTGTTTCGAATTTTCCAGTGGAACAAATCACGGTGGTGGATCCGATGCCGGGCTACTCCGATTACGGCAAGCGGCCGGGAACCTAGGCGCGGCGCAAGATGCAACGATTTGTATTTCCGCTCGCTTCGCGCGAGGCCACGGATGCAAACCGCTTCGGCCCAAAGGCGGCGAATCTCGCGCGTCTGAGCCAGGCGGGTCTGCCGATTCCAGACGGTTTCTGCGTGGATGCGGAAGCTTATCGGGAGCAGATCCGGATGCTGGGTCTGGAGGCAAACGCGCGGGGCGTCTTCGCGGCCGAAGAAAGCGCGCAAGCTCGAAGGCACGCGCTGACGATGAAGTTGGGCTTGCTGGATCAACCGATCGCTCCGATTGTGCTTGAACCGCTGCTCGCCGCCTGGTACGAATCGAAAGCGCAGAGCGGCGCCCTGACGGTGGTGCGGTCGTCGGCGCTGGTGGAGGATCGTTTTGGATCCAGTTTCGCGGGCCAGTTCGAAAGTTTTCTCGGAATAGACAGCGAAGCGGATTTCATTACCGCGATTCGCTCCTGTTGGGGAGCGTTATGGGCTACCCGCGCGTTGCGCTACATGGCCACGCACGAAATCGACCCCGCCGGCACCGCCATGGGCGTTCTGGTTCAGCCCCTGGTTTCAGCGCTGGCGTCGGGCGGAGGATTAAGCGAGGCTGCTGGAGAAACCGCCGACGGCAGCATGATCCTGAGCGCCACCTGGGGTCTCGGCTCGGCGATAGCGCAAGGCGAAGTGACGCCGGACCGCTATGAGTTGTCGCGCGACGGCGCGCTGGTGAGCGTCACGCCAGGCCGCAAGGATCATCAAGTGGGCTGCATGCATCGGGAAGAGCCTGTGGCCCGAGTCGTTGAACCTGCTCTGGCCGCGAAGCCTTGCCTGAACGAAGAACAAGCCACCGAACTCGGGCAATTGCTGCGGAAAGTGGCAGACTTGATGGGCATGCCGGTGGAAATCGAATGGGCAATGGACGATTCCGGATTTCAGTTGCTGCAAGCCCGGCCGTTGCACACTCAGGCGGCCGCGACACCCGATGCCATCTGGCTGCATCGGCCGCGATTGAACGGCCATGCCGCGGGCGTAGGCTGGGGCGAAGGCCGCGCCTGCGTAATTCAATGCGAGTGCGAGCTTTCGCGCGTGGCGCCCGGAGACATCCTGGTGACCCGCGTGGCTGGACCCGCTTTGAGCCATATCCTGACTCGTGTGGCGGGCGTGGTGGCGGAGCGCGGCGGAAGCACTTCGCATATGGCGTCGCTGGCGCGAGAACGCGGAATACCGATGGTTTTGGGCGTGCTGGACGCCACGTCGCGCATTCCAGATGGCGCCACCGTGGCTGTGGACGGAGTCGCCGGCGTCGTGAGATGGATGTCGTGAGATGGGTGAATTGATGCAGGTGGATGAATCGATGCCCGCAAAACTGGTAGCCGTAACCGACTACGTATTCCCGAACCTGGATCTGGCCCGCGAGCTGCTGGCGAAGATCGGCGCAGAAGTTCGTGTCGCCAGGCAGCCTGACCCCGAAGCGATTTTGGAAGTGGCGCGCGACGCCGACGCCGTCCTGACCACGTACGCGAAGATAACCGCCGAGATCATTCCGCAACTGACGCGCTGCCGCATCATCGGGCGCTTCGGCATCGGCGTAGACAACGTCGACATTCCCGCCGCGACCCAGGCCGGCATCGTCGTCACCAGGGTTCCCGATTACTGCCTGGACGAAGTTTCCGAGCACACCATGGCGCTGCTACTGGCGCTGGTGCGCAAGATTCCGTCCTCGAATGCGCGGACTCAGGCCGGGCGCTGGGAGATGCGCGCCGTGGTTCCGATTCACAGGCTGCGTGGAACGGTGCTGGGGTTGGTGGCGTTTGGACAGATCCCCCAGTTGGTGGCGCCCAAGGCCCAGGCGTTCGGAATTCGTGTCGTGACCTACGATCCATATGTTTCCAGGCAAGTGGCCGAGCGCGCGGGCGTGGAGCAGGTGGAGTTCGATGAATTGCTGAGGATTTCCGATTACATTTCCATCCACACGCCGCTTTTGCCCGCGACGCATCATCTGTTTAACGCCGATGTTTTCCGCCGCATGAAGCCGGAGGCTTATCTGATCAATACCGCGCGCGGTCCCATCCTGGATGAAGCCGCGCTCGCGAGCGCGTTGGATCAAGGACACCTGGCCGGCGTCGCGCTGGACGTGATGGAACAGGAGCCGCCGTCAGGATCGCCCTTGTTCGGACGCGACAACGTGATCGTCACGCCGCATACCAGCTTTTATTCCGAAGAATCGTTAGCCGATTTGCAGACCAAAGCCGCTCAGGAAGTGGTCCGCGTTTTAACCGGTCAGGCGCCGCGAAACCCGGTGAATCCGGAAGCTTTGAGGACCGCTCAGCCTGGTTAATTCCATTTGGAAGGGTTGTTCTTGAGGCGATCGTCGAGGTTATTGTTGATCCGGAGGCTTCTCACCAGGCCTGTACAGCGTGGGAGGCTTCGGCTTCGGCTTGCCACCGTCAGCGCTCGCGTCAGCCACTTTCCTGGCTTTCTTATTTTCGGCCTTTTCCTTATCGGTCAGCAGCGCGTCGCGATCCTGCTTCTCTTTTTTATCCTCAGCCACCACGTCGGTCGCGCGTTTGTGGAGATCTTCTTCGGAAAGCTCTTTGCTATCGGACGTCGTATCGATGGCGTTTTTCAGAACGAAGTCGTAACGCGCCAAATCTTTGGGCGCGGCATCTTCGATCTTTTGCAGCGTCGCGAGCATTTCGCCTTCGGCCGCGGCCACTTCCTTCATCCCGGCATCCAGCGGCAGTTTGCGGACCAGCGCGTCGTCGGCCACGGTGTCGATGGCCTCGATGATGTGCGTGTAATCCTCGATCGTGTCGTGAATCAGAGCCGAGCGCCCGGGCTTTTCCTTGCTCAGGAATTGCTGCAACAAAGCCAGCCGCTGCCGCGCGAACTCGAGGTAGAGCTTCAGCCGCGCGTTCGGTTCCTGCGCATCCCGGATTTGATCTACTTCGTCGGCCGTTAGAAAATCGCGCTCCTGCGCGAAACCGCAAGCGGCGCATACCAGCACAATTGCCAAATATCGCATGGCCTTTACCTCTACTTTTTCCTGCTCATGATATCGGACAGCAATTCGTCGTGGATATCCGAAAGTTTCTTCAATGCCGCATCCACGCGCGGGCGAAAATCGAAGCTCACTTCGTCGCGGAATCCGCTCAGCCTGCGCATCAAGGCGCTCACCTTTAATTCGGCTCGCTTATAGTATTTGCTTTTGCGCGGAGCCCCGTGCGTTTGTTCCAGCGCATCGTAGGACAGCAGCACCGAGTCGGCCACTTCCTGGATGGCCGCATCTTCCGCGGCTTCGTTCCCGGCCTGATATGCCTGGCGCGCCGCGTCGATCTTTTCGTCGGCGTTGACGAGCGCCAGCTCCGAGCGGCGGTTCAGATCGGGCTCCGTCTTCACCTCGGCAAGATCGGAAAACGCCAAGCCATAGGCCGCGAAAAGGACCAGCAGCGCCGGGATCACTTGTGGTCGATCTCCTTTTCGAGCAGCTTGATCCTCTGCCGGGCCTGCCACTCCTGATTCGGATTTTCGCCCTGGCTCATCTGGAGGAAGCGCCGATAGCTTTCCAGCGCCGGCTTCAGATCCCGGATTTTGTCCAAAACGATGGCACGCAGGAAAACATGGCCAGGCTTTTCGGCCTTCAAGGCTGCGATGCGGTCCAGCGCCGCCAGCGCGGGCGGATAGTTCTCGGCCATCACCAGCACCCCGGCCAGTTCGCTCCAGGCTTGCGGCGCATCGGGCTTCAGTTTGGCGGCGCGCTCAAACTCCTCGGCGGCTTCCGGGAACTTACGCTGATCCCGAATCAGGCGGCCATGCAGCATGCGGATCTCGAAGTTGTCCGGATCGGCGGCCAGAATCTGTTCCACCAGCGGCTGCGCTTTGCCGGGCTCGTTGTTCTTCAGGAAAGCCTCGGCCAGCGCCGCTCGATTGGCCTCCGTTGGCGATTTCGCAACTGCAAATTGGAAACACGGGATAGCCTCGGCAGCCTTGCCGGCCTTGAGCAGTAGCTCGCCCATCCGCTCCTGCGCGCCCGGATTTTCGGGGAACTGCTGGTAGATGGACATCGCTTGCTCGGGCTGATTCGCCTTCTCGTACATGCCGGCCAGCTCCAACAGGTCGTCGCGATAGCTTGCATTCAGCTCGGCGGCCTTCTTGAAATGGGCGGCGGCGTCTTCCAGCTTGTTCTGTCCGGCCAGCGCGTGCGCCAGTCCCAACTCCACGTCCGGCGATTTTGGATCGATCGCCAGCGCCGAAGTATAAACCTGCCCGGCCTTGACGAAATCGCCCGCGCCCAGCAGCGCGGTAGCCAGGTAATAATTCGGCCGGTATTCCTTGGCATTCCGCGCGACAGCGGGAGTCAGGTACACCACGGCTTCGACCGGTTGTTTTTCCCGCAGAAGAGAAATGCCCAGATTCAGCTCGGCCTCATAAAGATCGGGCTTCAGCTCCAGCGTCTTCTTATACTCCGGAATCGCATCCGCGTTCTTACCCATCAGACTGTACGCCAGCGCCAGGTTGAAATGCAGGCTATAGTCCTTCGGATCGGCTGCGATAGCTTGTGTGAAACTCTCGACCGCCGCGGGATAGCGGTTTTCGTCGAGGGCTTTCATGCCTTGCTCGGAGAAATTTGTCTGAAACGCGAAAAGCAGAACCAGCACAATGCTCGGCGACATAGGGGCTTCTTCCATTTTCCCCCAGAAACCAAGCTCGCGCTTCCGAGAGATCGAGGACGGAAAGGTGGGGCGATTATGCACTGCGCACCAAGCGTCCGAAAGAGTGGGGACGCGGCACGCAACGGGTGGGCCACAACGCCGCGAACTGTTTACTTTCCTCCCGAGACCAACCGCGCAATTCCGAAGGCGGCTGCGGCGGCCAGCCCGCCGATGAACGCCGTTCGCAACGCGCCTGATGCGAGCGGCATCCCGGTATAGTGGCCCTTTACGCCACCAAAAATGCCCAGAGCCAGAATGGTCGCCACCACTGAAATCGTCAGCGCCGAAGCAGCCGAGGCCATCAACATATACGGCGCCAGCGGAATCAGGCCGCCGGCAATATACGCGCCCGCAATGGTGCTGGCGCTGCGCACCGCGCGTTTGGGGTCCGGCGCTTCCAGCCCGAGTTCGAATCGCATCATGAAGTCGATCCATTGTTTCGGACGTTGCCGCAGCGAATCGACAATAGGAACGGCCTCGGCGTGCGTCAGCCCGTAGTTTTCAAAAACCTCCAACACCTCTTGCGCCTCTACTTCCGGCAGTTCTTCCACTTCGCGCTGCTCGCGCTTCAATTCGCTCACATAGTGGTCGGCGTCGTTCCTGGCCGCGAGATATCCGCCCAGCCCCATGGCGATCGAACCCGCCGCGATTTCAGCCAATCCCGCCACTACGATGATGCGCGTGGTGGTGTCCGCGCCCGACAGCCCCGCGGCCAGCGCAAAGGGAACGGTGAGGCCGTCCGCCATCCCAATGACAATGTCGCGCACAAATTCCGACGCGGTAAAGTGGGACTCAACGTGCGGCGTTTGCGGCATATTCTTTCAAGTATCGCCCAGTGTAGGAATTTCGAGCCGCCGCAATCTGCTCGGGGGTTCCTTGCGCGACGATCTGCCCGCCACGATCGCCGCCGTCGGGCCCCAGGTCGATCACCCAATCCGCGCTGCGAATCACATCCAGATTGTGTTCGATGATCAGGATGCTTCCGCCGTTCTCGATCAGGCGCTGAAAGGCCGACAATAGTTTGGCGATGTCGTCGAAGTGCAGCCCGGTGGTGGGCTCGTCGAAGATGAACAGCGTCCCGCCGCAAGTGGCCTGGGCCAGGTGCGATGCCAGCTTCACGCGCTGCGCTTCGCCGCCGCTCAGTGTCGTGGCCGATTGTCCCAGCCGCAGATAGCCGAGGCCAACGTCCGCCAGAACCTTCAGACGGCTTACCAACCGCTTCGAGTCGGAGAAAAACGAGAGCGCCTCCTTCACCGTTAACTGCAGTACTTCGTGAATATTCAGACCTTTATACCGAATATCCAGAATGGCGCTCTTAAAACGAGTGCCTTTGCACTCCTCGCACACCAATTCCACGTCGGCCAGGAATTGCATCTCCACGGTCACGGTGCCGTCGCCTTGGCAGTTTTCGCAGCGGCCGCCAGGGATGTTGAACGAAAAATAACCGCCGTTGTAGCCGCGCTTGGCCGCCTCCGGCGTGGACGCGAAAATTTCGCGGATCAGGTCAAAGGCCTTGATGTAGGTCACGGGATTGGAGCGTGGCGTGCGTCCGATCGGCGATTGATCCACCAGCACCACCTCGCGCACCAACTCCGCGCGCTCCACGCGGCGGCAGGTGACCTTTTCGGCCTTCTGATCGCGATCTTCATCGAATCCGTCCAGCGCGGATTGCCGCAGCCGCTGGGTGAGCGATTGAAAGATCACGTCATGCACCAGCGTCGATTTGCCCGATCCGGAGACGCCCGTCACCGCTACCATCATGTTCAAAGGAATCTCGACGTCGATGCCCTTCAAATTGTGAGCGCGCGCGCCGAAGAACTTGACCGTGCGCCTGGGATCCACTTCCCGCCGGCCGCCGATGCTCTGGGCACGCAATTCGCCTCTTAGATAGCGCGAGGTAAGCGTCGCCGAGCCGTTCGCCATGATCTTGCGATACGAGCCTTCGAATACGATCTTTCCGCCGAGTTCGCCCGCGCCCGGTCCCATGTCGATAATGTGGTCGGCGGCGCGCATCACATCGGCATCGTGCTCTACCACCACGATGGTGTTGCCCAGGTCGCGCAATTCTTCCAGGATACGAATCAGCCGGCCGGTGTCGCGCGAGTGCAATCCAATGGAAGGCTCATCCAGTACATAACACGCGCCCACCAGACGCGAGCCCAAACAAGTGGCCAGTTGGATGCGCTGCGCTTCGCCGCCCGAGAGCGTGGCCGATAATCGATCCAGCGTTAAGTAATCCAGCCCGACATCGTTCAGAAATTTCAGCCGCTGCCGTATCTCAACCAGGATTTTGTCGGCGATGGCCGTCTCTTCCGGCGACAGTTCCAGCGATTGAAAAAATCCGTACGCCTGCTCGATGTTCAGCTTCACGATATCGGCGATGGTCTTCCCCGCGATCCGCACGTTGAGCGCCGCGGCGCGCAGGCGTGAACCGCGGCAATCCGGGCAATTCGCGTAGCCTCGATAGCGGTTCAGAAAAACGCGCACCTGGACCTTATACTTCTTTATTTCCGCTTCGGCAAAAGACTCATGTACCGCCTGCACCACCATCGCCTGCTCCTCCGGCCGCAGATCCCCATACGGCACGTTCCACCGAACCTTCCCCAGCGAAAGCTTCTTGAAACGCATGCCGAACCGCTGGTATTGCGGGTTGTTCCAGGGATCCACCGCGCCTTCGTCGAGCGACAAGCCGGGGTTCGGGATCACCAGGTCCATATCGTAGTCGATGGTGCTTCCGAAGCCCTGGCAGCGCGGGCAAGCGCCCACCGGATTGTTGAAGCTGAAGAGCCCCGGTTCCGGCGTTACCAGCTCAACGCCGCAGCGCTTGCAGGCGAATTTCTCGCTGAAGCGTAGCGTAATCGGCGGAGGATTTTGCGGCGTGGCTTCTTCAAAGATCACTTCGCCCGCTTCCCGATAACAGATCTCAGTGGTATCGACAATGCGCTGGTGCAGATCGGGCGAGATGACGAATCTATCCACCAGGATGAACAAGGGCTGCGCGAAATCGATATCCAACAGAGACTCCGGGGTGGAGAATTCGAACACGCGCCCATTTTGATACAGCCGGTTGAAGCCCTTCTTGCGCAGTTCGAAAAGATGATCGCGCAGCGCGTCCGTTCCGCCTTCCACGCGCACCGGAAACAGCGCGTACCAGCGCGATCCCTCAGGCTGTTCCAGCATCCTCTGCGCAACGTAGTCCACCGTGTCGCGCTGCACCTGATCGCCGCACTTCGGGCAATAGCTTCGCCCGGCGCGCGCGTATAACAACCGCAAATAGTCGTAAATCTCGGTGGACGTCGCCACAGTGGAGCGCGGATTCCGCGTGGTATTCTTCTGGCGGATGGCGATGGGAGGCGCGATGCCGGAAATCTCGTCCACATCCGGCTTCTCCATGCGCTCCAGAAACTGCCGCGCATATGCCGACAGCGATTCCACATAGCGGCGCTGCCCCTCGGCGTAGACCGTGTCGAACACGAGTGACGACTTGCCGGACCCGGAAACTCCCGTCACCACCGTCAGCACGTTGTGCGGAATCGCGAGCGACACGTTCTTCAGGTTGTGGACTCGCGCTCCACGGATGAGGATGGATTCTTCCAAGGGATGCTTCGGGAGAGGAGGGCGAGCCTCCGCCTTCTGATTAGATTATCTCAGAAACGTCACGAGCGCTCTAATATCGCCGGCGCCGCGACCGCCTTGTTCGACGAGCACGCGGTTCGTTCCGAACCGAAAGCAGTCTGTGTCGAAACCGGTGGCGGCCCCACCGCTTCCTTACGGTCGCGGCTCTGTAATCTACCGAGCGACGCGCTATTGCGCTTGCTTCAGCTCAATCCGAACCAGCCGGAACGGTTGATCGCCGAGATTTTCGTCCTGATGAGCGGCGTCCGGCTCAACCCAGCGCACCATGCCGGCTTTGTAATGGCTTTCATGCGACGTGCCGTCGGCGTGATATTGGCGCATGTTCTGATCCGACAAGTAGACCACTACGGCGCCGGTGGCCGGGTGCTTGTGCATTTTCAGCTTCTCATGCGGGCCGACGGTTAAGGCGATGGCGCGAATCCACTGGTTTTCGGCCACCACGCGATAATGCTGAGGATCCACGGTCACCGCGTCGGTGTCCTCCTTGGGAAAGGGCTTCGGATTGGCCACGGGTCTGGGCTCAATTTGAAGGGCCGCGAACTGCGCGTCGTTGAGATTCTCGCCCTTGTGAATGCTAGGCGCCGACCACATTACATCGCCGGCGCGATTTTGAAACGTTTTGACGGTCCCATCCAAATACGTGAGCTTGTTGTTCCGGTCTGTCAGAAAAACAATCACTGCTCCGGGAGCCGGATGCTGATGCATCGGCATCGTCTCATGCGGCCCCATGTGTTCCTTGAAAACGCGGACCCACTGGTTCTGCAGCTCTAAATGAACGTGCTGCGGATCCGCAGCCAAAGGATCGGGCGCTTGTTGCTGGCCCCAAGCGTAGGGAACCGCGGCTGCCGCCAACAAAAAGGCCGGCGCATAGTTCGAAAGAGTTTTGTTATGTCGACGAGGCATGAGAAGATTCTAGACCATGAGCACGAATCAGGAAAGCGCGCAACCCACCCGAGCGGGCGTGGTTGGCCTCGGAATCATGGGCGGCGCCTTCGCGCGGCATCTTGCGGCGGCGGGTGTCCGGACAGCGGGCTACGACATACTTTCGGTAAATTTGTACGCCTTCAGCGCCCACGGAGGCGACGCCTGTTCGTCGGCACGCGCCGTGGCGGCCGCGGCCGATATCGTGATTACGTCGCTGCCCAACGCCGCCGCGCTCGAAAATGCGCTCTTCGGAGAACAAGGATTGGTGGCCGCCGGGCGATCCGGTCTGCTGGTGGTTGAAACCAGCACGCTTTCGCTCGAGGACAAAGAGCGGGCACGCGCGCGTCTCGCAATTTCGGGCGTCGGGATGCTGGATGCGCCAATCAGCGGGACCGGCCCGCAGGCCCTGGCAAGAGATATTACGATTTTCGCCAGCGGCGATCCGGACGAATTCGAGCGCGCCCGCGGCGTGCTTTCCCATTTCGCGCGCTCGGTTCGATATGTTGGTTCCTTCGGCGCTGGATCGAAAATGAAATATATCGCCAATCTGCTGGTGGCGATCCACATTGTCGCGGCTGCCGAAGCCATCGTGCTCGGAGAGAAGAACGGCTTGAATCCGTCCGTACTGGTGGAAGTGCTGGCCGATAGCGCGGCTACGTCGCGCATGCTGGAAGTGCGCGGGCCGAGCATGGCAGCCGGCGACTGCGCCACCGCGATGATGAAAGCGGACGTGTTTCAAAAAGACCTGGATATTATTGCCAATTTTGCCAGGCTATCCAAGTGTCCCGTTCCGTTGTTCAGTTCCGCGGTTCCTTTTTTCACCGCCGTCGCCGCACAGGGAATGGGTTCGCACGACACGGGAGAGGTAGTTTCGGTGCTGCGGTTGCTCGCAGGGATGGAGGCAAAATGAAGCTGGCAACAATCGGCGCGTTCCCGCTCGCCTTTGCGCTGATCAAAGCCGAGGCTCAAACGCAACCCAAGCCCGCGATGGCGGAGCAGGCTTTCAAGAACATCCGCGTGTTAAAGGGTATTCCCGTGGATGAGTTCATGGCGACCATGGGATTCTTCTCCGCTTCTCTGGGCGAAACCTGCACCGACTGCCATACCGCCGAGAGTGGCGGCAACTGGGACAAATACGCCGACGACAACCCGCGCAAGAACACCGCGCGGGCCATGATCGGCATGATGAATGCCATCAATAAGACCTACTTCGGCGGAAGGCGCGAGATCACTTGTTATTCCTGCCATCGCGGTGTGGAGCGTCCCGACGTCACTCCCAATCTGGCGGATTTATACGGGCCGCCGCCATCCAAAGAGCCGGATGAATTGCGCCAGCCCACCTCGGGAAAAGCGCTCACCGCGAACCAAATTCTCGACCGATACATCCAGGCCATTGGCGGAGCCGAGCGTCTGGACCGGTTCAATAGCTTCGTGGCGGAGGGGACCTACCAGGGCTACCAGGACGAGAAGTATCCCGTGGAGGTATTCGTCCAAGCTCCCAACCAGATGAGCACCGTCATTCACACGTCCGCCGGAGACAGCGCCACAACGTACGACGGCAGCGCGGGTTGGATTGCAGGGCCGGCGACGGAGAGGCCGGTAGCTTTACTGGAACTCACAGGCGGCGAATTGGCCGGCGCAAAACTGGATGTGGCGATGTGGTTTCCCGCGCAGATCAGACCGGCTCTGATGGAATGGCGCGGTGCTTCGCCGGCCGCCATCGACGGCCGAGATATGCAGATGATTCAGGGCAGCGCCGACGGACGCTATCCCGTCAATCTTTACTTCGACAGCAAGTCCGGGCTGCTGGCGCGAGTAGTACGCTATCGGGAATCGCCCGTAGGTCTGAACCCCACCCAGATCGATTACGCCGACTACCGCGAAGTGGCCGGCGTTCGGATGCCGTTTCGCGTGACTGTCACTTGGTTGGACGGAAGGTCCACCACCCAGTTCAACGAGATCCAACCGAACGTTGCGATCGAAGCCGCGAGATTCTCCAAGCCGTCGCCTAAATGACTGAAGCAGGTGGGCCGCGTCGACAAGTCCAACGCCGCTTCCCATTGGGTGAATAGTGTTGAAATCTGTGGCGGACGCAGTTGTTGAAGCTCTGATCGCCGATTTGCTGGAGTGGGTTGCAAGGCGCGAGAAAAGCCAAAGGGTGCGGCGCGCACCGCCAAGCAGATTAGGAGCTCGCTCGCGCCGCACTCCGTTTTGCGCGTGTTCCCCAAAAAGCTACCACGAGGTGCTGGACGCCAGCGGACGTTATGTCCCAGACTACCGGTTTGGGAGGACGCGATCGCGGTCTGATTACGACGGAAGAGCGCCAATGGCGCTTGATTGTCAGGATTACGCCCTCTGGACTGGCCCTGCAGGATCGACGGAAGCAATCGAATTAAGCTCTGAGGTATTTGTGAAGCGGCTCCCAATAGCGGTTCTCCCAGCCCGAACTCAAGCCTTCCCATTGACTTTCGGCAAATCCGGAGTGATCGAAAACGATAAGGGTTCCAGATCCGCGCGCGACCAGTTCGAACTTGACGATGGAGTAGACGCCTGCGGCCCAGTTGGAGGGTCGCCATGCCTGTACGATCCTCCGATTTGGTACCAGTTCAATATTGCGGCCTTCGATGCGGCCCCCAAATAGCTTGAATGGGGCACCTGCCTGCGGTTGAATTTCGGCAGAGTCCATAGTGAGAGCGCTGAATTGCTTTGCGTCGAGCAGGACTTCATAGAGGCGCGCGGGCGGGGCGTCGAAATCCACTTCCTGATGGATGGTTGTCCCGTGTTTCTGGGTTTGGGCGGGAGCGGAGAGAGCTGCGAAGCCACCGCCTAGGACAAAGGCGACTCGACGACGAGACAATCCATGGTCCATTCTGCTGCTATTACAACACGCGCGCAAAACGCTCGCCAGCCTCGCGGATGAAATTGTGGTGACGTGACGCCAGCCGAGTGCCTGAGCAAACGGTCTTTTCTGACTTTGGACACTTGCCCTTGCCGCGTTTGGTATAATTCCGGGTAGATGTTTGCTTTTCCTCCGCGCTCGCGGATGAAAATTCCCGCTACCGCAGATCGCCGCTCGCGTCGCGTCTCGTACCAGAGCTCCTCCGCTGTTCCCGCATGCCACTAAGCTATCTCAACTTGGAATGAAACTCAGCGTTCAGATCACACGCGGCATTGAGCCCTTGTTTGGCACCCGCGACGAAAACATCCGTGTGCTTGAAAAGGGCCTGAATGTGACCGCCAGCCTGATGAACGATGCGCTGGAGATCGAAGGCGCCGAGCCGGACGTGATTCGCGCGGCGAGCATTCTGGAGGATTATGTCGCTCTGGTGAAGGAGGGGCAGAGCTTCCCGAATGGCGATCTGAACAGCTACCTGCGCGTGGTGACCGCCGATCCCGAGGTGACGCTGCGCAGCCTGGTTCACAGCGGGCGGCAGCGCAATTTCGGAAAGAAGACGCTGGCGCCCAAGACCGTCAATCAGCGGCGCTACGTGGACGCGATCGAGCGCAACGATCTGGTGTTCGGCGTGGGACCGGCGGGCACCGGCAAAACATATCTCGCGGTGGCCATGGCCGTCTCGGCGCTGATGAACAAGCGCGTGGCGCGCATCGTACTGACGCGGCCGGCGGTGGAAGCGGGCGAGCGCCTGGGATTTCTTCCCGGCAACCTCCAGGAAAAAGTGGATCCCTATCTGCGCCCGCTATACGACGCGCTGTACGACATGCTGGACGCCGACAAAGTGGAGAAGCTGCTGGAACGCGCCGTCATTGAAGTGGCGCCCATCGCCTTCATGCGGGGCCGCACGCTGAATGACAGCTTCATTATTCTGGACGAAGCGCAGAACAGCACCGCCGAGCAGATGAAAATGGTGCTCACGCGCCAGGGCTTCAATTCCAAAATGGTGGTCACGGGCGACCTTACGCAAGTGGATCTGCCTTTGGGAAAACGCAGCGGACTGAACGACGCGGTGGAAGTGCTGCGCGGCATCGAAGGAATCAGCTTTGTTTATTTCGACGAACGCGATGTCGTTCGCCATCCCCTGGTGCAAAAGATCGTAAAGGCTTACGAGCGGCATCAGGAAATAATGGGCGGACGCCAGCTTGCGTTGAAGCTGACGGATACCGCAGCCGAAGCCGCGGCGTCTTCCGAGCCCGCGGGTCACCCGCTCCCCGTCGCGCCGGCGGAAAACCGCGAGATCCCCCTGGTCTAAGATTCGGCCATGCCTGCTGAGCCGACTACTCTGCTCTTCCATTCCGCCACGCCCGGCCTTACGCGAGGCTTTCCCAGGCGGCCGGTCCGTTCATTTGCGAAGCGCTTGGAACTGGAAGTAACCGGTGGACGCCCGTTCACTTGTCTGATCGCGGGCGACGAGGAACTGCGCCGGCTGAACCGCGAGTTTCGGAAACAGGATTACGCCACCGACGTGCTGTCGTTTCCTTCCAGACAGACCCTAGGATTCCTGGGCGACATTGCGATCTCGTTCCAGCACGCCCGGCGGCAGGCAGCGGAATACGGCCACTCCGCCGGCCAAGAGATCGAAATTCTGATGCTGCACGGCGTTCTGCATCTGCTGGGCATGGATCACGAGAAAGACCATGGCCAGATGGCGCGAGCCGAGAATAAATGGCGCGCCGCTTTCGGATTGCCGGGAGGCTTGATCGTGCGGGCCAGGTCATGACACAGGTGCTCGCATGACGTGGTTCGCGGTGGGCGCCAGCGTGATTTGGGCCGTGCTGCTGTGCCTGATCACCATGGTTCAGATCCTCTATATGGAGTCGGTGCGGCTGCGGTCTCGCGATTTGCCGGCGCTGCAATTCTTCAAAGATACCCTCGAAGATCGCATCGGCATCACGGGCGACGACGGCGTGCTGGCGTTTTCGCTCATCAAGCACACGCTGGTGGTGCTGCTGGGCGTGTGTTTCCTGGCGACGCGCAGCGGCGATCTCGAGCAACGCCCCGGGCAAGCCTGGCAGAACCTGTTTGAAGCGGCGTTGTTCGCCTGGCTCACGATGCTGCTTTCCACTTATGTTCTGGCCCAGGTGCTGTACCGCAAAACGAGCGGGCGTTGGTTGCTGCCGCTGGCGCCCATCTTACGGCTGTGTGCGCTGCTGGTGCGGCCGCTGACCGCGATGCTGGGCTTTTTCCAATCGCTGGTGGAACTATCGGAGCCCGTAAACGGGCACGAAGAAGGACCAGGACCGTCCGGCGACATTGAGGCGCTGATTTCGGCCGGTGAGGAAGAAGGCATCATCGAGAAAGAGGATCGCAAGCTGATCGAGTCGGTAGTAGCGTTTGGCGACAAAACCGTCCGCGAAGTGATGACCCCGCGTCCGAAAATGGTGGCGGTGGAAGCCAACCGGTCCCTGGAAGATCTGCGCGAGCTGGTAATTCACGAACAATACTCGCGCATTCCGGTGTATGAGCGAACCATCGACAACGTCATCGGGTTCGTACACGTGCGCGACATGTTTGAGCTGGACGAAGCCGACCGGCAGGGACGGCGGGTGAAGGAACTGACGCGTCCCATCCGCTTTGTTCCAGAAACCAAGCCGGTGAACGATCTGCTGCGGGAGATGCAGCAGGACGGCGCGCACATGGCCATCGTGATCGACGAGTACGGCAATACGGCCGGACTTGCGACCATGGAAGACATGGTAGAGGAGATCCTGGGTGAAATTCACGACGAGCATGAGCCCGAGCGCGATGTGCTGAAGCAGCCGGACGGAAGCTTTGTGGTGGCGGGCAGCTTGGACCTGGACCGACTGCACGATTTGCTGGAATTCCGGCCGCCCGAAGAAACGGAATCCACGACTATCGGAGGATTGGTGACAGAATGGCTGGGCCACGTGCCGCATATCGGCGAAGTGATTGAGCGCGACGGCATCCGGCTGGAGGCGCTGGCGGGCGACGAATTGAAGGTGGAACAGGTGCGGGTGTCGAAAGTGACGCAGGAAACCGTATCGGAGACGCATTCATGAGCGGCGAACCCGCGGGCCAAGGCCCCGCATTCCGGTCGGGGTTCGTTTCTCTGATCGGCCGTCCGAACGCGGGCAAATCCACGCTGTTGAACGCCCTCAGCGGCGAAAAGCTCGCCATCGTTTCAGAAAAACCGCAGACCACGCGCACCACAATTCAAGGGGTAGTAAATCTCGCCAGCGCGCAAATCGTGTTCATCGATACACCCGGCATTCACAAATCCACCACCCTGTTTAACAAGCGCATGATGGAAACCGTCCGCACCGCGCTGGCCAATCGGGACGTGCTGCTGTACGTGGCCGACGCCTCCGTTCCATTTTCCACTGGCGACGCCGAGGCCGTCTCGGTGCTGAAGGACTTATCGACGCCGGTCCTGCTATTGGCCAACAAGATCGACCGCGTGCAGGACAAGCGAAAGCTGCTGCCGTTGATCGAACAATACAAAGCAGTCCGCGAGTTCGACGAATACCTCCCAGTGTCGGCCACCACCGGCGAAGGGCTGGACCGCGTGCGCGATGCGATCGTCTCCAGGCTTCCGGAAGGGCCGGCGTATTTTCCAACCGATCATCTGACCGATCAACCGGAGCGCTTCCTGGCGGGCGAAATGATTCGCGAACAGATCCTACGCCACACGCGCCAGGAGGTGCCCCATTCGGTAGCCGTACTGGTCGACCGCTGGGAGGAATCCGCCAGGATCACGAGAATCGCCGCTACCATCTACGTCGAACGGGATGGGCAGAAGGCCATCGTCATTGGAGCAGACGGCGCGGCTCTCAAGAAAATCGGCACAGTCGCCCGTCATGAAATTGAAAAGATGATAGGGCACAAGATTTTTCTGGAGTTGTTCGTCAAGGTGCAAAAAGATTGGCGCGAAAATCCCGAGTTTCTCAACGCCATTGACTGGCGATCCATGCGGGGGGGAGAATTAGAGTCGGGCGAAGGTCCCATGTCCTGATGCAAATCCCTTCTATTGAGGAACACGCGCAAGACGGAGCGCGGCGCGAGCCAGTTCCTAATCCGCTTGGAGGTGCGCGCCGCGCCCTTTGCGCTTCTTTCGATTCTGAGGAACACGCGCAAAACGGAGCGCGGCGCGAGCCAGTTCCTAATCCGCTTGGAGGTGCGCGCCGCACCCTTTGCGCTTCTGCACTGATGTTCACGCTGGCCCTGACACCTGTGTCGGCCGAAAAGGACAAGACGCCGGTTACGGACGACACGATTGTCGATCAGGTGCGCGTGAGAATCGCGGACGATTCCGAGGTAGGCGGCCAGCCGATTCAGGTGGACGCGCATAACGGCGTGGTGGTGCTGACCGGCAAGATCACCAACGACAAGCTTAAATCGAGAGTGGAAAAACTGGCTAAGAAAGTTAAGGGTGTCACGGGGGTGGACGACAAACTGGTGGTGAGCACTTTCTAGCATCTGGCTTCTCGCAGGCGGCGGTCCCGCGACGCGCGAAAGTGTTTGAGCAATTGGCGGTTTTACCTTTATTGACACTTTGCGGGTAACCGCTGTAAGTTCTTGTTCGCCGAGTCTAATTGATGAAGTTGTGGCTAAGTCTTTTTGCGGTTTTGCAGTATTGCGCCGTGTGCCGCGGCCAAACTCCGCCGGCGTTGAAATCAGTGATCGGCGAAGTGACCGCGATCGATGCCGCGGGCAAGCAGATCAAGCTAAAGGGCGACGCCGGCGCGGCATATACCGTCACGTTGAGCGACAACACTTCGTTCCTGCGCATTCCTCCGGGCGAGAAGGATCTCAAGAAGGCCAGCAAGATCGCTTTTACCGACATGATGGTGGGTGATCGCGCGCTGGCTCGCGGTCCTATTGACGGGGACGGCAAGACGCTGCCCGCCCGAACGGTGGTCATCATGACCAAGGGCGACTTAGCCCAGAAGCGGGAGAAGGATCGCGAGGAATGGCAGCGGCGTGGAGTGCTGGGCGTGGTGACGGCTGTGAACCCGGAGAGCAAAGATGTCACCATTACGACGCGCGGCCGCGAGTCCAAGACCGTCACGATTGACGCTTCGGCCGCAACCTTCCGGCGCTATGCGCCCGATTCGGTGCGATTCGCGGATGCCAAGCCGAGCACCTTTGCCGAACTGCAGCCCGGCGATACGGTGCGCGCGCTCGGCGACAAGAACGAGGACGGCACGCATTTAAGAGCCGAGGAGCTGGTCTCGGGCGCCTTCGAGACCATTGCGGGGACGGTGGATTCAGTGGACCCGGCGACGGGCGAGGTGCGCATCACCAATCTCCAGACCAAGAAGCCGGTGGTGGTTCGAACCAATCAAAATTCCCTGTTGCGGCGGCTGGATCCGCAGGTTGCGGCGATGTTGGCACGACGGCTGCGTCCGGACGCTTCGGCCAGTGGCGGGGCGGTAACCGTTAGCGCGCCGGGAACTCGTCTGGAAGGCGCGCCAGCGGGTACAGGCGGCGGTATTCGCAACGGATTTGGCGGAGCCGGGGGGCCCGGCGGTGGTGGTGGCGATCTGCAGCAGATCCTCGAACGGATGCCGCAGTTATCGCTGGCGGAATTGAAGAAGGGCGACGCGGTGATCGTCTCCAGTTCTAAGAGTCCGGGCGATGCTCCGATCACCGCGTTTGCCTTTGTGGCGGGCGTGGAACCGTTTCTGGCAGCCGCGCCGCGCACTGCTGGACAGGTGAATTTAGGATCCTGGAGTCTCGATGTGGGCGGCGGACCGGAACAATGAAACCCCTACTGGCGTTGTCTCTGCTACTGCTGACCCTTCTGCCTGCTGCACACGCGCAACCCGCCGGCGTGCTGCACGGCGTGGTAACCGATGAATCCGGCGCGTTGGTGCCGGGCGCGAAGGTTACGGTGTCGAACGCCTCGGGACCGGTGAAATCGGCCACGGCTGGAAACGATGGGACCTACTCGGTGAACGGCCTGGATGCGGGCGCGTATACGGTGCAAGCTTCCGCGCCAGGGTTGCAGCAGCTTAAGCCCGCGCCGGTCAATCTCAGAGGCGGGACGCAGACTGCTACGCTCGATTTGCAGTTGACCGTAGCAGCGGAAAAGCAGGAAGTGACGGTGCAGGAGAACGCCGGGCCCGCAGTGAGCGTGGACCCGTCGCAGAACGCGGGCGCCTTGGTGCTGCGCGGTACCGATTTGCAGGCGCTGTCGGACGATCCGGACGATCTGCAGGCCGATTTGCAGGCGCTGGCGGGACCATCGGCTGGTCCGAGCGGAGGTCAGATCTACATCGACGGATTCACCGGCGGCACGCTGCCGAGCAAGGATTCCATCCGCGAGATTCGCATCAACCAGAATCCCTTCTCGCCCGAATACGACAAGCTGGGCTACGGACGCATCGAGATCCTGACGAAGCCGGGCACCGATAAGCTGCATGGCAACGTTTTCGCCGATTTTGGCGACGCCATCTTCGACGCGCGCAATCCCTACGCCGCCAGGAAAGCGCCGTTTCTGCAGCGCAATTTCGGCGGTTCGCTGAGCGGCGCGCTGGGCAAGAAGGCGTCCTTCTTTCTGGATGTTCAGGATCGCGATATCAACAACGGAAACATCATCAACGGTTTCAACGTTGGTGGCGCGCCATTATTCGCGGCCACGCCCTCCAACAGCGTTTTCTCGGCTCCGCAGAACCGTTTGCAAATCAGCCCGCGCTTCGACATCCAGCTCAGCCAGAACAACACGCTGACCCTGCGCTACGGTTACACGCGCAACGATCTGCAGGACCAGGGCGTGGGCAATCTCAGCCTGCTGTCGCGCGCCTACCGCGAGTCTGACAACTACGACACGGTGCAAATCATCGAGACCGCGGTTCTCAGCACGAAAGTGATCAATGAGACGCGGTTCCAGCTGTATCACACTAACAGCGGCAGGACGGAAAGCAGCGATCTGCCGGCGGTGACCGTGGCGGGCGCGTTCAATGGCGGCGGCGCGGAGATAGGGCGCTACATCGACACCGAGAACCATTACGAGCTGCAGAATTACACCACGATTTCGGGCGGCGCGCACACCTGGAAGTTCGGCGTGCGCACTCGCGCGGTGACGATTAACAATTTTTCGCCGCAGAATTTTGGCGGATCCTACAATTTTTATGGCGACTACGGACTGGCGCCCGGCGCGGATGGCATCTATTCGGCTGCGCCCGCCATTACCGCCTGCGATGCCGCCAGCCCGAACCCCGCTTGCGCCACGCTGCAATCAATTCAGGTTTATCAGCTCACACTATTTCTCCAGAGCCTGCATTACACGCCGTTCCAGATTCAACAGCTCGGCGGCGGCCCCGCTCAATTCAACGTCAATACCGGATCTCCTCTGGTGAATGTGAATCAAGTGGACCTTGGCGCATTCGCCGGAGACGACTGGCGGGTGCGGCCCAACCTCACGCTCAGCCTGGGGCTGCGCTTCGAAACCCAAACCAACATTCATGACTGGCACGATTGGGCTCCCCGCATTGGATTCGCGTGGGCTCCCGGCCAGAGCAAAAGAAATCCACGCCCAGCTACGGTGTTTCGCGGAGGCTTTGGAGTTTTCTACGACCGCTTCAGCGAACAAAGCGTCGAGACCGTCGAGCGCTTCAACGGCCTTTTGCAGCAGCAGTACGTGATCACGCAGAGCGCCGCCAATCCGATCCCGTTCGATCCCAACACCTTTGGCGTGCCTTCCGGCCTGTCGTTGCCGACGCAATCTCCGCAGACCATCCAGTTGCTGGATTCGCAATTGCACGCGCCCTATATTCTGCAGGAAGCTCTCACCGTGGAGCGGCAGCTACCTAAAAGCACCACCATATCGGAATCCTACGTGAACTCGCACGGTTTGCATGAACTGCGCTCGGCGGACATTAACGCTCCGGTCAATGGCGTCTACCCGCTCGCCTCCCAGTACCAGACCGATCCTGTGTTGTTAATGGAGTCGTCGGGATTGTTTAACCAATGGCAGTTGATCACCAATGTTCGCTCGCAGTTGAACAAGCGAATTTCGCTGAACGGCTTTTACATGTACGGCCGCGCGTATAGCAACACCGACGGAGTCAATACCCTGCCCTCCAACCCGTACAGCATGGCCGGAGAGTATGGACCATCGGCCCTGGACGTTCATAATCGCGTGTTCGTCGGCGGCACCATCAACGCGCCGTGGAATGTGTTGCTGGCTCCATTCTTCACCGCGAATTCGGGCGCTCCGTTTAACATTACAACCGGCACCGATCCGTACAGCGACACGTTGTTCAACGAACGGCCCGGGATATCGTCCACCCCCACTCCCTATGTTTACGACGGGCTGTATCTGGACCCCAATCCAAAACCGGGCGAGGCGATTCTGCCGCGCAACTTCGGCCGGAGCCCCGGCAGTGTCAGCCTGAACTTCCGCGTGGCGAAAACATTCGGTTTTGGCGGATCGCGCGAAGGCACGGCACGGAACAACAACCAGAACGGTGGGGGCCCTCCAGGAGGGGGCGGCGGCGGACGCGGACCGGGCGGACCGGGCGGTGGGTTTGCCGGCGGACCTGGCGGCGGTCCCGGCGCGTTTTTCCGTGGGGCTGGCGGCGGATCAACCGGCCAGCGCTACAACCTGACCTTTTCCGTTCAGGCCCGGAATTTGCTGAACCACGTGAATCCGGGGCCGATCAACGGCATCGTTACTTCGCCATTATTCGATGAATCGAATAACCTGGCGGGAGGGTTTGGCGCTTTTGCGCAGAGCGGCCTGAACCGCCGGATCGATTTGCAGGCGAGATTCACGTTCTGAACTAAGAGACTCCGAAAAGATCGCTTCCTGACGCGCGCGCCTCAGCAAATTCCGCGGGTTACAGAGCCGCGACCGTGAGGGAGCCGGTTTCCACACGGGGACCGAAAGGACCGCTTGCTGACGCGCGCGCCTCAGCAAATTCTGCGGGTTACAGAGCCGCGACCGTGAGGGAGCCGGTTTCCACACGGGGACCGAAAGGACCGCTTGCTGACGCGCGCGGCTCGGTAGATTGCGCGCGTTACAGCGCCGCGACCATAACGCGGTTTGGATAACCTTGTTAAACTGAATCGAAGCCATGCCGATCAGCAAGGAATTGCTCGCCATCCTGGTCTGTCCGCTGGACAAGGCGGATCTGGAAATGAAACCGGATCAGAGCGGTCTGAAATGCGTCCAGTGCAAACGGGTGTACCCGATTCGCAACGACATCCCGGTGATGCTGATTGACGAAGCGACGGTCGAGGAATAGGCTGACCTGCCGAGATGACCAATGTGTTAGATCGCTTGCCGTCCGGCGCACGGGTGGCGATCGTCCGTTTGCGATCGCTGGGCGATTGCGTACTCACTACGCCCGCGCTCTGGCTGCTGAAACAGGCGCGGCCGGATTTACGGATCGGGGTGGTGGTCGAAGACCGCTTCGCGCCGGTGTTCGCCGGGAATCCGGACGTGGATCGAATTCTCGCTCCGAATGCCGGCAGCCTCAGCCGGTTTCGCCCGCAGCTTGCTCTGAACGTTCACGGGGGCGCTACCAGCGTGCGCCTGATGCTGGCCGCGGCTTCGGGCCTGCGCGCCGGATTCGGCCATTTTCGCTTTCAACCCATGTACAACGCGCGCATCCCACGCGCCCAGGAGATATTAAACGTGGATCGCAAGGTCCATACAGCGGAACATCTTGCGTCCGCCATGTTTTTCCTGGGAGTTCCGCAAAGCGAGATCCCGCGCGCGCGATTGTTTGCCGCGCCGCTCACCTTAATGCACCCCAGACCGCGTCCCTGCGCTGTGCTGCATCCGTTCGCGTCGCAGACCGATAAGACCTGGCCGAAGGAAAATTTCCTGGCCGTGGCGAAATATCTGGATGAGGATCTTGGGGTGGAGCCGCTATTCGTCGCGGGCGCCAACGAAGATTTGTCGGCCTTCGGCGAGTACACTTGCTTGCAAGGCGCGCCGCTCGAAGAGGTGAAGTCGTTGATGGCCGGTGCTGCGCTGTTCATTGGAAACGACAGCGGGCCTGCGCACATCGCCGCGGCTTTCGGACTCCCCGTGGTGGCGCTATGGGGGTCGTCGGATCTCGACAACTGGCGTCCCTGGCGCACCCAGAACGCCGTGCTGACCGGCCCGAACGGCATCCACTCGATCGCAGTATCTGAAGTGGCGGAGGCCGTGGAGACTCTGGTTCCACTGCGCGCTCCGCAACAACCCGCATGACCGAGCTCCGCCGCCTTCTCCGCTACGTCCGGCCGTATGCCGCGCCGCTGCTACTTTCCGTGATCCTGCTGGCGCTGGTGGGCGCCGCGCAAGGATTCACGGCAATTCTGGTTGGCCCCGTATTTGATCGCGTTCTGAAACCGGATTCGCCGGATTCCCTGGTGCCGCTTTTCACCATCCCGCTGTTCCAGCACACCGTTTATCTGCAGGATTTGTTGCCTGCGGCGATTCACAACGTCTGGACTATGGTGGCCATGGCCATCGTCGCCACGTTTTTGATCAAAGGCGCGTGCGATTATTTCGGCAACTATCTCATCAATTACGTCGGCTTCTCCGCAGTCACCGATTTGCGGCAAACGGTGTTCGACAAGGTTCTCCGGCAGGACGCGCACTTCTTCGAGTCGAATTCCACGGGCCGCGTGATGTCGTCCATCATGAACGATATCGAAAAGATCCAGGTAGCCACCTCGCACATGCTGGCCGATTGGATGCGCCAGACCTTCACCGTTCTGTTTCTGCTGTGCGTGGTGATTCAGAAGGACTGGCGGCTGGCGCTAGTCAGCCTCACGCTGCTGCCGTTCGTGCTGGTGCCGACGCTGCGCATCGGAAGGCGCATCCGGCGGACCACCCGGACAGCGCAAGACGAAGCAGCCGATCTCAATCAGATTCTCCAGGAGACCATCAGCGGACATCAGGTGGTGAAATCGTTTGGAGCGGAAGATGTGGAATCCAACCGCTTCGCCCTGGCGGCCGCGCGATTCAAATCCAGCAACCTGCGCTACATCGCACAGCAGGCGCTCTCTTCGCCCCTTATCGAGTGTTTCGGCGCTCTCACGATCGTCGGGCTGCTCAGCTATGCGCGCATCCAGATCAAGAGCGGCACTTTGACCGCGGGCGAGTTCACCAGCTTCGTGATCGCGCTCTTGATGCTTTATGAGCCGGTGAAACGGCTCACTGGTATTCATAACATTTTCCAGCAGGCGCTGGGAGCTTCGCAGAAGGTTTTTGAGTACCTGGATCGCGGCCAGCAGATTGTCGAAAAACCGAATGCGGCGAAGCTGGGCAAGTTCCAGCGCGGAATTCTGCTGGATCATGTCGACTTCCACTATGAAAACGCGCCCAACGGATTCCACCTGAATGGCGTTTGCCTGGAAGTGCGCGCCGGCGAAATGGTGGCGCTAGTGGGCCCGAGCGGCGCGGGCAAAACCACGCTCGCCAATCTGGTTCCGCGCTTCTATGAAGCCACAGGCGGCGCCATCCGCATCGACGGCATGGACGTGCGCGATCTCCAGATCGCGTCTTTGCGAAATCTGATTGGCATCGTCGCGCAGGAAACGTTTCTTTTCAACGACACAGTGGCCAACAACATCCGCTATGGCCGGCCCAAGGCCCGTGACGAAGAGGTTCGGGAGGCGGCGCGCAACGCTTTAGCCGAGGAGTTCATCGAGCGGATGAACGAAGGCTACGACACCGTGATCGGCGAGCGCGGCGCCAAGCTGAGCGGCGGGCAGCGGCAGAGGCTGGCCATCGCGCGGGCGCTGCTCAAAAACGCGCCCATCCTGATTCTGGACGAAGCCACGTCGCACCTGGATACGGAATCGGAAATCCTGGTGCAAGAAGCCTTGCAAACCCTGATGAGCAACCGCACCGTGATCGTGATCGCGCACCGCCTCTCCACCATCCGGCGAGCGGACAAAATCGTGGTGGTGGACCGCGGCGGCATCGCGGAAGTTGGAACCCACGAAGAGTTGATCGGCCATGGCGGCCTTTATCAGCGGCTGCACGAGCTGCAATTCCTGTCCGATCCGCTGGTGAACCCTTGAGCGCTAAAAAAGCCCTGATGAGCAACCGCACCGTGATCGTGATCGCGCACCGCCTCTCCACCATCCGCCGGGCGGACAAAATCGTGGTGGTGGACCGCGGGCGCGTCGCGGAGATTGGAACGCATGAAGATTTGATCGGCCACGGCGGCCTCTATCAGCGGTTGCACGACCTGCAATGGGTGTCCGATCCTGTGGTGAACCCTTGAGCGCAAAAACAACGGCCTTGCCGGTGCGCAGCATGACCGGCTTCGCCCGCGTCCAGAAAAGCGCCGCGCACGGCGATATGGTCGTCAGCCTGAAAAGCGTCAACCATCGCGGCCTGGATCTGCATTTTCATCTGAGCGCGGAGCTGGATTCGCTGGAGCAATTGATGCGGGCCGCGCTGAAACGGGCCGTTCTGCGCGGGCACATCGACGTGCGCTGTTCGGTGCTGCGGCCGGACAATGGCGCCGCGGGCAATCTCAATCTGCCGCTGTTTCGCTCTTATATGGCGGCCTTTCGCAAAGCTGCGGCAGAGGAAGGGATCGAGGCGCATCCGGATCTGAATCAAATCCTGTTGCTGCCGGGGATATTGGACACAGCCGACCATGCGGCGTCGGACATCATCGCCGAAACGTCCGTCCTGGCCACGTTCGAAGAAGCGGTAGAGGCACTCAACCAGTTTCGATCGCGCGAGGGCGCTGAATTGGCGGCCTTCATTCGCGAGCAAAACTCGGCCATTCGAAGCGGCGGCGAAGAAATGCAGCGGATTCGCGCCGGCGCGGTGCCCGCGTTCCAGAAGCGCCTGATCCAGAAGCTGCAGGAACTGCTCGGCAATACCTCGATCGATCCGCAGCGGCTGGCGCAGGAGGCCGCGCTGCTGGCGGACCGCGGCGACATCGGGGAAGAAATCTCGCGCCTGCAGATTCATTCGCGGCAGTTGGACGAGATCCTCGATTCCGGCGGCGAAGTGGGGAAACGCCTCGACTTCCTGCTGCAGGAGCTGAACCGCGAGACCAACACCATCCTGTCCAAGACCAGCGGACTGGGCGATCTTGGTCTTCGCATCACGGACCTGGCGCTGGCATCCAAGGGCGCCATCGAAAAAATCCGCGAACAGGCGCTGAATCTGGAATGACAACCCGCGAATGACAACCGTCTTTATCATCTCGGCGCCGTCGGGATCGGGGAAGTCGACTCTGGTTCACCGGCTGCTCAAAACGGTCCCGAATCTGGCGTTTTCCATCTCCTATACGACGCGCCCGCCGCGGCCCGTGGAAACAGACGGCGTGGACTATATCTTCATCAGCCGAAAAGACTTTGAGGATCGGCTGGCGCGCGGGGAGTTCCTGGAATATGCGGAAGTTTTCGGCAATTACTATGGGACCAATCGGGAGACGTTTGAATCGGCCACGCGCCAAGGCAAAGACCTGGTACTCGACATCGACGTCCAGGGTGCGAGACAATTGAAGGTAGCGATCCCGCAGGCCATCAGTATTTTCGTGTTGCCGCCATCGCGGGACGTTCTGGAAGAGCGCCTTCGCTCCCGGTCGCAGGATAGCGAAGAAACCATCCAGCGCCGGCTGCAGGGAGCGGCGGAAGAAGTTCAGAACTACACGCATTACGATTTTGTTCTGATCAACCGCGATATTGAGGAAGCATCGGCTCGCCTGGTGAATATCGTCGAAGCCGAGCGGCAGCGCAAGGCCCGGATGGAAGAAGAAGTGGGGCCGATACTCGAGAGTTTCAAGCAGTGAAAGCTTCAAGATTCATTAGGAAGAGGTAACTACGGCATGGCAGAGAGAATGAGAAACAACGCGATGTACGCGATTCCCGACGACGGCGAGCAGAGCACGTACCGCTTCATCATCGTGGCCGCCAAACGCGCGCGGCAATTGCAGAATGGCGCGCGGCCATTTCTCCCCACCACGTCGAAGAAGCCGACGGTCACCTCAATGGAGGAAGTGCGGCGCGGCTTGGTGAAGTATACCGACTCGTTGCGCGTGGTGCCCGAGGAACTCGTTCCAGAAGAGTAAAAAATGAACGTGGTGCTGGGCGTGGGCGGCGGAATCGCCGCCTATAAATCTGCGGAGCTGGCTCGGAGCTTTATGGAGCGTGGCATGCGCGTCCAGGTGGTGATGACAGACGCCGCGCGCCAGTTCATCACGCCGCTCACGTTCGCCAGCCTGACCGGGCACAAAGTCATCACCGGGTTGTTCGCGTCCGGGAACTCGGACGAGACGCTTTCAAGCGCCGTGGAGCACATCGCGGTCGCGCAGGATAACGAAATTCTGGTGATCGCACCCGCCACGGCGGATTTGCTGGCGCGCCTGGCCCACGGCCTGGCCGACGATTTTCTGACCACGATGTATCTGGCGTTCACCGGCCGCGTAGTGCTGGCGCCGGCGATGAACAACAACATGTGGGCGCACCCGGCGACGCAGGAGAATCTTGACGCGCTGCGCAAGCGCGGGCACATCGTCGTCGAGCCGGAAGAAGGCTTGCTGGCTTGTGGAACAACGGGGCCGGGACGTCTGGCCGAGCCGGAAAGAATCGCCGAGATCGTTGCCGGGTTGAGTTTTGGATCGCGCAATCTGGAAGGCGAGACGGTTCTCATCACGGCCGGTCCCACTCAGGAACCGTTGGATCCGGTGCGTTTCATTTCCAACCGATCGAGCGGCAAGATGGGTTACGCGCTAGCCGAAGCGGCCGCGCAACGGGGCGCGCGGGTGATCCTGGTTTCGGGGCCGGTGCAACTGGCGGAGCCGCGCGGGGCGCGCGTGGTGCAGGTACGTACCGCCGCTGAAATGCACGACGCCGTGATGGCGCACCTGAGCGAGGCCAGCATCATCGTGAAGGCCGCCGCGGTGGCCGATTATCATCTGGCACAAGTGCCGCGGCACAAGATCAAGAAGACCGCGATGCGAATGTCGCTCGATTTCGATCCGACGCCCGATATTCTGGCCGAACTGGGCCGCAAGAAAGGCGACCGGCTGCTGATCGGATTCGCGGCGGAAACCGAGAACCTGGTGGCGAGCGCGCGTCAGAAGCTGGAGTCGAAGAATTGCGACATGGTGGTGGCCAATCTGGTCAACCAGGACGGCGCCGGTTTTGAAGCCGACGAAAACGAAGTAGTTCTGGTGCTGAGCACCGGCGAGACCATTCCGCTTTCGCGCGCGCCCAAGCGCGAGATCGCCGACCGAATCTTCGATCAAGTGCTGAAGCTGCGCCTGGCGATGCACGCTGCGCAATGAACAAAGACCAGTTGCGCCAACGTCTGGAGTTCTACCAGGATCTCGGTATCAAAACGGTGTATCGCAGATCTGTCATCGAGCGTGCCGCAATCCCCAGCCCCCAACCCTCAACCCCTACCCCGGTGCTTCCGGCCCTCGAACCCGCTCACGACTCTCTCTTCAAGATCCAGGCGGATATTGGCGACTGCACGCGCTGCCGTTTGCACGAAGCGCGCCACAAGATCGTCTTTGGATCGGGTAATGAGGAAGCGAAGCTGGTGTTCGTGGGCGAAGGGCCAGGCGCGGATGAGGACCAGCAAGGACTCCCGTTTGTCGGACGCGCGGGACAATTGCTGACGCAGATGATCGAAGGCACGGCGTCCAGGGAAGGCATTCCGATCAAACGCTCCGACGTCTACATCTGCAACGTGGTGAAGTGCCGGCCGCCGGAGAATCGCACACCGCAGCCGGACGAGATGGAAATCTGCGGGCAGTTCCTGTATCGGCAGCTTCAGGCCATCAGGCCGAAGGCGATCTGCGCGCTCGGAGGAACCGCGGCCAAAGCATTGCTCGGCGCCAAGGAAGGCGTGACGCGGCTGCGCGGAAAATGGCACAACTGGCGCGATATTCAGGTGATGGTCACTTACCATCCCTCGTTTTTGTTGCGGCCCTATAATCAAAACGCGAAGAAGGAAGCGTGGGAGGATCTAAAGAAGGTCCTGCACTATGTCTACGATTAGCCGCGGCCCGGCCGCGCGGGGCCTCTTCATCACTTTTGAAGGGCCCGACGGGAGCGGCAAAAGCACCCAAGCCCGCCTGCTTGCCCAACGTCTGCGGGGCGAAGGCCACGACGTGCTGGAAAGCGCAGAGCCGGGAGGCACGCCGATTGGCCAGCAGATCCGGCGCATCTTGCTCGATCCCGCCAATCGGGAATTGACCGCCACTTCCGAACTGCTACTGATGTTCGCGGCGCGTGCGCAGAATGTCGAGCAGTGGATTGTGCCCGCGCTCGGTGAAGGCAGAATTGTGATCTCGGATCGTTTCACGGATTCTTCCCTCGCGTATCAAGGTGCGGGACGCGGTTTGGGACGGGACATCGTTCTGGAGCTGGATCGCATGGCTTGCCACGGCGTTGTCCCGGATCTCACGCTCTGTATCGACATCGATAGCGAAACCGGTTTGGCGAGAGCGCGGGCGCGCGGCGGCTCCGAGACGCGGCTTGAAGAGCAGGATGTCGGGTTTCATCACACGGTTCGCGCGGCGTATCAGGAGCTGGCGCGAAGCGCGCCGCAGCGGTTTCGATTGATTGACGGACGCGGAACGCCGGAAGAGATCGCGGCCAAGCTGTGGGAACAGGTGGCAGCGCTCATCGCTTAAAAGTAATGGCGCTCAAATTCACACTAAAATCGCTTACATAAATTCGATCCGCTCGTTGCGCACGAAATGTTCGATCAGTTTCTCCAGCTTTGTCGTTCGCGTCTTTTCCTTTTAGCCCGGTGGAAATTTCTCGTAATTTGCCCAAGCCGCGCGCTGTTTGCGGAATTTGTCTTCGAAAACCTTCGGCAGTTCGGTGGGTATCGGTGACCCTTCGCAGCGATCGCCTGAATTGTAAGGCTTTCAGTCCGGCCGGCGTCATCTGGCGTTCCACACCGGCCTTCCGCCATCAGCCGCTCCGCGTGCTGGATAAATCGATTTCGACCATCCGCTCTTCGCCTTCCGGGGCGTGAACCGGAACGAATCGCGCTCTTCGTCCACCTTTTTTTTCATGCCGTCCACCCAGCCGAAACAAAGCGCCTCTTCCACCGCGTGACCGTAGGTAACGGTCTGCTTACCCGAATCTTTTTTATAAAACACCAGCCAGATTTCTTCGCGGCGCGCAAAGTTGTCCTCCAACCAGCGCCGCCACTCCGCCCGATCCTTGACGAAGACACCCTCCACTCTTGACTTGAGGAAGACGCGCAAAACGGAGCGCGGCGCGAGCCAGTTCCCGATCGGTTTGGAGGTGCGCGCCGCGCCCTTTTGCGCTCTTAGCCCACCAGCCTCATTTCGTTGATGCGGTCTACTTCCACCACCAGGTCGCCCTTGGAATCTACTTTGAAGGTAGGAAGGAACTTCGCGCCCCAAACCATTTCGTCGTGCCGGTAGGAATACCGCGAGCTGACCACTTGGCTGAAAGTGTCGTCGAAGCCCTGAATCAGAATCAATATTTCCGCGGAAAGTCCGGCCAGATCTTCACGGGTCTTGCCGAAGAACGGACTGGCGGCATCGATGGGATGCACCACGGTCCAAGTCAGCGCGAAGAAATAGACGCCGCGCCGCTCGAGTGGGAGGTCGATAAAATTGCGCTTCAGCTCGCCCTCCGCACTTTCCACCGTCATGAGCAGCACGCGCGCCTCCATGTTCATCAGCACGTTGCGGCGGGCGTTGGTGATGCGGAACTGCAAACTGGTTCCGTCCTGGTAGGGAGCGATGATCGCGTTTTTGCTATAGACGATGCGCGCGCTGGGCCGGGAAAAGCGTCCGTAAAGGAGTCCCGTGGCGATGGCGAAAACCATCAAGCCGGTTGCGGCTTCCAGTGCTGAGATGGTATTGGCCGCCGCGCCTTCCGGATAAACATTGCCGTATCCAACAGTGGTCAGGGTGTGGACGCTGAAAAAGAAGGCGTTCGCAAACGCGCCCATGTCGGACTCGAGACCTCTGAGATTTCGGATACCGATCATCAGATAGAGAAACGCGAACATCATGTTCACGGCTAAGAAACCCAGCAGCACGACCAGCAGGAATCGCGGCCAGGTGGTATCGATGAGCATGAGATACGGGTTGGCGTCGCGCCAGCTCAGCCCCGTGCGTTTGACGTTAAAGGAGCCGTCTGCGTTAATGGTTCGGCGCAACTCGCCGCTGAACTGAGTTGTTAAGCCGGGATCGAAGGATTCCTTCTTCATATGGCCTTCTTCATATGGAATGAACTCAGAATAACTCAGGGGCGGCAAGAAGGGAGGGAGGAGAGAATAGCGGGCTAGCGGAGCAGACCCATCTTATCCAGCGGCCAGTAAATGAACACGGCCTTGCCGTAAATGTACCGGCGCGGAACCATGCCCCAGGCGCGGCTGTCGTTGGAGGAGCTGCGATGATCGCCCAGCACGAAGTACTCGTCTTCGGGAATTACTCGGGCCGGCATGGAGCTCCGATCGCGAAACTCGGGCGGCACGTAACTTTCAACCAGCGCCTGTCCGTTGATGATTACCTTGCCGTCGTCCACTTCGACGCGATCCCCCGGCATGCCGATCACGCGCTTGATGTAGGACTTGCTGGGGTCGCCCGGGAACCAGAAGACCACCGTGTCGCCGCGGTCGATATTGCCGAAATGGAAGCGATAGACAAACTTGTTGATGAAAATGCGCTCCTGGTCGTCAAGCGTGGGCATCATGCTGGTGCCTTCCACCTTCACCGGCTGGTAGATGAACAGGATGACGAAGACGGCCAGGACGACGGAGATCGTCAGATCCCGCACCCAATGAGCGATCGAACCCAATGCCGAGCGTTTGGCCGGCGCCGGTGAGTTTACGTCTGGCAATGGATTCACATCGGGAGAGGAACTCATACCGGGAGCCGTGTTCAGCGCGGAAGGCGTCTCTTGCTGTTCCATTTCCTATATGATTTCAAAGTGAATGCTAACACTATCTTCACACCCGCGGAGCCCCGAAGCAACTACCTGCGTTCTTCAGGGTGCACATCAGCAGAATGCCATTTGTTTCGGAGGCCTTGATTTTTAAGCTTATCTTACGGCCATCTTAGCCGGAAGATAAGACATGGCCACTTCTGCTCCTCCCAATGTCCCGTCCCAGG
>Ga0302326_10000952_pt1 | contig 75935 bp, 38 predicted proteins | sample Palsa_T0_3_FD_202264 | JGI IMG/M metagenome (GOLD analysis project Ga0302326, IMG submission 202264) | Peat permafrost microbial communities from Stordalen Mire near Abisko, Sweden - Palsa_T0_3 | ecosystem: Environmental > Terrestrial > Soil > Palsa > Peat permafrost | place: Sweden: Abisko... | reverse complement strand
AGCAAGGGCTGCCCGCATCGTGTGGTAGATGACGGTCAGCAGGGTAATCAATAATACGGTAACAGCTGCCAGCAGGTACGGCGTTGGCGACCACCCGGTGTTATACGGGAAGAAACTCAGCCATTTATTCATGAACCAATAGGCGACAGGGAAGGCGATGAGGCAGGAGATGCCGACCAGGAATACAAAATTGCGTGTAATTAGTGTCACGAGCTGGCCGACACCGGCGCCCATGATCTTGCGCATGGAGATCTCTTTTTGTCGTTGCTGGGTAATGAAGGCAATGAGCCCTAGCAATCCCAGACAGGTGATCATGGCCGTCAGGACAGAGAAGGTTGTGAACAGTTTCCCGCGGCGCTGATCCGCGGCATACTGCTTATCGAAACCCTGGTCCAGGAAGTTGGATTCAAAGGGTAATTCCGGGAAGATGGTGTGCCAGGTCTCCCGCATGCCGGCGATAGTGCCGGGCATATCCCGGCCATCGAGCTTTAGCTGAATGTGGTTGCCGTATGGTCGGTAAAATAGCAGTTCGGGCCCTATAGGATTATATAAGGATTTTTGGTTGAAATCCTTGACCACTCCGACAACCTCCAGGTAATAGCTGGAAGTGTCGCCTGGATATTTGACATGTTTGCCGATGGGGTTGTCCCAGCCGAAGTTCTTTACAAAATTCTCGTTGACGATGATGCTGCGGAGGGTATCGGCCGGTCCGGTAAAGGCTCTGCCCCTGGTGATCGTCATACCCAGGGTCTTGAAATAGTCTTCATCGACGCCATAGTTGTCCATGGCCTGGTCGGCCCAGGCGCCGTCCTTGGTGGGAACATGGAAGAGTCTATAGCTGAGAGCCGGTCCGCCTGGTTCAGTTTCGGAGATGGCGACGGAGAGGACGTGCGGATTCTTGCGGATCTCGTTCTTGAAAGCCTTCAACTGGCTTGTGATGTTACCGGCCCTGGCGACGATCGTCACCACCTGCGATTTGTCAAAACCAAGATCCTTGCTGCGAATAAAATTCAATTGGTTATAGACCACCAGGGTACAGATCAGCATGATCATGGCGATGGAAAATTGTGTAACTACCAGTATTTGTCGAAGTGTCGTGTTGCTCGAGCTCTTGGCAAGATTCCCTTTGAGGATATGGATGGGCTCGAATTTTGCCAGGTAGAGGGCGGGATAGCTGCCGCCCAGAAAGCCGACGAAAAGGATGATGGCGAATAGCAACCCGATCATACCGGGCTGTAATACTGTGGAGAAGGGTATGGACTTACCCGCGAGGGTATTGAAGACCGGGAGGAGCACAGCGACCAGACCGATGCTCAGCAAGAGCGCGAAGACGGCAGTGAGCATCGATTCGAGCAGGAACTGGACGATCAGCTGCGGGCGTGTTGAACCGGTGACCTTGCGGATGCCGATCTCCTTGGCGCGCCGGGCAGAACGTGCCGTCGTCAGGTTCATATAGTTGATGCAGGCGATGATCAGCATGAAAAAAGCCACCGCCAGAAATATATAGACGTATGAGATGTTGCCAAGGTCCTCAGGCTCGAACTGCAGATCGGAATGCAGGTGGATCCAGCTGATCGGGTGGACCATGTAGTGGATCTTCACGTTGAACGGTTTAAAGATCTGCTCCATGTATTTATCGTACAGGGGTTCCAGCTTCTTGGCGAAAGCGGCCGGGTCGGCGTCCGGGCGAAGCAGTACATAGGTAAAGACGTTGAAATTGTCCCATCGGTCGGCCTCTTTTGGGAGTGAGCTGGCAGAGAGGAGCATGTTGAACCGGATATGGGAATTGGAAGGGACGTCTTTTATAATGCCGGTGATCTTGAAATTGTCGCGTTCTTTTTGAAGGGATTGCCCGACGACGCCTGTCGTGGTTCCAAAGAACCTTTTCGCGGACGATTCGGTCAGCACCATGGAATTGGGGGCCAGGAGCGCGGTGTGCGGGTCGCCCTCGATGAAGGGAAAGGTGAAGATGCGGAACAGGTTGCTATCGGCATAATAGACCTTGTCCTCATAGAGGTGAAGGTCTCCTTTTTTATACATATTTCGCCTACCCGCGGAGAGGAAGCGTACCGATTCTTCCACATCCGGATATTCCTTTTTAAGCGTGGCTGCCAGGGGCGTTTGGCTATAAGCCATGTTCAAGGGCGCTTTGTCGACTTCCTGGACAACCCCTTCCACCCGGAAAATGCGGTCCGCTTTCGCATGAAAGCGATCGTAACTCAGCTCGTCGCGGACATAGAAAATGAGAAAGATGCTAAAGGTGATGCCCATGGTAAGGCCAAGGATATTGAGCAAGCTGTACCATTTGTCGCGCTTAAAATTTCGCAGGGCGACGAGGAGCATATTCTTTATCATGCTCGAAAGTTCGCAAAAAATTTGCTACATTCCATATATTTACGGCATGAAAGGTATGCTTATTGGCTTGCTCGCGGGGCTGGCTTTTTTTGGAAAGGCGGATGCCCAGATCACGTTCAAAAAGATCGATACGACTATGAAGGTCGGCAGCACCGGTTTCAAGGTGAGTTCGCGGAACAAGGAGATCGCCACCAATATGGCCTCGGTAAGGCCCATCGGCTTCGAAAGTCCTGCCAACGAGACCATGAATATCCCGGTCCGGGGTCGGATAGCCGGTGTCCAGGTCGATGACCTGAACAACGATGGGATAGCAGACCTGGTGATGTTCATTTATAATGACTCCGCAGCCAGACACGGAACGGTGCTGGTGCTGATGTCGGAAGGCAACAAGGAAATCAAGCCTTGCGCGCTGCCCGATCCGGCGCTGGAGGGTAAGATCAACACCGGCTATAAGGGTGGTGACCAGTTTTCAATGATGGAAGGCACTGTGCTCGAGAAATTCCCGATCTACAAAACAGGTGATAAGGACAGTATCCCCACTGGTGGGAACCGGGTAGTGCAGTACACTATCGGCAGGAATGAGACGGGAGGATATAAATTTTCTATCCTGCGTTTTTATGATACGCATTAAGCGCGTCGTCGGCCTTGTGGTTGTATACTGCGCCGGCCTGATCACGAGTGCGTCCGCGGCGGATCCCTTCGTTCCAGGAAAGGTCATCGAACGGGTGGTTTGCCAGGCCGACACCAATCAGTCTTATGCGGTATATGTCCCGCTCCGGGGGGCCAGGGAAACTTTACCCATCCTTTATTTTTTCGATTCGCATGGGGTTGGCGCGCTGCCTTTGCGGAAATATCGGGCCCTGGCCGAGGTCTATGGGTTTATTCTTGTGGGCAGCAACAACTCTAAGAATGGCAACGACTGGACTGTGACGGAAGCCATCTGGAACCGTCTTTTCGAGGATACGCAAAAGCGACTGCATATCATGGCCGGCCGGGTATACACCTGCGGCTTCTCAGGCGGCGCCAAGGTTGCCAGTTATTTGGCTATACAGCATAGCGTTATAAGGGGCGTGATCGCGAACGGGGCGGGCTTACCCGACGGCGTTTCGGCCGGCGACTTCCATTTTAGCTTTACTGCCATAGCGGGTGAAGGGGACATGAACATGACTGAACTGGTCGCGATCACCAATGACCTGGATAAGACCCATACCTGGCATCGCATCCTCTTTTTTGACGGCAAACATGAATGGGCCCCGGAGGCTACGATGCGCATCGCTTTTGAAGGGCTGCAATTCGATGCCATGCGGACGAAGCTTATCCCCAGGGAGGGCGCCGCCATCGACGGCTATATCAGCAGCAGCAAAAGCAGGCTGGCCGCTGCGATGCAGGCGGGACTGCTGATCAAGGCCCACCGGGAATGCGTGCTGTCGGCGGAGCTCCTCGACGGACTTACGAGTGAAACCGGTTGGTTTGGCAAGCAGGCTGCTGCTATCGGCAAAGACCCCGGGTATCTCAGGCAGCAGCAGGAACAGGCGGATATTCTGGCCACGGAAGAAAAGACCAAGGCAGGATATGTGCAGCAATTTCAGCAGGGGGATATGGATTATTGGACCAGGACGATCGCCGATCTGCGGGTCAGGGCATCGGCGAAGACCTCGCTGGGTGCGATGAATCAGCGACTGCTGGCGTATCTCTCGCTGGCTTTTTATTCCATCAGCAACCAACTGATCAATGGCAATCAAAATGATGCCGCCCGGCATTTTGTGGAACTTTACAAGTTAGCCGACCCTTCCAACTCTGAGGCATGGTATTTTTCGGCCGTGCTGCATGCGCGCACCGGGGATGGCCATGGCGCCGGCGCGGATCTTGTAAAAGCCGTCGGGTATGGTTTCAATGACGAAGCCCGGTTGCGGCAGCAGCAGGAATTTCAGGGTTTGTCCGGCCAGATCGGTCTTTCGGCCATTGAGAGCAAGATGCGTCTGAATAAATAAATTATATTTGTCGGACATAATCAGGAAATTGAAGTCCAGGCATGTTTTTCTCCTTGTGCTGCTGATCATTGCGGCAGATCAGACCCTGAAGATATGGGTCAAGACACATATGCCGCTGAGCCATCCCACCGATTTTTATCTTGCCCGGGTGACACCTTACGACAATGGTATACACCTGCTTGGCAAAAAAGCGCAGATCTATTTTGTCGAGAACGAAGGCATGGCGACGGGCATAACATTTGGCGGGGACTCCGGAAAGATCATTCTCACCCTGTTTCGTCTCGCGGCGGTGGTGTTTGGGATCTTTTATATCCGTAAGATCGCGGCGAGGGGAGATCACTGGGGATTTGTGACCTGTGCCGCGTTGATCTTCGCGGGTGCGCTCGGCAATCTTATCGACAGCCTGTTCTATGGACTGATCTTTGAGCGAAGTACGTATGAGCATGTAGCCCGCATTTTCCCGGCGCACGGGTATACGGGGTTTTTGCATGGCCAGGTGGTCGACATGCTGTATTTCCCAATGATCCGAACACATTACCCGGGCTGGGTGCCGTATTTCGGGGGAAAGGAATTCGAATTCTTCGCAGACATCTTTAATATCGCCGACGCTTCCATTTCTGTTGGCGTGATATGTATACTGCTGTTCCGCCAGCGTTTTTTCCGCAGGGTGCCGCAGATGATACCTGTCGTTGAGCAGTCCAGCTAGATAGTTGAGCCGCGACTATCTCATGATCAGTACATTCTTCGCCATAATGGTTCCGTCCGCCGACTGGAATTTCAGCACATAGACCCCATTGGTAAAATGGGTATTCAGCATTGCGATCCCACCCTGTACGGATACCATTTGCTGGAGCAGGAGTCTTCCGCCGATATCATACCATTCGGCCTTCAGCGTGGTCTGGTCTCCGGGAAGACCGCTCACATAGAGGGTTCCCGCCGAGGGGTTGGGATAGATGGACACGGTGATTTGCTGACCGAAGTAAACAGATTCCACGTTCGAATACTGGGTGTTGCCGTCGAGATCCGTCTGCTTCAGGCGATAGAAACTCGTACCCTGCAAGGGGCTGGGATCAATGTCGGTGTAGTCGAGCTGGGTGTTGCTGGTGCCGTCGAAAGCCAGCGAATTAACGCGGATCAGGGAGTCGAAGCTGATGCCGTCATGGCTTCTTTCTATGGTAAAATAGTTGTTATTGCTTTCCGTCGCCGTTCCCCAGCCGAGATCGACCTTGCTGTTATCGGGTCTGGCGGTGAAATAGAGCAGTTTGATGGGCAGGACGTTGGCGCCGCCGATCTTGTTAGCGATAGCGAATGTGGAGAACGAATTGAAAGCGGTAGGTCCGGAAGTCGAGATGATGCTGCCGGTGAGGTTGGCGCCTCCGCTTGCGGCGGGGCCGCCGGTGCCGCCGATATCGATCCATGCTGTGGTAGCCGTATAGGTGTTCTTGACGATGGTAAGGGTGCTGCCGTCCGTGACGTAGTCATTGGCGCCAAAGAAGATCTGGATCGTCTGGTTACCGCTAAGGCCCTGGTAAGGCTGGCTGGCGCCCGCAGCATTGGTCCTTGCGATGGTATAGTAATGTTCGGCTGAGACATGGGTCACACTCGGTGGGTAGGTATAACCCAGGGCATAGGCGCTGGCGTCATATAACTGCGCCGTATAGGTATACAAGGTTCCCGTGCTATGGTTGACCGTAAGGATAAAGGGCCGGCAATCGGGTGCGGTCCCGATGGGAAAATTGAGCGTACTGATGCCCGAGGTGGATTTCTGATACGCCATGGGACCATTTACATAACTGGTGGACAAGGCTGTTCCCGCCGCGGTGGTGGAGCCGTTGAGCATGGTCAGGATATAAGCGGTCGAAGTATTGAGCAGGCCGGTAGCGAGGGACAGGCTGTTTGACACGTTGATGGGTGTGTTGTTCAGGGTTACTCCACTGCCGGTATTGTTGATCACCAGCCGGGTGAAGATTGGCGCGGGGGTGCCTGCAGTAGCATTGATATTCTGGTTGGCGGCCCCGCTGAAGGTGGCTGTGCCCGTTGTGCCGGCGCCAAAGGTAATAGCTGAAGCAGACGTAACCGTGAGATTACCCGTATAATTGCTGCTGTTGTTATAATTGGGATAGACGGCGCCGGTCGCGTTCATTACGAAGCTGGTGTTGCTGTTATAGGCGTCGGAGCTGTTGTTGGTCATCAGGAGATACCCCGTTCCGTTATTGGTGAAGGTCGCCGCGGCATTGAAAGTGTTGCCGCCCTGGCTTTGGTCGTTACTGGCGCCCGTTTTGGTGCAGTTCACGATACCATTGAAAGTCGATCCGTCGAACAGCAGCCCGGGACTGGAAGAGGTGACGGGGGCGGCGAAAGACGCGGCGCTACCGTACTGGATGTAGCTGGTCCCGGTGGTCGTTATATTTTGCGCTGCGCTTGCATTGGTCTGGGTGAAATTTTTGAAGATCAGTCCACCCGAGTTGAAACCAGCTGCGCCTATGCTGATGGAGCCACTGCCAGCCAGGGTGGCGGTACCCGAATTCGCGCCGAAGTAGACTCCACCACCGTTGACGTTTGTGACGAAGATATTGCCGTTGAACTGGGTGTTGATGCCGTAGTAATTGGGATAGATCCATAGCCCTGTTGCGCCCGGCTGGTTGTTGAAGGTCACGTCGCCGTTAAAGGTATTCCCCGTGCTATTGTAAGCGACATACATGTGGTTTGCTGTGCTTTGGTTGTTGAAGACGGCCGTCGACTGCCAGAGGTCGGGGTTGCCATTACCCATAAGGAAATAGCCGGCGCCCGTGTTGGTAACGGAGAACGCGCCTGTGAACGTATTGTTGCCGATGGAGCCGTCACTGGAGGCACCGTTCTTGGTGGCTGTGACCGTGCCTGCAAAGGAGCAGCCATTGAATAAGAGGGTAGGGCTCACCGTGGTGACATTCCCGCCGAAAGCGGAGGAGGGGCCGAAGGTGAGGTTACCGGCTCCCGTCAGGGTAAGATTTTGTGCTGTCGAGCCCGATTGGATGAATTGGCGAAGCAGCAGCGTACCGGCGGAGAAGCCGCCGGCGCCTACGGTAATGGTATTACCGGCAGAGAGGCTCGCGGTAGCGGCGGTGTTACCGGTGCAGAACTGGACTCCTTGTCCATTGTTGGAATTGGCGACGATGTTGCCGTTGAAGACAGTTCCGGTTGAATTGGTGCTGACATAGATCCCCGTGTTTGCAGTAGGGGTATTGTTGAAGGTGGTGAGGCCGCCGAAAACGTTATTCGTGCTATTGAACGCTACGAACATACTGGCGCTGCCAGTGTTGTTGAAGGTCGACTGACTGTTGAATTGGTCGGAATTGCCATTGCCGAATACGATATAACCGGATCCGGAATTGGTAATGACCGTCACTCCGTTGAAAATATTGTTCCCGTTGCTATAGTCGTTGGTGGCGCCCGTTTTGGTGGAATTGACCGTTCCGCTAAACGTACACCCGTTAAAATATAAGCTGCCGCTGGTGGAGGTGAGATTGCCGCCAATAACCGAGCTGGGCCCGAAAGTAAGGGAACTCGTGCCCGTCAGGAGGAGATTCACCGGTGTACTACCCAGTTGGGTAAAGCGCTCGATCTGTAAATAGCCCGTATTGAAACCCGCGGCCCCGATCGAGATCGTCTTGCCGGCGGCCTGGGTCTCGCTGGTGGTATTGCTCCAGCCGAAGGCGATGCCTACAGAACTGCCGACCTGTGTGAGGATGATATTTCCGTTGAACTGGTTGCCTGTAGGGTTATTTCCAAAAATGATCCGTTCGGTAGAATTATTATTAGCATATACATCTCCGTTATATATATCCGCTGCGCCGTTGGCGAAGCCAAAGTAGCCGGAACCTTGCTGGTTGACGGTCAGCGTGTTGTTAAATGTATTGCCGCCATATGACCACTCGCCGGTGGCGCCGGTCTTCGTGAGGCTGGTGCTGTCGGAAAAGACGGTCGTTTGGAGGAGGATACGCGGCGAGACGACGGTAAAATCACCGCCGAAAGCCGATAAAGGCCCGGTCTGAAGCAAGGTGGTGGCGCCGGTCAGGGTCAGATTCGTCGAAGCGCTGCCCAATTGGGTGAACTGCTTGAGGTACAGGGTACCGGCTGAAAAGCCGCCGGATCCGATCGAAATCCCGTAGCCGGCAGACAAGGTAGCCGTCGCCGTCGCATTACCGGTACAGAACTGCACACCCCCGCCGTTGGTGGAGCTGACGACGATATTGCCGTTAAAAACGGTGCCCGTCGAATTCGAACTGACATCAATCAGCGTGTTGCCGGTAGGCGTATTGTTGAATGTCGTCAGGCCGCTGAAAGTATTGCCAGTGCTGTTGTTGGCCACATACATATTGGCGCTGCCGGTGTTGTTGAATGTCGCTGTGCTGTTGAACTGATCCGGGTTGCCACCGGCTAATGCAAGATAGCCTGATCCCGAGTCGGTGATGGTCGTCGTGCTATTGAAGATATTCCCACCACTGGCGTAGTCGTTGGTGGCGCCTGTTTTGGTTGAATTGACCGTTCCGTTAAAGGTACAACCGTTAAAGAATAAGGCGGGGCTGCTGGAGGTAAGGTTACCGCCGATCGTCGAAGTGGGTCCAAAAGTCAGGGAAGCAGTACCCGTCAGGGTAAGATTGACGGGTGCACTGCCCTGTTGGGTAAAACGTTCGATCTGCAGGTAGCCGGTGTTATAACCGGCGGCGCCTATCGAGATGGTCTTGCCGGCCGCCTGTGTAATGGTGCAGCCGTTGGCCCAACCGAAAGCGGTGCCGATGGAGCTGCCGGTCTGGGTGACGATGATATTTCCGTTGAACTGGGTGCCAGTACTGGTGCCGCCGAAAATGATCCGATCGGTAGAATTATTATTGGTATAGACGTCGCCGTTATAGATATCAGCAGAGGAGTTGGCAAAACCAAAATAGGCCGAGCCCTGCATATTGACGATCAGGGTAGAGTTGAAGGTATTCCCGCCGTTGGACCATTCCCCGGTGGATCCCGTCTTTGTGAGTATAGTGGTATCGGAAAAGGTGCCACCGTTGAGGAGGATCCGCGGCGAGACCACGATAAAATCACCGCCGAAAGTCGACGAAGGTCCTACCTGCAAGAGTGTTGTGGCGCCGGTCAGGGTCAGATTTGTCGAAGCGCTGCCCTGTTGCGTGAATTGCCTGAGCAGGAGGGTCCCGGACGAAAAACCTGCCGAGCCTGCCTGAAGCGTGTCTCCGGAGGCGAGGGTGGCTGAAGCTGAGCCGCTGCCGTTACAGAACCAGACGCCCTGGGAGGAACCGGTGCTGGAGACGACGATGTTGCCGTTAAACATGTTACCGGCGGAATTCCATGCCGGGGCGATAATGGAAGATCCTGTGCTGTTAAAGATGGCAGAGCCATTAAAAATGTCCGCCGTTCCATTTCCCAGCGCCATCAGACCCGTGCCGGCATTGGCAAGGGTAGCGCTGGCCTGGAAAGTATTGGCGCCGGAGCTGTAGTCATTGTTGGCGCCTGTCTTGGTGGCGTTTACCGTACCATTGAAAGTCGCGCCATTGAAATAAATATCCGGCGCGGTCGCTGTCATTGTCCCGCCAAAACTACTGGTGGGGCCCAGGTATATGGCTGAAGTACCGGTCCCGGTCAGATTGATGGCTGCGGACCCTGCCTGTGTGAATTGTTTTAGATACAGGTAGCCTGCTGTCAGCCCGCCCGTACCTGGTGCAATCGTCATACCCGCAGCCAGCGTTGCGGTCGCGGTACTATTCCCGCCGCAGAATTGTACGCCAATGGCGCTGCCGGATGTATTGACATAAATATTTCCATTAAACTGGTTGCCCGTACTGGCCCAGGCGGGTAAGATCCGCTCGGATCCATTGTCGGTAAACGTTACCGTACTGTTCCAGATATCCGGATTGGTATTTCCCATCACGAGGTAGCCGCTGCCGCTGTTGGTGATGGCACAGGCGCCATTGTACACATTGCCTCCCGATCCCCAGTCCCCGCTGGACCCGGTCTTGGTGAGGTTGATCGTGCCGTTGAACGTCCCGCCGCTGAGGACGAGTGCGGGGCTCGAAGTAGTCAGGTTTCCGCCGAACACCGATGACGGACCGATGGTTAGCCCGCCTGTTCCTGATAAAGAGAGATTTTGTGCCGTCGTCCCGCTCTGGGTGAACTGGCGAAGCAGTAGCGTACCCGCCGAAAAACCGCCGCTGCCGACAGTTATCGTATAGCCCGATGATAGGGTGGCTGCGGCGGTATTGCTGCCGGCGCAGAATTGTATGCCTCCACCGCTGGCAGAAGTGACGATGATGTTGCCGTTGAACGTGTTCCCCGTGCTGTTGTTGGCTACATAGATACCGGATGTTCCGGTGTTGTTGAAAGTCACCGAAGCATTGAACTGATCTCCATTACTGTTACCGAACATCAGGTAGCCGGAGCCGGAATTCGTTGCTGTCAGGGTTCCATTGAAAATGTTGCCGCCGCTGCTGACGTCGTTGGTGGACCCGGTCTTGGTGATCGTAAGGGATTTTTGAAAAGTAGTATTTTTTAAGGTGATGTCAGCCGAGGTGATGTTGACGATACAGTTCATGGTGACCGTACTGCTGCCAAAGACGACAGTTGTGGCTGAGGGCATGAGGAAGGTACCGTTTTGCGCCGTGCCGCTGGTAAATGTGGCTGCTGTACTGGCAGTGAGGGTATCGCCCCCCATGTCCAGCGTGCCGCTGGTCAGGGTAAAATCGTTGACCGCGGTGGTAGCGTTCAGCTGGCTGGTATGGCTCCCTGTTACAATGGTCACATTGTCGGCGGCGCCGGGGATCCCATTGGGAGTCCAGTTACCAGCAGTGTTCCAGGAGGAGGAAAGCGATCCGTTCCACGTATAGGAGGTTTGGGCGCTTATGGGCTGCAAAAAGATCAGAAGACTGATGAAAAGTAGAATTGGTCTCATAGGCTGGATTTCAATGTAGTAATACGTCCAATTTCAATCCAGTTTTATATCATGTTGACTGTTATTATGTTATCGTCTGATTGTGTTGGGGTTTATTCCCAAAATGGGAGCGATATAAGGGTTTTTGCGTAAGGCGGGACCGGTCGTTGAACGACCTGACTGTCCGCCGGAAGCCGCGCCCGGTAGTTAAAAAGTTACCCGGTGCCGTTCATCTTGCGATCCTGTATCGGGTGTCCGCTGGATTCTGCCTGCCGGGGCGCCAAAAGACCGGGTGTAAGTCAGCTTGATGATTGGCGATTGCCTGGATTCCGGGTTATAGATATCCCAGCTGTGGCCATCGAAGGGATCGGGCGTCAATGAGCCATAGTAATTCTTGTACTTTACGGTTTTGAAGATATCTGTTATAGATAGTTGAAGGATGCCGCCGTTCTTGCGCAGCTCCTTTTTTATACCGGCATCGACGGAGCCGACCGGTGCATTCTTTACCGAGCCCTCATACGAGGGGCCGCTATACCAGCCGGATATTTCCAGTATGAGGCTGCCGGTCAGCGTGAAGGTCTGGCTGCCGTGCAGGTTATACCCGAACCAGGTCTTTTCGACTGGCAAGGGGGTGTATGTTTCTTTAAACCTCACCCATCCTCCGATGGCGCTAAAATTCATTGACCACCAGGTAAAAGGCTTCCAGGGCAGGTCCAGCTGCAGGGAAAGATTGTTTGCGTATTGTAGATTTTGGGGGGAGATATACAGGAGGTCTCCGCCCGGGCTGGCGGTGGCCTGCCAGCGCGCTATAGGATAGTCGTCGTGACTCGCCAGGATTGAGAGCGAATAGCCATTGTCGTGATAACCCAGTTTTAGATTGTTCGTTATGGTCGGCTTCAGGAGCTGGTTGCCCGTAAAGACGCTGACGGGGTCGTTATAGGCTACAAAGGAGGAAAGGTCGTTGTAGGTGGGGCGGCTTATCCTTTTCGTATAAGACAGCAGCCAGCCGCTGTTGTCGCCCGTAGACCTTGTGAGAAAGATGCTGGGGAAGAGAACGCCAAGCTTTCGGTCGATGGTGGTAGCACCGGTGAGGGGATCGACCATCCTGGTGCGGGAATATTCGTATCGTAGTCCGGCTGTAAGGGTGGTGGTGCTGTTCGGGTGAAGATCGCCGGAAACGTAGGCGGCTCCGATGCCTTCTTTCATGATCATGTCGTTGGAGGTTTCGGGACGGGTTACCCAGTCGCCGCCGATCAGGCTTTGGATGGCCGAGGTACTGGAGCTATTGGTATAAGTGGCCTTTACACCTGCTTCCAGTTTTATCTTTTTGCTGACCTGGTTCTGGTAGTCTGCTTTTCCGATACCGACCCGGATGAGCGTATTGGCGAAACCTTTTTGGTCGGGGGCGAAGAGGGTGTCGTTGTTGGTGCCGGCCTGGTCCCCGCTCTTGTTGAGAAAGGAACTCTGTATATTGGTGGGATTGTTGTTCCGGTAATCAAGGTAGTCGAAGTCGACGCCGAGCTTTTGGTTTTTTTCGAGCGTGTGTTCGAAGTAGATGGAGCTGAGCAGGTTGGTCCAGCGATTCACGGCGCCGACAGTTCCATCGAAGAGAAGGGGCGAATCGGGGAGGACGGTAAAGAGCCGCGTGTTATGGCTGGTGGACGTCGTATTCAGGCTGCTAAAACTGAGGCTGCCGCCGATGCTGGTTTTTGCGCCGGCCCTGGCGTCGATGCCGAGCCGGGCTTCCTGGTTATTTATCAAGGGCTTCGCCGTATTGTGAAATTCCACATCCATGGGGCCGCCGAGTGGGGGAAAGTCTTCATAGCTTTTACCGAAAAGGTAATTATAGCTTCTATCGTGGCTAAAGGTATAGGAGGCATAAAGCCCCCCGTTTTTTGTGTTGTCGGCGAGGTTGATATTGGCGACGTCCTTTTCTCCCCAGCCATAACCCTGGGTAAGCGAAAAAGAGCCGTTGACGCCTTTGCGCTGGTCTTTTTTGAGAACGATATTGATCATGCCCGCGCTTCCGTCGGCGTCGTATTTGGCGGGGGGTGTCGTAATCAGCTCGATCTTTTCGATATTGTCCGCACTCATGCCGTTCAGCATGGCAACGACCTGGTCAATGCTCAGATGCATGGGCTTGCCGTCGATCATGACGGTAACGCCGGATCTGCCGTTCAGGGCAATGCTGTTGTAGCGGTAGTCGATGGTGACGCCGGGCGACCTTTCCAGCAATTGCAGCGCGGTGCTGCCTTTGGACAGGACGCTGCTCCCGACATTGACGACGGTCCCGAACGGCTGCTGCTGGAACAGGGCTTTCTGGCCTCTTACGACGATCGAGTCCAGTTGACGCGCTTTTGGCGCGGTGGTATCGGTCAGTCGGCTTTTGGCCGGGACTGCCTGCTGACCGTAGGCGACTTGAACAACGAGGATCAATGCGGCACAAATGAGTGATGCCTTCATTCCCCAAAGAAAAGAAGTGGCGGAAGAGCGGTGAAATGGATATGACGACCGGTCGGGGATAATTGACGAAATGCGTTAGATTTGAGTCTTCCCAACTTCTTCCTTCGTTTTTTGACGGGCTGTAACCTTTGTCGGGGCGGCCTGGTCTCATTGTCATTTTACCATTCACTTCCTTAAAGTTTTTTGCCATGTTCTTTAATTACATCAAGGCTGGTATCCGGAATCTCCTTAAGTACAAGGCGTTCTCGTTTATTAATGTATTCGGCCTGGCGGCGGCTATGTCGGTTGGGATGTTGATCATCCTGATGCTGGCCGATCAGAAAAGCCATGATCAATTCAATGAAAAAAAGGACCGGACTTACAGGATCCTGACCGACAGGAAGGATTGGCGGCACCCGTATGCAACCAGTCCCGTCCCGTTGGCTGCTACCATGGTGGCTGACTATCCGATCGCCGAGACGGTCACCCAGCTGGTACTTGGGGTGGGTGGGGACGCCCGTTATAAGGAGGAGATCGTGGAAATGCGGGGTTATTTTGCCGACACATCGTTCTTTTCGGTATTCAGTTTTGCGTTGGAGCGGGGGGACCGGGGCACGGCACTGGCCGCGCCGAATTCGCTGATCCTGACGCATGCTATGGCGGAGCGGCTCTTCAAGGGCGAGGACCCGATCGGTAAGGCCGTTGCATTCACGGACCGGGGCCTGATCATGTTCAGCCAGGCGAGCGCTTCGGCTGCGACGCCCTGGGGCAGCTATACCGTCACGGGGGTCATAGCGGACAACCATTACCGGTCCCATCTGCAATTCGATGTCCTGGTGTCGGCTTCGTCCATGCCGGTCCTGCAAAGGCAAAACAAACTGCCCGATCATAGCAATGACTGGGCAAATTATTATAACTGTTATACCTACGTAGTGCTGGCGCCGGGCAAGGATGCGCAGCAACTGGATACGGTCTTAAGCAGGCTGGCGGCCCGGCAATATGCGGGGCTTCCTGACCTGAAGGGGGTCAACATGATGGGACAGGCGCTAACCCGGATCTCCCCGGGCATCCTGCTTGGGAATGAGTCGACGATCGTGCTGCCGTTGGTGGCCTATTATTTTCTGTCATTTCTGGCCCTGGTGATCATCCTTTCGGCCTGTTTGAACTATATTAACCTTTCCGTTGCAAGGGCTTTGAAGCGGGCAAAGGAGATCGGCGTGCGCAGGGTCTCGGGCGCGCTGAGGACGGATCTGATCCTGCAATTTTTGGGTGAATCCTTACTCACGGCGGTATGCGCGATGGGGATGGCTGTGCTGCTTTTGTTTTTTCTGAAGGCGGCGTTTGTGCGGTTATGGGTGAACCGCTATCTGCATTTCGAACTGCAGGGGAGTGCCATGGTCTACCTGGTCTTTTTGGGTCTGGCGCTATTGATCGGATTTGTGGCGGGCATCTATCCAGCGCTGTATCTGTCGAAGATCGACCCTGTCCTGGCGCTCAAGAGCGACGGCGGGGGACGGCCGGGGCGATTGCCGATGCGGAAGGTGCTGGGCGTCTCGCAATTCGCGCTTTCTCTTTTCTTTGTGATCACCTCCATACTGATCTACAACCAGTTCAAATACTTTATCGAATTCAAGTACGAGTTCACGACGGGCAATATCGTCAACATCAATCTTCAGAGCAATGACTATAAGACGGTGACCGAAGCTTTTCGGACGGTCCCCGGTGTGTCGGCGGTGTCGGCCTGTCAATATATTCCTGCCAGTACCCGGTCGGAAGGCGGGAGCTTGCGAAAGGCGGCGGATTCGGCTGGTGTCGGGAAGGAAGCCTACAAGGAGTTTATGTCCCTGGGGGCCGACGAGCATTTTTTCGAGGCGCTTGGCCTGAAGCTGGTGGCGGGGAGGAACCTGCCGGCGGCAGGACCGACAGCGGACAAGTATCTTGTCGTGAATGAGGCGGCTGCGAGGGCATTCGGTTATCACCGGCCGGCGGATATGGTTGGGCAGTCATTCAAGATGTCCTGGTCGGACTCTGTATATGTAGTGATAGGGGTGGTCCAGGATTTTCACATGCGCATGCTGCTTGGCAACGATAAAATCGAACCCTTGTTCCTGCAGAATGCCCCTGCAGGATTTCAATATGTGAATGTCAGGATCGCTTCGCGGGATACGCGGTCGGTGATGGCTGGCCTGGAGAGCAAATGGAAACGAATCGACCCGGTCCATCCGTTGAAATACGATTTCTTCGACCAGCAGTTGGCGGAAGAATCGCAGGGCGTCTTCGATGTTGTCTCGATCCTTGGCTTTATCGCCTTGTTGGCGGTTATCATTGCCTGCCTGGGTATGCTGGGCATGGCCACTTATTCCACGGAGCGCCGGCGCAAGGAAGTGGGGATCCGCAAGGTCCTGGGGGCGGGTGATATGGGAAATGCCCTGCTGCTTTCCCGGGAGTTTATACATATCCTGCTGATCGCCATTGCGATTGCGGCACCGTTGAGCTATACCCTAAACACCATGTGGTTACGCAAATTCCCGAATCGGGTGGAATTTGGCTGGGGTACGGTGCTTTTGGGGACTGGGATCATATTGGCGCTGGGGCTGCTGACCATCGCCTCCCAGACGATCAGGGCTTCGAGGCTGAACCCGGTGGAAAGTTTGCGGGCCGACTAGCGGTCCCTTGCGGGGCTGGCAGGCAACCAAATGCATGCATTTTCGTATTGTGGTGAAGAGGGGTAACACGAAAAATTTGTAACTTCACCACTAAGACATTGAAATATGAAAAGCAGCTTTGTAGGCTTATTACTAGTCGTTTCCGCATCCGCTTTCGCACAACCTGTGCATGACCAATTTGCAAAGATCACTACCGTACAGCAGGCGCAGGCCTGGGTGGAAGCCAATGCGCCGCTGAAGCCTGCTATACTCAATCTGAACTCCTTAAAGGATTCTACGGTCATCGACAAACGCCTGCTGCGGCAGAACCAGGGGGATGTCTTTTCCGTGGGGTATGTGACTTATAAGGTGCTGGAGTCGACGGAAAAGATCAACTTCCGGGCCAGCTACATCTTTTTGGATGGCGGGTCACTGTCCGAGACGCAGATCGACAGTCTGAAAAAGATGGTCGTGCAAAAGGCCAGTTCCGGGACAGCCTGGGATCAGTTGTCCGATCAGTACACCATGGATGGGAATACCACCCATGGCGACACCGGCTGGTTCTTCGGCGAAGAGATGATGCCAAAAGAGTTCCAGGATGCGGTCAAAGCCCACAAATTGGGGGATATCTTCTTTGTCGATGTATCCGACAAGCAATGGCACTATATCGTCAAGAAAACCTACGATGACGATGATAAGAAGGTAGCAACCGTATTGCGGGCGAACGGCAGGTAGTTTACCGCCGGCGCCCCCTATGCGCGGGGCGTCTTACAACTGTTTGATCTTAATATTCCTCCAACCGCTGGAGCCGGGATGTTGCTGCAAGGCTATTTTACCCTTGGCCACTTTTGCGAAGTCAGCAAAGGCCTTGTTCCTGAATTTACTACCGGCGACCATTTTGTTCCATTCGTCGCTGCCTATTTGTCCGTCAAAAGTCTGGATGCCGTTGAGCCAGAAGGTGAGATGACCTTTGTTCTGAATGAGCCGGACCTGGTTCCATTCGCCTACGGGATGGGGTTTGGAAACCGAAGCGTCTCCCGCCATATCATAGAGACAGCCGGCGAGGTGGTTTTGTTTTTTGTTGTCGTCTGCGTCGATATTATCCAATACCTGCATTTCTGGTCCGGTAAGATAGGTGTCGCTGTATTTCGGGTCTTCCTGGACGTCAAAAATGATCCCGCTGTTGCCGCCTTTTGAGATCTTCCATTCCAGGTTGAGCTCGTAATTTTCGTAGATATTGTTGGTCACGAGATCGCCGCCGCCGTTTTGGGGCTGGGTGGGGTCAAAGATAATAGCGCCATCCTGCACGCGCCACCTGGAGCCGACGGTATCGCGGAGATAGGTATGCCAGCCGTTCGTGGTTTGTCCGTCGAACAACAATTTCCAACCAGCTTGTTTTTCCGCCGCCGTAAGCGTATTGGGCGTCTGTGCGAGGGCGGCGCTGCTGACGAGCGTGAAGAGGGCGGCGATAATCGGCTTTCTCATTGGCTTTAATGATTTGAGGGGCCAATTTAGTGAAAAATTGCAGAGTATGGCTGCTAAAATAGTGCTGCGTGTCATCGATAATAGTATTTCCATCCCTTTGACGCCAGGAGCTGTTTTGGGTGGTAGACCTTTTTGTTCTTGACGACCCATTCGACGCGGCGGATATCGTCAATATTGTTTATCGGGTCGCCATCGATCAGGATGAAGTCGGCATCCAGGCCTGGCCTTATCTCACCATATTTGTTCTGGAGGTTGCAGTCGACGGCGCAATTGAATGTGGCGATCCTGAGGACCTGGTTGGCGGGTATGCCTGCCTGGGTGTACAGTGATAGTTCAAAATGCAGCGCATTGGCTTCGCCCGCCCCGGATTCGCCCCCATCAGTGCCCGGTACGATCAGGATACCATTGTCGTAGAGCAATTTTAGCATTTTGAGCATATTGTTAAAGCAGGCCTGGTAGGCCGGTTTGTCGTCATTGTTGCCATAGGGTGTTTCGTTGGTGATACCGGCGAGCACATTGGCCGGCAGCCATTTGAGCAGCGGCTTCAGGACCCTGTTGGTGTCCCCTTTGAAAAGGTTGAACATCTCGTCCCAGCAGTCCATGGTGGGGTCGATGGAGATGTGTCTTTCTTTCATCAGTGCGACAAAATTCTCTACTTCCTGGCTGTTAAGGTCCAATTTTCCGGCATAGAGGCCAGGTAAGCGGAAGCGGCCGGTGGAGCGGGTGTCTACGGTATCGCCCATGAAGTTGAGGAAGACGAAATTCATATGGGTGATCTCGTCATAGCCGGCATCGATGGCCTCGGTCGCAGTCATCATGGAGGGCACATGACCGCAAAGGCGCATCCCATAGCTGTGTGCCCGATTGGCAATCGACGCTACCCATTCGGGTTCGATCGAACTATACAGCTTTATTTGCTGATAACCCAGCTGGTGATAGTCATCGACCGCCTTGAGCGCCTCACCCAGCGAAGAAACGATGGTGCCTACAGGCCCCTGGAACGGCCCTTCTTTATCGATGAACCCGGAGAGATAGCTGATGTCCGGACCCAGCAGGACATTATCTTCGATCTGTCGTTTATAGCTGAGGAGGGTCTTTGCATTACCCATGTCCCGGACATGTGTTACGCCGCCGGCCAAATAGGAAAGACCTTCATCCTTTGCATAATGGGAATGCATGTCCCAGAGGCCTGGCATCAGGAACTTGCCTTTGCAATCGATCACCGTATCCTGTTTTACAGGTGGATGAAGGGAACTGGGGTAAACGGCTACCACTTTTGCATTGATGAGCTCTACCGTCATATTCTTTTGCTCGGTAGCCGAGGGGGAATGGAATAGGGTCGCGTGGGTAAACGCGATGTGTGCCGGCAAGGGGGCCGAGTATTTTTTCAGTTGAGCTTCATAGTAAGGCTGACTGGCCTTCTCCTGGATGGAGACGAGGGAATCGCCCCAGGTTTCGAAGCCTTTGGGAATTATGGTGAACCAAAGATTGGCCAGCGCAAAAAAATGCAGGTCATCGGTGAGCCAGACCTGGGTGGGTGAGGGGTCCGGATCGAAATAGACCGTGTATAATTTAAGGCTTTGCGGCTGCCCGTTCATGGACAGGGTCATTGAAAGTGGCTCGTCGCAATGAATGGTTCCTTCGGGCAAGAGCCTTACCTTCCGGTCCTTTTGTTTCTCCAGTTGCCGGATCAGCAGTTCCATCTCTCCGGGTACGAAGGCGCCTGAATTATACACCTGGCCTTCGAACTTTTTCTTTTTGTTATCTCCGTTTATGGTCCAGTTGGCGGAGTCGCCGGCGATATTGAAGGTTTCGGTGTAGGGATTCTTATAATAATCGACGCCTTCGGTTTTTAGTGCGACGATGAGGCCATTCGTGTCGACGCGGACGGCGGACAAGGTGCTGTCGCCCCTGCCACGGTCATTGTAATGGAAGGCATAGTGGTATTCGCCCCGGGTGGTTTGCCAGGTGCGTTGTTCGCCGGCGATCTTGCCTTTACTGACGTAAGAATAATAAGCGGTGTCTTGCGAAAATCCGGCGGCGGATACCAGTACTCCGATTGCGACAAGGACCAACGTCTTCATGTAAGGAAGGTAATAAAAAATTCTTATATGTTTGGCCGTTAGTCTATCACGATGTCGTAACTTATGCAAAAAAATTACGGTTTTCTCATGCGGATCTGGGCCCTGCTGTTTGTTTTATTACTCCCCGTTGCAGTTTCCGCGCAAGGCTTTGGGAAACCTGTTTTAGATTCTCTGATAAAGGTTTTGCCGACCCTGAAGGACGACAAGTCCAGGGCCGATGCGCTGGTGCGGATCTCGAGTGCTTATTCCCGGATCGATGTGCGAAAGGGGATTCAGGTGGGTCTGGAAGCGGAGGCCCTGGCCAGGCGGATCGATTGGCCGAAGGGTGTCGCCAATGCGTTGAACTCGCTGGGGCTTTGTTATACCAACAATGTCGAATACGCCAAGGCACTGGCCTGTTATGATACTATGACTACCGTCAGCGAGAAGGATGGCTACAAACAGGGCATTTTGCTGTCGTTGATGAATATTGCGGTAGTGTATAATGAGCAAGGGTATTATTCGCGTGCCGTGGATTGGTTGATGCGCTCGCTCAAGGTCGCGGAGGAAATCCATGACAGCGTCAACATCTCGCTGAACCTGGCCAATATCGGGAGTATCTATTCCAAGCTGGAAGATTATGAGAAGGCGCTGGAGTATGGTCTGCAGGCGTATGCTTATTACCAGCGATCGGGCAATAAGATCATGGAGGCCACTGTAACCGGTGGATTGGGTGACGTGTATGACGGGCTTCATCAGCGAGACAAGGCGCTCGACTATTATACCCAGGCGCTGGGCCTGTTCCGGCAGCTGGGAGATCGTGCGGGGTTGGTGGTCAATCTGGCCAACCGGGCGATCACTTATTCTGAAAACAAGGAGTATGATCGTTCCATAACCGATTTTTTGGAGGCAGCCCATTTAGCGGATTCGCTGGGGGATAGTTACCGGCTTGCTTCACTGCTTGCCGAATTCGCGCATACCTATATCAATGCTGCACAGGCTGTTTCCGGGGAATTGCCGGGTAAGCGGGCCTATTACCTGCAGGAAGCCCGGAAGACCTTGTCGCATGCCCTGGCGATCAATGAAAAGAATGGCAACCTGGATGCCCTTGCGGACAATTACAAGTACATCGCGCTGCTGGACTCGGTGAACGGGAATTACAAGGAAGCCCTGGTCGCCTATGAGAAGTATAAGGATTTCTATGACTCCATCTTTACGGCAAACAATCAGAAGGCTATCCAGAAGCTGGAAGATCAGCGCCAGATCGAGTTGCGGGACAAGCAGATCCAGATCAACAACCTGGACCTGCACAATCAACGGAATCAGCGTTGGTTCTTTATCGGCGGCCTGCTGGCGCTTTTCCTGGTCGGGGCACTCCTGTTCTTTCAAAGCAGGCAGCGAAAGAAGGCCAATCTCGATTTGCAATCGCTGAACGTACAGCTGGACGAAGCCAATCGGTCGAAGGCAAAACTATTCGGTATCATCGGTCATGACCTGCGCAGTCCCATTGCCGGCCTCATCAACTTTTTGCATTTACGGAATGTGGCATCGGATCTGGGCGGAGAGGGTCTCGAAAGACATGAAAAGAATGTTGCCGTCCGCGCGGAAAATCTGTTGCATACGATGGAAGACCTTTTGTTTTGGAGCAAGGGGCAAATGGCAAACTTCAGCCCGCAAAAAAAGACGCTGGCGGTTGATGACCTCTTCGCTGAAATGCGGCTGCTGTATCCTGACGAGGAGCGGATGCAGATCCGCTTTGTAAATCCTGATCGCCTGGAGTTATTTACGGACGGCGATTATCTGAAGACCATTCTGCGCAATCTTACCACCAATGCGATAAAGGCCGTAAAAGAACAGCCGGCCGGGCTGGTGGTATGGCGGGCCTGGCAGGAATCCGGGCGTACATGTCTCTCTGTTACCGACAATGGGCCGGGGCTCCCGGAGGCCGGTCAGCGCGTGCTGATTGATGAGGATGCTGTCGTGGGTGGCAGCAGTGGGTTTGGGCTTCATTTGATCAGGGATCTCGCCGCTGCGATAGGGTTGGAGATCAGGGTGCAGAGCCAGCCGGGGGTTGGGACGGTATTCATCTTGAGTCCAGGTGCATCATCACCCGGTTGATCTCCTCCAGGGTGAGGGCCTTGCGGAAGAGCATGGGCTCCTCGATATATCCTTTGAATATTCTGCTTGGATCATTCTCGTTGCGGCCGATGCTCCAGGGATGATTGGAATAGTCACTCAACCCCGTCTCTCCATTCGGATCCCGCGGCTCCATGTGTTTGACCGCCACCAGGCGGCCGTCGATATAGAGTTCCTCATAGGGTGCGCGCGTGACGCCGGCGATATGATGCCAATGACGGTTCCAGCCGGCGGGCGCAGGAGCGAAGGCTTCATGGCCTTCCCAGCCGCCGGTATAGAAGTTGATGATGGTATTGCTTGCTTTCAGCTGTAGCGCGGCCCAATCTCCGCGGCAAAAGATATCGGAGAAATTCTCCTCCTCTGTGGGATAGACCCAGGCCATCATGGTCATCGAGTCGCTGTGCGCCAGTGAATCGAGCGCTTTAGTGGGCGAGAGCTCGATATAGTCGCCGCGGGTGGCGTCCAGCTGGAGGGCGTCGCCGAATAACCCCGGTACCCATTTGGGTGCTCCGTGGATGACGGTGGTGTAAAAAATGGCGCCCAATTGTTGGAGCAGGCTGGTGTCTGAGGTCGGGGGCCGGTTTGGGTCGAGGATGCGGACGGCTATGGGCGGCAGGTCGCCAATGCCGATGGTCGACAGCTGGGCACAATTGGCGCCGACCAGCGGGAAGCGGAGTTCTTTTTGCTGACCGGGTGTGAGGGATATCCGCTTTGTTTTAACGGGGCGGTGGTCGACGTACAAAATTATAGGGGTGTCGGCGACGGTGCTGCCGGTGTTTCTGATTGTTGCGCTGACGGTGAAGCTGTCTGTCCTGCGCAGCACGGGCGGAAGGGGAATAGAAAGACCGCTATAGACCAATATGGGTGGGCGGCCTTGCACGTTGAGCCGTTGCGGGAGACCGACTTTGTCCAGGGTAACGATATGCCGGCCTGCGCGATAGATGGCAACGAGGATGGTTACCCGTGAGCTATCGCCGGCGTTCAGGAGGATCGCTTTTGTGTCATAGGGTTGTCCGTCGACGCGGAGGGCCAACTGGATGGTGCCGGCGGCTGAGCCGCTGTTTGTGACCTGGCAGGACCATTCGACGGAATCGCCGGCGGCGGCGTTCGATCTTGCCAGCGACGGATCGCTGATATGAAAATCGGGCTGACCCGTGGTCTGGGAAGGCGGGGCATCGTCGGGTGCGGCGCCCCAGTGCTTGTTGGGAACGGGCCCCATTATCAGGGTCAGTGTGCCTCCGGACAAGATATCCTCTTGGGATATCCATGGACGTTGGTAAGGCTTGCCGTTCAGGGTGGCGGATTGGATATAGCGGTTGCGTACGGAGCTGGCCGGCGACAGGATGGTGTAGTCCCTGCCGTTAGGCAGGTGCAGGGTGCAGGCTTTGAACAGCGGGCTGCCGATCTCATACAAAGGGCGTCCTGGTGTCACGGGATAGAAGCCCATGGCGCTGAAGACGTACCAACTGGAGAGGGCACCGAGATCATCGTTGCCGGGCAGGCCGCCCGGAACGTCGGAATAGGATGTTGTGGTGATCTGTCGCGCCCATTGCTGGGTCTTCCAGGGCTCGCCGGTAAAATCGAAGAGATAGGCATAATGCAGTGGCGGCTCGTTGTCATGCACATAGTATCCCTGTTTGAAGCAGGTACTGAGTTTTGACGAAAAGGCATTTTTGCCGCCCATCAGGTTGATCAATCCGCGGACATCATGGGGCACAAACCAGGAATAGGTCCATGGCGTTCCTTCGCAGAAGCCGCCGCTTGTCCAGACGGCACTATCGGTCTTCGCGCGCATGAAGCCTGTCTCCGGGTCGTAGAGATGGCGGTAGTTAAAGGAACGGGACAGGAGTGCATCGGCGTTGGCCGGATCACCGGTGACCTGGAGGAAGGTGGCGGCGGCCCAATCATTATAGGCGAACTCGAGGGTCTGCGAGACGCTGTTGACGCGCGAGTCGGGCACGTATCCCAGCCGGTTATACAGGGCCATATCCCTGCGGGCATAGGGCGGTTCGGTCATGCTTTTGCGGATGGCCTTGCCGGCCTTGGCGATGTCGAAGTTCCGGACGCCCTTGACATAACTGTCCAGGATCAGTTCCACATTGTGGTTACCCAGCATATTCCCTGTCGGGAGCCATCCGGTCCGGTCGTATTCCCCCAGTGTCGAGGCGATCATATCCCCTTCCGCATCGGGATCCAGTAAGGTGATCAGCGGATGTTCGCTGCGGTAGGTGTCCCAGGGATAAAGAGGGGTAAAGCGGCGTGGGGTCTCGCCTGCATCGGAGATGATGGCGGGCATGAACGAACTATGATAGAGGGCGGTATAGAAGACGGTGCGCTGGGCCGGGTTGCCGCCTTTTATTTCAATGCGGCTCAGCAATTGGTTCCAGACAGCCCGGAGTTGGCGGTTGATCGTGTTAAAGTCCCGGCCGGGCATTTCCTGGTCCAGGTTACGTGCTGCCGCCGGGAGTGAGGTGCGGGAGAAACCGGTTTGCACGTCGATGGACTCGCCGGCGAGGGTGGTGAAGTCGAGCCTTATCTGTCGCGGGTTGTCAATGGGTTGTGCATGGAAGGGCTTGCTGAAGCGGGCGATGAACCAGGTGCCGTGACATTGGCCGGTCAGGAGGGTGTCCGAGAAGAGTGTCAGGTTGGACAGGTCGGATAATAGGATATGGGCCTGTTTGGAGGCGGGGAAGGTGAACCGCGCCAGGCCGGCGTGGGTAGTGGCGGTAAAGGAGGCATGGATGTGATAGTCGAGCAAGTCGACATCGTATTGCCAGGGATGGCAGATCTCACGTTTATGCGAGAACGATGACGGATTGGCTACCGGGCCAGTATAGGGTAAGATGAGAAAATGGCCTCCGGCGCCCCAGCCGCTGCTATGATCAAGATAACTGAAGCCGCTGATATGCGTATCACTATACCGATAGCCATTGGGGGTGATCTGAACCATGCCAAAGGGCGCAAGAACGCCGGGAAAGGTGGCCCCGTTGGATTCCCACATGGTCCGCTGTGTGGATTTGGCGGTGCCGATCAGGGGGTTGACGGCGTCGGCCGGTTGAGTGATGGCGTCCGCTGGTTGTTTGACAACGTCCTCCGGTTGCGCCAGGAGTCTTGTCGAGCAAAGGAGCAGCACCGATAGGGCAAAAAGGCGAAGCAATGTTACCATGTAGTGAAAGTATCGAGAGCAAGGTAAAGATTCTGTCCGCATCTAACGGCAGTAATACTGCAGGGAAAAGAAGCTCGTTTTTTGTAGTAAAGCGGCTCCGGAGGGTAAATGACCCTCAAAATTGCAAACGCTTGCGCTGCAAAAGCGCGCTGTTAATACAAAATTTATTCAATCGTTTGCGTAACCCGCGGGAACATTTCAAGCAATTGATAATAAATAATTTACAGATATTGAATAAATAAATTTAATTTACAAAATGTTAAAATAATCTGTCGTGAACAACGGGAATCGATACTTTTAAATAACCAAAATTGCTTTGCTTATGACTAAGATTGGTTGCAGAACACTAGCGCTGATTAGCTTCTTATTATTGTTTGTGTTACAAGCCTCCTATGCACAAACAAAGACGATTACCGGAAAGGTAACGGATGAAAAAGGCAACCCCGTTGTGGGTGCGACAGTAGCGGTAACGGGCTCAAACGGAGGAACCGCTACGGACTCCCTGGGCAATTTTACATTATCGGCGCCGGCCGGAGCCAAGACGCTCCAGGTATCAAGTGTAGGCTATGGCAGTCTGGGTTTTCCGATCGGTATCGGAAAGGATCTGGTGATTGCCATTACCTCGCAAGGCGCGGCGCTTAATGATGTGGTCGTGGTTGGTTATGGTACCGCACGGCGAAAGGACGTCACCGGTTCGGTGGCCAGTATCTCATCGAAGGACTTTAACCAGGGCGCCATTACCACACCTATGGATCAGGTCGCGGGGAAGGTGCCGGGTCTGGTGATCACTACCGCGGATGGCGACCCGAACGGCAACCCACTCATTCGATTGAGGGGGCAAACTTCGTTGTTGGGCACGCAAACGCCGCTACTGGTGGTTGACGGCGTCATCCTGGACAATTATGAATTGCTGTCTTCCATTTCCCCCGCGGACATTGTGACCTTTGACTTTTTGAAAGACGCTTCCGCTGCGGCCATCTATGGTTCGCGTGGTGCGAATGGCGTTATACTGATCACGACCAGGCAGGGGCGGAGCGGCAACTTCCAGATCGACTATTCCGGTTCGGTGGCCACGTCTAAGGATGCCAAATATTTCGATCTCTTCCGGAATGCGCAAAGTTTCCTGACTGCGGCGGCTAAGATACCGGGCACGGATACGGCGGCGCTCGACCAGGGCGGCAATACGGACTGGCAGAAGGCCATCACCCAGACGGGGTATAACCAGACCCACAACATAGGTGTCTCGGGCGGCGGGGGCAACTTTACCTATCGCGGTTCGCTGTACTATCAAAACCAGCAGGGCATTGTGATCAATACAGGCAGGCAGCAGATAGGCCTGCGCCTCACGGCCAGCCAGAAAGCGTTGAACGGGAAATTGAATATCCTGTATAACGTTGTGAATACGGAGACCAACCACCAGGAGGTCAATGCCAATATCTTCTACTGGGCCTACAATATTCCACCGACAGTTCCCGAATATACGGACGGGGTGCTTACGCCGCTGAACAATTACAATTACTCGAATCCGGTCTGGCTGCAGAAGAATGAGCTGTGGAAAGGGGTGGACTACCTGAAACAGGACCAGGTGACGGCAAACTATGAGATCATCAAGGGTCTGATCGCGGGCGTTACGGGTAACATCAGCAGGTTGAACACCCAGTACGATTATTACCAGCCGGTAATACCCGGGATAGGCGGAGAGAACCAGGCGATAAAATGGAACGCGAATACCAATTCGGATCGCGGCGATTTTCACGTCAACTATCTGAATACTTTTGGCAAACACAATCTGGCGCTTACAGGCGTATACGAATACAACTATTATGAAGACGACCATTTCGCCGCCTCCGGCGAAGGTTACCAGGTCGATGTGTTGCAGAACAATGCGCTCCAGGCCGGGAACAGCGACCTGAACGTCATCAACTCTTATAAGGAAGAATACAAGCTGATCTCTTTCCTGGGCAGGGCAGCGTATAACTATGACAGCAGGTACTACCTGACGGCCAGTCTCAGGCGCGACGGATCGTCAAAATTCGGTAACGATCATGCCTGGGGTGAATTTCCTTCTGCTTCGGCGGCATGGCGGATCAGCCAGGAGCAGTTCATGAAGGACGTGACCTGGATCGACGAATTGAAGCTGAATATTGGCTTTGGCATCACGGGGAACTCGGATCCGATCGGCGCCTACAATACGCAGACGCTGCTTACCAACTCGAACCCCAATGGTTATAGCAATGGGTATAACGGCACTACCGGTCAGTTTCCTGCCGGTGTTTTCCCCTATCAGAACCCGAACCCGGATCTGCGCTGGGAGGAGAAGATCGGGCGGAATATCGGTTTGGAGTTCAGTTTCCTGAAGAGCAGGGTAACGGGTAGTATTTCTTACTTTAACGACAAGACGAAGAACCTTCTCTATACCTATAACGTGCAGCCGATCCCGCCGATCGTCTACAGCAGTATCCTGGCCAACGTCGGGGATATGACCAACAAAGGCGGGGAGTTAGGCATTAATGTCGCGATCGTGCGCAAAAAAGATGTGGAGTGGGATCTGGGCGGCCAGATCAGCCTGGTCCGAACCAAGGTGACCAGTCTGAGCGGCTCCATTGAAGGTATACCGGTTGCCACCAACCATATCGAGCTGACGGCTGCGGGCGGCCAGGGTTTGAGCTTTAACCCGCTGACCTATCTTGAAGTGGGAAAATATCCTGGTGTGTTCTACCTGCCGCATTTCGTGGGTATCGATCAGAATGGCAATCAGTTGCTGGATTCCGCCGGTGTCGCAAAAGTCGGGATCAGCGGAAACCCCACCTACTACTATACGGATCCTTCGCCTAAGTTCACTTATGGTTTCAATAGCTCTGTCAGATATACGCGGTTCACGTTCAGCGTAGCCTTCACCGGCAACTATGGGCAGCATGTATACGACAATGCCCGGTTGAACATGGCCAACTACGGACGGTTCCCGGGGCTGAACAGCTTAAAGGAACTCTTCACCAATGGGCTGAAGGATGCGCCTACAACCAGCGATTACTGGTTGGAGAAGGCTTCCTATCTGCGTTGTCAGAACGCGACCATCAGCTATACCTTTCCAAAGCTGACCGAGGCGATCTCTTCTTTCCGGATATTCTTAACCGGCAACAATCTCTTTATCATTACCCCGTATAAGGGACTTGATCCGGAAATCTCGCCTTATGGCAGCAATGTGTCGGGTTTTACCACAGCCAATGGGAGCAAAGCTGCTGTCGCCGCTATGGCAACCAACCTGAGCAGCAATTATGGCGGCCTTGGTGGTTCGGGTTCCGGCCAGGGATACCTGGATAACAACTATGCCGGCAACGGGTATTATCCCCGCGCACGCACGTTCACGTTTGGCGTAGCCATTACTGTTAAATAAGATCAGCTAAATTAAAAATAATAAAAGATGAGTATCCTCCTATATAATTTGAAGAAGTGGGCGCCGGCGGTCTTCCTGCTGTGGATCTCCGGGGCGGCCTGTACGAAACTGAATGTAAAAACCTATAGTGTGCTGCCGGCAGCCGAGTTCTGGAGCGACCCGGCCAATATCGCCAACGGGAAGATCGCACCGTATACCGCGCTGGGAAACGTTTCGCAGGGCAGCGGGTTCGACCATATGATGGAGATCCCTTCAGATGAAATGGTCTTTCCAACACGCGGCACCGACTGGTACGATGGAGGCCAGTGGGCCCGGATGTATTATCATCAGAACCTGCCGAGCGATGTCGATGGCAATGTGGATGGATGCTGGCAGGCATGCCTGGGCGGGGTTTCCAAATGCAATTATGTCATTTTGACCCTGCAGAGCCTCCCGTCGGGTACCGATGCCACCCTGGCTGCGGACGTGGCGGAAATGACGGCGCTTCGCTCCATTTTCTACTACAAGGCGATGGTGCTCTTCGGCGATTTTCCGTATGTGAATTACGCTGTCGATCCTACAAAGGTTACCCAAACCCCGATGGCCGGCGTGTTCGATTCACTGGAGCTGGCGCTAAAAGGCGCGTTGCCAAACCTGAAAACCAATGTCGATGCTTCTACCTATGGGGTCGTTACCAAGTATGCGGCTTTCGCCACGCTGGCAAGAATGTACCTGAACGCCAAGTTCTTCACGGGAACGGACCGCTCCGCGGACTGTATCGCGATGTGCGATTCCATCATCGCCAGCGGCAACTACGCGCTTGAGCCCGACTACTTTGACGTTTTCGTGGGCAACAACAATAGCAGCAAGGAGAACATCCTGGTCGTCCCGGCATCGCAGAACGGGTTGACCTTTAGCAATGGTATCGTCCAGGGTTCTATAGAATTCAATTCGGCCCTTACTTTCGGCATACCCTGCTGTAACTACGGCAACAACGGGGCTTCCACCACCCACGATTTCTATCAGTATTTCGATACGACCTCTCTGTATTCTTCCAATACCGTCCAGATCAATGGACGTACGGTGAACAATACCCTGCGCACCTTTAATGACCAACGGACGGGCCAGTACCTGGTCGGCCAGCAGTTCCAGGGGGATGGCGTGACCAATTACCCGCCCTACAAGAATTGGATCGTAGCTAATAATGATGTCTGCTGTACTTATAATGGCGACGCCTCCGTCAATGCGACGACCAAGATCGGGGATTATTACAACAGCCAGTATTCTCCCACTATCTACTATGACACGATGAATGAATTTGTGTTTGGCACTTCGCCGGCCTATTTCCGGCATGCGGGTGTCAGGAACATCAAATACTGGCCGCAGCCCGGTCTTCCTCCTGGTAACCGTATGGGCAATGCCTGGGTGGTCTACCGGTTGGCGGATATCTACCTGATGCGTGGCGAGGCCGAGTTCTGGACTGGAGATATGGGTGATGCCCTCAAGGACTTCAACACTGTGCGTGAACGTGCCTATTCCGGCAGCACCGCCGCTGACTGGACCCTATCCGATCTGACGGCGGACAATATCCTGCAGGAGCGGGGTCGCGAGATGGCCTGGGAAGACGTACGGAGGACCGACCAGATCAGGATGCAGACTTACTCGGGCACGCCGTATTTTACCCGGGCCCGGAACTATCCGCCCAAGCCGGCCGATCCGGATAACCACCTGATGTTCCTTCCTGTACCGACGGTAGAAATAAACACGAATCCTAACCTAAAACAAAATCCCGGCTATTGACACATTGCTAAGACCCATTTATATTGCGGTACTGATGCTCTGTGCTGTCCTCCTGGAAAACTGTTCTCAACACCGGCCTGTGCTTTTCACCCGACTGAAAGCTGCCGAGACCGGTATCGGTTTTGCCAATGAGAATGTCGACAGGGATACGCTCAGCATCCTGGACTACCTGTATTTTTACAACGGGGCTGGCGTAGCTATCGGCGATATCAACAACGACGGTCTGCCGGACATCTATTTCGCCTCGAATGAAGGAGGGAATAAATTGTATCTCAACAAGGGCAATTTCACCTTTGAAGACATTACGGCCTCGGCTGGGGTCGGCGGACATGCCGACTGGACCACGGGTGTCACGATGGCCGACGTCAACGGGGACGGCCTGCTGGATATCTACGTCTGTGCTGTTGGCGACTTCGACCCGCGGGATCACAACGGGGATAGCACCCATCTGTATTTCAGGAATTCGAGGAACCAGCTCTTCATCAACAACGGCAACAATACGTTTACCGAGAGCGCCGCCAAATACGGGCTGGATATAAAGGGCTATAACACCCAGGCAGTGTTCTTCGACTATGACAAAGATGGGGATCTGGACCTGTTCGTGCTGCAGCATTCCACGCACCAGACGGATGCCTATGGGCCGATCTCGATGAGGGAAAAATACAGTCCCGAGAGCGGCGGGAAATTGTACCGCAATGACGGTGGCCATTTTACCGATGTTACGAAGGAGTCGGGTATCTACAGCAGTGCGTTGGGCTATGGGCTGGGGGTCGCCGTGGCCGATCTCAACAACGATGGATACGACGATATCTATGTGAGCAATGATTTCCATGAGAACGACTACTATTATGTGAACCAGGGCAACGGCACGTTCAAGGAGATGAATAAGCAGGCCTTTGGCCACGAATCCAAGTTCTCCATGGGCAATGATATCGCGGATATCAACCATGACGGCTGGCTGGACGTCATGACCGTGGATATGCTGCCGGCGGATGAGAAGGTGTTGAAGTCTTCGCTGGGTGACGATCCCCTTACGCTCTATCTTTATCAGCGGGGGTATGGCTACAATTATCAATATTCGCGGAACTGTCTGCAACTAAATACCGGCGAGGGCAAGAAGTTCTCCGATATCGCGCTCTATAGCGGGGTCGCCGCCACCGATTGGAGTTGGAGCCCGCTGATCGCCGACTTTAACCTTGACGGGCGCAACGACATTTTCGTCTCCAACGGGATCAAGAACCGGCCCAATGACCTGGACTACGTGAAATTCATTTCGGGTCTCCCTCAGAATCGCCCCGCTTCCGGCAAGCGGACGCATAATAAAGAGATGCTGGGGCGTCTGCCTTCCGGCGCCTGGCACAATTATATCTTCGAAGGTGATTCCGATCTGCGTTTCGACGACCGCTCCGGCGACTGGGGATTCGACCAGCCGACGCTGGCGCAGGGTGCGGCTTATGCCGATCTGGATGGCGACGGCGCGATCGACCTCGTCACGAACAATATGAACGAGGCGGCGGGTATCTATCGCAACAATACCCGGGCGCAGTATCCTTTCAACCATTACCTCACCATTCAATTGAAGGGGAAGGCGCCCAATACGTTCGGCATCGGGGCGAGAGTCGCGGTATTCGCCGGTGGGGCATTGTATTACCAGGAATTGCAACCCGAGCGGGGTTTTATGAGCAGCTCCGAGCCTTTATTGCATTATGGGCTTGGCGGGGCGGCGGCGGCGGACAGCATTATTATCATCTGGCCGGATAATACGTTTGAACGGCTCGGCCGCACTTCGGTTGATAAGAAGCTGGTGTTGAGCTATGACCGGCAAAAGGCGGACACGATCCTTGATTTTGGCGGCTTTATGCGCAATTTGTTGCACGCGCATCCTTCTTCGGGGCTGACGGATATCACCGCCGGTTCCGGTATTCATTATAGTCATGCTGAAGACAATTCGTATATCGATTTCACCCGGCAATGGTTCATTCCCCATGAGGTCTCCACGCAGGGGCCAAAAGTTGCGGTAGGCGACGTGAATGGGGATGGGCTGGAGGATTTCTTTGTGGGTGGCGGCAAGGGGCAGGGCGGCCGATTATTTATACAGCGGCCGGATGCAAGTTTTGTGCCTTCGGAGGATTCGGCGGTCTTCCTCAAGGACCGGAATTGCGAAGACGTGGACGCGATATTTTTTGACGCCAACGGAGATCATTACCCGGACCTCTACGTGGCCAGCGGCGGCAATGAGGATATAGGTAAGGCAGAAGCATTGAAAGACCGGTTGTATATCAACGATGGGAAAGGGCACTTTACGCTGTCCGCGGGTCTTCCCGCGCTGTACGAGAACAAGTCCGTGGTGCGGGTGGCGGATTTCGACCGGGATGGAGATCTTGACATCTTCGTGGGTGGGAGGGTGGATGCCGGCATTTATGGCAAGCCGCCGACCAGCTATTTGCTGCAGAATGATGGCAAGGGCAATTTTACGGTGGTGACGGATGCGCTGGCGCCCGGGCTCGAACATCTCGGGATGATCACCGATGCGGCCTGGGTGGACGTCGACAAGGATGGCTGGCCCGACCTGATCGTAACGGGGGAGTGGATGCCGCCCATCCTGTTCAGGAATCATGGGGGGCATTTTGTCCGCGAGGCCCTGACGGATGACGATGTCGATCTGTCCGGATGGTGGTGCAGTATGCTTTCCGCCGATCTCAATGGCGACGGCTATCCCGATCTGCTGCTGGGGAATTATGGGCTCAACAGTAAGCTCACGGCGAGCGCCGAGTATCCATTGAAGATGTATGTGGGGGATATGATGAACAACCAACGTATGGCGCAAATCCTGGCGGTACAGAAGGAAGGGCACTATTACCCTTTCCTGGACAAGGAGAACCTGGAAAAGCAATTACCCTTTCTAAAGAAAAAATATTTGAGCTATGGGAAGATGGCCGGGCTCACGGTAGAGCAAATTTTTGGGAAGAAGCTGGATAGTTCGGCGCTTTATGAGGCCTATACGCTGGCTTCTGTCGCGCTGATCAATGATGGGAAGGGACATTTCAAGCGGATGGAGCTGCCTTATTCCATGCAGTGGTCGCCGATCTTTGCTTTTGCTTTGGCGGACCTGAATGGGGATGGGAAGCCGGATCTGCTGGCGGGGGGTGACTTTTTTGGGACTGAGCCCTATGAAGGCCGGTATGATGCCATGCCGCTCTCGCTGTATGTGGGAGACGGGAAGGGGGAGTTTAAGGGCGTGTTTCCGTTGCCGGCGCCCCTGGACACGCTGACGGGCGAAGTTCGGAGCATCCAGCCCATCCGGCTGGCGAATGGCGGTCGGGCGATGATCGTTGGGTTTAACAATGGGCCTTTGCGGCTGTTGCGTTATTGACGGGCAACCGGATAAGATAATTGGATGTCGATGTTGGCCGAGTCGGCATCAGGGAAGGGGGAATGATAGGTTTCATAAGGGAGCGCTCTTTTGGCGAGTTGGTGGTCGGTGATGTATTTTTCCATGGCCTGGTAGAGGGCGGTCCGGTCGCGGAAGGGCCCCGTATAATGGCCGGTGGCCAATGCCGCTTTTGCCGGCAGCTCTCTGAAATTGTAGATATAATCGCCGGCGATGACCTTATCGATGTTGAGGCCAACCATGACGGTCAGGGAATCGTGGTCAAGGGATGAAAAAGAGATATTTTTGGCCAGGACCTGGCAGTTGTTTTGTTTGGCAAAGGCTTCCAGTTCCCGCTGCATTACGGGCAGGGTCGTGAAAAGTTGGTTGGCGGGCAGGTCCAGTTTTTTTGTGAGGAAGAGCGTGTCGGCAGCCGGCGCTATCTCGATGGGATAGCCATAGAAGCGGCGGTTGTCTTCCAGGTAGGACTTGAGTTCCGTGATCGTGGTTGTAGCAAAGGATGGTTTTTCCAGGAAGGGGAAGAGTTTGTAGAATAAATTGGTAAACCGGGAATATACGATGCCGGGATGAGATGGATCTTTGCCGGCGGTTGGTGTGATCAATAGGCCAAAGGTGAGCATGCGATCATTGTCGCTTGCTGCGAGGGTATACTGCAGAATAGAAACCTGGGTGACGCGGATTTTTTTTGCTGCAGCTACCCATTTTGCCAGGTTCTGTGGTTGGAGGGCGGTCTGGATATTTGGGATGGTGCTGGCGACGGCCAGCTGGTTGTTCAGTTTCATGGGGATGAAAAAACTGACGATCAGGAAAAGAATGGCAAGCGGTATCAGTGCGAGGAGCAGCTTCTTCATATTATGCAACAATATCGTTAAAAATAAATAAATTTTAAGTTGAAAAACATTTGCTTGCAGTTGTTTTTTTTAGCGGGGCTGGTAACCGGCCTCCGGGCGCAGACTCCAGAAGAGGCTGTGCCTCGGGTAGACGTGGTCAAAGATCCGGTGGACTACATCAATCCGCTAATGGGTACGGCCTCCAATTTTACTTTATCGACAGGGAACACCTATCCTTCGATCAGTTTGCCCTGGGGGATGAACTGCTGGATGCCCCAGACGGGTAAGATGGGTGACGGGTGGGCCTATACGTATGATGCCATCAAGATCCGCGGGTTCAAGCAGACGCATCAGCCTAGTCCCTGGATCAACGACTATGGGCAGTTCGCGGTGATGCCCGTCGTCGGGAAACGCGTATTCAAAGAGGACGACCGGGCCAGCTGGTTCTCCCATAAGGCGGAAGTGGCGAAGCCTTATTATTATAGTGTCTATCTCGCGGACCCGGATGTCACCACGGAAATTACGCCCACCGAGCGGGCGGCGGGGTTACGGTTCACGTTTCCCAAAACGGATAGCGCCTTCCTGGTGATCGATGCCATGGACAATGGGTCGTATGTAAAGATCATTCCGGAGGAGAACAAGATCATCGGGTACACGACAAAGAACAGCGGCGGGGTGCCTGACAATTTCAGGAATTATTTTGTGCTGGTGTTTGACCAGCCATTTGCCAATGTTGCCGTCTTCAACGGCGACGGGCTGGAGGATAATAAAGTAGAAGCCAGGGAAACGCATGTCGGCGCTGTGGTGGGTTTCAAGATCGCGAAGCGGGGGGACCAGGTCTATGCGCGGGTGGCATCGTCCTTTATCAGTCCGGAGCAGGCCGAGATCAATCTGAAGGAGATCGGTAGCGATGATTTCGAGACCGTGAAAGCCAAGGCCAAGGCCATCTGGAATAAAGAGCTGGACAGGGTGAAAGCCGAAGGTGGAACGGTCGACCAGACAAGAACTTTCTACTCCTGTATCTACCGGACCATGCTTTTCCCCCGGAAATTCTATGAGCTGGATGCCGCTGGTAAGATCATGCACTATAGTCCCTATAATGGCCAGGTGTTACCGGGTTATATGTTTACCGACAACGGCTTTTGGGATACTTTCCGTGCCGTCTTCCCTTTGTTCAACCTGTTGCACCGGGAATTGAACGAGCATATCCAGGCGGGGCTGGTGAATGCTTATAAAGAAAGCGGTTTCCTGCCGGAATGGCAAAGCCCGGGCCACCGGGACTGTATGATCGGTTCCAATTCCGCGTCCATCGTCGCCGATGCTTATCTGCAGGGGTTGCGGGGTTATGACATCGATACGCTGTATGCTGCCGTGCTGAAGAACACGACTCACGAGGGTCCGGTACAATCGGTTGGCCGCAAGGGCTACAAATACTATAATGAGATCGGGTATGTGCCCTATAATGTCGGCATCAATGAGAATGCGGCCCGCACGCTTGAATATGCCTATGACGACCATTGCATCTATCTGTTGGCAAAGGCGTTGAACAGGCCGCAATCGGAGATCGACCTGTTTGCGAAGCGGTCTCAGAACTATAAGAATATTTTTGATCCTGCGCACAAACTAATGCATGGCAAGAATCTGGACGGCAGCTGGTCGGCCAATTTCAACCCGTTCAAGTGGGGAGACGCCTTTACGGAAGGGAACAGCTGGCATTATACCTGGGGCGTCTTTCAGGATATACAGGGGTTGATGGACCTGATGGGCGGCAAAAAGGAATTCATCACCATGCTGGATTCCGTGTGGATCGTACCGCCTGTATTCGATGCCTCTTATTATACGTCGGTGATCCACGAGATCCGCGAGATGCAGATCATGAATATGGGCAACTATGCCCATGGCAACCAACCCATCCAGCATATGATCTATCTGTATCAGTATGCTGGTGAGCCATGGAAAACGCAGTACTGGGTGCGCGAAGCCATGAACAGGCTCTATTTCGCAACGCCGGATGGTTATTGCGGCGATGAAGACAATGGACAAACCTCGGCGTGGTACGTGTGGTCGGCGATGGGATGTTACCCCGTTTGTCCCGGGACGGACCAATACGTGCTTGGCGCTCCGCTGTTCAGGAAGATGACGCTGGTGCTGGAGAATGGCAAGCAGGTCGTGATCAATGCGCCGGCGAATAGTGCGGAGAACCGGTATGTCGATAAGATCCTGTTCAACGGCAAACCGTATGGTAAGAACTGGTTGAGCCATAAAGCGCTGATGGATGGTGCGGTCATCGATTTCACGATGAGTGCGGTGCCCAACAAGCAACTGGGCGTTAGCGAGGACGCCTATCCCTATTCCTTTTCAAAATCCAACAAATGATGTGGTTGAGAATACGATTGATGGGATTGTTTTTGATGGGAGTCCTGTTGGTGAGGGCGCAGGTGTATGAGCCTAATTGGGAGTCGCTCGACAAACGACCCGTGCCGCAGTGGTACAGGGACGCCCATTTCGGCATCTTTATTCATTGGGGCGTTTACTCGGTGCCGGGGTTCCGGAAAAAAGGTGAATATGCGGAGTGGTACCAGAATGGACTGAACACCGGCGACTCCAGTACGATCGCCTATCATAAAAAGAAGTATGGCGATTTGACGTATTACCAACTGGCCGATCAGTTCAAGGCCGAACTGTTCAATCCGGATGAATGGGCCAATCTGATAGAACGGTCGGGGGCGCGTTATGTGGTGCTGACCTCCAAACATCACGATGGGTTTGCTCTTTGGCCCAGCAAGGAAGCCACGCGGGACTGGGGCTTTCCCTGGAATGCCGTGGAAGCGGGACCTCATCGTGACCTGGTAGGCGATCTGTTTGCCGCTTTGCGTAAGACCAGTGTCCATCCGGGGCTTTATTATTCCCTCTACGAATGGTACAATCCGATCTGGTTGAAGGATCGTAAAAAGTATGTCGCTCTCCACATGTGGCCGCAAATGAAGGATGTCATCGAGACGTATAAGCCCGATGTTTTTTGGACCGATGGCGAGTGGGAGGAGACGGCGGAGACCTGGCGATCGACCGAATTTCTGGCCTGGTTGTACAATGAAAGCCCGGTAAGGGACAAGGTCGTGACCTACGACCGCTGGGGCGCCGGCATCCGCTTTAAACATGGGGGCGTCTTTACGCCCGAATACCAGCCCGATATCAGCTTTGCCGATCATTATTGGGAGGAAAGCCGGGGGATGGGCTACTCTTATGGGTACAACAGGAATGAGGATGTCTGGGATTATAATTCGGCGGAAGCCATGGTCATGCAGCTCGTCGATAAGGTGAGCGGGGGAGGAAATTTTCTGCTGGATATCGGGCCGGATGCCGATGGTAAGATCCCGCCGATCATGGAGGAAAGGTTGTTGCAGATCGGCGAGTGGATGAAAGTCAATTCCGCTGCGATCTATAATACTGTGCGATGGAGGGTGACGGGTCAGTGGGATGGGGGTGTGACAACCTGTTATTTCACCTATAATCCTGTAGCGAACGATTTGTATGTGATCCTGCCCCATTGGCCGGGCGGGCGATTTGTTTTGAAGGACCTCGTGCTGGCGCCAGGGACGCGGGTGGATTTACTTGAGAACGGACAGGCGCTGGAATGGGCGCAAGAAGGGGGCGACCTATCGGTGACCTTCCCTGCTTTTGATCCGGCGACGATGAAGGGGCAGTATGGGTACGTGATCAGGTTGACGCACACGGGAAATTTTGCCGCCAACCCGAAGCTGGTATTGAGCTATGCTGGTGGTTCGTTGAAACCGCTGGTGACAGTGGTGGTCAAGGACAGTTGCGAGGCGCGGTATACGCTGGATGGATCGATGCCCAATGCGGAGTCGACGCTTTATGTGAAGCCTTTTGTCGCTGATCGGACTGCCGTGATGACCGTGAGGACCTTTAAGACGGGGGCCTTGCCGGGGAATACGGTCGTTGCTCCTTTGACTGTTTACACCATAGAGCCGGCTGTCCGGGGTGCGGCGTTGGGCAAGGGATTGAAGGTGGCCGCTTATGAATTAGTGCCTTCGGGTGTTGCCGATCTGTCGACATCCAGGCCTGTCAAGGATACGATCTCCTTTGCGCCGTCTATCAAGGATCTTACCCGTGCGGAGAATGCAGGGTTGCGGTATACGGGCTATTTTATAGCGCCGAAGGATGGGCTGTATACGTTCTATCTGTCGGTGGATGATGGCGGGGTCTTGCGTGTGGACGGGCATGTTGTAGTCGACCATGACGGGAAGCATGCCAATACCGAGAAGACGGGAAAGATCGCTTTGAAGAAGGGGGCGCACGTTTTCGGGCTGGATTATATCCAGGCTGGGAGCGATAAGGCGCTACAACTTGACTATAGCGTGAATGGAGGCGAGAAGCAGCCCGTGCCGGCTGGCGCATGGGCGCATTAATTCTGCCGGCGCCTCCGCCGCCGTGCTGGCGCATTAATTTGAGAAGAATGCGGCGGGGATGAGTTGTTTTTCCATGTTAGGCCCTTTTATAAAGACCTGCAGGGTCTGGCCCGAGGAGTTTTGGAAATAGTTTAACGTGAACGGGTGCCGGCCTGCGGCAAGCGCGCGGTCGCCGGAGCGTTCCAGGTCGCCGTGGCAGCCGTCGTTGTCCACTACCTTTTGGTCGCCGATATAAAGCTGTGAGCCATCATCAGAGATAGTATAGAAAGTATACACGCCTGTGTCGGGGACGGTTATCCAGCCATGGAACTGAAGGGCATATTCATTCGCGCGTGTCGGGAGGGTCGAAAGGTCGGGCGCGGGGGTGAGGCCTTGTTTTTTTACTTCGAGCTTTGTCAGATCTGGCATCGAATCCCATTTCCCTTCGTAATAGGTATACTGTAAACCGGCCTGGTTTGATGGGGGTGTTATGGCCGGGTCGGGGATTACCTTGTTGTAGGTCTCGCTGTCGAGGCTGCTGGCGCCGCCGGCGGGGAAGAATGTTGTTGATCGCAGGGTAGTGGTGGTCGTTAGGGTGACCGGCGTTTTGAAGATCGGGGATTGGTCGGTTGGGTTGCTGCCGTCTGTGGTGTATCGGATCGTGCCCTTTTGGTTGGTGGAAAGAGTGACGGAGAGGCTGGTCGTGAAGATGCTGCCGGCAGGTGATGGGGTGGGCGCGGGAGCGGCCGGGAATTGAGCAACAGCGGTAGCGGTTTCGGGTTTTTCGCCAGTGAACACGCGGGCCCTGATCAGGCCTGGCGCGGACAGCGTGAGGGGTGTTGTGTAGAGCGCGGAACGGTTGGTTGGCTCGCTGCCGTCGGTGGTGTAGCGGATGGAGGTATTGGGTTTGGATACGATGTTGATCATGGTTGGGCCTTGCCAATAGCCGCCTGCCGGGACGATGGTAAGGGCCGAGGGTGTGGTGGTGGGTACGAGCCTGGCAACGAAGCCGCCCTTTGCCCGCAAGAGGATCGATACCGTATCGGCGGCGGTATAGGCAGTTATGGAATGTAAGAGGCTATCGGGGTTGGTGAGATCGTCTTTTATTGCTTCGGCCTGGAAGGCGCCGGTTTTTATGAAGTCAAGGGGGAGGTGTAGCTGTTTTTCTTCGCCGGCATTGATGACGGCGATAAACCAGACCTTTCCTTTGCGCCGGGCAAAGGCAACCAGTTCGCCTATCCGGCTGGGCGCCAGCACCCGGGTCTCGTCCCAGGTGGTGGGGATAGAGCGAATGATATTGGCGGCCGGGCTTGCCAGGTAGGAAGCGGGATCGTCCGCCCAACAAAGCAGGGGTGAATTGTAGATGACCGGCAGGGCCAGCTGTTGTGTCCTTGAGGTACCATAGGCCAGGCTGCTGGTAAAGACCCCTGGCGTATAATCGCCCGGTCCGGCGAGGAATCGGGTAAAGGGGATGATCGCATTATTTATGGAACCCTGTGGCGTATAGGTCCGCCATTCCTGGCCATAGATGCCCTCTCGGGTAATTTCGTTGGGGAACCGCCGGTTGTAGCCGGTGGGTTTGTTGGCGCCGTGGAAATCGATCATCAGATGGGTGGCCAGTGCGTCTTTGAGGGCCTGCTCATAGAAGCGGACCTGATCGATCCCTTCTTTATCGATATAGTCTATTTTTAGTCCGGCGAGGCCTATCTGCTGCATCTGCGAGAAAAAGGCTTTCCGGATGGCGTCGTCTTTTAAGGAGGCATAGGATTTCCAGACGAAGAGGCGGATATGCCGCTGTTTGGCGTACATGACGAGGGAACGCAGGGAATCCAGGGCGTTGGGCCAGCTGGAATCCCAGCCGGCGTCTATGATGCTGTATTCGAATCCGAGGGCGGCGGCATTATCGATGTAGTATTTTTCCAGGTCGACCGTGGTCACATTGTCGTGCCGGAAATAGGACCATACGGCACGGCCTGGTTTGATCCAGGTTGCATGGATTGCCGCGCTATCCGGGGCGGGGTTGAGATCTGGAATAAGGTCGGTGTTTACGAGGTCGTTCAAGTTTGCGGCTGCGAGGATGACGCGCCAGGGGGTAGTCACGGTGCCGGGTATCCTCCAACCCAGGGTATCATTAATGAATGCGGCATGCAGGGTGCCGCTTTCGTCGGATCGCAGGGACATACCGCTGTAATTATATAGTGCCGCTTCGGTGATAGTGGCATAGTCGCCATCGGGCGTCCGGTAAGTGACGGGGGGGCCGAGCTGTTTGCTGCCCAAGGCTGCGATGGGGGTATCATAGTGCAGGCCTTCGTAGTAGAAGACGTTCTCCTGGTACCAGATGCGGGAGGTCGGGGGCAAGCGCCAGGAGCTGGCTTCGCCATTGACCAGCGTAGTGTCTTTGGCGGGTACGATATAGCGGAAAGCGAACCCGTTGTCATAGGCGCGGCATTCCAGCTGGTAGCGGATGCCGCTCTTTGTTTGTGTAAGGGCAATCAGGGAATGCCGGTAATGATCGATGGCTGTTTGGTGGATTGTCCCCAGTTTCACGTCCTCTCCCAGGTCAAGGTTTCCGATGGTGATGCCCAGCGGGGAGGGCAGGACAATGGGATGTCGGTTGAGTTGAAGCGACCAGGTGAGGCGGTGCGTTTCGTCGGCTCGGATGCTGGCCTGAAGCCGGCCGTTGGGGCTGTTTAGTTGTATGGTTTGGGCGTGGGCGTGAATGGTGCAAAGGATGGCTGCGGCCATCATCATCCGGAAGGGGTGGGGTATCACCGGTTATTTTTGTTTGTGGATAGCCAATTGAGATTCGACGGAGATCTTGTTGAAGAAAGTTGTTTCGCGGCTTTCGCTGTTGTTGAGCAGGTCCAGCATGACTTCGGTTGCTTTTTGTGCCTGCTGATAAGGGAATTGTTCGATGGTCGCGACCGGTGGGAAAGCGCTATGGCGGATAAGAGGTTGATTGGCGAAGCTGACGAAGGAGATGTCCTTGTTGATCTTCAACTTCTTTTTTTGAGCGAACTGGATGGCGTCCAGCGCTACATTATCATTGAAGCAAAGTACGGCCGTTGGTTTTTTCTTCTGGGACAGGAGCGTGGCCATGGCTTTTTGCGTGCTTTCGGTCGTGAGGTCGGTCGATATTACGAGGTTGGGGTCGAATTTGAGGGAATGGTCATTCAGGGCCTTGTAATAACCTTCTACCCGCTGGCGGCAGGAATAGAGTTGTTCCGGGCCGTTGAGGATGGCGATGGTCCGGTGGCCGGACCGCAACAGGAATTCCATGGCCTGGACCGTGCCTGTTTCCACGTTGCATGCGACATAGTGGATATTGGGTAGGTCCGGTATGCGGTCGAAGAATACGACAGGGATGCCGTAGCGCTTCAGCATATTGAAATGTTCGTAGTTGGTGGTGTTCTTGGCAATGGAGATGATGAGCCCGTCGATGCGGTGGCTCATGATATTCTCCACGATGTGCTTCTCCCTGGATTCGATATCATGGGACTGACCCAGCAATACGGAGTACTTATGTTTGCTGGAGGTGTCTTCGATGGCGCTGATGGCGGTGGAAAAGTAGAATTCGGCGAGATCGGGGAGGATGACGCCGATCGTGAAGGTCTTGCGTTGCTGGAAGAAGATGGCCTTTTGGTTGGGCTCATAGTCCAGTTCCCTGGCCAGTTTTTGGACGCGTATCCTGGTCAGCATGCTTATCCGCTCATGATCATGAAGGGCCCGGGATACGGTAGATGTCGAGATATTGAGTTTTTTGGCGATTTCCTTGATGGTGGGTGGATTGACCATAATGGGTTTTTTTTACGTCAACTCATATAACATCATTCATATAACATCATTCGTCCAACGTCATACAAGTTTAGGTAATATAGCTGGGTAAACAAAATAAATCTACTAATTTTTACATGAGCGGCCTAAATTTGTCATATAACTTATACCTTTGACGGATAACCAGAGACAGAAACCAGAATTTATGAGCCTGGACACACCTTTTCAGAAAATAGGTTCCGAGAAGCTCCTGAGTGGGAAGATCGAAGAGTCTATTGAGTTGGCAATACGAAAAAAACAATATTTAGCCGGCCAGAAACTGCCTACGGAGGGAGAGCTTTGTAAGCTGTTTTCTGTGAGCAGGACCGTGGTCAGGGAGGCCTTTCGCCGGTTGAGTGCGCGTGGGCTTGTCGTGATCAAGCAGGGCAGCGGCGCTTATGTGAACGAGTTAAGTTCCGAATCGGCTATCGGGTCTATCAATCTTTTCCTGGAATTGACGGATGACGGCAACCTGATCTTCGACATCATCAGGGCCAGACAACTTTTTGAACCGGAGATAGCAGGACAGGCCGCATTGAACCGCACGGCCGGCGAATTGGAAGAACTCGCGGCCAACCTGGAAGAGATGAAGAACAGCTCTACGGGGGACATCGAGAGCCAGACGGTGATCGATTGCCGCTTTCACTTGCTGATCGCACAGGCCACCCGCAGCAATATCGTTCCCCTGCTCATGCGACCGATCTTCGACAATATGCCCAAGGTCAAACATGCGATCTTTTCCAAAAAGAATGTCGACATCCTGCCCGCGGAGGAGAATAGGGTGATCCAATTCCACGAAGAAATATTTCATGCCATTAAGAATAGCGATCCGCGGGAAGCCAGTCATGCAATGCTGGCGCATCTGAAGCAAACGGAGAAGAATTTTATGGAGTCGCTGAAATGATCTCCGCCTCGAGGGCATTCACCAGCGGGGCGACTGCCGAGCCAAGCAGGCTGATCGCTTTTTTTAGCTGTTCGTGAGATAGTCCGGCGCTGTCCATCTGAAAGGTGACTCTTGATATCCCGCCCAACGCTTTGCTGTGTCTGATGATCTTTTCGGCTACGTCTTTTGGGCCGCCAACGATGAGCGCTCCGAGTGGGCCGGATTGAGCGTCAAAACGTGGGCGGGTAACCGGTGGCCAGCCTCGTTCCTTGCCTAGCCTGGTCATATTGGCGGCATAACCCGGATAGAATTCATCGATCGCCATTTCTGTGGTGTCGGAAATATGACCAAGTGAATGCAAGCCTACCTTGAGTTTTTCGGGGGGATGACCGGCAGCTTTGCCTGCTTTCCTATAGAGCTCGACCAATGGCGCGAACCGATGTGTCTCACCGCCGATCACGGCGACCATGAGTGGCAAGCCCAATGTGCCGGCGCGGGCAAAGGACGCTGGTGTGCCTCCGACGCCGATCCAAACCGGCAGAGGATCTTGCAGGGGGCGGGGATAAATGGGAAGATTGTTGATGGCCGGCCGGTATTTTCCTGACCAGGTCACGAACTCGTTATCCCGGATTGTCAGGAGGAGTTCCAATTTTTCGACAAAAAGTGCATCGTAGTCATCGAGACTATAGCCGAATAAAGGGAATGCTTCGATCGACGATGCCCTACCGACGACGATTTCAGCCCTTCCTTTGGAGATCAGGTCCAGTGTTGCGTAATTCTGAAATACCCGGACGGGATCGGCGGCGCTCAATACGGCGACTGCGCTGTTCAGGCGGATGTGTTTCGTCCTGGCGGCAGCCGCTGCCAGGATCATATGGGTGGCAGAGTCGAGAAATCCCTTTCGGTGATGTTCTCCAATTCCAAAAACTGCCAGGCCTGCCTGGTCTGCGTGTACGATCCGGTCCAGCAATTGATCCATTGCTTCCGTGCTGGTCAATTCAGCGCCTGAAGAATAATTGTTGTACATGGCGAAACTGTCGATACCGATTTCCATCCTGATTGATAATTTTAGCAAAGATCGCGTAAATTGGTCACACAACCGATTGCGCGGCCGATTGCAGCGAATCCTTCGTAGTTTACTCGTATCGTTAATACATTATTTGCCATGTACCGAAACCTGCGCCTTTTACCGTTCTTTTTTTTGTTGTTCCCGTTGATTGTAATGACTGGGTCCTGTAAAAACTCCAGGGAGTCCGAAGCCGTTGTATCCACTGATCCCAAGGTCGCGAATCTGAAGTTGCCCGCAGGTTTTCATGCGGACCATTTATATAGTCCCGGCATCAACAACCAGGGATCCTGGGTCGCGATGACCTTTGACAACAAAGGCCGGATGATCGCCGCCGATCAGTACGGCAATTTGTACCGGCTGACCATCCCTCCGGTAGGCGCCGATACCGGTCAGCAGAAAATAAAAGTAGATTCTATCGTTCTTCATCTTCCCGGAGATACTTCGGGTTTTAATCGAAGGATAGGATATGCTCACGGGCTGCTATATGCATTCAACAGCCTCTACGTGATGGTCAATGATGAAGGCGATGACTCCACCAAGACCCGTCGCAGTGGATTGTATCGCCTGCAGGATATGGACGGCGACGATCAATACGACAAGATCACGCTGATCAAAAGGTTGGAAGGGGCTGGCGAGCATGGCCCGCATAGTATCGTGTTGTCACCCGATGGCAGTTGTTTATATATCATCGCGGGAAATTTTACCAGGATACCCAAAATGAATGCCTACGCGGCGCCGCCTGTGTGGAAGATCGACAATTTGTTTCCACTCGTCAAAGATCCCAACGGGCATGACAATGACGTAAATATACATGGAGGGTGGATCGCCCATATCGATTCGACCGGAGGTAATTTTACGCTGGTCAGTAACGGGTTCCGCAATCCTTTCGATCTGGCCTTCAACGATGCGGGAGAGCTATTCACCTTTGATTCCGATATGGAATGGGATTTCGGCCTGCCCTGGTATCGTCCCATCCGCATCTGTCATGTGACCAGTGGCGGAGAATTTGGCTGGCGTCCGGGGACGGACAAATGGTCTCCTCTTTATCCCGACAATCTCCCACCTTTGCTCAATATCGGACAGGGTTCGCCGACCAGTGTTTTCAGTGGTCAGGATGCCCGGTTCCCGGAGCAATACCGCCGTGCGATGTACGCTTTTGACTGGAGTTTTGGGATCATCTATGCATTCCGGCCGAAGGCGGATGGGGCAAGTTATACCGCCACAGCGGAAGAATTTGTGTCCGGTTCACCGCTGCCTTTAACGGATGGAGAGATCGGCCCTGATGGCGCTTTGTATTTCCTGACGGGTGGGCGCCGGCTGGAATCCGACCTTTACCGCGTTTATTATGGTGACAACAAGGGCGACACGGAAAAACTGGCGCCTGCGGTGTTGTCGGATCTGCAGCAACTTCGTCGCAAGCTCGAGACGTATCACGCGGCGCCGAAGCCGGATGCCATCGCTTTTGCGTGGCCGTACCTCAAGCACGAGGATCGCTTTATCAGGTATGCGGCGCGTATCGCAGTCGAGCATCAGCCGGTCAGTGAATGGCAGGAAAAAGCGCTGGCTGAAAAGGATCCCGTCACATTAATCCAGGCGGCTATCGCACTGGCCAGAGAGGCGGGGGCGGGTTCGAAAGATAGGCTGCTGACAGCACTGGCAGGCATCAACTATACACAGCTTTCGGAATCGCAGCAGATCGATCTTTTGCGTGCGGTTGAGCTGGTGCTGGCGAGAATGGGTCTTCCCAGTCCGGGCGTGAAAGCGGGCGTCATTGCTGCGCTCGATCCCCAATATCCTGCCAGCGACAATAACCTGAACAGGTCGCTGAGCAAAGTGCTCGTGTATCTGGAGGACCCGAAGGCCGTTGAGAAGACGATGGCGCTGATGGCTACCGCAAAAGACGATACGTCCTATCAAAAACAGGTTACACAATCATCCGATCTGATCTTGCGCAATCCCCAATACGGTATGGATATCGCCGGTATGCTATCCGATGTTCCGCCGGCTCAACAGACCTATTATGCTACGGTGCTGAGTGCCGCTAAGACCGGGTGGACCCCCGAACTGCGTGAAACATATTTCCGTTGGTTCTATAAGGCTTTCGGCTATAAAGGCGGCCACAGTTTTGTAGGGTTTATCGACCTCACCCGCAAGAATGCATTGAAGCAGGTGCCGAAAGACCGGTTTGCCTACTTTAATATTATTTCCGGGGATACGATCGTCGGTCGTTCAGCGATAGGCGATCTTACTCCCGCGCAAAGACCCAAAGGCCCCGGCAAGGATTGGGAGGTTGACACCGCGATGGTGCTTGTGAAGGATGGTTTGTCAAACCGTGATTTTGAGCGCGGGAAGGCCATGTTTATCGCTTCCATGTGCAAATCCTGTCACACGATGCGGGGCGAAGGGGGCACGGTGGGCCCCGATCTCACGCAGTTGGGAAGCCGGTTCACCTACAGGGATATGCTGGAATCCATTATCGAGCCCAGTAAGACGATCTCGGATCAGTTTGCCGCTACAGTTTTCTACCTTCATGACGGGTCTTCGATCGTGGGCCGGCTGATGAACCAGGACGCGGACAACTATTATATTTCGCAGAATCCTTTTGCGCCGCAGACGCTTCGGACCCTCGCGAAAAAAGATGTCGTGCGAACCCAGTTGTCGAAGACCTCGATCATGCCGCCTTATTTGATAAATGGATTGAATGGGGAAGAACTAAAGGATCTTTTGGCCTACCTGAAATCCGGCGGCAATAAGCAGGATTCGATCTTTGTAAAAAAGCAATAGTTAACGATTAATTGCCATCAATGAAAAAAGGGAATGTAGCAGAAAAAGCATTTGACCAGGGAAAAGGAATTCTGCGTCTGGCGCCCACCTGGGTCCCCCGGTCATTTTGCGTACCCGGGCGAAGAATAAAATTGCATCCGGATGATTATTATGTATTGGGTGGAGTAAGGGGGGGCATCGATGAGCGCTGGCTATCATCCACGACACCCGCCAAGAATGGCCCGCTGACCGGGGAGAATGAAGGGTTGAGTGCGGTGGTATTTTTTGATGGCGGTGCAGAGGAGCGGGTTCTTTTGAAAGATGCCATCGATCACTTGAAGGGGGCATTGGTCGGTTCGCGGATCTGGGATCAATATGGTGCCTGGCCTATGTATTCGAAATTTTTTGACAACATGGGCCCTCTCCCGCATCATATTCATCACAATGATGAGAAGGCTGCCCTGATCGGTCAACTGGGAAAACCCGAAGCCTATTATTTTCCGCCGCAGCTGAACAATCACGGCGGTGATTTTCCCTACACGTTTATGGGCATTGCTCCGGGCACGACCCGGGCGCAGATCAGGGAATGTCTGGTGAATTTTACAAAAGGCGATAACAAGATCACCAATTACTCCCAGGCTTACCGGCTTCAGCCGGGTACGGGCTGGGATGTTCCTCCGGGGCTATTGCACGCGCCCGGCAGCCTTTGCACATACGAGCCGCAGAAAGCGTCCGACGTCTTTGCGATGTATCAAAGCCTGGTCAACGAAGCGATCATTCCCGAAGAGCTGCTTTGGCAGGGTGTGCCCAGGGAGAGCATAGGCGACTTCGATGCCTTGCTGGATATCATTGACTGGGAGCTGAATGTGGACCCGCTTTTGCATGAGCATCGTTTTATGGAGCCTGTACGGTGCGCCGGCGGGGACGGCTATGCTGAAAACTGGGTATGTTATAAGTCGGATGCCTTTAGTGCGAAGGAATTGACGGTATTCCCCGGGGCGACGGTGACCATCAAAGATGCTGCGGCCTATGGGCTGATCATGATGCAGGGGCGAGGTAAAATGGGGGTGTGGGAGATAGAGACGCCGGCGCTGATCAGATACGGCCAGTTGACGAATGACGAATTCTTCGTCAGCGAGCAAGCGGCGACAGCGGGTGTGGTCATCACCAATGCATCCACCACGGACCCCATCGTCATGCTAAAGCATTTCGGGCCGGGCAATCCGGATCTCCCATTGAATCTTTAATTGAACGATATGCCAATGAACAATTATCCCAAATTGCACAACGCTACCTGGCCCGGTATCGTTGGTAAGGGCGCAGGCTCCGAACCCGTTATTTCCCTGGACACGCTCTTGGAGCTGACCGCCGCGGCTTCTGTCAACGGGGTGAAATTCGATGGGATCGATATCGGTCTGTTCGACCCTCATTTTCAAATCGATCTAAGTGCAGACGGCGCCAGAGCCCTCGCGGATAGGCTTGGTGCGCTAAACTTAGTCGTCGGCAGTCTTGTAGCGCCGATCTGGCCACCGGCAGGCGGCTCAGCCATGGGCAGCCGCGCAGAGCGGACGGGCTTTGTAGAACAGGTGCGCCAGGCATGTGAATTTGGCAGGAAACTAAGAGCTGCGGGTATTCGTCCCTATGGTATTATCCGGATCGATTCGGCTGTCAACCCGGAAACCTGGCTGGCCGATCCGGTCAACAATACGAAGCTGATCGCGGAGACTTTTCGGGAGGCCTGTGATATCGCCGGCGGCTACGGGGAGAAGCTGGCTGCTGAGGGGGAGATCTGCTGGGGCGGCATGCACAGCTGGAGGGCGATGATCGACACGCTGGAAGCGGTCGACCGGCCCAATATCGGTTTCCAGGCGGATATGGCGCACACGCTATTGTACCTGCTGGGCTACAATAGTCCGGAGGACAGGATCCTCCCCGTGGATTTCGACTGGAACGACCGGGCGACATTACGACAAGGTCTCAGGATCCTGACACATGAGCTGCGGCCCTGGACGATCGATTTCCATGTGGCCCAGAATGATGGAACGGTGCATGGTACCGGGTCTCATGACAAAACGGGCCGTCATTGTCTGGCTACGGATCCAAATGGCAAGTTGAATATTGCCGAAGATGCCGGGTATTGGCTGAGAGATGATCATGGTGCAGTGACCAGGGCGTTCCCGCACATCTGTTGGGACGGCTGTATGTTCCAAAATGAGGTCATGTCGAAACAAAAGACCTGGGACGATATCCTGGCTGCCATGGTCAAGGTCCGCGAGGCGCATGGCTGGTTTCAGGCCGATTGAATAATTGAAAAAATTGCCAATATGAAAAAACAACTTCGAATAGGTCTTGTCGGCTGTGGTTTTATGGGCAGGACCCATACCAATGGATATAAGCGCGTCCCTGATTTTTTTCCCGCGTTGGAGTATACACCCGTGCTGAAGGCCGTCTGTGCCCGGAATGAAGGGAAGGTGCGTGCATTTGCCGGTCAGTGGGGCTACGAGAGTGTGGAGTTGGATTGGAAAGCACTCGTCGCCCGTGACGACATCGATGCCATCGATATCTGTACGCCGAATGACACGCATGCGGCAATTGCCATTGCCGCGGCGGCTGCGGGCAAGATGATCCTTTGCGAAAAGCCGCTGGCGCGGGATCTTGCGGAATCCCAGGGCATGGTGGATGCTATCGGGAAGGCGGGGGTTGCCAATACGGTTTGGTACAATTATCGTCGATTGCCTGCCGTTATGCTTGCGCATCAGATCATCGCATCGGGGAAGTTGGGAAAGATCTATCATTACCGGGCGAACTTTTTGCAAGACTGGACGATCAATGCCTACCTGCCGCAGGGTGGGGAAGGACTTTGGCGCATGGATGCTGCTGTCGCCGGCTCCGGCGTTCTCGGCGATCTCCTTTCACACTGTATCGATACCGCGATGTGGCTGAACGGGGGCATCAGCGATGTCACGGCAATGACGGAAACGTTTGTCAAAGAGCGAATGCACCAGCTGACCGGTAAGGTCGAGAAGGTTACGATCGATGATGCCTGTTCTTTTTTGTGCCGGTTTGATAACGGTTCGCTTGGCCTCTTCGAGTCGACCCGTTATGCACGTGGCCACAAGGCGCTCTACACTTTTGAGATCAATGGAGCGAATGCTTCTATTCGCTGGGACCTGCATGATCTGAACCGGTTGGAGTTCTTTGATAATGCTGACGAGGGTATTTTAAAAGGTTGGCGTTCGATCCACGTCACCGATGGCGATCAGCCTTATATGGATAAATGGTGGGTGCCGGGTCTGGGGATAGGGTATGAGCATTCCTTTGTGCACCAGGTTGCGGATTTCCTGAAAAGCCTGGAGACGGGAGCTTCGTGTCCGCCCAGTTTCCGTGATGCGCTGGAAACCCAAAAGGTTTGCCAGGCCGTGACGGAGTCGGCCGCGACGGGCATGTGGAAGAAGACGGGCGTTACGATATAGTCATCATCATAAAAATATACCAATGAATCGCTTTTTGCATTTATCTGTTGTGCTGATCCTTGCTGCGAGCTGTAACAGCGGGTCCGGCTCCGGCTCCGGTTCGGCTGCCGATAGTTCCTCGCTTAAAGACAAAGACGGGTTTGTCCGCATCTTCGACGGGAAGACGTTTGCGGGATGGCAGGGTGACACGGCTTATTGGCGGGTCGACAGCGGAACGTTTATCGGGGAGGAACATCCTGACAAGGAGTTAAAGACGAATACCTTCCTGATCTGGAGGGGCGGCACGCCGGGCGACTTCGAATTCAAGGCCGAATACAGGATCAGCGGAGGAGGTAACAGCGGCATCCAGTATCGTAGCGAGGAGGTTCCGGGCGTGCCGTTGGGTTTAAAAGGATACCAGGCCGATATCGACGGCGCTAATCAGTATACGGGTCAGAACTACGAAGAGCGAGGTCGTGGATTTTTGGCAATGCGTGGGCAGAAAGTGATGCTTTCGCCCAATGCCAAGCCTGTTATCACGGATTCGTTGGGCAACTCCGATTCGTTGAAGCTCCATATTAAGGACAGCACGCAATGGAACGAGGTGCACATTATTGCGAAAGGCAACCATATGCAACATTATATCAATGGGATCCTGATGAGCGAAACGACGGACAATGATACGACGGCCCGGAAGTTTACGGGTTTGATCGGTTTACAACTGCATGTGATGCCGTACATGAAGGTGGAGTATCGGAATATCTGGTTGAAGCAGGATTAAGCCGGACTGTTCGATCCTTTTGCCTTTATCTGATGAGCATGATCGTTCCCTGAAATGCCTGCTGCGTCCCATCGGCAAAACTCATCGCCAATACATAAACATAGGCGCCGGTGGGTGCGGGCGCCCCCTTATAATTGCCATTCCATCCAAAAGCCGGGTCAGCGGTCGGGGCGTTGTGTACCTGAAAAATTCTTACACCCCAACGGTCATAAATGGCCAGGTCCCTGATCAAGCTGCCCGGGGGGCCATTCAAAATATAAAAGATATCATTGTGGCCATCGCCATTTGGAGTGAAGGCATTGGGGACATACAGCCTGGTGAACACGGCTACTTTTATTGTCGTACTGGTTTGGCAGCCTTCGGCCGAAGTTACCGTCAAAGTATAGGCGGTGCTTTTTGCCGGGTTGGCCACCGGATCGGCGGCAGTACTATCGGAAAGGCTTGAGCCGGGACTCCACAAAAAAGAATAGCCGCTGCTATCTCCGGTTACCCCCGGGCTCAGCGTGACGCTCTGGCCTTCTGCCAGGTAGAATATTTGCGCTGTATCGACTTGGGGAGATGGGATTACGGCAAGCGGAATAGGATTGGACTGGACGGTTGCGGGCAAGGGGCAGGTGGCATTGCTGGTCATCGAACAGGTTATGATATCCCCATTCGCAAAGACATTGGTGGAATAGGCGGCGCTGTTCGAGCCTGTATTGACCCCGTTGATCTGCCATTGATAGACAGGCTCCGTCCCGCCATTGGTGGGGGTGGCATTGAAAGTCAGCGGACTTCCCAGGCATACGGCAGTTACCGGGCTGCTGATGCTCACAGCCGGAGTGCTAGTTGGGTTGACAATAACCTGATTGGTGGTGGCGGCGCACCCGATGTTATTGGTGGCCGTCGCCGTATAGGTACCGGCCGTCGAAGCGATATAGGTGGTATCGATCGTCAACTGCAATGTCGAGAGGCTCGCCGTTGCCGTATTGACGGCGGTGCTTCCATTATTCCAGATTATTTGCGACAGGGGATCTCCCGAGCTGACTACGAGGGTGTCGCCGGGACAAGAATTGCCGTTATTGGTCAAGGTTACCGGCGGCGGCGTACTGACGGTAATATTATTGGAGACAGCCGTTGCCGTTGTCGTACAAACGGCGGTACTGGTAAGCAAACAGGCAACCACGCCATGAGGCGGGAAATTGACTGCTGTGAATACCGCACTGTTTGTTCCGGCATCTTTCCCGTTGATCTCCCATTGATAAGCCGGCGAAGGACCTCCGTTTGTGGAGAGGGCTACAAAAGCGGGCTGATCGGTACAGACTGTTGCGGCGGACTGGCTTATGCTGATGGCGGGTGTTACCAATGGATCGATGGTAATGGCGTTGGTGGTGACTGGACAAGCCGTATTGTTGGTTATTGCGGCCGTGTAGACGCCGACGGTAAGAGGCTTATAGGTCGCATTAGGGGGAAGGAGTGTCTGCTTAAATTCCTGAACGCGGTTATTGTCGACGTCATCTACGTAGAGGTTACCACTGGCATCCATATACACCTGGGATGGGAATGCCAATTGGTTGGCCGCACTACCAAAACCGTTCCCGCCGGCGACGGTTATACCGGTGGCAGCCCCGGGTGACCATTCCTGGATGCGATCGTTGTTGTTGTCGGCTACATAGACATTCCCGCTGCCGTCTGTATAGACGCCGGAAGGATCCAGTAATTGGTTGGCGGCCGAGCCAGGCCCGTTGCCACCGGCCACCGTTACTCCTGCCGTGGCCCCGGCCGCCCATTCCTGTACCCGGGCATTGTAGATATCGGCAATATAAATATTTCCACTGCCATCTATAGCAATCCCGTCCGGATCATTCAGCTGGTTGGCATTGCCACCTGCCCCATTGCCGCCCGCAACGGTGGTGCCGCTTGTAGCGCCTGACGCCCATTTCTGTACGCGATTATTGCCGTTGTCGCTGATATAGATATTCCCGGAGCCGTCGACAACAACAGCGATGGGGGAGTTCAATTGATTGGCGTTGGTGCCTGCCCCGTTGCCACCCGCTACGGTGGTGCCGCTCGTGGCGCCGGGTGTCCATTCCTGTATGCGGTTGTTGCCGTTATCGGCCACATAGATGTCCCCGCTGCCGTCTACGAATATGCCCTCGGGGCTGTTAAACTGGTTGGCGTTGGAACCTGCCCCATTGCCGCCGGCCACTGCGACGCCGCTGGTGGCCCCGGGCGCCCATTTTTGTATGCGGTTATTCTGCAGGTCCGAAACATAGATGGTGCCGCCGGGGTCTACATACAGGCCATAGGAAAGTGCGATCTGATTGGCGTTTGAACCGGACCCATTGCCACCCGCCACGGTTATGCCGCTGCTGGCAGTCAGCGTGGCTGTTGCCGTACTGACTGCCGTAGTTCCATTGTACCATACTATCTTTGAAAGCGTAGCAGAGGCGGAGACGCTGAGGGTCGCGCCTAGACACGATCCTGTGGTGTTGAGCTGGGCAGGAAAGGGGCATTGAGTAAATCCACGGGTAGCGACGAGCAATACCGCCATTAGGAGCTTCTTCTTCATCCAGGGTTATCCACGGTTTCACTAAGTACCGGAGGATCGAAAGGTAGCACTATTTTTTTTGATTAATGCTTCCTTTTGGGCTAAATTATAGGCACAAATTACCGACATGACTATAAGAAAAGAAGATATCAAACAGGAGGTCTTCGACCTGTATGACGATTATGCCCATAACAGGCTCGACAGACGCGATTTTGTAGAGAAGTTGTCTGCCTATGCAGTAGGCGCCATGACGGTTCCGGCGCTGATGAGCTTTTTGATGCCCGACTACAAGAATAGCTTGCAGGTCAAAGCCACCGATCCCCGCATTACTTCCAGTTATATCAACTATGACTCGCCTAAGGGCGGCGGATCTATCAAGGCCCTGCTTTCCAAACCCGCCGATGCGAAAAACCGATTGGGCGGTGTCGTCGTCATTCATGAGAACCGCGGTCTAAATCCTTATATCGAGGATGTTGGTCGCAGACTGGCGCTGGCGGGCTTTATCTCTATCGCTCCCGATGCCCTGACCCCGCTCGGCGGTTATCCCGGCGATGACGACAAAGGCCGCGAGATGCAGAGCAAACGCGATAAAAATGAAATGCTGGAGAATTTCGTGGATGCCTTCGAATACCTGAAAAAGCAACCAGACTGTAATGGGAAGGTGGGTGCGGTGGGTTTCTGTTTTGGTGGCGGCATTGTCAACCTGATGGCGGTCAGGCTGCCCGATCTGGCCGCAGCCGTTCCTTTCTATGGCGCGCAGCCTCCGGCGGACCAGGTTCCGCAGATCAAGGCCCCCCTGCTCATCCACTATGCGGGTCTTGATACCCGGGTCAATGAGGGCTGGCCGGCGTACGAAGCCGCTTTAAAAGAGAACAAAAAAGAGTATGTAGCCTACATTTACCCTGATGTAAACCACGGATTTCACAATGATACGACACCCCGTTATGACAAGGCAGCTGCGGAGTTGGCCTGGAAGCGGACCATTGATTTTTTTGACGTGAAACTAAAGTGAGACTACCTTTGTGGAAAGATAGGACTATGACAACAAGAATGGTAGCCGACAGGCTGATAGCATTATGTAAAGAAGGGGCGTTTGTTCAGGCCCAGCAGGAGTTGTATCATACGGATATTGTTCGGGTCGAGCCCGATGGGACCAGAACAACGGGGGCGGCAAAAATGCTTGAGCAGGAGCAGCGATTTTTGGCGAGCCTGGAAAGAATTTATAGCATCGGCTATACGGAGCCTTTGGTCGCAGGTAATTATTTTAGTGTGGTGCTCAAGATGGAGATCGACATGAAGCAGCGCGGGGATATTACATTGGAAGAAGTGTGTGTGTACGAGGTGGTTGATGGGAAGGTTGTGTTTGAGCAGTTTTTCCGGTAGGGCGCGCGACTACGTTGTTTTTTGTCCTCGGCCCACTCCAGCGCGCGATCATAGTTGTTTTCCCAGAAGTACAATCCGTGCCCCAACCAGTCAAATGGTTTCTGACTGATTTTATAGGAATTAGGATTCAGGAGTAAACCGTCTCGTACACGACGTTCACAGCCATGAAACCCAATTAAAAGATTGGGCTTTAAGTCGTACATTCTGCTAATTATTGACGGGGAGGAACAGCAAGACTCGCATATAAAGCGGTCAAATTTCCGTTTTCATCAAGGATACCGGCTCTGACAAATGAGCGAAGTGCTTCCTCGTCGGAAACCTTTTCATGGAGTTGTTTTTGCGCCAGTTCCATTAATTTATCGAATTCTTTTTCGCTCATTTTTTGGGATTGCATGATAAAGGTAATAAGTATTTCAATTTTTAAAATAAAAAAATTGGCGTTGCTGCATTTTGAAGTGCGCGCATAAGGGTAGCTTTGTGAAATAGTGAATATTATGGGATTGATTCGGATAGCGTTTTTATATTGTATTATACTCGCGTGCATTCCGTGGGCAATTGTGTCGGCGCAGAAGGGCGCATATGCGGACGGGCGGCCGGCGGCTTCGAAAAGGATTGCTTGCGAAGACGAGGGAGTGGTGCTGAAATATGGAGACGGGCCGGACAGTTGCGATACGTACGGTGCGAGAGAGGCCATCGTCAACAGGGAGGGAGAGGTTTATTATCTTTTCTACGATGGAGCGGGAAAGGATGGCTGGAAAGCCTGCCTGGCGACCAGCAGGGACCTCCGGGTTTGGACTAAAAAAGGCGCCATCCTCTCGCTGGGGGCACCCGGGACAAATGATAGCAAGAGCGCATCTTCCCCGTGGGTCATTAAGGCAGAGGACGGCTGGCATATGTTCTACCTCGGAACTCCCAATACGAGCCCGGCGCCGGACCGTATTCCCGCATTTCCCTATCTGACGATGAAGGCCAGATCGGGATCGCTGGCCGGCCCGTGGACAAAGGATTATACAACCACTCCTTTCACCGCCCGGCCGGGCACTTTTTATACGGTTACCGCGAGCCCGGGTTTTATTGTCAAGACAGATGATAACTATCTTCAGTTTTTTAGCGGCGCCACGAGCGACAGCACCGGCACCAAAAGAACGCTGGGTATCGCCCGGACAAAAGACCTCAATAAGGAATGGACGATCGACGAACATCCCATCGTGCCCTTGCAAGAGCAGGTAGAGAATTCCAGCTTGTACTTTGAAAAGCAGACCGGGTACTGGTGGCTATTCACCAATCATATCGGGCTGGACAAGAACGGCGACGAATATACCGACGCGGTCTGGGTATATTGGTCAAAAGACCTGAATAAATGGGATGCCGCCCACAAAGCCGTTGTCCTGGACAGCCTGAACTGTTCCTGGGCCAAAGGCGCGATCGGGATGCCTTCGGTCATAAGGGTGGGTAATAAGTTGGCATTATTATACGATTCGCCGGGTGGAGCAAGCACCTCGCATATGCGCAGGAACATCGGCCTGGCCTGGCTTAAACTGCCAATGGAAGTGCCGAAATAAGGTGGCTCTGCTTTGCCTCGGGGCCAAAGGCGGCGCCGAGACGGCCGGCGTCACTTGCCAGCCTGGGTGATTACCTCGTTGTTGAGGCGTACAGACTCGTCCGTTTTTGCGTCGGCGGCCAATTTTGCGCCGTCCCGGGCTGTGGCAATGGCGCCGGCTTTATCGCCCAGTTTCAATTGCACACGCGCTTTCCATAGTTTTGGAACGAACGGGGGAAAGTTTTTGTCTTTTTCCAGCTCATTGGCCCAGGCCAATGCCTTGGTCATATCCTTATTGTTGTTGTAGTAATAAATGATCGCCTGATAATAAGGCTTTTTGTCCGTGTTCATAGCCGAGTCAATATTTGCCATCACCTTCGCGTCGATATCTGTGGAAAGATGGATGGTAAAACCGCTGTGCTCCCACATCATTTGCAAATCACAGTCTGTAGGTGTCACGTTGGTAAAAGCAAGCGTCATCGTTTCGGTCAGATCATCCAGATGCTTTGCCTCTACGGTGAATCGTAAAAAATCGTCCGACTCTTTATAGTCATAAGCGCCCCATTGTTTGGGCTGTTTGCTTATGATAATTGTCCATTCTTTTTCACCCGGTATGCTGAATAACCCATATTCCCCGGCGGGTACCATCTTCCCTGCCATGGTCACGTCGTCGGTGAATTTTATTACAGTAGCCGAATTGGCGCCGGTACGCCATACCGTTCCATAGGGCTCCATGCCCCCGAATATTTTTCGCCCTTTTACGTCAGGACGGGAATATACCAGGTTGATCTTTCCCATGCCGAAGTCCTGTGTTATCGTTTGGGTGGAGCTTGGTTGAGGGGTTAACTGAGCATGGCTATACAATCCGGCAAATAACAAGATGGTCGAGTAAATGATTTTTTTCATGGCGCAATCAATTTGTTGTTAGATAATAAGTTCAGGATGATGCCTGGAGATCAGTGCCTTTTCGTCGCTCGTCAACTCCGTGATCAATACGGGCTTGTCCTGTGGCCGCAGCCCTTTTTGGTTGATGCGGTTCATGAGGCTCCAATCTTTGGCGGGGTGCTCCGGCGATGGGTCCGCCGGTTCTTTTGCCGGTAGATCATACCGGGTAAAGTCGATCACCATCTCCGGGGTATTCTTTTGCCAGTTGCGGAGTAGCGCAAGCCGATAGTCTTTGTTCATGAACCATCGGATCTCCTCATTCCCCCAGGAACTTCCGATGCCCAGCCCCTTTTCTTCGAACCGGTAGTTCAACGGATCATTATTTTGAAAATGACGGCGCCAGATCTCGCCATATTCCCCGAACGTCACAAATTTGACGTCGGGCCAGCGTTTTACCGTCGAGCCTACCCAACGTTCCATCATCCTGTAGGCAAAGGTATCGTCCCACCAATCATTCTGTCTTTCCGGGATCTTTGCCAGCGCTGCCTCCCAGATATTGGGGATCCAGCCAAATCCATTTAATTCGAAGCCCCGGTCGAAATGCAAGGATTGCGTATGCATGACCGAAAGATTTCCGATATCCAGTCCCCACTCCCCATAGGACTCGATTGGCCCGACCCCTCGCCGGCTGGAGGCCCCGTTATAGGGTGTTGTTCCGCGTATCCCGCCGCTTACTGTGGCATTCAGGAAGTCGACACTCCAGCCGTCAAGCGATACGCAGTCTATAAAGTCGGTGCTGCCTGGCGTGGCGTTGGCCTGTACGGCCTTGCCTTGCGCGGGTTTACAAAAATGCTCTTTTGATGGATAGTAAGGATAGGAGATCGACCCATCCGCGCCGCCGCCATCGACGTCGTGCTGGCTCCAGATGACCGCATGCGCCACATGGATATTCTCCTTTTCCGCGAGATACGCCAGGTTATTGGCAGACAAAAACCCACCCATGATGGCATCCGGCCGGTATCCTTGTCCCACCATGCCGGAGATTGTTTGAATAGCTTCACTCATCTCGCGGTTCACGCGTTCGCGCGGGAGATACATGGCTGGGAAATAGCCGGGGAAATAAGATACTTCGTCTCCATATCGCTGCTGGCAGTCGACAACATATTTACGGATGTCCACATAATGCGGGCGTTTGTCCTCCAGGGCGTTTAAGGTAAAACCCCAGGTAAGCCTGCCGGTGGGGTTGTGCTTTGCGAATGCCTCCCGCATGTTCCGGACCACCTCCAGCGTATGCGCGAAATATTCATCCCGGTTGATCAGCTTTACATCCCGGGAGACCTCCCAGGGCGAAGTCCGGATCATGATACAAAGCGTGACGAACCGATTTCCCATCAGGGGCGTCCGAGGGCTCAGATCGCGTATCAAGGGGGACTGGCCTGGTGTCAGGGGGAATTGGCCGGGCGTGTTCGCAAGGCCCACCAGGGGTGCCCCGGCCATAGCCGCGCCGGCCAGCAATGTTTCCTTGCAAAAATCTCTGCGATGCATAAGGTAAAAAGTTACAGTTCGCCTTTTAGTGACTTAACGATCACTTCCGCTTTACTATTGACCTGCAACTTACGGTAAATATTCTTGATATGCTGCCGAACGGTCTCGATACCGATCCCCAACCGCACGCCGATCATTTTATAGCTCAGCCCATCGACCATCGCCGCGATGACCTGCTGTTCTTTGGCTGTCAGCAGTTCGCTAAAACTCCGTTTTGGTGCAAAATAGTCCACGACCCGCCGGGCAATGATCGGTGACATCACCGCTCCGCCTTTACTGATGACCTGGATACATTCCAATATTTCCTCCATGGCTGTGTCCTTTTGCAGATAGCCTACGGCCCCGGCGCACAAGGCTTTAAAGATCCGGTCGCTGTCGATATATACCGAAAGGATGACCACCGAAACATCCGGGTATCGCCTTTTGATCTCCGGGATCCCTTCTATCCCGGACTTGCCGGGCAAGCCGATGTCCGTGAGAACCACATCCAATTTCGCCACGTTTTCCGCCTGTGCAAAAAAGTCCTGCAGAGAAGCAGCCGAGATGCGACAATTCAGGTCTTCCTGCCGCTGCAAGAAAGCAGCGAGATAATTTCTCACCACTTCGTCATCTTCTATCAATGCAATATTGGTCATACGCTTATTTTATACCGGAACCGATAAGATGATTGTAACGCCATCATTGGAGATGATCTTCAGGTCCGCTTTCAGCCGGCCGGCCCTCAACCGCATATTATTCAACCCCTGCCCGCTGGCGGATTTGGCATCGTCCAAGCCTTTTCCATTGTCCCTGACCCGCATCACAAACATACCCTTTTCCTTTTTGAGGTCGACCTCCACCCGGCTTGCGCCTGAATGTTTTACTATGTTATTGATGGCCTCCTTAAAGGCCAGGTATACATTCTGCCGGAAGTTCATCGTCAGTCTTTCCTGATCGGCAAATCCGGTATGTGTCAATTCAAAATCAATATTTGCCGCAGACAGCATGTTGTAAAGATGCTCCTGCATATACTGGATCATCCCCAGCATGGTATCGTTCCGTGCATCGATGCTCCATACCACGTCTTTCATAGTGGAGACGGCTCCCCGGCTGATCCCTGAAATAGCGCCCAGCCGCGCCTGCGTGATATCCGTGACCCCCTCCCGCCGGATGGCATCCGCCAAAATAGTGATGCGTACCAACGAGCTGCCTACATCGTCATGCAGATCGCTTGCTATTCGGGTGCGGAGGTATTGGATCTTCTTCACCTGCGCGATCCGGTACCTGACCCCCAGCCAGACCGAGATCAGAACGGCTGCGATAACCAGCGCGATGAACCCAATCGTCTTATAAAAGACCTGTTTTACCCGGATATCGATAGAGAGCTCGTTGGTACTCGGGGAGCCGTTGCTGGTATTGCCCTTTATCCTCAGCGTGTAGCTGCCCGGCGAAAGGCTATTAAAGGCAACAAAATGCTGGCTACCGATGGAATGCCAGGCATCGTCCACTCCCCGTAATTGATAGAAGAACCGGTTGCCCGCAGGGTCATACAAATCGGAGAGCATAAAACTAAACGAGAAGAAATTGTCTTCAGGGCCGACAACCACTTTGTCAAGTGTCTGTCCGTTAAGAACGGTATCCGTCGTATTGCCGTTGGTATTTGTCTTGTCGAACCTGGTCAGCAGGATTTTCACGGGCTGTTTCGTTGTAAAGGCAGCCTCCGGATCGAAGATCATGTAGCCGTTCAACCCGCCAAAGATCATCCGCCCGTCCGGCATCTTATAAAAGGCCTTCCGGTTGAACTCATCGGTGGGGAGGCCGTCCCTGGTATAAAAATTGTTGAACTGGTTACGCTGGCGGTTCAAATAGCTAAGCCCCGCATAGGTGCTGATCCAACAACCCTTGTTGTTGTCCTGCAACAACCCGCAGACGGTATTATTGCTCAGCCCTTCTTTATTGGTATATTGTTCCGTCTTTCCCGTCTTTTCATTGAACCGGATAATGCCCCCGCCTGCCGTGCTGATCCAAAGGCTGCTATCTCCATCGGGCGAAATATCGTTGATGCCATAGTCCAGCCGCCCGTCGATCGATTGCTTGACCACCGTTCTTGTCCGGGTATCGATCTTATACAGCCCATTGGCCGACCCTGCCCAGACGCATCCATCTTTTATCGCCAGACTCCAGCAGGGGAGATGATAAAAAGGCATATTGCCTTTGTCGTCCCTGAAAGGCTGCATGGTCCGGGTTTGCGGATCGAAGGTGTAGAGATTGTATTGACCGGCGGTCCAGAAAAGTTGTCCGTCAAAACAAATGCTGAACTGATTGATGCTTTCCTGTTTCTCCTGTTCGGTCCCTTCTGCCAGGAATATCTCCAATGAATCGGTGCGAGTATCATACCGGCTGATGCCAAAACCTGCCAGCCAGATGATGTCGTTTTTGTCATACCACATGTCATAGATATACCCGATATCGTAACGGCCGTTAAGAAGCAGACGTATCGACTTGTTGACAACAGGCAATGCCGACACGGGCGTAGCCCCAAAATGAGACAACGCGATCGTGGTATCCGACCCCCGGGGGGTATGCGTTCTCTTCAAGAGACCATAATTTTCGGTGGCGGCATACAGGTTACCGTTCCGATCCGCCATGATCCGCCGGCAATGGATATCCTTTAAGGGTTCTCCCCCCAGCACAAAAGGGATCGAAGTAAAAACCGCTTCCCGGTTGGAGATCCGGATGATACCATTGTCGGTTCCCACCCAGATAGTATTGTTATTGTCCTTATATACGCAATAGACGATCGATGCCTTTTCCGCGGCAAGTATCCAGCTATGATCTATAGCCTGCCGCCGCGGCAGATCATATTGAACCAGTCCGGTCCGGTCATCACCTTGCCAGATGTTACCTGCCGCATCTGCGCAATAGCAGCTATGGAGATGAAGATTCGGCCCCTGTACCGCGCGGTTGTTTTTTATCCAGGGGGTAAACCGGCGCGCCAATTCATCGAAGCGGTTGACGCCATAACAGGAAATACCCCAGACCGCATCTTTTTCATCGATGTATACCTTTGAATAATCCGGTGCGTAAAGCAGGGGGGCGCCGATCTGCTCCCTGCCATCCTGTGTGGCTCTTTTTGCCAGCGTAGTCGGATGATCGAGGTAAGACAGCCAGATGCAATGGTCATTGTATTCGGAAAGCGAAGAAAGCACCATATTTGTTTTCAGCAGGCCGGTGTCGACGGCAGTCTGCAGGAAACTTTTCCCATCCACGCGTTCTGCCAGCCAGCGGTCGGACAAGATCCAGATACCGCCATTCTTCTTTTTCTGTATCGCCCGCACCGGCCCCTGTGGCAGGGACCCCGGCGAGGATGCCTCGTGAACGAATTGTTGGATGGTATTGGTAAGCGGGTCAAGGATATTCAATCCATTCTCCGTCCCGATCCAGATCATCCCCTGGTCATCCTGCAGCAATGACGTGATAACGTTGTTGGTAAGCGCCGGCTGGCTCAGTATACTGTATTGCACGAGAAAGTTGCCGTCATAGCGGTTCAGTCCCCCGTTCGTGCCGATCCAAATGATGCCGCTTCTATCCTGCAAGATACACTGGACGGAATTGTTACTGAGGCCGTCTTCCACCGTAAGCCGGGTGTAGGAAAGCGAATGTTGCCCCCACACGAACAGGGGGAGTGTCAGGAACAGGCCGTATATAAGGATTACACTTTTCAGCGGTCAGTTTTGAGGTTATCGCAATTTACGGTTTATAAAGGATTATTTCGATCCGTTTCCCCCCTGTGAAATCGAGCCGCTGCGGGGTCTCGTCGTATGAATGATCAGCGGTGAAGTGATGCTACTGTTTCTTCGACGGATACTCGAAATCCGGCGGAGGTTTCTTTGGCTGTCGTTGAAGACCGAGCTAATGCTGTGCCGGCCGGCATAATAGTTGACGCTGCCGCGACGGTCCGCGAAGGAACTGCTGCTTTGGCGGCTTATGCTCTCCTCTATGGAGCTGATGCTGCCCCGATCGTCTGATTCCGATTCGGATTCGATGAAGCTGAAGCTTGCCCGGGCAGCCATCACGTATTGTGGAAGCAAGGCGTTCTGCCGATAGAGCCGGAATCGGGGATCGTATCGGGCGAATAGCTTCTGCCATCTCCGGCCAAGGGGTCCGGTGAGACGCCCTTTGGACATTTTCATCTGCGCCTTGATATCCCGCGCGTCGGCGGTTTTACCCCGGCCCGCTCTCACGTTGTCCGCCGGGTTCACTACGTCTCCCACCGATACACCAGGGCCCATATACGGACTGCTTTGTGCACCATTGTCGTCGTCGTCCGTATCCCAGATAAACCCATAGCCGGATTCGTCGAGGGGATAGTCGTCGCCAAGCGCGTCCTGTACGGTAAGCCATTGACTGAGCATGGGATCATAGTTGCGTGCGCCATACGAATAATAACCCGTTTCGTCATCGCGTTCTTTGGCATGGAACAGGTAGGGTGTCTCAAAGGAGCCCGTATGTTCCTCCACGAAGGTCTCTCCCAGCGGCGAATACTCTATATGCTGCACTACGGTTCCATTTATATCGGTGACGTAGGTGGTGCTGCCGGTGAGGTCATAATGGATGAAATACTGGTCGTTCTCATACAATTGTCCCGCATCCTGGAAACCATATCCAGCCTTGACCGAGTCATTGCTAGGGACGGGAGGCAGGTATACCGGTGGCCCATTTGGTGGGGCAAGCGTGTCGGCCGGCCAGCCGATCGGGGTGCTGTTGGCCGTGCTGTCCACAAACACCGGAGCGGGGATGCCGCTGTTCTGGGGCTCCGCATAATAGTTCTTGTCCGTGGGCGGACCGGGGCTGACGCCTTGGGATGCATAATAGGCATTCTGAGCCTGTGCCATAGCTGCCGCCCGGGCTATATAATCGACATTGCCTGCCGTAAGTCCGGATTGTGGAAAGGAGATATTTACGAAGGTCCCATGACCCAATTTCGTTGCGATGCGCTGGTCGTCGATATAATAGTTCTTCGTGAACGTATTGATCTTACTGACGAGATAAGGGCTTACATAGGCCGAATAATTGTTGGTGTGCTGAACCGTCCCCGCGGGAGCGCCATCTACCCAGACGCTCTGCAGGCCGCCGCTGCTCCGGATCACCATGTCACCCTCGGCGTCATAGGTATATTGGCTCAAGATGCCATTTTGAATATTGGCCATTAGCCGGTTCTCCTCATCGTAGTAATTTTCGATGGCTGCGTCCCCGAGTTGGTTGCCATTGGCATCGAAGGTATATTTGTTTGCTCCCACCTGGATGGCTTCATGCGGCGCGGCCTTTCCATAGGTATAGAGTTGACTATAAGACTGACCGTTGGCGGCTCCATGCATCGACTTCTGCACGATATTGTAAAGGTTGTCATATCCAAGACTGACGCCATAGGTGGTCGTTGCATTGGCGCCTTTGTATTGGCCGCTGGCGGAATCCAGCCGGTACAGGTTATCGTACTGATAGGTCTGCTGGGTATACCCGCCCAGTTGACCGGCGTGGCTTTGTACGTTGTTAGTGGCGCCCAGTACATTGCTCTCGGCGTCATAAGTATAGGCATTGTTGAGGATCGACTGTCCGCCCGAATCGGTTGCCGTCATTTGAACGAGCCGTCGGCGCAAGCTGTCGAAGGCGTAGGTATTCTCGGTGCCGTTGCCATAGCGCAGATAGGTGCGTTGGTCGAACAGGTCATAACCCGCCTGCTCCACATAATTGTAGGCCGAACCCTGCTTGAGACCGTTCATGGCCGATAAGTTGCCCGCCCGGTTATAGTGATAGGTCACCGCTTCCCCGTCGGGATAGGTCAGGGTCTTGATCCGGCCCCAGGTATCATAGTCTTCCTGGCTGACAAAGGTTGTAGAAAAAACGGGGCTGATCAGGATCGTCCGGATGATCTTGTTGACCGCACCCTGCGGGCCATAAAAGAACTGCTCGCCGCCGCTGCCGTCTTCCAACAAGGTAACCCTGCCGGCTTTATTACCGGTGCCAGCCGCGCCATAGGTATACTTGACCTTGTTTTGATAGTTCCTTGGGTAATCGATATCGGTCAGCCGGTTGTAGTCATACTGGTATTGGATCGCGCCGCTGTCGGTGATCTCCTTGCGGATCTCCGCGGTGATCTTTTTGAGTACGTTGCCGGCAAGATCGTATTGCAGCGTTGTGAGACCGCCGTCCGGGTGCTGCGTACTTACCTTGCGACCCAGATTATCATAGGTCGCCTGGAAAGTATTTCCGTTGTTGTCTGTTGCGGTCACCAGTTCGCTCAGCGCGTCGTAGCCGAATTGGGTGGTTATCGCGCCGTTGGGGCCATTCTCCTTTGTGGATCGTTTCCGGTCCCTTACATCGGTCTGCGAGACCACCTGGTTCTTCAGCGCGTCCGTGCTGGTGGTCGTGAACATTCCGCCAGAGGTAGTATAGGCATTGGTGGTCGTGGCGCCATCGGCCAGTACGAGCTTTGTGGTCCGGTCCAGAACATCATACGATTCGGAGGACTCGTTGCTACCCACTCCCGGATTGAAAATATAGGTGTTTGACCCGATTGCTTCGGGAATGGGATAATAAGTCATTGTCGAGCGTCCGAAGGCATCGAACTGAACCCTTCCTGCGACGGCCATCTGCACATTGTCAGGCTGGTTCTTACCGTTGAAAAGGGCCACCTGTTTTTTTATTTCCACGCTGCGACCCAATCCATCGACAAAGTTCACTACCCGGATGTCCGAATCGTATTCGGGATCGAAGTGTCTAGTTTCCGCATAGGAGATCGTCGAATCCGGGTTATAGCTTACGGCGATGGTATAGGGCCGTCCATTCGACAAGTCGATGGGCGCGGTAAAGGTCGTGATGCGCCCATGGTTGTCCAGGGTATATCGTGTCTGCTCGTTATTGCGGTTGATCATTCCGGTAACCAGTCCGAACCGGTAGTCATAGGTTTGCGTGGTGGTATAGCCGAACGCATCCGTTATTTTCGTGTTATACGTTTGGACTACACTGTCGTAGGCATAGGTATACGACATACGCTGACCCTTATAATTCGCCGGTTCGGTGACCGTCGCTGTATTGCCGTAGTTGTCATAGGTGATGTCGGTCTTTGCCATGGTACCGTCCGCCAGCCAGTCGGTGATATTGAGGATATCGCCCGTTGAACTGACGGTGGTCGTGCGTTTCCGCTTTACCCCCGCCGCTGTGGTGACCACTACGCTTGACGGCACGGACATGACATACACCGGGGCGATATTATAATAGGAGACAGCGGTGAGCAGGAGATCTTGCTGGCTGCCATCGCCGGCATCGTTTATTGTCGTGACGTTCCCCAGGGTGTCATAATCATACTGGATCACGGTGCTTACGCCTGGCGTAGCCGCTCCTTCGAAATATTGTTTTTGGATCTGCGTGAGGGCCGGGAACTGCACGCTGTCCTGCACGGGTCGCAGGTTGTATTGATAATTGGTTTGGGTAAACTTGTTCCCGGCTGAATCAACCAGCCATTCGCTCGCCAGCAGCCCCCTGTTGTAATAGGAGTTATTCAGATACTGTTGTCCGCGGCTGCGGTAAACCGTGTTATGGTTTGCTGTGTTCAGGTCCCGGGTGATCACGGTGTCGAAGCCATAGAACTCCCTTTCCCTTCTGTTCTGGTAGCCGCCGGCATAGCTGAACTGGTGGCGCATCGTATCGACGCCGTTGCCTTTGACCCCGGCAAAGACGGCAGTGGACTTCAATGCCCATTTGCTTTGCGGCATGCCATAGGTGTTGCCTGCCCGGTAATAATCCAGCGTTGTCACGGCGCCCAATGGTCCGGTTACCGTTCGCAAAAGGTTGGTTCTGCCGATGCTGGAAACAGATGCCGACAGGTTGCCGTCGTTGGTGGAATGCAGCATATCGGCGTATCCATCGCCATCGACATCCATAACGGCGTCATTTGTTCGTGAGACCCCCCACCCACCGAAGGCGGAGGGGTTGATGCAGATCTTGAGGAAGATGATGGGAATGGGGATCACTGCGGTAAAGGCGCCGACGATCGCCTGTCCGGTTGAGGAATTTTGTGTCACCTGGTTAAAGGGATTCCAGGGTATGGCCGGCCCAAATCCATTCCCCGTATTCAATTGTACCATCAGGGTGCCGCCGTTTCCCACGGTGCCCCCGCTTAACGTCAGCTGGTCCGGAAGGCCGTCACCATTGACGTCGTTCAATCCGAAAAAGTTGGTGGCGGTTGTGCGGGACAAACCATAACCGGCCTCGATAGAACCGCCATCGATATTGACACCCACGCCTGCCCCTTCGGAAAGGCTGCTGCCGATGTCGACGCCAGCAAGGCCCCATTGCTCCGCCGGGGCAAAGCTATATCCGAGGTTCAGCGAAACTGTGCCATCGGAATAGACCCGGTCGAGCAGGCCGTCCCCATTCATGTCCACCCAGGAACTTGAGGATGCATTGTTGTTGTATTCGACGCCGCCGGACAGACCGATGGAATGTTTGGCCGTATTCTCCGCTCCGCCCGCGTCAACTTTGGGGTTGTTTCCGGTAGTGGTCTTGATGGGATCGAAGCCCAGGCCGCCGCCCCCGGCATATCCTGCGTCGGTGGTGGTACCAATCGGCTGCGCGACCACTTTTGTGCCCAGTCCCCCGGTTGGCAGCGTATACTGGACGCTGGAACCATTGACTATATCGGGATAGAGGTCGCCATTCAGGTCCATCATATCCAGGCCATACGTGGTCGTTCCGCTGGAGTAACCGGCGCTGGCGCCGCCGGGCCCGGCGAATGCGCCGGCCATATAGTCATTGAGAACGGACTGCGACTGTTTGTTTACCGACCCTGCCGTTCCGCCGCTGGCCATGCTATCCACGGAAACATCGTGCAATCCCACCCGGGAACTGCTTAACTCCGCGGCCATCACAAACACGCTCGTATCGTATCCGGTCCATTGATCCTTTTGTCCATCCGGAAACAAGGTGACAAAATACGTTTTGGTGGGATCGGGTATCCCGGTCAGCGATGCGGTATCGGTATAATTGCCGGGGTCGGAAGGATAGCTGCTCAGTTGATTGAGATTGAGCGAGTCCTCGGCGATCGGCAGATTGGCCGGGTTCCCCTTCAATGCAAACTGGCCCCACCCGCGAAAGAGCGGACCAAAATAGGTCTGGTCGGGATTTGCGTAGAGGTTGCCGGCTACCGTCGTGTCCAGGATCAGGGAGTCTGTCGATACGCCGCCGCTGATCACCGTGCTGTCTCTGTACACCATCACGGTCGGTGGGTTCAGGCTTTGGGCGAAGGCCAGGGTATCGGTGGCGCATTCGATATAAATGGGTTGGTTGGCGGGCCGTGTAAACCGGATGCTGTCCATGGCATTCGACATCGTTCCCCCGTTGATGAGGATTTGTCTACGCGCATAGATCGTATCATCGCCCTTGATGGTGAGCCAAAGTGTTCCGCTGCCGCCGCCTGTAACCTGGGGCCAGAGGACCACGGGGCTCTGGCTGGTGGGCACATAGGGTGCAACCGGTATGACGCGGGTATTGTAATTGGAATTATCGGGCACGGGGTAGCCTTCCAGGGTAGGTTTTCCATTGGATCCGGTCGCGGGGGTGCCATCCGCGAAACCCGTATAAGCATAGTGCGGCAGCCATTGCAAGGCGCTGCGGTCAATAGAGCTTCGGCTGGTGATCAAAAAGAACAGCTGATCGGAGGTGTCCACCGACAGTACAGTGGGTACCGTGAGGGCGCCGCTGACTGTTGCCGCGGGTGCATAATTCTGCTGAAAAATAACGGTCGAGACCGAATTCCGCAGTTGGACGATCTGCAGGGTCACCGTATCCGTTGTGAGTGATTTATTGAAGGTACCATCGACCGCAATCGATCCCGTCTTGCCAAGACCGACGCCCGAACTACTGTGCAGGATGAAGTCTGCCGAAGCCTGGTAGTGGCTGCTTATTTTGTGATCGGAGGTCGGAAAGGTAGGCGTAGTATAATCGATAACCGGGTCCCAGCTCACCTGGTCGTCCTGGCCGTTGAAGATGGATTGCACCCGGAAATAGATATTCTGCCCCTTGGTGACCGGAAGATTAGTGACACCGACGGGCGTCTTTGTGCTGAAATCGGTGGGGCCGATCGTCGTATTCCAGAGAACGGTGCCCGACTGTTGGATACTGGCCCGTACCCCATCGTTTTTGGCCGACAGCGTCCCGGTATCGTTTATGTTTTGGATCAGGTTTAGTGGGGCGGTGATCGTCACGGTTCCGTCATAAGGGGCTTGCCACATCTTTACGATATCCTGCAGCGGGAACATATTTTCCTGCTGGGTTTGTAAGGCGGTATCGGGCACCAAAAAAGAACTGTCTACGGTGCCGGACAGGATAGGGTTGGGGGTCGGGGTGCTGTTGGTGGTGAATACGGGATCGCCCTGTGCGTTCAGGTGATTGAAGTACACCTGGCCATTGTTGGCTAGATCCATCAGTCCGTCCCCGTTGAAGTCGGCGAAATAGACCGTGGTAGTCGTATTCGTTACGTCGTGTTCATAGCCGAGGTAGAGATTATATGGGATGACCTGTACCCCGCCGCCGATCGTGGTTGCTGTACTCGCGCTGATATCGGTAGGTCCTCCGGTGATCGGTTTGGGGTCGCCAAAGGCTTTCGCCGTCCCGCCGAGGTTGGCCCGGTAATAGAGTTGGCCGTTGTTTTTGAATACCTTGTCGGGCAGACCATCGCCATTGATATCGATCATGGCCGTCATGCCTGACTGATTGTCTTTGGCATAGGTGAAAAAGCCGCCCACAGAGGCCTTTTTGCTCCATTCGCCGCCAAAGATCGACCCAACGGTAACTCCTACCGAAAATCCTTTACTTGTCGCCTGCGATGAATTGATGGCCGAAGCTTCGCTGGTGAAATCGGTGATCGGGTTGGGGACGATCCCATTGAGGCCGTCGCTGGGTATATTCCAGGTGGCGATGCTGTCGGCAGGCGTGTAGTTTTGGGAGTTTACGTCGTCGAAGTAGTTGAACCGATGGGTGTAGAAGACTATTCCGGCGCTATCCAATTCGCTGATGCTTTGCAATAGTTGTTTGTAAAACGCGCCTTCCGCGTATTGGAGGTTATAGCTGCGGATCTTTGCGCCGTTAAAATAGATGTTCACTTGTCTGAGCAGGTCCGCGCTGACGGTCTTGAGGCCAAGGCGGCAATCGATCGTGACGTCCTTTCGTTTGGGTTCGCCCAGCTGTCTGTCCCTGATAAACTCCATTTTGTACGGGCCGTCTGTCGTGCCGCTGCCGGTATAGAAGACCTGGCTAAGATAGAGCTGTTGTCCTGGTTGATTGCTATTGGCGACGCCGGGATCTTGTACGTTCGTGTACAGGTAATGAACATAATTATCGTTCAGGTCCCTGGTCTCTACCAGCGCCCAGTAAGCGATATTGCCCTGGCCGTCTTTTAGTACGGCATTGGCCACGGGCCCGCTCGTTTCAGTACCGCCATAACAGCTGCGGGTGCCGTTCTTCTCCGTCACCTCCCACCAATAGTTAGCGGGGCTGTTGCCATGACGGATGATCTTGTTGAAGTCGCCTTCGACCCGGAGGTGAAACCGTTTTTCGGCCGTCCGGGCTATGAGGGCCGACCGGTTGTTCGTGGGGCCTAACTGTTGGCTGTTCAGCTGGTACATTTCCGTTTCCAGCGCCGGATCATAACGCGGCACCCCCCATCTGGTGTCGATGGTGACGGCGGGCGCAGAAAGGTTCCAGCCGGTGCCCAGCCAGGAGGCGCCGTTGTCGCTGCTGTATTGTATCGGCAATTGCGGCTGAATACCCTGCCGGCCTGCCGGTATGATCATATTGAAGGTCAGCGAAGCGTTCCCCAGGCTATTGGCTGTGGGGGCGTCGATCAGTGAGATGCCTTCTGCGGGATTGGCGATCTTGAAGTCCTTGATGGAAGTTGGGACAAATTGCTGGGTCGGCGGCGTCTCCGGCATGGGGAGAATGTCGTCTGTAGGGTCTTCTTCGGGGGCGGGGGGTGCATCGGCGGTGGCGGCAGTCGGACCAGCGCCCAATGCAGAGGGGTGCAACCGGTCCGACGGGAAAACGGCTGTGGTTGGCTTTGCGGCGGACACGTCAACCGGCAGGTAGATTGTCGCATGGCCATTGCGATGCAAGAGCAATGAACCGCTCAAGGCGAATACGCAGCTTAACAAAAGCAAAAAAGGTAAAGTTCTTATCATTTTGTTATGATAATTCGTTTGGTAGCATTCGATAAGCCGGAAACGAATACCAGCGTGTACACCCCGCCGGTTGTCAGCGTTCCGGCAAAATAGTAGTTGGAGCGCTCATCCCCTTTTTGGATGGAGACAAGCCGGCCATCCTGCGTATAGAGGCACATGGTCACCGGCGCCGGGTTGTCGAGATTCACCCTCGCGGTGAATGCAGCCGGGGAGGGGTTGGGGTAGACCGTTACGTCATACAGGGCATTGTTGTGCGTGGCGGTGACCGTGATATCCTGTTCCGTGCTGCAACCGTCCTTGCTGCAGGTCAGCGAGTAGAGCCCCGGCGTCGTGATCGTGACCTGTGGGCTCAAAGACTCGAAATTACCCGGCCCCGTCCATTGCCAGGTCAATCCATCCGGCATATTGACGGACGCATCCAGCTGCAATGATCCTACCGGGGGCAGCGTATAGCTTGAGGCCAGTGACTGGGGTAGGGGGGCATCCTGGTCATTCAGGTACAGGGAGTCGCTATAGCTGTGTCCCTGGGCATCGGTCACCATCAGGAAGTATTTGGCAAACGACAGCCCGGTTATATCCGCTGTCGTGCTATTGTCCGTTATGCTTTTCGTGATAAAAAGGCCACTGCTATTTTGTAGCGTTAGTTGGTAGGGCGCCTGGCCGCCGATTATTTTGGTATGCAGCGCGCCCGATTGGGGGGAGGCGCAGGTGGGCTGGTCGAGATCCGTGACCAGCAGCAGGTCTTTGGCAACAATGAGACCCCAGACATCTTTGCCAGAGCCGTCGCTGTCCCAGGTGATCTTGTTAAAGGAGGCTATGCCGTGTTCATCGAGTGCGTCCATTCTGACGAATTGGGACGATGTCGAGAATTTTCCCAGACCGGACGGGTCGACGACGACCCAATAGACCGGTTGAGCCGGCAGCGGAGCGTCAACAGCTTTTGTGTCGAGGGTCATACTGGTGGCAAAAGGCGTTGGACCGCCATACGGTTTTATCAGCCAGGTCTTTTGCAGCATCAGCGGCAGCCCGGCGATCTTTGAGGCAGGGGTCAATGGCTTTGCGTTATCGCCCCACAGGAGGAAAGCCTTGTCCGTCAGCGACGACATCGTAGCCATCGTCATCAGCCCGGGCGTATTGCTGCTGCCGGCGGCCAGTTGGTTTAGCCCGGCGGTATCGTCCCTGCAGATCCCTGCGATGTTGTGATGCCAGGTAGCATAGTCATAGCCGTCCCAGATGACGTCTCCGGCACTGTTGAGATAGGTGGCGCCAGGCTCGGTCAGGGTGATGCCATATTTGAGGGCGAGATAGGAGGCCACCTGTAACCGCTCCCGGGTACTTAGAACCCTGTCGTAGGCGATGATCTCGGGGATCAGTCCCTTAAAAGCCGACACCGGTAAATTTGGCGTCGCGGGCTTTACACCGATATTCCACCATTGATCCGCCGCCGGGAGCGAATCCTTTTTTTTATGCTGGACATAGCTGTTGACCTTCGGTTGTCCCTTTACGAGATCCGTATAATTCATGTACCGGTGGGACGACAAGTCGGCCATCCGGCTGGTGGTGAGTACCAGCGTGGTCTGCTGGCCGTTCACGATATGCCAGATCGTATTTTCGTTGGCGGTATCCAGCGATTGATAGACCGTAAAATAGCTGGCGTCATGGAGGTCCCGGGTGCCGAGCTCCACTTGCAGCAGTGAAAGCCCGTCGACGACGAGGGTGGGGTGAAAATTAAGCTGGCTCAGTGTACCATGGGGCACGGAGACATTGGCATTTCCCGTCAGCAGGCTATAGAGTGTTGGGGTAGCGTGCAAACTGTCGGTGACATACCATTGGACAGGCGCTGCGATACCGCCCGGGTAAGGGGACTGGCTTTGTACAGAAAAAGAGTGAACCCACAGCAGGAGAAGCAGTGAGCGGGGCTTCATGGTTGCATCATTTATGGTTTCAGCTAGTCGAAAAAGTTCGCAAAATTGATGGATACGGATAGTTCATACACCGTATTGGTGTTCTTGACGGCGATAAAATTGTAGGAATTGGCCTCGGTTTCCACGGCATTCGTTGCGCTCCAATAATACCGCGCCCCCACCTTCACCAGCGATCCGATGTTATACCCTATGTCCAGGGCAAGGCCAAAGTTGTTCCTGCCCAGCAATACATTCCGCAGTTGCTGCTGCTGTTCGAGATCGGTCCCGAACGCCGCCTGGACGCCTGTCCCCCAGGAATTGTAGATGATATTCCGCGGCGCCACGTTGATGCCCAAAAAGGGGCCCGCGGCGAAACTGACCCTGCCGGCAAAGGGATACCATTTCGCCAGACCGACCAGATTGATGTACTGGTATGCGAACTGCATCTTGTAGTTGAAGTCTTTTTGGTAATTATCGAATTCGACGTTACCTCCCTGCCTGGAGTACATGATCTCCGTTTGGAAGGCCATTTTTTTGCTTTCCAGCCTGTATTCGTAGAAGATACCGAGGTGCCAGCCGTAACGGGCGGTTTCCTTTATGTTGTAGTCGATAAAGTAAGGTTCGCTCAGTATGATCGTGGATAAATTGCTAATATCGGAGTAATTAGCACCGGTCTTGAAGCCAAAATCGTTAGTCTGGGCCTGGGTCGTTTGTACGGTAAGCAGGCGCACAAATAGACACAGTACGGCAGGTCGGAGTCGCATTTAATAGGTTTGAGTGCAAAGTTTGCACAAAATTCACGGGCTGACAATCCCATGAATATGGGAGGGGTGGCTCATCCAACATTTCCTGGTCTATTTTGTACAGTGGTTTAAAGAACGTCATAAGATGAACACAACAATCAACGCCATCGGGATGCCTGTGCTCGGGTTTGGTACCCTGATCCCAGATCCGGTCGAGACGATAAATGCTACGAGATATGCGCTGGAAGCCGGATTCCGGCACTTCGATTGTGCGGAACGATACCGAAACGAGCGCGAGGTAGGCCAGGCGTTGCAGGAAGGGCTTGCCGCCGGACTTGTTACCCGCGGGGATCTTTTTATTACTACGAAGTTGTGGAACACAAACCATCGGCCGGAGCGCGTGGGGCCGGCATTCGAGGGAAGCCTGAAAAGACTCCGGATCGACTACCTGGATTGCTACCTCATCCATACGCCGTTTGCGTTTCAACCGGGAGATGAGCAGGACCCGCGGGATGAGAACGGCAATGTCATTTATGACAGTGGCGTGAGCCTGCTTGACACCTGGAGGGCGATGGAGCATCTCGTGGACGGCGGCAGATGCCGGGCGATCGGACTGGCTGATGTCAGCCTGGAAAAGCTCGTGGCCATCTACGAGCCGGCGAGGATCAAGCCGGCCGTGGTCCAGGTGGAAGCGCATCCCTATCTGCCGGAAACGGAGCTACTGGAATATTGCAAGGAGAAAGGGATCGTATTGTTGGCATTTGCGCCATTGGGGCACGGGATCAGACCTGGCCCGCTCGAAGATCCGGTTATTTTGGCCATAGCTGCGCGAGTGGGAAAGACGCCTGCGCAGGTGCTGTTAGCCTGGGCGGTGCAGCGAGGGACGGCTTTGCTCACCACGGCCAAAACTGCCGCCCGCGCTCGCGAGAATTTCGACATCTCACCCTTGCCGGACGATGCCTTTGAGGCGATCAATGGCATACAGACCCGGATGCGGTTGAATTCGGTTGTGCATACGGGTGTCCCGGGTTTTATTGCGAAGGGTAGTTGAAGAAGGGGGCGGTTCAATTGGACGGTGCGTGGATGGGCACCGGGTCGATATGGTCCGGTACAAAGCGGTCGTCGACGAGCTCCGACATGGGGATATGTTTGGTCAGCATACCCAGCTGAATGCCGAGGTCCTGGATCTGCTGAAGGTCGGCGAACGAAGGAGAAAGATCGACGTATTTGACCCTGGGTGGCTCCGAAGTGAGCACGTAGTTGAGTAGTTTTTCATTCTGTCTGAAATACGGAGCGGCGATCTTTGCTGCTTCGGCCCGGTGGGTCTCTGCCCATTTGCCCGATTGGGCGATGCCGCGAACGAGATCCCTGACTACTTCGGGGTTCGACCGTATCAGGTCTTCGTGTACGATAAGCGCACACGAGATGAAATT
>Ga0302326_10000951_pt1 | contig 75942 bp, 51 predicted proteins | sample Palsa_T0_3_FD_202264 | JGI IMG/M metagenome (GOLD analysis project Ga0302326, IMG submission 202264) | Peat permafrost microbial communities from Stordalen Mire near Abisko, Sweden - Palsa_T0_3 | ecosystem: Environmental > Terrestrial > Soil > Palsa > Peat permafrost | place: Sweden: Abisko... | reverse complement strand
CGCGATCATTAGCTCGCTCCCCCGGCACCGTAGGCCTCCAATCCAGTTCTTGTCCATCGGCTCGCGTGTTTGCTACACGCTTCTTTCAGACCTCGCCTCGCGCTTCGGCCCTTGCGCTTCACTAACCCTTCTCCTCCATCAGGATGGGTAGAGGACTTTCACCTCCAAGCTGTCGAACATGCTCGGCACACAAACAAAACGGCCGGCAGTTTGCGCTGCCGGCCGTTCGTGTCTCTCCGTTGGCTGGGGAAGATATTTACCTGCGGCCCCCACCACCGTGAAAACCGCCTCCGCCGTGGAACCCTCCACCACCATGGAAGCCTGCTCCACCATGAGCTACCGCTCCGCCGTGAAACCCACCAACCGGTCCACGCCCGCCGAAGCCTGCTCCACCGCGTACTCCAACTCCGGGACGGCCGTAGAAGCCGCGGTTACCATAGAATCCGCCGCGACCATAGAAGCCTGGGCGGCCGTAAAATCCGCCGTGGAACCACGGGCCAGCACCGATGAATAGACCGCCGGAAAAATAACTAGGTCCGTAGTAACCGTAAGGCGCGCACGCGTAAGGAGCATATCCATAGTAGCCATAGGCGCACGCGGGAGGTCCAGCAACGTATCCCGGTCCTCCAACTCCTATGCCGACCGCCAACCGCTGGGCGCTGGCGTAAGAGGCCGACGCCAGGCAAATGCCAAGTAATGCTAGAACTCGGAAGTATTTCATCTTGGTTCCCCTTCTGAGATCGTCCTGCGATCCCGATCTCAACTGCACGCATAGCTACATTGCAAAGCGGTGGCCAAAGTCCCGCCCCAAACGAAGAAATGGAGGAAGTCACCTATTTTCAGCGTGATACATCGCCCTGGCAGGGGGCGTGATTGCCCAGCGGGATGGGGCTCGATGGTGTTTTTCAAGCAGCTGTGGTGCTTTTCAGCCACCAGCCGAAGTGGCCCACGTGGAGGACTTATCGAGGTATTGCAGCGCACAAACTGAGGTCAGAACGTGGCACGCAACATGACCAATTCCGCTGGCTGGGCTAGATTTTGAGTAGCCAGTGGTATTCGCGAAGCAGTAGAACGGCTACGCCAAGAGCTGCTAGCGCGATGGTCAGCGTCGCCAGGCGGCGGGTTAATCCCGGATTGCGCGCCTGGCGCTGGATGATCGGAAGATTCACCAGTGCGCTCGAGAGCGAGGCCAGCACTACGCCTGTTCCCGCCAAGCCCGGCTGCAATTGCCCGTGCGCCACCATGTTGGCGGCGGCGGCCGTGGTGCTGGCGCTGCTCACCAAGCCGCCCAGGATGCTCACACCGAGGAACGCGAATTTGCCGAGGTGGCGTTCGCCGAGCGTTGAGATCGCCTGAATCAATACGAACAGCGCGGCAAAATTCAGCACGTGCGCGATCGAAACCGGAGACTCCAGGTGAATTTCGGTGGGGTTATCGCCCGCGCGTGCCCGCGAGCGGCGCACCAGAACCAGCGCGCCGAGTGCCATAGCCATCAGCGGTGCAGCGGCGCTGGCTACCGCAGCCGGCGAAAAAATCGCCAGGATCACCAGGTTGCGCGCAAACATCGCCACGATGATCAGCAGCAGCGCGGCGACCGCGACGCCGGGCGACGTGCTTCCCGCTCCCAGCGGTTTCGCCAATTCGGCGGCAGCGGCGGTGCTGTTCACCAGGCCGCTCAAAAACCCGCTCAGATAGATGCCGTGGGTGCCATACAGCTTGAGGAGAACGTAGTTCGCAAATCCTATTCCCGCAATTACAATCACGATCACCCAGGCGGCCCGCGGGTTAATCAATTGCCAGGGGTCGACGAAACGGTCCGGCATGATCGGATAGATGACGAAGCCGATCAGCCCAAGTAGCGCCGCGCTGCGAATTTCCTCCAGGCTCAGCCCGCCGGCAAATTTCTGCAGTTCGAGCTTCCACGCCAGCAGCATGGTGATGACGATGGCTCCCGCCACCGGCGTAAAAACGTGGCCGATGCCTACCAGGTAGCCGGCCACGAACACCAGCAACACCGCCATCGAAGTGGTCACTTCGGGCGGCCGCGCAGCCAGAAAATTCCGAATGTCCGAAGCCGCCAATAGCAGCAGCACGCCGACAAATGCCACGGTGGCCAGCGGAGTGGGCAGGTGCGCGCTGAGCATTCCCAGCACGGAAACAAAGGCGAAACTTCGCAGGCCGAATTCTTTGTTCGCCCACTCGCGTTCGATGCCCACCAGCATGCCAATGCACAACGACGCTGCGAGCTGCACCGCGATCACCGGCGTGGGAATCCTCAGGCTTTCCGAAACAGGCTGCTGCCAAAGCATCCTCTTATTATACAAGCGGCGCCCGCCGATGAATCGCCGCTTGCGGTTCAATGTTGCTTTAAATCCGCCAACCAGGTCCGGGAAGAAATACAGCAAAGGCGGTATAGCCGCGGCGCCAACCTTGCGCTCAAACTGATTTGTATTCTTAACGCTTATCAAGGAGTTGTGGAATGTCGGAAAGCAAACAACCCAATCGGGAACAGATCGAGAAACGAGCGTACGAACTATTTATCGGACGCGGTGGCGGCGGAGGTATGGACGTAGAGGACTGGTTTGCAGCCGAACAGGAATTGAGAGCAACTGCGAATCAAGCGCCGGCCGTGACCATCGCAAAGCCGGCGGCGACCGCGGCTGGCGCGGCACAAAGCTCCCACGCGACCGGAAAACAGAATGACGTGCCGCAAACATCTCGCATCGAGGGCGCGCCAGAAACCAGCGAAACCCGATTCTCACCAAAACCGAGAACCGCCGCAGGCCGCTGAGCGCCAGTAGTACCCGCTTCGAACGAAACCCATTTCATCACTACGCAGCGCGGAGGGTCTCAATGGGATCTACCGTGGTCGCGCGGCGGGCGGGCAAGTAACTGGCCAAGGACGCAACCGCAACGATGCCCGTGGATACCGCCAGGTACGTCAGCGGGTCGACCGGATTTACATTGAACAGCACCGCGGACATGAAGCGCATCACGATGATCGCGGTTACCAGCCCGCACGCGACTCCCACTACGGCCAGCGACAGTCCTTGCCGGACAAACATGCCACTGACGCTTTGCTGTTGCGCGCCGAGCGCCATGCGAATACCGATCTCCCTTCGCCGTTGTGAAACCGAGTACGCGATCACGCCGTAGATGCCTACCACCCCAAGCAGCAGCGCCATCCCGCCGGCAACGCCAAGCATCACCAGCGTGAACGATGTGCGCGCCATGGACGTTTTGTAGAAGTGCTCCATGGTGTAAACAGCGGCCAGCGGAAGGTTGCCATTTACAGACCATACCGCCTGGCGCACTTCAGTCAAAAATGCTGCGGAACCCGCGCGCGGACTTCGTATGGCATAGGCCACGTCGCGTCGAGCCGCAGTCGTCTGGCCTTCGAAACGGCCCATCAGTATGGGCCAATAGGTAGTCGTCGGAGCATCCTGGTTCAAACCGTCATCGTGAACGTCTCCGGCGACTCCGACCACTTCGCGCCAATCATCAACGGTTGACACGCGAACACGCCTACCGAGCGCATTGGCGGGATTCCCCCAATATTCACGCGCCATGTTCTCAGAGACAATCGCTACCGGGGTCTTGCCATATATCTCCGCCCAGGTGAAATCCCGCCCCGCAACCATCGGCGTTCCGACGGCCGCCAGGAATCCCGGCGATACGAATTTGAATCGCCGCATGGGCAGGTCGCCTTCTCGATAAGTGCGGTCCTGCGCAAAGACCGGATCATTCGAATTGTTTCCGTCCATCGGGATGCTGCTGGAGAACGCCGACGACGACACGCCCGGAATGGCTTCGATCTTGTGGAGAATATTTTCTTCCATTCGCGTCACGTCCTCCGGCTTGGTTTCGGGGACGATCGCTTCGGGGATCGAAATGCGGAAGGTCTGCACCGTTGCGGGATCGTAAAAGCCCGGTTGCACGTGGGTGAGGGCGCGGAACGTGCGGATCATCAGGCCAGAACAAATTAGCAACACCAGCGCCAGAGCCACCTGCACTACTACCAGCACATTTCTGGCCCGATGCTGTTGCCTGGTCTGGCTGAGCGCGCGGCCGCCCTCGTGCAATCCGCGTCCGGAGCGCACGCCGGCAAATTTAACGATGGGAATTAGCGCGCAAAGTAAACTGGCCAGCAACGAAATGCAAAAAGTGAAGAGCAGGACCGGCAAATCAATTCCAATTTCATTTACACGCGGCAAACTCGACCCTGCCATCGCCACCAGCGCTCGAAGCGCGCCGAACGCCAGCGCCAATCCGATCGCGCTTCCTGCCACGCCGAGAATCGCGCTCTCGAACAGCAGATCCGCCGCAATTTGTTTCCAGCCCGCGCCCAGCGCCGAGCGAATCGCCAATTCCTGCCTCCTGCCTTCCATACGCACGAGCAACAAATTCGCTACGTTGGCGCACGCGATCAGCAGCACCATGGCGATCGATCCCATCAGCAGCCAGAGTACGCCGCCGATGTCACCCACCACGTCTTGCTTCAACGGGCGGATGTTCGGCGACAGGCGCGCGTTTTCGAATATTTTCAGACTGAAGCCTTCCGGAGCGGGAAAACTTCGAAACACAACGGGAATCAGCCGCGCGAAGTCAGCACTCGCGCGCGCCATCGTCACTCCGGGTTTCAGCCGCGCCAAGGAACGGAAACTGTAATTCCCCAGCTTCAACGTGGCGCGATCGAATTGGCTGGGAATCAGAAGGGCCAGATCATTCATATCCAGGAAAGTGAAGTTTCGCGGCAGCACTCCGATGATTTGGCGCGACTTCCCATCCACGATCAAAGTGCGGCCGATCACCGCGGGATCACCGCCGAGTTTGTGTTGCCAGTAACCGTAGGTCAGCATGACCGTGTCTGGCGCGCCCGGCGTATCGTCAGCGCGGCTGAACGAACGTCCGAGCACCGGTGTTACGCCCAGGACCGGAAGCAATCCGTCGGTCACGTCCAGCGCGGAAACCCGTTCAGGTTCGGCCGTTCCAGTCACGCTCAATGAATCGCTCGAGTAAACTCCGATGTCCTCAAACGATTGATTCTGATCGCGAAGGATGAAATACGTGGAGGGAGATATGTTCAGGTCTTTGATGTCCAGCCCTGGCGCAGTGAGCCACACCCCCACCAAATCATTCGAGTGAGCGTAAGGCAGCGGCTTCAACAGCACGCCTTCCAGAACGCTGAAGATCACAGTGTTGGCTCCGACGCCGGCCGCCAACGTGATCAGCGTGATTGCGGTGAACAGGGGCGCGCGGCCCAATCGGCGCAGCACCTGCCTGAACTGACTCCCTAAGGTCCCCACGCTCCGGCCTCCTCAGCCATACGTCGTCGTCGCACCGCCGCGGCGCACGCCTTCACCTTCTTAATATGTTGATACGGCTCGCCGAGGCGGAATGTTCCGAACTTTATTACCAAACACCCTGTTTTCCACCGAACCACCATACCAGGCCAATTCCGAGCGTGGTTTGCTCCCTGCTCAAGAGGTTCAGCGTATCGGTTAGGAAGAAAGGCTGATTGGAAAAGTCGCGCCGCCATTCTTCTTTCATCAGGAAGTTGTCCTTAAACTTATATTCGAACGTCGCCGTTCCTTCCTTCAGTGCTTGTTGTTTTCCGCTAAAGAGCCCCCCGTCCGACACGTATTCGGCGCGTCCGGCTATCGCGACCTTCGGCAGGAGTTGGTAACGGACGTAAGCAGCGCCGCCGTCGGTATGCACGGGCGGCGAGTAGATTTGCAGGCGTTCGATGACGTAGTCGCCCTCCAGAGCGAAACTCAACTTGGGAGCGGCATTCCAGGTGACGTAACTATCCACGATATGCAATTTGCCTTTCGCGGGATTCGGAATTGGCGCGAACGGATTTCCTTGCTGGGACGGCAGACCGGGCGTGCCAATCGGCTCGTATTGAAAGTCCGGATGCTCCTGACCGAGATAATAATTCACCGTCCAATTGATGCTCTTCCGCGGTTGTACATTGACGCCAAACAGTTCGTCCTTGTATCCATTTACCGGCTCAGTTTGATTGGTGCCGTTCACCATCCAGTAGTTCAGCGAGAGCTGGTCGTTCACCTGGTAGTTGGCGCGCACACCCATATGGTAGAAGGGCAAAAAGTCGAACCAGTAGGATCTTGAATAGTTCATCTGGTCCTTGGTGTAGTTTCCCTCCAGCCCGATGGAGCTGGCCCATTTGCCGAAGTCCACCGTCAGCCCACGGCCGATGGGAGCCACGTAAGTGCCGTAGGCCTGGAAAATCGCGCGATATACGTCGGGCCGCGGCTCGTTGGCCGGGTTGCCCTGCAGTGTTTCGGTGGCTTGACCGTACTGCAAATCGAGGCGCGCGCCATACCGTTTCCCGTTGGAGGGGTCGGGTGCGTTTTCGAGGACCAGGTCCGCCTGGTTCAGGCCGAAGGCATTGCTGCTGACGTCGTAAGCACGCAAGAGATTGGCGCGGCCAATCGGCGCGTTGAAATTGTATTCGTAATAACCGTCCATCATCAGATTTACGGTGGTTCCTCCGAGGAGGTCGTATCCATTACGCGCTTCGACCACTGCCGGCTTGGGTGAAGGATCGCTGCCCGGCACGATCTGTTGTACTGGTTGTGCCGGTTGTGCCTGCGGCGGCACCTGAGGCTGTGCCTGCGTTTGCGATGGGACCAGAATCGCCGCGACCGGCCGGCTGACAAAGTTCTCACTCAGTTGCGGCGCAGGCCCTCTGGCCTGCAAATCGCTCACCTGTTTCTGGAGTTGCTGCACCAGCGTTCGCAGTTCGCTCACTTGCTCGCTCAAATTAGCGTACGCGGCATTCGCCGGCGGCGCAGGGGTCTGGCTCTCCTGAGCTTTTGCCGAGCCCGGGAGTAAGGCAGCCACCAGGAATAAAAAGATCTGTTTGCTCCTGGCGACGCGGGTGAGAGATAAGTCTCGCAAAAGTGTGGACATGCTTTTTCTCCTGGCATTTTCTCGAAATCCTGAATCGGTGTGCCGATGCCGCCTTCAGTTTCTGAGGCTCGTCTAGTCCCGGACCAGCCTTTACAGCCGGGATGAGGCTGGTCGGATTCTACTCGATACCAAAATCAAAATTTTGTATCGAATCGGCAATTCTCGGACCTCTAGAATCAGTCACATACAACGAACCGCCTGTGCACGAGATGCCCGGCAAAAAAACCGCCTTTTCGGGCCGGTGCCAGCACTATTGGCGGCGTCGGCTCTTGCGATTCGTGCAGCCACGGTGGCGCACTGAAGATACTCGCTCGTTAATAAATTCCCTCCTTGCGGCAGGGTAGCATTGCAGGCAAACGGGGGGAAGGTATCACTTCTGTGGGCTTGATCTGAGTACGGTGTTTCCCGCGGAACCCGCAGCCTACCGCGGCCGTTCGAGGACGGGAGATTGCGGACCATTTCGAGGCTCAATCGGGGAGAGAATTCTAGCGCCGGTTGCGCGTGAAGCGGGCAACCGGCGCTAGAGCTTTTGTCAGGCGTTTAACTACGTTTCGACGTTCCCGAGCTTAGTGACCAAAATCGAATAGCTCGAATAGGTCGCTGATCGCCGGAGTATTGACCGGCGCGTACGGATTGCCGGGCTCGGTGATGGGGTTCGGGAAATTATCGCGGCTGCGATATGTGATCGGACCGATCGACCAGTTCCTCTCGATGAACTTGTCGATCGAGACGTGGTCTGCATAGTTGTGGGTAATGTGCCCTGGCTTGGTGAAGCGCGACACCACGATACAGGGGATGCGCGTACCGTCGCCGAAGAAATCGAGCGGTTGCACGTAGCCCGAGTCGTAATAGCCGCCGCCCTCGTCCTCGGTGATGATGATCGCAGTGTCCTTCCAATAGGGACTGGCCTGGACCATATCTACGATCTTCTTGGTGAACCCTTCGAATAAATCGAGCTTCGAAGACGCTGGATGGCCGTCAACGAATCCGCTGGGCTTGGCGAATGAAACCGCCGGCAGCGTACCGTTGGCGATATCTGCGTAAAGGTTGAGCGTGTCCTGCATATGCGCGGTGCGAACATCTGCAGTGGCCATGGTGGAAGTATCGTACTGGAACGGGTTGCAGATGTTGCAGTACTCGTCACTGCTGGCGCCATCCGCGTAGTAGTTCAGTTGGTATTTGTCGGTGAGGTACTGATCCCACTGGTCGCCGTAAAACTTCCAGGAGATATTGTGTTTATTCAGATCGTCGCCGAGGCTGGGCGTCGACGAAGGCGGAATCGTATACGCCGTGTTGTTCGGATTGTTGTCAGTGTATGCGTTACTGCCATCGCCAAAGTAACCCGGGTTGAAATTGTTCAGCAGGTAGTAGTGTCCCGGTTCGCAGCGAGCATCGATGGGCCGCGGGAGAGAATGGAGGTACTTCACGATCGGTCCCACTCCGGGTTGGGCTGGATCTGCGCACTTGCTATAGGATCCGGCCCCGTACTCGGCTCCATATCCGTACGAGCCACCGCCGTAACCATCTTCGGTGTACCAATTGTTGGTGCCAGGGGCGGGATTGGGGTTCTCGATTTCGTCCACGACTCCCTGGTTGATAGTGCCTATCGATACTTCCACGTTCTCGGGCGGTTTTTGCGGGTGGCCTGCTCCATCACTGAACCAGATGGCATCGGCGTGGCCCAACATGATGTGGTTCGCGCCGGTTCCACCATTCACCGACTGATGAAAGTTGTCGCTCATCGCGTAATGATCCGCGAGGCTCTTGAGATAGGGAGCGTCTCCGGCTTGCACGTTATAGAAGCCCATGGCCGCGGAGCCTTCGCCAGTGGTTTCATAATTAAATCCAGACGCCTGCGCGAGACCGTTGGTTCCTGCTCCCACCGTCACTTCGACCCAAGGGAACAAGCGTGCATTGCAACCGGAAGGGTTCTGCTTAGTGGCATGAGCCGTGCTGCAATTCAACTGTTGCCACATCTGGTAGAAACGATGGACCGGGCTGGCTGAGTACGAGTCGTAGGGAGCGCCAGGCGTCAACTGGAACGGCCCGGAGGGCAGCGCACTGTAGTCAATGATCCGCGTGTCCGGAGTACCTTTCGCCAAGCCAGTGCCGCCGGTCGCTAGATATTGGTAGTAGTCCGACGCCAATCCGTCTTCAACCACTTCCGCGGCAGCGGCGCTGGAAACGTAGGGCGTTGTGGGACCGCCCGCCAGCGGCAGCGGCAGGATGTTGCCGGGGAACTGGGACTTCGGCGGGTTCAGCAGGAAAGGATCGGGAGCCGAATCGGTGGCCGCAAGCTGTTGCGCCTTGGAGAAGTTAGGACCCGGTGTGCCATCGGCGTTGACGATGCCTTCTGAAAGCAGATTCCAAACCGATTCCCCGTGCTTCGGCAGGTAAGTGGCAAACACGTGGTCAAAGCTGCGGTTCTCGCCGATGATTACGATAACGTGTTTGATCGGCGTAGTGGTCTCGGAGCTGCGTCCGTCCCCCTGACCCGCGTTGGCCAGAGAAGCACCTGCGACGAACTGGAAAAGCGCGATGGATGTAAGTCCAATGCGCAGGCAAAGCAAGCTTTTCGATGCGATATGCTTTAAGTACATTTTCCCTCCCTTTCGTGAGATACCGGATTGCACCTGCATCAAGCAATCCTTACGACATACAAAATCGAAAAAATCAATTCCCGCTGGCGGCATCACCAGGCAAGCCACTGGATGAAGACTGAGAGGCATTCGACAGCGGCGTCTTCCTGGCGTCCGCTGGTTCTACCCGGATCAAGCCCATCATTCCGCCGTCTTCGTGCTCCAGCAGATGGCAATGATAAACAAAGGTGCCGATAGTATTGGGATCGCGAAAATCCATGCGCAGCCTGACGCTGGGGTATTGAAGCATCTTGTCAACGTAAAAGGGCACGTTCACCGTGTCTCGAAGGTACGGTTCATTTACGGGTACGCCGGACCAATCGACGAGCATGAAATGCAGCTGATGAATGTGGAAGTCATGCAGTTCGTTCGATCGATTCTGGATAATCCAATCTTCTACGTCCCCCTGCTTCACGATAATGTTCGGCTCGGCGGAATTTGGATCGAAAGCGGCGGGCGTTTGCCCCTCGACGGTGAGATAAAAAGTGGTGGCGCTCAGCGGGTTCTTTGGATCCTCCAGCTTTTCGGAAAAATATAACTTTCGAACGCGGACCGGAGTGACGTTCCCCAGCCATGGCAGCGCGGGAGGCGGAAGCGCTTCGGGCTTTGCGTTCAAGATCGAGCGCGGTTCTGGCGCATCGGGGGCAGCCACAATGGTGGAGAGCGCGCGGTTCGGATCGTTTTCGCCGCCGGATCCGGTATCCACGGTGCGCGTCACGAACAGCCCGGTCACGCCGAGGGGCGGGCCACTGACGATGAATTCCACCCGGGCGCCGGGCGGCACTCCGATGTGATCGCGCCACTCGATGCTGTTTTCGGCATTTCCATTCTCGTTTATCGGCACTCCATCGATGGCCACGATTCCCAGCTGCTGCGGCGCTCGCTTAAAGAGAACAGCCAAGTTCAAGTAGGTAATGGCCGACGCGTTTAACACTCGCCACAATTGCCGTTCCGACGGTTTCATCTTGATGACCGCGGTCGGATAATCCGGATAAGGCACCGGCACAAAATTGATGGAGAGGTCCTTGGCCGGTGTCCCGAAACCTGTGCCGGTATTTGCAGAATCTCCGTCGCGATCGATCAGCATCTTCGGTACAACCGGTTCCGATTTCGAGGGCGGAGCCTTGGGGTTCAGCAAGTCCTGATCGCGAATCACAAACACGCGCTCCGGCAACCCGGCGACTTCGCGGTTGGCGCGCTCGATGCCTTCGACGATCAAAGCGCCCGAGGCGCCGCCAAGAACCTGCGCTTTGCTGAATCCGTGGATATGCGGGTGATACCAGTAAAGCCCGGGAGGCTCGTTCTGTGGAATGCGGAAGCGATACTCGAACGGCGGATCGTTTGGCTGGATGGATGTTTTTAAAACGTCGTCCTGATGACAGATTGAAGGAACGGTGAGGCCGTGGAAATGTAGATTGGTGGAGGTCAAGGTCATGGAAGCGGAGGTGCAGGGGTCGGAATTCTTTTGAGGTTTGAGGTGAGAGTGATTATGGTCAGCGACTGCGGGAGGATGTTCCGGGTCAGTCAAGCCATTCTTGAGATGCAGGATCAGCAGGTCGCCGGGACTTAGCCGCAGCGTGGGAGATTGACTGCCGTCACCATAAACGTAGCAGTAGCGAATCGTGCCGCTGGGGTCGGCATAATTGCGGATCGTCAAATCAACTTTGAGGACCCCGTTCTGACTGCGCAGGTCTTCCGGCTCCGGAACGGCGCTTCCGATGGCAGGGCGAGGGCAAGGATTGTTTGCGAGATTCTGGGCGTAGAGGGCTGGGCGCGCGGCGGCCAGCCCTAAGCTGGCGAACGTTACGAGGGCCAGCTTTTGCAACAGAGAAACTGGTGAGCGCAATAAGCGTTTAGCCAACGGACAAAACACAGACATTCAGTACGTCCCCAATTCGTACACAGGATTCAGGGGCTGGTTGGTGCATCCTAACCGCTCCTCGCCATCGGCACAATAAAATTGCCCTCACCACAAAGAAATCTGTGGAAAAACATTTGCGCTGAGTGTGCTGCCCCCGGACACCGTGCAGACAATCGCGAACCGCGAGGATAGCGGCAGGTTGGGTCGGTACTGTAGCTGCTATAACTAGGCCTCGCTGCTGGAAGCAGGAATCAATCGGCAACGCGATTTGTCTAAAGCTACTTGTGTCTCGTCATCGGCAACTGCCGCTGCGCGCAACGCAACTTTTGGCGGCAGCGTGTGGTTAGCTCCCGAGCATCGTCTAGGGCAGTGTGAACGCTACAATCGAGTCGTTCTGCGGTTCCTCGGCAACACCGCGGTGGCCTCCGGCAGCAATCACCACGAATTGCTTTCCACCTTTGTGGATCTGGTAGGTCATCGGAGTGGCCCCGCCACTGGTGGGTAGCTGCGTCTTCCAGATTTCTTTGCCGGTTTCGACGTCGAACGCACGAAACGAGGGATCAACCATTGTTCCGGCGATGAATACCAAACCGCCGGCGGTGACGATGGGACCGCCCAGGCTCGGGGCACCTTGCGGAACGATAGGTTTGCTGGGCGCGAGCGAACCGAGCGGAACCTGCCAGCGAATCGTGCCGGCGGCCATATCCACCGCGGTCAAGGTACCCCAAGGCGGTGGCGCGCAAGGGAGTCGATGCGCCTTCGCAAACAGGAAAGTGCGAAACATGCCGAACGGTGCACCGGCCTGCTGGGTGTAGTCCAGGCCCGGCTCAGCGTTTTGACCCACTGCCTCCCAGTATTTGTCCGCCGGAATCACTCCCATTTTGGATGGCAAATTATTGGCGTTGATCACGAGCAAACTGTTTTGCGGGTCGTACGCATAGCCGCTCCAATTCATGCCGCCGACATTGCCAGGAAGGGACAGCGAGCCGCGCAAACTCGGGGGAGTGAAAAGCCCGTCATTGCGGAGGCTCTTGAGACGCTCCCGGCAAACTTCGCGATCTTCGGGGGTGATGCCCCATGCATCCTCGGCCGAAAGTTTTTGCGGCACGACAGCCGGTGGCGCCGAAGGAAAAGGCTGAGTGGGAGAAGTGACTTCCCCCGGCACGTCCGTCTGCGGTACCAACCGCTCTTGCACGGGGAATACCGGAACACCCGTGTCGCGATTCAGAACGAAGAGGAAGCCGGTCTTATTGCCTTGAATCACGACGGGAACGGTTTTGCCATCGTGCTGCAAAGTGGCCAGCAGTGGCGGCGAGGCTGAATCGTAATCCCAGAGATCGTGATGCACGAGCTGGAATCCCCAAACGAGCTCTCCGGTTTTCCCCCGCAGCGCCACCACCGAATCCGCCCACTTATCGTCACCGGGACGCAGGCCGCCGTAGTAGTCGGGGCTAGCACTGCCGGTAGGGATAAATACCAGATCGCGCTCCGGATCAACCACCATAACGGACCAGGCGTTGGCTGCGCCGGTGCGCCACGTCTTGTCTGCGCCCTGCGCCGCCGAACCGGCATCCGAATTCGGCGGGAGCGGCTCCCATTTCCAGCGCAGCGCGCCGGTGCGCGCGTCAAAGGCGCGAACCACGCCACTCGGCATGGCGACGCGGGAGTTGTCGTCAATCGCGGATCCGACCACCACGGCGTCGTCGATTACCGCCGGCGGAGAAGTCATGTGATATTGGCCGGGAATATAGCGGGCAACGTCACGCAGGCTAATTTGTCCGCGGTTGCCGAAGTCCATGCATGGCTCGCCGGTCACACCATCCAGCGCGATCAGGCGCGCATCCATGGTCGTTTCAAAAATGCGCCTCCGGCAGGGTTTCCCTTTCGCCCGCGCCGGATCAAGCCACGCGGCCACGCCGCGATTAATCAGGCCATCCCCGTATTCTCCGGCGAGTTCAATCATCGGATCGTAGACCCAGCGTTGCTTCCCCGTTTCCGGGTCGATTGCAAACACACGATTGAACGCGGAGGTGAGGTAAAGCGTTCCATCCACAAGGATGGGCGTTGTTTCCAGGCCGCTGCGCTTCTTGCCGCCGCTGCCGTCGGAAATATCGCCCACATGAAAGGTCCAGGCGACCTTCAGACTGGACACGTTCTCGCGATTGATCTGCGCCAGCGGCGAATAACGCATCCCGCCAGCGTCGTGACCGTAGTAGGCCCAATCGTCGCCTGATTCGTTGGCGGATCGTGACGACTGCCCCATAGCTGCCGGTATTGCTGCGCAGACCAACGCCAAAATGCCTGCCGCTAAAATTCGAGCCATTTTTCTTCTCTTCCTCCGCTTCCGAGCGTATCCCGCATTCGGACAGCAGCTCTCGCCTGGCGACAAGTTACACCACCTGCCATTAAAAATCCGCATGGCTGTGAACGATAGATCCGTCTGGCCGTGAACGTTACGGGCGGGACGCTGAGGCCGCAAGAGGCGACCCTCCCGCGGCAAGAAAGTGAAGCCGAGCGCGCTGCAGGTTTCCAGAAAAACGGTGGGTGCTAAATCCGGGGACGGGATTTTCGGTTCATTCGCCGGTGGGCGGAGGAGCGACGGAATTGCGGAGCTTGAGTTCGGTCGGCAGTACGATCTGTTGCGCGCGTCCCTTCTTACCCTTGATCCGTTCCAGAATCAGCCGCGCAGCCCGAGCGCCCATCTGGTAGCCCGGTTGGTGAACCGAGGAAAGCGCTGGATCCGTAAACATGCCAAGGTCCAGGTTATCGAACCCGATAATCGATATGTCTTTGGGACAATTTAAGCCCAACTCTCTGGTAGCCAGCAGAGCCCCCAACGCGAGCAGATCGTTCGCCGCAAAAATGGCGGTAGGACGGGGCAACATTCTGAGCAACAGCATCGTGCTGCGATAACCACTCTCGCGATCGAACTTGGCCTCCTGAATATATTCGGGCGCAATTCGTATTCCTTGCTTGGCGATAGCTTTGCGGAATCCGGCCAGACGCTCTGCGGCGTTAGTCAGGTGAGAAGGCCCGCAAACGGTCGCCAGGCGGGTGTGGCCCATCTTGAGCAGGTGCTCCGTCGCCTGGAAAGCGCCTTCCTCGTTGGCGACCATAACGGCGTCGCCCTTCCAGTCCGCCGGGCGGCGGTCGATGCACACAACGGCCACGCTCGAGGGCGTGGGAGGGCCGAGTTCCGCCGATAAGTTGCTTTCCGCCGCCGGAATCACTAACAGGCCGGCGGGACGATAGGACCGCAGTTCATCGAGATAGGCCTGCTCTTTGGCAGGGTCATTATCGGTATTGCAGAGTACAACTCGGTAGGAACCTTTAAAGGCAACATCTTCAACGCCGCGGACCACCCCGGGAAAGAACGGGTTAGTAATGTCGGGGATCACCATGCCCAACATGTTGGTGGAATTTCGCCGCAGGCCACGCGCCAATTGGCTGGGCTGATATCCCAGGCTTCGGATTGCCTCCAGGACCCGCTCGCGTAGATGTTCGCGAACGGGCGTGGTGCCGTTTACGACGTTCGAGACAGTGCCGAGCGAGACCTGCGCCCGCTCGGCAATTTCTTTCATGGTGGTTATGTTACGCATTGGACTTGCGTTTTATCCGTGTGTTGCCATGGCTCGGTTTCGGGTTTTCACTCGGCCATATTATTGCGCGTCCTGGACGCAACGGAAACCGACTGCCCCGGAACGATCTTTGCTCGGCGCCATCATTGCCAATTTGCCGTGCTCCGTGAGCTTGTAGGCTTGCGGGAAATACCAGATCGACCCTTGTGGCTGATAGTAGCTGCCCCCACGCAAAATACCGCCGCGGGTGTGGTCATCGACGAACTCTTCGGTCCACTGCCACACGTTGCCGACAAGATCCATCACCCCGAACTGACTCGCCCCTTTCGGATGAGCGGTAACACTATCCGGGCCACGCATTGTCCGTCCTTTGTCCGGCACGGGTACCGCTGACGCGTCCCACGTGTTGCCCCAGGGGTACAAGCGTCCATCGGTGCCCTGCGCCGCAAACTGCCACTCCCATTCGTGCGGCAAACGCTTCCCGGCCCACGCGGCGTAAGCTCGCGCATCCTCGAGGGCCACCCATGTTACCGGTTTATCGGCGTTGCCGGCCGGATAAGTGCCATTTTGCCAATCGTGAAGGAAATTCAGATCGTCCTGCGGGTGATAGTGCGTGGCATCGAGAAACTTCTTAAACTGTTCATTGGTGACGGGATACTGATCGATCCAGAACGGCTTCACGTCCATCATGTGTTCGTGATACCGGCGCGGAGAATCCTCCCACGAATACTGGACGTCTACGCCGACATCGTCAAATCCCTCAATCTCAATACCTTCCACCTTGAATCGGAAATTTCCGCCGGGGATCTTGACCATGTTTTCCGGCGTTCCTGAGGGAGGCTTGGTGGCGGCAATTGGCGTGATTTGTTGCGGTAAGAAAGCCCATTCATGCGAGAAGCTCTGGAGCGGCTTCGCGGTCATGGTCTTCATCTTACCCATCAGCGCTTTAATCGGCTCACTGGGAGCCGATTTTGTTGCCAGCAATGCTCCGTAGCCATTGGCTTCCAGATCAAACGCGAGTGCGATCTTCGTGCCGCGGGGCTCGGGAGTGAGCTCTACGCCATGATAGAGATCGTAGTAATGCATTCCCTCCTGTGCCGGCAGTTCGATTTCCGGGCCGGACAGGTTGTATTCATTACGATTGACGATGGTCCAAACCGTGTCATCTCCCACCGGCCAGCGGCTAGAGAACAATCCGAATCTCAGCGTCGGGAAAAACGGTTCCCAATCCTGGCTGATCAGGAAAGGCGCGATGCCCCGTTCCAGGGTTCCCACGCGTCGCGTGGCTTCGGCATCGCGCGGGGTAATACCGTTCCAGATGCCCCATATGTTTTCCCAGCTCTCCCACCCGACTCCGTTGAAGAAAGCAAACTGCAGATCGCTGGTCTTGTCGCGGTTCCAACGATCGGAAATGTTCACCATGTGCCGGGGTTCCAGCCATTTGTAACGGTCCACCTCGGGCGCAAACGGAAATTTATACTGTCCCCACGTCAACACGTTATAGGCAACGCCCTCATCGGCCGGGCCGCCTTCAGGTTCGAAGGCTAGAGGGTGGCCTATTCGATCCGCCGCTTCCGAAAAAGCCCGCGGAACGCCGTCCTGGGTGTCGCCATTGATGCCATCCGCGCCAATTTCAGCCATGACCGAGGCGATCGCGTCAGGCCACGGTTTTCCAGGATCACGCGTCCCCTCGTCCCACATCATCATAGGAAACAAGACGCGCACGCCGCGGCGATGAAAATCCGCGACCATTTGGCGCACCCCGGCGATTCCGCCGGGCATGGTTCGAATCATGTCATGCTGGTCGCGATTGTCGATCCCCATGTTCGAATAGGTTGGCCAAATCAGGACGGCGTCGATGCCGCCATAGCGCTTTTCCAGGTCGTCCAGATAGCGATCCACGGTGTAGTGATTGGCCACCGGATCGTAGAAATAGCGCTCTTCGACCATCATTTGGGGCTGAATGAAGCTTGATTGGGTCCATTTCAGCGCAGGAAGATCGTAGCGCGACCCTTCGTAGCCGATGCGGACGCGCCGTTCTTCGCGCCAGTGGCGCACGTCGGCGAGCCAGGTTTCGTGCTCTTCGGCAGAACAAGGCTTTGTTCCGCCTTCCCAGGCGCCTTTCATGTTCAGGCAGCCAGGCCCGGGGATCTGCTGGTGCTCGGGTTCAAATTTGGTGTCCTGGGCGAAAGCGCAGGTGGCGCAAATCAACACCAGAAAAAATGAGCGCGCGATATTGGAGATCACGTCTTCCTCCTGTTAGGCCGGATCTGGTTCCTCAGCCCGCGGTCAAAAACAAAACACCGAACTACTGGGATACCGGGCGAAGGGCATACGAAATAAGAGAAAAGGAGAGCCTAGAGTGTGAAACGGCGGCATTGAAAGGTTTCAAATTTCACGGCCACCGCGCCGTTTTACGCTTTCTAAACGGCCACCCCCCTCTACCGCGCAAGACGATACGCCCGACGCCCGGTGGCGTCAACCTCAATTCGCCGGGCTCGTATGGGCTGAGAAGGCCCCGCTTCTTTCGAAGATGCAGTAAGGGAGGGTAAATCGCTAAGCTATCGCCGCTGAGCTTCCGGATATACCTTAATCCAGTGATTGCGAACTTTGGCGCTCACCCGCTTGTCGTCCGCGTCCACGACTAACAGGCTGGATGCCTGCACCGGCATATGGCAATCAACGCAATTTGCCGCGATCTGCTGGCCGAGTTTGGCGAACATTCCACATTTCTCCGGTTGGTGGCACCCCAGACATCGGGCGGAGTAGCTAGCGGCGGGCCGCTCGGGAGAGTGCACATCGTGACAGGTGGTACACGTCATGCTCAGTGAGGATCGAAAGCACCGGCTTCTTTCGAGAAGGGTAACCTGATTGCCGTGAACATCGACTCGATCGTTGGGATCCGCTTGCTTCAGTTTTATGTAGCTCGAAAGCTGGTCGCCAGGCTTAAACGAGAACGGCGGAGCAACTTCTTCACCCACTCCACCGTGGCACTGGGCGCACACATCGACTTGCCTTTCGCGGGTGGAGCTGAGCGGCGGCATGGGTTTTCCCTTGCCTGAATCGCTCGAAGTCGCAGCCTGGCTTTTCACGTGCTCGCCGCCGGCTCCGTGGCACCGCTCGCACGAAATCCCCAGGACAAAATTGGATTTGTTGTAGCGATTACTGGTTAGCGATGCCTCGAGCGTCTGAACATACGTGCCATGGCACTCGATGCAACGTGGCGTGATGGGGCGGTCAAAATCAGCGGATCCGTCAACATATCCGGGACTATTGACCCACTCGTGAAGCTCGGTCCAGTAGGAGACGGGAAGTTCGTACAATTCGTCGCCCTTCCAGTAGGCATAAGTCTGGCCTTTGGTGTTGGATCCGACCACCAAGTCGAATGGCTCAGAGCGGCGCGTGGTGTGGCCAGGTTTCTCGAGTATGGCGGTTTGATAGAACCGTTTGTCCCGGGCGTCCATTCGGAAAGAGAGCTCAGGATTAAAGGTCTGCATAACATTCTTGCCGGCGGTAAACTGGCCGGCAATGGAGTTCCTGGCCGGCAGTTGAGACGTAAGGTGATGAACGGTTTGTAGATAGGACTCGAACTTGTCGCGATGGCACGGCTGGCAAGCATCGTCTCCGAGGAAACCCTCGCGGCGGACCGGCGTCGCTTCGGAATGGATCGCGGGCGGCGGTACTGCAGCGGATGGCGTTGTAGGATTCTGCGGGCCGCCGAAAACCCAAGGGCAGGCCGCCAGCAGGAGAACCAGAATTGCAGTGCGACTCGTTCGAACCGTTGGATCCTCCTCCGCAAAACCCGCGCTACCCAACTTGCTCACCCGAGAAGTAATCCGATGCCGGCCAGTAATGCAACTACAAAACACGGGTTAATGGAATGGGCCGGAGTCCCGCGCCCGGCGGAGGGCTGGCGGTGAAAACCTGCCACAAAGGAGATTAAGGCAGCGGATCCTCCAAGAGCGCGCCGATTCTGCTGGCTGATCTCGTTTTGCCGGGCGCACATGGCTATTGAGTTTCGCGCGGGAACAGCGATCGGCCGGGGGAGCGCCGATAAACGCGGATTGTGTGTGGGGAAGAAAAACAGTCTTGACAATTAGTTTGAAACGTCATATGTTCCCGCGCAATCAAGGTTTGGGGTGTTTTGGACTGTTTTTCGTGGAATCGTCAGACCCTCGCCTTGGTTGTACGGCGAATTTGGAACGTTTCAAGTAGTGCGTTTCAGCATGGCCGGTGGCACTTCACCAGTCCACTGCGACCTAGCTGAGCCAACCGCTGACAGGGCGGTCCAAGACGCACTCAGGGTGACGATGTGTTGAGGGTCCTCGAAATCGGTCAAGCACGCTCGTGCCCGCTCCAAGTCTCGAAGGGACCTTCCCGAATTTCACTCCCCGGAATTTCACCGCGCTTGGCACTGGTATCGGCGCTGGTTCTTTGTTTCCTTGTTTTCGGTTCGATCGGCGTGCGCGCGCAGTCGATTGCAGCGCCGGCTGCTGCCGATCAGGCCACAACTCAAGCCCAGACCGAGGCTCGACAGTCCTACCATGCGGGCATCAGCCAAGCTCGGCAGGGACATCTGGATGAGGCCATTCAGACGTTTAAGAAGGGACTTGAAAGCGACCCGAAGAACCTGGTTTTGGTGGATGCGATTGGTGCGGCCTACAGCCTACGGGGCGACCTCGAGCAAGCCAAGAAATACTTCCTTGAGGCCCTGCAAGCTGATCCTGGGTTTGTTCCTGCGCGTAAGAATCTGGCCATTACCTATTTCAATTTGGGCCAATACGATTTGGCTGCTCCGGAATTTCAGAAACTGATGGAAGGATCGGGGGATTCCCGGCCGATCGCCTGTCTTTTCCTGGGAATCATTGCGGAAAAGCACGGGGAATTCGACAAGTCCGTATCGCTATTCGAAAAATCCGGGGATCTCGCGTATCAGTATCCAGAGGCCTTGCTATCGTTTGCCAACTCCCTCTACGAATTGCACCGACCGCCGAAGGCAGAGGCGGTACTGACCCGCCTGGACGCGATGACCGGCGTCACTGCTAAGGATTACTTCGCAGCGGGTCAACTCCATTCGAAGCTTGGCCAAGACAAGCTGGCTTTGGCGGATTTTGACCGGGCCGGGCAAAACGAGGCGGAACTGGAGGGCCTCGATTACCAGCGCGCGGTGGTTCTGGACCGTTTGGGACGTTCTCAAGAAGCCCTGAAGATATTGAAGGGTCTCACCAGCGCAAAGCCGGACGCCGACTCACTCAATCTGCTGGCCCACGTCGCCGACGAAAATCGCGAATTCGATGTAGCGCTGCAATCGCTGCGCCAGGCGGCCAAGCTGGATCCGGAAAGAGAAGACAGCTACCTGGATTTCAGCACTCTCTGCGCGAACTACGAAAATTACCCGCTGGCCCTGGAGGCAGCGGACGTTGGACTGGCGCATCTGCCGAACTCTTACCGGCTGCAGGTGCAGAAGGGCGTCATCCTGGAAAAACTCGGGCGCCTGGACGAAGCTAAGGAAATCCTGCACAACGCAAGCCGGCTGCAGAAAGACAACAGCGTTGCGCTGTTGAGCGTGGCCATCGTTGAAACCGACGCGGGGCAATGGCAAGACGCGGAGAGCACGCTGACCGCGGCTCTCGGCGATTTTCCGAACAACTACTACATGCATTACGAACTAGGCAAAGTTCTGGTGCAAATCCAAGAAGGCGCTCCCCCCGATCCGGAGATGAGGGCGAAGGCCAAGCACGCCTTCCGAGAAGCGATTCGCTGTAACCCTTCTTTTGCGGACTCGTACTACCAGCTGTCAAAGCTGTATTTGCGAGGGGCTCCGAAACTTGCGGAGCAAAACCTGGTTACCTGCCTACGACTGGATCCCAACCACGCGCCGGCGGAGTACGCGCTCGCTCGCCTGTATCTAGGTAGCGGAAGGCGAGCGGAGGGCCAGGCGTTGATCGACCGCTTCGAAAGCACGCAGAAGGCCGAGAAATTGAAAGAGCAGCAAAAACCCAGGATTGAACCAGCGAAGAACTAAGATTTTACGGACGGAGGAGAAACGATGGCCAAGAAAGTCGATCTCAAATCCGCAGTGACCTCATGGGTTATCTGCATTCTTGTTTTTCTAGTAGCGGCCCCAGTTGCGTTCTCGCAATTTACCAGTGGGTTCTCGGGGGTAGTGGTGGAACAGAGCGGAGCGGCCGTTCCTGGCGCGAAAGTAACGGTCACCAACCAAGCGACGCGAGTGAGTGAAACTTCGACCAGCTCCGACAGCGGCGTTTTCCGTATCTCGTCGCTGGCGGAAGGACTCTACACCATCGAAATTGAGGGCAAGGGATTCAAGACGTGGACGCAGACGGATGTGCATCTTGAGTCGAACGAGCAAAAGACGCTGTACCCGACGCTTGCACTGCCTACGCAAGTATCCACCGTTGAGGTCAGCGGTGCGGTGGCCGCGGTGGAGACCGACAAGACCGATACCTCCCGCGAACTTTCGGAAGCCAGCATCGACAACGCGCCTCTGGTGGGGCGGAACATTTACACCAGCATGATTGAGCTCGCTCCGGGCATCACCGGTTCGGGCCTACCCAGCGGCGGGGCCTTGGGCTCCGGATCCGCCAATAACGACAGCTTCGAGCAGGAAGCCGGATACCAAATCAACGCCGCCGGCCAGCGGCAGGAATCCAACGAATACGACGTGGACGGCTCCGGCTTAAACAGCGCTTCCCGCGACGGCGTGGTGAACTTGTCTCCCGAACCGGACTTCATCGAGGCGGTAACGATTTCCGGGGCGACCATCGACGCTTCCAAGGGCCGCTACAGCGGGGCGTACGTTCAGGTCTTCACCAAGCCAGGGACCAATTCGCTGCACGGCTCGGCCTCAGAATACTTCACCAACGATTCTCTGACGTCCCGAACGATTTTTCAGACGTGCGGGGCGGGCCAAACGTCGTGCGATCCGATCGCGGCGTTCGAGCGCAACGAGTTTGGCGGAACGATCGGCGGTCCGATCGTAAAGAATAAACTGTTCGTTTTTGGCGGCGTGTTCCGGTTGCTTTCTTCGAACGGCACCACCGACACAACGTACGTCGAGACGCCCCAGTTCGTGCAGTTTGTGGAGCAAAATTTTCCCAACAATGTGGCGAGTACGTTTTTCAGCAAGGCGCCACCGGCGGTTGTTCCCACTTCAGGGATTCTCGACGCCGCTCAGGTGGAGCAGGCAACTCCCGGGTTCTTCTCGAGTGCGGCATTTCCCGCGACCTTGCCGGTAGAAGGAATTGCCACTTTTCCGGAAAGCCTTCCGCACGACGCGTACCAGTGGCATTTCCGGGTGGACTACAACCTCAATGAATCGAAGGATCGGCTCTTTTTCGATATATTCCGCACCCATGAAGACCAATTGCAGCAGGATCCGCGTACCATCTACCGGGTTACCCTTCCCAACGCGGGATTTTACGCCAAGCTGGATTGGACTCATGCCTTCTCTACGTCCATCTTGAACGATGCCGGGTTTACCGTGGTCAGAGCAGTGGGCTCCAACCCCGGCACCGCGCACAATCAGGACCTTCCTAACGTGAACATCACCGGCGCGGATGGCTTTTCACAGTGGGGTCCGGCTGGCTGGGTTCACGAGAATTTTAACTGGCATGATGTGCTCACGTGGACGCACGGCGCCCACACCATCTCCGCCGGCGTGGACATTGACCGCCATCACGACGATGATAACTTTACCGTGGGCGAACTGAGGCCCACCTTTGGCTTCGCCAACCTGCTCGACTTTGCACAAGACAAACCGTATTCGCAAAGTGGGCCGGCGCTGGATGTGGCCGACAACTCTTTGGCGAGCAACCTCTACAACGTGGTCCGTTGGGTCTATTTGGGAGGTTTCGTCCAGGACAACTGGAAAGTAAACAAGCGTCTTAGCTTGAATCTCGGCTTGCGCTACGACTACTTCGGTCACTGGGGCAACTTCCACAATTCCACCATCGATAACCCGATGTTTACCCCCGGCTCCGGAAGCGATTTTGCGGAACAGATCACCAACGGGACCATGACCAATAAGGGAGGGAGCGAAGCTTACGTCACACAGAACCGGCCGCAGGGTGTTTCACCACGCATCGGTTTTGGGTGGGACGTATTCGGAAACGGCAAAATGTCGGTACGTGGAGGCTACGGCCTGTTTTACAACAACGTGGCTGACGGCTCGTGGTCGTTTCCTTCCCGCGCCAATCCTCCCACCTGGGCCGATCCTTCATTCAATTTGAGCAGCAGCTCGGCGCCATTCAGTTATGGGTTGGGCAGTTCCAATGGACTTGTCTGGCCCTTTCCGCAGGGACCACCGCTTCAGTCCAACTCCGTCGGCGGGATCGTTGGCCTTCCGGTCCTGACGTCGGGGGTACAGCCAAATGTCAGCCAGCCGCGCACCAATCTATGGATGCTGTCGGTCCAGAAAGATATAGGACACAACCTGGTCGCGGAAGTGGACTACAACGGATCCGAGAGCTCCGATCTATACGTGCAAACGGATGTGAATCGGTTCCCAGGCGATCTGATCATCAACAAGGGCGCTCAGACCCGGCTCAATCCCAACTTCGGCCCTATTATTTTTGGCCGGACCATCGGCGATGCCGCGGGACACTACGCAACGCTGATGCTCACCAAAAAGATGAACCATGCATGGCAACTGCGTGGAATCTACACGTTCGGCAAATCCACCGACGAAATGAGCAGCAACGACAACGGAACGAACAACGGCGAGACGGTTTTCAATCCGCTGGACGTTTCGTCACAGCATGGGTTGTCGGACTTCGACGTTTCCAAGAGGTTTACCGCCGACAGCATGGTGTTGCTGCCGTCGCACTTCACCAGTGGATTCGGGAAGGCTCTGTTGGGCGGATGGCGGTCATCCACCATCCTCGTTCTGCAGAGCGGCGTGCCGTTCACGGTGTATACCAGCGCGGCGTTTAACCCAATCTTCGGTCCGGGCGGAAACGTCATTGGGGTGAACCCGGGAAGTGGCGATTACAACGCGGACGGCTACGACTACGACGCGCCGAATCGGCCTGCCACAGGCAGCGTAAATACCGGAAACAGAAGCGACTTCATCAAGGGCTTCGCGGCCGCTTCGAGTTTTCCGGTGCCGGCTCTGGGACAGGAAGGTAATTTGGGACGCAACCCATATATTGGTCCCGGATTGGCCAACGTTAACGAACAATTCTCGAAGGCGTTTACCTTCGAGCGCTTCAGCATCGAAGTTCGCGCGGACATTTTCAATCTGTTTAACCGCGTGAACCTCGGCGCTCCGATCAGCGATCTGTCGAGTGGCCTATTCGGGCAGTCGACGTCGCAAAGTCTGCCACGCTCGTTCCAGTTCGGCGTTCACTTCAGTTTCTAATATCGGAAGCGTTGTCACCCCATCCGGCTAGTTCGCTGGTCCGGATGGGGTGATGACGCGAATCCAGTCGCAGAGATCGAGCCTTAAAGACCGCGCGTCTCCCCCGCTGAGGTTTTCTCAACGTAACGAAGGAAGCGTTCCTGCCAGCCACAGCGACACTCAGAAGTCCGCGTGAAAGCGAACGGTGGGTACGGTAACAGGGCCGCGGACCTGGTTATAGCCGGGATTGTTGATGTGCTGAAGGTCGAAGGAAGCGAAGAAGCCCCGCCAGAGGTGCGTGGTATAGAAGCCCTCGAAGATTTTTTCCGAACCGTAGGTAAGGCCGCCGTCGCCGAGGATGAAACCTAGTCCGCCAAGAGCAAGATATTGCTGATGCGCAGCGGAGATCCCGTTGGCAACGAAAGCGACTCCGGCGCGATCGTTGCGCCGGTGCCACGAGTCTCCCTTCGCATAGCCGCCCGCTTGGACAGTGCGGTCGTCCTCGGTGTACGCGAACGATTCGTTGTGTCCGTCGCTCCAGCCTAGCCGGCCGAAGACGCCCAGCCGGGATGTGATCTCCTGTTCGAAATTCAGGCCAAAGCCGTATCTGTGGCGCCCCTGGCGCCGCGTGGAGATGATGTTGGGAGTGGGCGTCCGGCCGTCGAGATATTCCGTAACAGCTTCGCTATAACTCCCCATGTCCGCCTGATTCAGGTAGCTCAGCAGGCGCACCGTGCCGGAACGATGTGCGATCAGGCTTCCCTGCGCATCCAGATCCAAGTTCGCCGAGCGAGCGCGGGCGAGGTCCGCGTCCAGATGGATGCCGTTCGCTGCTTTCGGCATCAGCGCTTCAGCGAATCGAGCTGAGAACCAGTGATCGTCGTATTCGACGATGACGCCGTCGGTATAGCCGCGGGTGTTCGCGGCGTAGTCCCACGCGCCATTGTTATCCACCGTCCAGTTTAGGAATTGAAGGTGGCTGTCTGAGCCTCCACTGTTCAGATCGAAAAAATCGGCAAGGTCGAACTTTCCGAAGCGGATTTCGATGCGCCGCGCGGGGAGAGATGTGGCGAGATGGAGCGGATCGCGATCGGCTTTAACGCGTTCATCACTGAGCGGAATGATCTGCCGCAATATGAGCCGGGCAAGATAGGGTGCTCGTGAAAGCGATACGCCTTGCACCGTCCGCACGGAATCCAGGTTGGTGTACCCAGCCAGGCCGAGGGCGGTCCCGATTCCGCCGCCGGTGGCATCCTCGACGTCGGCATAGACTTCCGTAGTGTGTGAGAGCTGGTAGCCGGTGAAAAGGGTGAGAACGTGCGTGGTGGCGCTCTGGGCCTGTGGGCTCAGGCTGTTTGGTCCGCTGTATTTCGCCGGGAACGTGGGATGCCACTGAAAAACGACGTTGGCCTGGCCCGAGATCCAATACCGGCTGGAATCCGAATGAGGGAAAACGGTCAACACATCGCCGGTATCCGAATCCGAGTTCGCGTCGGATGGCGCGGGTGAGTCTGTACCGGTGCTCTGCGGCAGCCCCTGATTCGACGCAGGCGCCAGCGCCGCATCCTGGGCGCGCGCGGTGCGCGGCGCTGCACCGCCCACTATCAGGCCGCAGAGCATTGGAATCGCGAGCCGTCGTCCACAACTCATCGGCTCAACGCCCGGTCATCGAACGAATGAACTCGACCTCGTCCTTGTTGTATGGCTGCCCATCGGTGCGGAAGATTTCGTGAAACCAGATCGCCGGCTGGCGATCGGTATATGGATGCTTCCAGGAGTCCCACGGCAAAAAGGTCTGAGTCTTACCGGCTACCAGGCCCCAGTTGATGGCTGCGACTTTGTATTTCTTCGCGATCGGGAGGGTGCCCTGAAACGTGCTGCCGTTACCCCGGGCCATATACTCGGTGCAAATGATCGGGCGGTGGTACGGCTGCAACCAGATCACGCGCTTTTCGAATTCCTCGGGCTTGTCGTAATTATGGAAGGAAATCACGTCCGAAAGCTCGGTTTGGATTTTTTCCATCGCGCCCAGCTTGTCGGGGGACGACCAATCGCCTTTCCACACCCCGCTGGTGAGCGGCTGCGTGGCTCCCGCCGCACGCGCCCACTGAAAAACCTTCGGCAGGAGCGCCTGCACCAGTTCGGCTTTGTTCCCCGGCTCCAATTGGCCGTAGCTGCCTTGGTTGTCGTTGTCCGGCTCGTTCCAAACGTCCCAGCCGAGAATTCGGTCATCCTTGGCGAAAGCTCCGACTACGCCTTTCGCGTAACCCTCCAGCCGCGGATATTGCCGGGGATCCTGGAGCGCTTTCGCGCCCGGGCTCTGCACCCAACCGGAATTGTGTACGCCGGGTCGCGGCTCATGCTGCTTGCCGAGTTTCGGATTCGGATCCCAGCAAGAATCGAACAGTACGAATAGCGGCTTGATGTGGTGCTTGGCCGCAATGCCCAGGAAGATATCGATGCGCTTTTTGAAACCCTCGGGGTCCTGCTGCCAGAGCAGGTCGTGGAGGAAAACTCGCATGGTATTGAGGCCGATGGATTGAGCCCAGCCCAGCTCGGTATCGATACGCTGCGGATCAAACGTGTCTGCTTGCCACATTTCCAGTTCGTTGATGGCGGTAGCAGGGATGTAATTGCTGCCAACCAGCCACGGTTGCTTGGCATACCAGGCGTTGGCGGCCGTTTCCGTCCAGCGCGGGGATGGTTCTGGTGATTTTGCGCGGCCGGCGAGAGCGAGGCCTAGCGCCAGCGTTAAGACGATTCCCAGTTTCTTGGTCATTAGTATTCTCATGCGGTCCCGTTGTTCGTCGGATAGCACGGCCCACGCGGTGCCGGTAATCTGTTCGGGTATATATGGTCAGCGGAAGTCCTGACCGGTGATGATCATGGCGCTAGAATAACGCCAACTGTCGTCCCGGAGAACGGGGATTTCGAGCGTTGTCGAACACGCTTCTGCCGTCTAGGGAGCGAGAAATCGCATTTTCATGGCGGACCACTTCATCGAACTTCGCAGTCGCATCATATTTCGCTTCGACGGCGCGAGTAAATCGATCCAGGCGCCGGAAGCCATCCAGTTTTTCGGCGTCACCCACTTTTGCGGAGTCCAGCGCCCGGCGGAGCACAGCCAGTGATTCGTCATAGGTCTTCAGCGGGACAGGAAACGGGTGGCCGTCCTTGCCGCCCAGCGCAAAAGAAAACCGAGCCGGGTCAGAAAAGCGGCTCGGCGCGCCGTGCACGACCTCGGCAATCAGCGCGAGTGATTGAAGCGTCCGGGGCCCAAGTTTCTCCAGCAGAAGCAGGGACGCAAAATCACGCAGGTCACGTTCGTAGGCCGTCGCGAGCACTCCACCGAGACGTTTCAAATCGACGTTTTCCGCGCGTACATCGTGATGCGCCGGCAAAGTGAGCTTGCGTGCTTCCTGCAGCACTTTGTGGGGCTGCTCGCGCACGATCTGGAGCATCGCGTTCTGCGCGGGCTTTGCTTGCGCGTCGACTAGATTCATCAACATACCTTGATTCTCGCCAACGATTCCGGCGTGCGGCGCGCAGGTGAAATCACGAATGAGTTTCGAGTGCCAGTGATAGCGCCGGGCCAGTCCGGCATGGCCATTCATCCCCTGCTGGACCACCACCCACTCACCCTCTGAATTCACAATAAAGGCGTGGAGATATAGCTGGAAGCCGTCCACAATCGCATTGTTATCGACCTTCGCGGTCAGCCGACTGGCGCGCACAAGTTCATCCCCATCGGCCCCAACCGCTTGGGCATAGCCACGCAGCTCATCCGGCGTTCGTCTGGAGTGCTTTCCCCGGCCACCGCACACATAGATTCCCAGCTCACGGGCGCGTGGATTCAGGCCGCGCTTCAGGGCCCCGACGACGGACGTGGTAATTCCCGAAGAATGCCAGTCCATTCCTATCACGGCTCCCAGAGCTTGAAACCAGAAAGGATCGCTTAGCCTGGAGAAGAGCCCTGAACTTCCGTACTGATGCAAAACAGCCTCAGTGATCGCCGTGCCCAGCCTGGTCATGCGCTCGGCCAGCCATAGAGGCACTCGGCCACCATGAAGAGGCAAGTCCGCAAATCCGGAGCGTTTCATCTCGATCTATATTTTATCATCAAGATCATGGGCGCGTGTGCAGCGGTGATTCGGCCATGACCGGCCTTTTCGCCAGGCGGCAAAACTTTTTGGGATGCATCAGTCACTGCAAGGCAAACCGCATAGCCGTCCCCGACAGATAATAAGGTTAAGGATGGATTTTCTTCAGCCCTGTCTCTAAACCGGGGACAAATCTTCGATAGGCGAACAAAAGGGGAATGTGCTATGTTGTCCCCGCTATGGCGCGCCGGCACGAGATGCGCACGAACGTGACGAGCCGCACCGAGTTCTACCACGCGGCGCATTATCGCTGCCGCTGCGACATGGGCTACTTCCCCAATGCGCGCGCCATTCAAGGGTTGGTACAAGCGGGGAAGCAATTGAAAAAGGGACGCGCGTGATTCGCGAGAGATGAGCGTCCGCAAAATCGTTCATATCGACATGGACGCGTTTTATGCGTCGGTGGAGCAGCGGGATGATCCCAAGCTTCGCGGCAAGCCGGTCATTGTCGCGTGGCAGGGCAAGCGTTCGGTCGTCTGCGCAGCTTCCTATGAAGTTCGTCGTTTCGGGGTGCGTTCGGCTATGCCGGCGATTACCGCCGAGCGCTTATGCCCACAAGCAATTTTCGTTCCTCCCGATTTCGTGCGCTACCGGGCCGTCTCGCGGCTCGTCCGCGAGATATTCAAGCGCCATACCGACCTGATCGAGCCGCTGTCGCTGGACGAAGCCTACCTGGACGTTACTGAGAACAAGACGGGACTGCTCACCGCCACCCGTGTGGCCCGCGCCATTCGCGAGGAAATCCGTAAGGAATTGCACCTGACGGCATCTGCCGGCGTAGCTCCAAACAAATTCCTGGCAAAGATCGCCTCGGACTGGCGCAAGCCAGACGGACTCTTCGTGATCCAGCCAAACGACGTGAACGCATTTCTCACTCCCCTGCCGGTGGGCCGTCTGCCAGGCGTGGGCAAAGTGACTGAAGGCAGGCTTGAACAACTTCACATTCAGACCGTTGGAGACTTGCGAGCGTTGGACGAATCGACGCTCAAGGTCCAGTTCGGCCGCCACGGTCTGCGCCTCTATGCTCTGGCTCGAGGCATCGACGATGGCAAGGTTGTCCCGGACAGACCCACGAAATCCATATCCGCCGAAGATACTTTCGAGCACGATGTGCCGTTGCGCGAAACTGAGCCGATGATTCGCCGCCTCGCGGAAAAAACCTGGGCAGCTTCGCGCAAGGAATCGCGCATCGCGCGCACCGTGATTCTCAAACTAAAGACCAGCGAGTTCAATCTCATCACACGCAGCCACACGCCGTCGTGCCCTCTTTCTTCTTGCGAGGAATTGACTAACATCGCCCTATCCTTGCGAGATCGCGTGGACCTAGGGGCAAAACAACGCTTCCGCCTGGCAGGGGTTGGGCTGGGTAACTTCTGCGACCCCGAAGACATGCGTGTACAGTCAGCACTCTTCGAATAGCGGCGCGTCGAGTTGGCCCGGGGATACATCTGGGGCACGCCGGAATCCTAGTGGATGCGCAAGCATCGCCGGGGCGTGACTACGCCATGGCCATCATAGCGGCCACGTATAGCGCGATGACTACTAAGCCAAACAACATCACGAACAGACGTCGAACCTTGCAGCATGGGCGGGAATTCATGGGCGAACCTCACGTTGTTATTCAGCCGGCGCGCCTGAGAAAACAGCCCTTGCTATCTCCTGAAGAGCTAAACGGTTTCGGTACTTAGTTGACTCTGAAAGATTAGAAAAGCAAATCGCCAAACGATACTGGCAGAAAGTAAAGCCTTGGGGTCTGATGTCTAAAGAGTAATATCAACGCTTGAGTGAGTAGAAACATGCCGACGCGGAGGCCTTCGACAACCGGAATCTTAGCTTACGCCTTGCACGACCGTGACTTATCGCAAACCGCGTGGCAATCGTGGCTTGGCAGACATGAGTTCGCGCCGTCCGTAATTCCCTTTGTCACCCGCGTCGTCTCAACTCACTCCCTCATCATAGCGATTTGCGTCTGCAACTTCCCTGGACCTCAGGACTCTATCCTTCTAATAGGAAGTGCGGCCGTTAGGTCCTGGCTTTTGGGTACTTCATCCTAAGTACTTCGCTGGTAGTCTATTCGACACCAGCCTAGGAAGCCTAACCAGCACGGCAAACATTGGGGATATATCATTGAACTCCCATCAGGAAACCTGGCGCGCGGCTACAGGCTGCCCTTCGTCTGGCATAAAGCGCGAATTCCCAACCTGAAGTGAAAATGAGGAATGCGCGTCTTTTGAACCGAAAACTCCAACTCGCGTTTGCGTGCGCCATCTTGGCGCTGCTCATCGTGGGCGCGATCTCCTATCGTGGCATGGCTGTCTCCACCGAAAGCGACCGATGGGTCCGGCACACCCACGAGGTTCTGGAAAGCCTACAGGATTTAGGCCTCGCGATGGAAAGCCTGGAATCCAGTTATAGCGGTTTCGTGCTGACGGGTAGGGAATCCTACGTCGAATCCTATGATGCCGACATAGTAAGAGTGCAGATCGCAGAGGAAGCCATTGGCAGGTTGACGGCGGACAACTCCCGGCAGCAGAGCCAGCTTCCCGTGCTCGAAAGGCTGGCCGCCGACAAAATCCAGTTCGGCAAAATGGCCATTGGCCTGCGGCAAAACAAGGGATTTGGGGCGGCAACGGACGCGCTGCGAAGCGGATCGGACCTCGGTCGCACGGATGAGTTTCAAGAGCTGGTGCGCGGGATGCAGGGAGAGGAGTTGCGATTGTTGGTGCAACGCGACACGGACTCGAAACGGCGTTTGAGGCAGACCAAAATTGTTCTGATCCTCGGAACCTTCTTGGGATTATTGATCGCCGCAAGCGCCGGTTGGAGCATCGAACGCGACCGTTGCGAGCGCCTGCTGGCGGCCGAGGCACTCCGCGACAGTGAGGAAAAGTATCGCACGCTCCTCGACAGCGCTCAGGACTATGCGATTTTCATGCTGGACGCCCAGGGACAGGTTGTCAGTTGGAATGCCGGCGCCGAGCGAATCAAGGGCTACAAAGCGGAAGAGATTATCGGCCATCACTACGCCTGTTTTTTTACGCAGGAAGATATCGAGCGGGGCTGGCCGGAGGAGATACTCCGCATGGCCACGGCCAACGGCCGGCACGAAGAACAATGCATACGCGTAAGGAAAGGCGGCTCACGATTTCTGGCGAGCGTCACCTGCACAGCGTTGCTCGACCCGGCCGGAAATCTGCGGGGGTTTTCCGAGATAAGCCGCGATGTGAGCGAAAGCAAAGAGTTGGGTGCGAAATACAGCGGGCTACTGGAAGCGGCGCCGGATGCGATGGTAGTGGTGAACCAGGGCGGAAAAATCGTGCGCCTGAACGTGCAAGCGGAGAAGCAATTCGGATATCGGCACGATGAGCTGGTCGGGCGACAGGTGAAGGACATCATTCCGCAGGGTTTTGCGGAACGGCTGATCGCTGACGGTACGCGAACCGCCGCGGAAGCGCTGGCGCAGCAGATGGGCACGGGAATTGAACTCTACGGGCGGCGGGAGAACGGGAGCGATTTTCCGATTGAGATCATGCTGAGTCCATTGGAGAGCGCCGAGGGAGTGTTGGTGACGGCGGCAATACGAGACATCAGCTTGCGCAAGGACGCGGAAAAACATCTGGCGCAGATGGAGGGCAGGTACCGAGGGCTGCTAGAGGCGGCTCCGGATGCGATGGTGGTAGTCAACCAAAGCGGGGAGATTGTGCTGCTGAACGTTCAGGCGGAGAAACAATTCGGATACCGGCGCGATGAGCTGGTCGGGCAAAAAGTGAAGAACATCATCCCGGAAGGGTTTGCCGAGCGGTTGATCGCCGATGGCACTCGAACCGCCGCGGAAGCGCTGGCGCAGCAGATCGGCACGGGAATTGAGCTTTATGGGCGGCGGAAAAATGGAAGCGATTTTCCGATTGAGATCATGCTGAGTCCGTTAGAAAGCGCCGATGGAATCCTGGTGACCGCGGCGATTCGCGACATCAGCGTGCGTAAGGACGCGGAAAAACATCTGGCGCAGATGGAGGGCAGGTACCGAGGTCTGCTGGAGGCTGCGCCGGACGCGATGGTGGTGGTGAACCAGAGCGGGGAGATCGTGCTGCTGAACGTTCAGGCGGAAAAACAGTTCGGATACCGGCGCGATGAGCTGGTCGGGCAAAAAGTGAAAAATATTATCCCGGAGGGCTTTGCGGAACGGCTGGTGGCTGACGCCCTTCGATCCGCGGAAGATGCGCTGGCACAGCAGATCGGGACAGGGATTGAACTCAATGGCCGCCGCAAGAATGGCAGCGATTTTCCGATTGAGATCATGCTGAGTCCGCTGGAAAGCGCCGATGGCACCCTGGTGACGGCAGCGATCCGTGACATCACCACGCGGAAAAAAGCGGAAGCGGACCTGCTTCAGAAGGTAGAAGAGTTAAACCGCTCAAATGAGGAATTGGGGCAATTTGCCTACATCGCCTCTCACGATTTGCAGGAACCGCTGCGGATGGTGGCCAGTTACACCCAGCTGCTATCCAGACGATACAAGGGAAAGTTGGACTCCGATGCCGATGAGTTCATTTCATTCGCAGTGGATGGCGCCAGCCGCATGCACCGCATGATCCAGGATTTGCTGGCTTATTCGCGCGTGGGGACCAAAGGGAAGGACTTGCTGGATGCCTCCAGTGAGGAAGCATTGCACCAGGCGCTGATGAACCTGCGTGGCGCCATCGAAGACAGCGCTGCTCTGGTGACCCACGATCCTTTGCCCGCGGTGATGGCCGACGAAATGCAATTGATCCAGTTATTTCAGAACCTGGTAGGCAATGCGATCAAGTACCAAAATCCCGGAGTTCCCCGGGTACATGTTTCTGCCGTCAAGAATGGCGGGAAGAAATGGATATTTTCGGTGCAGGATAACGGACTGGGAATAGATTCGCAGTACTTCGAAAAGATCTTTGGGATGTTCCAGCGACTGCACAAACGAGAAGAGTTCGCCGGTACTGGCATCGGGTTGGCGATTTGCAAGAAGATCGTCGAGCGGCACGGTGGCAGCATCTCGGTCGAGTCTCAACTCGGGCAGGGTTCCACGTTTCGCTTCGCCTTGGCAGGGAGTGAGGCGAAATCATGAAACTGATCGGAGGAGAACACATGAGCATCGAGGTTCTCTTGGTCGAAGATAGTCCCGGGGACGTCCGCTTGACGCAGGAAGCCTTTCGCGACGCCAATAGTTCGATCCACTTGCACGTGGTTTGCGACGGTGTGGAGGCCATGGACTTTCTCCGTCACGCTGGGGCCCACGTCGACGCCCCTCGCCCGGATATTATTTTGCTGGATTTAAACCTTCCGAAAATGGACGGCCGCGAGGTCCTGGCGCGCATCAAGCAGGACGACCGTCTGAAAACGATTCCTACTGTTATCCTCACCACGTCCGGGGCGGAAGTGGATGTTGTGAAAAGTTATCAACTCCACGCGAACTGCTATCTGCTCAAACCTGTGCAGTTGGAAGCGTTCGAGAGCTTGGTGAAAAGCATCAATGAATTTTGGCTGACCAAGGTGAAGTTTCCCCAACAGAGGCAAAGCTAATGAAGAAGCCGATAAAAGTACTTCTTCTAGTTGAGGATAATCAAGGAGATGCGCGCTTAATCCGGGAGATGTTCAAAGACACTGGCTCGCAGAACACCCAACTCACTCATGTGGGATCCATGCGTGATGCGGAAGAGCACCTTACGCAGAGTCCGGTTGACCTTATCTTGCTCGACCTGGGGTTGCCCGACGCACAAGGACTGGGAGCAGTACGCAGGGCCCGCGCCATGGCGCCGCGCGTCCCCTTAGTGGTGCTGACGGGTTTGGACGACGAGGTATTAGCCGGGCAAGCCCTGCACGAAGGCGCGCAAGATTACCTGGTCAAAGGCCAAATCGAGACTCGCGACCTGTTCCGATCACTTCGCTATGCGGTCGAACGTAAGCTTATGGAAGACGTGTTGTTCGTGGAAAAGGAACGCGCCCAAGTCACCCTCAATTGTATTGGCGACGCGGTTGTTTCCACGGATATCTCCGGAAAGATCACGTTCCTCAATCTGGTCGCGGAAAAAATGACCGGCTGGTCATGCCAGGACGCGGCGGGCCGGCCGATGGCCGAAGTTTGCCAAATCCTGGATGCCACCAGCCGTGAAACGATCCCAGATCCGATGAAGATGGCCGTTGGACAAGACCTGACCATGCACCTGCCGCCAAACTGTACGCTCATCCGGAGTGATGGATTGGAGATTCCGATCGAAGACAGCGTCGCTCCCATCCACGATCGGGCAGGCCAGGCAACCGGGGCGGTGATGGTGTTCCGCGACGTGAGCGCGACCCACGCTATGGCGATGCAGATGACCCATTCGGCGCAGCACGACTTTCTTACCGGCTTGCCCAATCGCATGCTCTTGAACGATCGAATCAGCCAGGCGATCGCGCTGGCAGCGCGGCGCATGAATCGAGTGGCGGTTTTGTTTCTGGATTTGGACGGCTTCAAACACATCAACGATTCGCTAGGGCATCCGATCGGCGACAAGCTTCTGCAGTCGGTGGCCAAGCGCTTGGTAGACGGTGTGCGCGACTCAGACACCGTAAGCCGGCAGGGAGGCGATGAATTTGTAGTGCTGCTCTCGGATTTGGCGGAACCCGAGGACGCCATCATCAGTGTGAATCGAATGCTGATGATGCTCGCGGCCCCGCACTTCATCGGCCAGCACGATCTTTGCGTCACCGCAAGCATCGGCGTGAGCGTGTACCCAGACGACGGCCTGAATGCGGAGACACTGATCAAGAATGCCGACATGGCGATGTATCAGGCTAAGGAAAATGGCCGCCAAAGCTATCAATTCTTCAAGCCCGCCATGAACGTCCGGGCGGTGGAGCGGCAATCCATCGAGGAAAGCCTGCGGCGCGCCCTGGAACGCCGTGAATTCGCCCTGCACTACCAGCCGCAAATCGATCTCAAGACCGGTGTGATTACCGGCGCGGAAGCGTTGATCCGGTGGACTCACCCCACCCGCGGGCTGGTCCCTCCCGGACAATTCATTCCTGTTGCGGAGGAGTGCGGCTTGATTCTGCCGATCGGCCGGTGGGTGCTGCGGGAAGCGTGCAAGCAGGCGCGGGAGTGGGCTAACGCAGGCCTGCCGACGATCACCATGGCCGTGAATATCTCTTCGATGGAATTTCGAGACGACAATTTCTTAGATCGGGTATTCGCGATCCTCGAGGCAAGCGGCTTGGATCCGAAATGGCTGGAGCTGGAACTCACGGAAAGCGTGCTCATAAAGCGCGCCGAGTCCGCTGCAACCGTCCTGCAGACCTTGAGAGCTGCGGGGGTACAGATAGCGGTCGACGACTTCGGCACCGGTTACTCCAGTTTGAGCTATCTGCGCAAGTTCCCGATTGATGCTCTAAAGATCGACCAGTCATTCGTGCGTCAAATCACTACCAGTCCCGACGAGACCAGCATCGTCACCGCGGTGATCAGCATGGGGCGAAGTCTGAAACTGCGTGTGATCGCCGAGGGCGTGGAAACGGCAGAGGAGTTAGCATTTCTTCAGGCCCACCATTGTGACGAAGCACAAGGATACTTCTTCAGCCGGCCCATACCTCCTCAGCAGTTCGCCAAATTGCTTGAAGCCGGTGTGTCCGAGATAGTTCTCCACTAAGTGAAACTCGTATCTTCAGGTCGGATCGGCTGTGCGCTGCGAAGCTTGTACTCCCTGTTTCCGTATTGACTCGCTGTATCTCTTGCTGTCCCTAACATACTAATTATGTATCTTGCTTTGCAATGTGTACCTTGATAGAGTTCGATGCAACAGGAAGGAGGGATATGAGGATGCCAATTAATTCAAATGATATAACGCCTACGTTAAAGCCGGCTAAAGCACGCGCCTTCAATGCCCATGCGTTTCTCGAATCTGCGGGAGTTGCGAGAACAATTATCGAGTACCGTAGGTCACAAAGGCTTTACTCGCAAGGTGACCTGGCCACCACTGTCATGTATATCCAAAAAGGAGGTGTGAAACTCTCCGTAGTCAGTAAGGTAGGCAAAGAGGCGGTAGTGGCGCTTCTAGGTCCGGGTGACTTCCTCGGCGAGAGCTGCTTAGCAGGCGTCCCTTTTCGCATGGGGATAGCAACCGCGATTACCTCCACTACCCTGATGGTTATCGAAAAGAAAGAGATGATTCGCGTCCTTCATGAGGAACACAAACTCTCCGATCGCTTTATCGCTTACCTCTTGACGCGAAACATTCGAGTTGAGGAAGACTTAGTCGATCAGCTCTTTAACTCCATTGAGAAACGGCTAGCTCGCGCGCTGTTGCTCCTGGCACGCTATGGCAAACAAGACCAGCCACAAAAGACGCTTCCGAAAGTATCGCAGGAGACCTTGGCAGAGATGGTTGGTACAACCCGCTCCCGCGTCAATATGTTCATGAACAAATTCAGGAAATTGGGTTTCATTCATTACAACGGTGGAATTCAGGTCCACAACTCGCTCCTGAGCGTTGTCCTGCACGAATAACATTCATCTGTCCTAAATCGAGCCGCTGTGCGTCGAGCGGAGCGCCTTTGGCCCTGCTTCACACTACCTGGTGATCGGAACAATCGGGCTCGTTCAGTTGAGACTCGTCTTCGTCGTTGGGCTAAAGCGCTCCTGGTGTTTGGCCCAAGGCAGTACGAAGGTCAGAATACCCTTGATAAGCGCCACTTGTTTGTCGCATTCAGTCGCCGTCCATACAAATCGCTCGCAAATAATCTTGAGCTCCGGCGCGGTAGGGTGGTGAGTGTCAAAGTCCTTAAGCAGCCCCTGTGTGTCCGTCATCATTTTAATCACAGATAGGAGGGCAGACCGCACGAGTATGCCTATTGCTTCGGATTCGTTTAAGCCGAAATCAGGCCCGGTTGATTCCATCGTGACTCCTTTCCATAGTTGAGTTTAAATGATGACACTTCAAGCAGCTTCTCGAAGAGCTCCGCTACCATCGGCCTGCTGAAATAGTAGCCTTGCGCTTCGTCACAGTTCTGAGCTTTAAGAAAACTCAACTGTGCCTCTGTTTCCACGCCTTCGGCCACCACTCGCTTGTTGAGGCCCTTGGCCATGGCTATCATGGTACTCACGATCGTCGCGTCGCCTGAGTCGGTGGTGATGTTGTGCACAAACGATTGATCCACTTTCAGCGCATCGATGGGAAGCCACTTCAGATAACCCAAACTCGAGTAGCCGGTCCCGAAGTCATCGAGCGAGAGCCGTACTCCTATTGCCTTGAGTTCATTTAGCGCCGCTACCGTGGATTTCGCGTGTTGCATCAAAGCGGTTTCAGTGAGCTCCAGATCGAGATAACGAGCATCCAGGCCGGCGTCTCTTAGAATGCCGCGAAGTCCTTCGGTAAAACCCTCGCTGCGGAATTCCAGCGAAGATATGTTGACGGAGACGGGAATAACGCGCCAACCGGAGTCAATCCACTCGCGGGCCTGCCTGCACGTTTCCCGCAAAACCCAATGTCCGATCGGCAATATCAGTCCGCATTCTTCGGCAATCGGTATGAACTGCGCAGGCGTTATCAGCCCTTGATCGGGGTGCTGCCAGCGTACCAGCGCCTCGGCGCCCACGATTTCGCCGGTGTGAAGACTAATCTTTGGCTGGTAGTGCAGCTCGAATTCATCCCGCTCCAGAGCGTGGTTAAGCTCAGCCTCCACCGATTGTCGCCGAATAGCTCGGACGTTCATCTGCTTTTTAAAGAACTGGTAGCTGTTCGGGCCATGTTTCTTAGCTTGATACATCGCGGTATCTGCATTGGCTAGCAATGTTTCCGCATCATCACCGTCTTCCGGATAAGTGCTGACGCCGATGCTTGCAGTCACGCGCAGATCGTATGGGTCGCACGTATACGATGCGGCCAACGCGGTGAGAATCTTGGTGGCGGTTATGCCGGCGTCTGCGGCACGCTTGATTTCCGTCAGAAGCACCACAAATTCGTCTCCCCCCTGGCGGCCCACTGTGTCTGAACCACGGACAGCGCTAACCAAACGCTTGGCCACTGCCCGAAGTAGTTTGTCGCCCACGCCGTGGCCCAACGAATCGTTGATGTGCTTGAATCCATCCAGGTCCAGGAACAGCACGGCCACCTGTGTGCCATTACGGTGAGCGGTGGCAATGGCTTGGCACAGCCGGTCCTTCAGCAATGTGCGGTTTGGCAGGTCGGTAAGAGAGTCATGGTGAGCCAAGTGAGACATCTCCAGCGACATCGCTTTTGAAACACTCACATCGTGGAAAACGATCACGGCTCCGGCGATCATCCCCGAGCGGGCGTGAATCGGGGCGGTCGAGTCTTCAATGGCGGACTCGTGTCCGTCGCGCCGAATCAAGATGCAATTCGCGGCAAGTCCCACCGTCTTGTTTCCCTGAACCGCCAGTGCCACCGGGTCCGCGGAAGGTTCGCGAGTATTGGCGTCGATAATCTGAAACACGTCAGCAAGTGGCCTCCCCACGGCCTCCTCGGACGTCCAGCCTGTCATTTCCTCTGCCACCACGTTGAGATAGGTAACGTTCCCTAGGACGTCCGCGCTGAGCACACCGTCGCCGATAGAGTTGAGGGTTACTTGCGCTCGTTCCCTTTCAGCGAACAGCTCCTCTTCCGCCGTTTCTCGCTCAGCCATGTTGCGGAATGCACGACCAAATGAGTAGGAATCAATATGGCCTTCGAGTAAGTAGTCCTTCGCTCCGTGCCGCATCGCTTCGACGGCGATAACCTCATCTGCTGCGCCGGCCAGGATCAGGATGGGTATGCCGGGAACCGCCTGCAGAATCTTGTCGAACGTCTCAAGGCCCTCGCTATCAGGAAGGGACATGCTGGCAAAAATCGCCCATATTCCATTCCGGCGCAACCGTTCGACCGCCTGCGCCAGCGTCCTTAACCATTCCGCCTGAAACGATCCATCATTTGCCGCGAGCAATGCCGCGTGAAAGGCCTCGGCGTGAGCCGGGTCGTTGTCGATTAGAAGTAGGGTGCGCAGTTCACTCATATTTTATCCGAAGGCGGGTCGTCTTCGTTTTGTAATCTCTCTGCCCCTGCTTCCGCCGCGTCGCCCATATCAGCAGCCCGATACGATCGGTGGTCCCAGTCTTGGCCATCAGATCGCAGAGCAAGCCTTGGAATGCTTGCAATGGCATACGAAGCTCGATGCAAAGTTGCTTGTCGCATTTCCCGGCCGAAACGCTCCGTATTACGATCGACTCTTCGTTCGTAAATATGGGAGAGGTGTCACCATGCGTGCCCTGAACGTCGTCACCGGCAGATATCGGCTCTGTGCCTTCGCCTTTAGGTTCCGGCGCGCGCATACGGTCCGTACTCATGCGCTCAGTAAAGTTATCCCTCGATCCGTAGCGTAACTGCGTGCGTGGCAACCCCACACGATCTCCTCTTTATCGGCACTCGCTAAATAGCCCTGGAAAACAGCGCGCATTCGTCAGACGCCGTCACACTCTAGGCCTGCTCCAATGGCAACGTCGGACAACGCTTATCCTCTACAGGCTAGTCGCGAGCCAGGCATCGAGCTGTGTCGTTTTGAACAGGTTCGTATGAGTTACCCTCAACAATATTTATGCTGAAGTACAATCCACGCGCGCCTGCAAACAGCCGTATTCCTTGACGCATGACTGCAAGCACCATCTCCCGCCTGCGTCGGCACCACCATTTCACGCCCGCCTATCTGAAGAGTAACTCATAGGAATGTGTGTCAAAGTGAACATCCATACTTTTGCGCTGCACCTAGTCTTCAGTGGAAGCAAGAACCCACACTCCAGTTTGTGATGATGGATGCATTTGCAATAAGTCTCAGAGGTCCGGCGAGGACGCTTAATGAAAGGCTTATTGGCTTCACGAGATGTCGTCGAGTGTAAGGCGAACTACGTTCGCATCCCCAAAAGCGAAGATCGGTTTCGTTCGACGTTTGAACAGGCACCCGTCGGTATAGCCCACACCACATTGGACGGCCTCTTTACGAGGGTAAATCACAAGCTGTGTGAGGTTCTCGGCTACACATCGAAAGAAATGCTTGGACTCACGTTTTACACTCTTATCCAGCCCCACGATGGTGAATCTGATCTGCCCGTCGCGGAGCAGTTACTCAGCGGAGGACCGGGCATCTTTGAAGGTGAGAAATGCCTCTTTCGTAAGAACGGCTCGGTAGTGTGGACTCATATGACCATTTCTCTGATACGTGATTCTGATCGCGTCCCGGACTACTACATTGTAATGATCGAGGACATAACGTCTCGTAAGCAACGCGAAGTTCAACAATGGCAAGATATCGAGAGGTTTCGGCTTCTGGAAGACTCCATGCCGCAGATGGTGTGGACCGCGCGTCCCGATGGTTCGATCGATTACTACAACCGGCGGTGGCTTGACTACACCGGATTGAGCGCCGAGCAAATCCAGGGATGGGGTTGGACACGCACCCATCATCCCGATGACGTCCAAGCGTCGATGGATCGATGGCTCGTGGCCTTGGCGGCGGGCGTTGCGTTTGAGAGCGAAATGCGTATCCTGCGCGCGAGCGACCACAGTTGGCGGTGGCATCTAATCCGTGCGGTTCCGGTTCGCGATAAGAGCGACAAGCTCATCCAATGGATCGGGACATTCACCGACATTGACGATCAAAAAGCAGCCGAGGAAGCCCAACGAAATAGCCGGCAAGAATTGGAGGTCTGTGTTTTTCAGCGCACCGCTGATCTGCGCCGCGAAATCAGTGAACGGCAAAAAGCTGAAGATGAGCTTCGCCAGCTCAACAGTCGGTTGCTAACCTTGCGAGATGCTGAGCAGCGCCGAATTGCACGAGAGCTACACGACAGCGCCGGGCAGCTGTTGACCGCAACCACCTTGCACTTGGCATCGGTGGCAAGGGAAGCCGGGAACATAAGCCTTCATGCCGCCGCGGCTTTATCTGAGGCAGAGGGCCTGATCCGCGAGACCATCCGGGAGATCCGAATCGTTTCTCATTTGCTCCATCCGCCTCTACTTGATGATACCGGCCTTCGCTTGGCTCTCCAGTGGTACTTGGATGGTTTTGCAAAACGCGCCGGAGTAAGGACTGAACTGGTTATATCCGATGCGTTCGGCAGGCTCTCGGCAGATCTCGAGACCACCATTTTTCGCATCGTGCAGGAATGCTTGACGAATATTCATCGTCACTCCGGCAGTGAGACTGCAAAAGTGCAAGTCTTGCGGCTATGCGACGAAGTTCGGATTGAAGTCGAAGACAAAGGGAAGGGTATTCCTCCCGAAAGTCCAACAGGCGTTGGGCTGAGGGGGATGAAGGAAAGAGTTGGTCAATTTGATGGTCACCTGAACATCGTCTCCAACGAATCGGGAACGACAATCATCGCGCGCATGCCCTTGGCACGAGAAGTGGTCGCTCCGAAAGTGCAACAGGCGTTGGGCTCAGGGGGATAAAGGAAAGAGTTGGTCAATTTGATGGTAACTTGAACATCGTCTCCAACGGATCGGGAACGACGATCATCGCGCATGACCTTGGCACGCGCCGTGGTCGCTTCGAATTATCAGTCAAATTCCACCGTGTCATCGGACAGCACATTGAACCTTAAGCATGTCGAAGCGCGCAGTCCTCAGCCCGAAGGAAATGTGAATCAGCACTATTTTGTCGTGGTTGGCCTTCTGACGCCAATGGGGCCCATCACCGTCCACCTGAAAGAGTTGCCTTACGTCAATGAGGTGCTGGAAACAGGACCTGGGTGGCACGGCATAGCTCCGGGGACTAAGCTGCGCATTAGGTCCATCAATTTCCAGCCAGAAGACGAGGCGCCGTTGCGATCGCTTCCCCTGAGCATGATCTACGTGGTAGCGGTGTAACGCCGAAGAACCCATTCCACGCTCAGATTCCCGCTTACCCGGTCCGCGCAAATCTAACCCAGCGACGCACAGACCGCGGGATCCTCCGGGTGCCTCCTCTTAATGTTTCTATCCAGGCAAAATCGGTGCATCATCTTGTTGGAACAGATTCCCCCCATGTGAAATCGAGCTTGGAGTTGCGCTTGCAGAGATTGCCGATGGCGCAGCGATCCGATCCTGGTGCGGTTGAGGATTGCTTCCCTACATGCATAGGTCAAATAATCAGCCGCCTGCAGTTGGGTCACACCGCTCTTGCCGTCAGGGAACTTTTCGTTGGGAGGTAGGTCGCGGCTAGGTTCGAAACTCGGTTTAGGAAGGATTGGAGGGATCGCTCGGGTCGCTGCCGTCAGTGCAGCCTGCTCCCTATCGAGCACTTCAAAAACAAATTGTATCGCCTCCGATTGCGAGGTTCGGGTTCGCCACTGCTCCACCATCTCCATGCAAGATCGAGCGGCAAGAGCATAAGGGCTCTTTACCGTGGCGGTGACTTCGAAACTTCTATTGGCAGAGTGGAACGCTGAATGCTTTACGAAGAAAATAAAACCCCATAGCACTTTCGAACGTATAATCGCTCCCGCGTCCCGCAAGAACCTTCCTTGTTTACCGGGTACGTTGCACCACTCCGCATACGGTCCCTGACACTGAAACATTTCCAGCATGTGAAGATACGGAACGCCGTAGGAAAGAAGTAGCAGCCTCCAGTCGTTCTCGAATTCGACCCATCGCTGGTCGTGAGTAACCCAGCCGCAAACCACCGTACAATCGTGCTCTTGCCCTCCAGCCTCATCGAAGTAGCCAATGAGCATAGTAGTCTGCCCCGGTTTAGTCGTATTCCACTGCTATTCCACTCGGGTCATTCCCCGCAACATCGGTCATGACTCTGGACGTTACAGCCTTGCCGCCGCCTCCGGCCATTTCAGCAAGTCGAGGTAACCTGCTGGCTTTGCGATACGCTTGGAATCTGCAGGAAGTTGCAGATCGCTGCCGAAAACGGACGGTCGGTACACTCGATCCTGGTTAGTAAAGATCTATGCGTTCGCCGTAAGTCGATGCGTCGTCTGCCTCGAAATGCCAGACTTACACCTCCACAACGTAGATCACATTGTTGGGGTATGCCCCCACCTCGCTTTCCCCGTCGCCGTTAATGGTGAGGTATGTCACTCGCAGTTTCGTTCCGGGCGCAACCCCAGTCCAACCCGCTCCAGTCTTTAGTTGCTGGTTGACGAACGGCATTCCCTCAAGGCGAACGGTTACAGGTCCGCCTATCCCAAAAAGCCCCACGACCAGGAAGTGGTGTCGATTCAAGCCAGCTCCCCGTGCAAAACACCTGAGTCAGTCTTCCGCGTAAGGAGGATGCTAGTGGGATAAGAACAGGATGTCTGTTCCTTTCAACACAGATTTGCCAACAAATATTCGGATATTCGCTGGAACTAGTACCCGAACTGGCAATATACGCCATGATTCATCGCGAAGTTCGTAGTCGGGACACAGTTTGACTGTATTTCCTCGATATCGAGCTCGTAGTTGACTCGGAAGCAGGCAAAGCACGAAAGAACTCGACGAAATGAATTGCGGAGCGTTGCTCCCAGGACTATTCGGCAGTGCGGATCGTGGCTGGAAAGAGCGGGATACGGATCACCAATCTTGTCCCCTTCCTTCTCGATCCTCTGAGTGCGAACGTACCCCCGAGCGCCAGAGTGCGCTCGCGCATGCCAGTAATGCCAAGTGAGTTGTGGTCATAGATCAACTTTCTGGGAATGCCCTTGCCGTCGTCCGCAACCATCAGAACCAGCAAACGTTTTCTCTTTTTCAACGTAATGATCACCCGCGAAGCTTACGCATGCCGGATAACATTCGTAAGCGCTGCCTGAACGATACTGAAAACAGCGACCGCCGCTGGACGTTGAACCTTGACGTTTACCGTATTCGTATTGAACCGGCACGGTATTCCCGTGTGCCCGTCGAATTCTCGGGCCTCCGACCCCAAGGTCTTAACCAGGCCGAGTTCATCCAAAACGCCAGGACGCAATTCACTCGGAATGTTCCGTACCGACTGGATCAAGCTCGTCGTGGTGGCCGACAGCGACCTGATTTTCTCCTGCAGCGGCTGTTGCTCAGGCCTCAACTTGCGCGATATCCACGACAATCCCAGGTGCAAGTGAGTGAGCGCCTGGCCAAACTCATCGTGAAGCTCACGAGCGATCACTGTCCTTTCGTTCTCGCGCACCGACAGTAAGTACGCCGCGAGGGCGCGCAATTGATCCCTCGAACTCTGAAGGTTCTCTACCACCTGCTTCAATCCGACCAGCATAATGTGTCGTTGGCCGACAATCGCGTCCACCTGGTGGGTTTTCAGGGCGTGAATAAGTTCTAGCGTTTCTTTGGTCATGGATTCGCGGCGCGATGCTTTGTGCTTCCTCATTCTCAACCGAAGCTTAGCCGGAGTGCGCCCCCGTGGTCCTCCGGCCTCTCTTCCTTGTTCTCTTGGTCTTGACGCGGTCACCGCGGTCTGTCCTTTTTTGCAAACTAGTTACGAAATATTGAATGCAATCACCAGCGAAACCTCACTGGTATGCCGTTCTGGCCCATCCTACTCCTGAGCTTAAAAAAGCACGCTTTTCGTACGACGCGCCCCACGTCCGAGGAGCATGACTTCGCCTCGATTCGCTACCCGACCGTGACAGAACAAAACAGTTTAGGGTCTCCGTTAAGCCAAGTAACTCTCCAGTTAAGGACCAGGAATGTCGTCGGTTTTCAACAACGCAGCATGATATCGTGGGGCTCTGCTGGAGTTGTTTCCAAACGCATCCCCAGGTGCGATCGGCCACGTTGTTGTTGAGTGTCTCTGAATCGAAGAGCGCCCAGCGTTTCTGAGAGGCGTCATGCTGACCATCGCGCTCACCGATGACCATGTCGTCGTCAGGCAAGGGCTGCGTCTATTTCTGGAATCGGACCCGGAATTTGTGATAGTCGGCGAAGCGGCCAATGGCATCGAGGCACTCGAACTCGTCAAGCGCCAGAAATCCGATGTACTCATCGCCGATCTGGTGATGCCTGTCATGGATGGTTTGGAAACTGCCCGCAGAGTCTCCCGTCTGAAAGTAGAGACCCGGGTGGTAATCCTTACCATGTTAGGCGACGGGGCCTCTCTATTGGATGCCCTTCGCAGCGGCGCCACCGGCTATGTCGTCAAAGAGTCTCGTGGAAATGACCTCTTCCAAGCCGTACGCGACGTGCGAGCCGGTCGACGTTACCTCGGTGCGCCGCGCTCCGAGTTTGTCACCCATCGACAATTGCAAGCCTTTCACAGCACTTTGCTCAAAAAGGCTGACCAGCTCACACTCCGACAGCGTAGGATTTTGCAACTGGTCTTCCAGGGGGCAAGCAATCGCCATATTGGTGCCCGGCTTAAGATCAGTCTCTCCGCTGTCGAATCCGATCTAGCCATCCTTCTCCGCCTGGTAGGTCCCCCGCCCCGATATTGTCCGCCAGCCGGTCCAACGCCAGCGCAGATTGACCGGGCGCTAAGAAATCACCACCTTCGCGACAAATTCGTGCGCAGTTCGTGCCCATCAATGCCATCACACCACCGTTGCCCGCTTCGAATCGGATCTGTTTCACTCGTGATAGCCTGAAGGGCGTCGAATTCAATGAATACCCTTCTCGATTCCAAACAAAAGGAAGGCCTCATGCGATTTATAGACCGCGAAGAGGTTGCCCGCCGCCTTACATACGATTTGTGCATTCCGATCGTGCGCAATGCCATGATCGCATTCTCCAGGGGCGAAACTACCCAACCTCTCCGGTCGATCATCCCCCTGTCTGCGGGGCGAATGTTCGGCCTCATGCCCGGTACGATGGGGGCTCATGGTCCATTCGGAGCGAAGTTAGTCAGCGTCTTCCCGCAGAACTCGACGATGGGAGGACAGTCCCACCAGGGTCTCGTCATCTTATTTGAACAGGAAACAGGAACCCCTGTTTGCGTCGTCCATGCCGGCGAGATCACCGCCATTCGAACGGCAGCGGCGAGTGCGGTCGCGACGGCAGCATTAGCGCGCCAGGATGCCCGCCGCCTGGCGCTTCTAGGCTGTGGTGAACAAGCCGCGACCCATGCGCGGGCGATCAGCAAGGTGCGGGATCTTGAATCCATCCTGGCATGGGGACGTTCGCGCGAACGCAGCCGAGCCTTCGCTGAGCGAATGCAAATCGAGCTGGCACTCCCGGTCGCCACCGCCGGACTCGTGGAAGAGGCAGTCGCCGACGCCGACATTGTGTGTACGGTGTCCTCCGCGGCCGAGCCAATCCTGAAAGGCGACTGGGTGCGGCCTGGTACGCACTTGAATCTGGTCGGCTCAAGCTATGCGGGGCCAACCGAAGTTGACAACAACCTGGTCGTCCGCTCGCGGTTCATTGCCGACAGTCGCGAGGGCGTTCTAAAGCAAGGTGCGGAGTTTCTCAGGGCCAAGGCGGCGGGTTTAGTCGGAGATGACCACATCGTCGGCGAGATTGGCCAGGTGTTGACCGGCGAAATCGAAGGCCGCCGCTCACCGGAAGAAATCACCGCCTACAAGTCCCTCGGCCACATCGTCCAGGACTTGGCCAGTGCATGGGCGATCTATTTACAGCCATAAGCGGGAAATGCCGATCGAATAGCCGACGCGTTGCCCGGCCGAAAAGCATCCGGAAATCGGCTCAGGATAATCGTCGTAGGATAAGTCGGAACATGCCGCCCAAGGTCGAGCCTATGATATGCGTGTCACCGTTTCATGAGATGCCCGCCCATCGGCCAAAATTTTTCCGTTGCCAGTACGGCCGTGCTAAGTGCTCACGAAGAGCTCTGAAAAGCCCGGTTTATTGACGTTTGGTTACAGAATACCAAGCCCCAGCGATTCGTCAAATTATACTTGACACCAGTCATGGCGGATGCCAGACTGCCTGCCGATTGGTTGGACCAATTGACAGGAGTCCGGCCAGCAAGCGCTCGGGAGAATAAACCATGCAGCCCCTAATTCGTCGTTGTGTGCGTATTTTTTCTGTGACTCTGGCCCTGTCTTTTTTGATCCTCGGATTTGCCCTTCAATCGGCTACTGCTCAAGAAAATGCGGCTAGTCTAAACGGGGTCGTCAAAGACTCCAGCGGCGCCCTCATTCCCAACGCCGGCGTCAAACTCACCGCCCTCGATACCGGTGTCGTGCAGGTGAAGGAAAGCAACGCCGATGGCCTGTACACCTTCGTCAACGTTCCCCCGGGCCGATATTCGCTGGAAGTGCGCGTTCAGGGATTCGAAACAGGGGTACAGCCCGGCTTCTCCCTCGAGGTAAACCAGACCGCCACAATTAACTTCACCATGAAGGTGGGATCGGCAAACGACGTGGTCAACGTTTCCGCTCAGGCCGTCGCGCTGGAAACTTCCACCGCCGAGCTAGGTACCGTCGTTCAAACCAAGGAAGTGAATGATCTCCCCTTAAATGGCCGCAACTTCACCGAGTTGCTCTTGCTGACGCCGGGCGTCAGCGCGGCGAATCCGCTGCAAAACTCAGGAGGGGCTAGCGGAGGCATCGGCGCGTACGTCATTCCCGCTGTCAACGGACAGACCAATCGCAGCAACATGTTCTTGCTCGACGGCGTGACTAATTTCGGGGCCGCCAACGAGACATATGCGCTGCAACCGACAATTGACGACGTCATGGAGTTCAAGGTCCAATCTCATAACGACGAGGCGCAATTCGGCCAAGTGCTGGGCGGGATCGTAAATCTTGTCACCAAGTCCGGCGGCAATTCGTTCCATGGAAGTGGATGGGAATTCCTCCGCAATGACGCGCTCGACGCCAATAACTATTTCAACCCCAAGACGGAATTGAAGCAGAACCAGTTCGGAGGCTCCGTCGGCGGTCCCGTAGTTCTACCCCACTACAACGGCAAAAATAAGACGTTCTTTTATGCCTCCTACGAGGGGTTCCGTAAGACCGCATCAAGCACCTCGCTGTATCTCACTCCCACCCCGGCCCAACTGGCTGGCGACTTCTCCGCCGTATCGGCACAAATTTACAACCCATACAGTACGCAGCCCGATCCCGCCAACCCCGGATCGTACGGCAATAGCCCTTTCATGTGCGACGGGTCCGGAAATGCCCTGCCTGCCAACGCCAATGGCATCCAGGCCGCCGGAACTCCCTGCAACAAGATCCCGTCGAGCCTGATCGATCCTACGACTCTCTATTACGCGAAGACCCTGTTCCCCGCTCCTATCAACACCGGGCAACCCGGATTCAACGGCCGCGACAGTTCTCCCAACATCACTCGGAACGATCAGATGGAAGCTCGTATCGACCAGCAGTTTGGGAGCAACGACCATATATTCGGCCGTTATACCGGCGCCTGGCAACCGGACACCAGTTCAGGAGGCGTGCAGGGTAACATCGTCCACACCGTCGTGGATGCCTACAATCTGGCTCTCAGTTGGTCTCATGTCTTCAGCGGCAATGCAGTCACTCAATTCACCTTCGGGCGAGTGAAAGGAACAGATCTGGGTAAGCCGAGTTTCTCGAATGTGCCCTCGGACTTCCTGCAAACAGCAGGGTTTTCTCCAAACCTCACCAATCACGGCGCCAATCCTCCTCTGATTCCGACCTTCGGTCTCGACGGCTATCTGGGTAACGATAATTTCGTTAGTGGCGGCGTTTATTCCGACATTGCCGAATACAAGAGCGACACATCCAAATTGATTGGGCGTCATTTGCTTAAATTTGGCGCGAGCGTGGCAACCGATAACACCAACAACTCGTTTTACGGCGCGGTGGATGTTTTTGACCCGTTCCAGACGTCCAGCGGAAGCGCCGGGGTGGGTGGCGACTCAGTGGCTTCGATGCTGCTAGGGGATCCTACCTATGGCGAACTCGATTCGGTGCACGCCTATTTGCATGGCGGCAAAGTATACGGCACATACTTCGAGGATCAATGGAAAGTGAGCGATCGTCTCACCCTCAACCTGGGGCTTCGATACGACGTCACTGACTGGCCCCGGGAAGGCCAAGCCAGCGACCATAGCAACATCACCGGAAACATCGACCTGAATAATGGGACGTATGTACTGCAGGATCCCGCACCCGCTTGTTCCTCCACCCAGGGAGCTCCGTGCATCCCAGGAGGCACGCTGCCGGACCATGTTACCGTGTCCCCCAACGGCAGAATCATTCAGAACACCTACGACAACATCCAACCGCGACTAGGGCTCGCCTATCGCATCAACGACAAGACCGTCTTTCGCGCCGGATATGGAAGATTTTTTGACAACTGGGCTGCGGTGGTCGGCTTCGGCGCTAACTTTACGCAAAGCTGGCCCAACGTCGCTTACTTGGCCACCAGTAACCTGAACAATCCATTTTTCACCGCTACCGCACAGGATCCACTTAGCCTGGGAAGTGCTCCGATCGTGCCGGCCCCAAATCCTTTCGGCCAGGGCGACGGCTTCCTCGATCCGAATGTTCAGAATCCGTATTCCGATCAATACAATTTCGGCATTCAACGGGCATGGGCCGCCCATTCAGTCTTGACCGTTAACTATGTGGGATCTCACAATCATCGCGAAATGCTTCAGATGACCGGAAACGCGGCTGTCACGCCCGGGCCCGGTGATCCACAGACTCGCGCTCCCTATCCTTATATTCTTCCGCAGGAGGGATACGTTACCAGCGTAGGAAGAGGTAACTATAACGCGCTGCAGGTTTCGTCGGAAGGACGCACATCTTGGGGACTCACTCACAAGTTGGCTTACACCTACTCGAAAGACATAAACTACGGCTGCGATACCTACTCGAACTTCTGCGACGTCCAGAATCCCTATAACATCACAAATGACAAAGGTGTGGCGGGTTATGACGAAACTCACATCTTTTCCACCAGCATCGTTTACGAGGTTCCCTTCGGCAAGGGCCAGAAGTGGAGTGCCGGCAATGGATTTCTCGACAATCTGATTGGCGGATGGCAAGTCAACGGCATCCTCGCACTTTCAAGCGGAACTCCTTATGACGTCCAGGCGCCGTATCAAATCTCCAACACCAACAATATCAGCGGTGCCGAACGCGCGGATGTCGTTGGCAATCCCTATGCCAACACTACCCCGCTCAATCCAATAAACGTTGCGGCATTCGCGCTTCCTGCGCCTTACACCTTTGGAGATATGGGACGAAATAGCCTCCGCTCCGATTGGCACAGAAACTTGGATCTCTCCGTATTTCGGTCGTTCCCCATTCACGAAGCAATAAAGTTGCAGTTTAGAATCGAGGCGTTTAACCTTTTCAATACGCCCGTGTTTGCGCAGCCCGACAACAACATAACCGATCCCAATTTCGGGCAGGTGTCATCCACCGCCAACACCGAGCGCCAACTGCAGGCTGCTTTGAAGCTCTATTTCTAAGATGGTGGCTTGGTCATCCGGCTGCGGGCGATGGTGATGTCAAAACTGGCACGCTGGGTATCTGCGTGCGTGTTGCTTTGCGTCGCAATCTCCGGGGCACAGGAAACTTCCCCTAAGCCTGCAGCCAACGACGGGATGCAATTGGACGGACTGTTCCGCTCGTCCGTAACTGCCGGACTGGAAGAAGCCTACCTGGGAAAATTGTTTCGAATCTCCCACGCGGCGAATCTCGTCAAGCTGAAGAATGGGGATTTACTCTGTTTCTGGTTTTCCGGGACCGGCGAGGGCGAGTCCAACGTTGCCATCGTGATGTCGCGCCTCAGTAAGGGCTCGGAGCAGTGGAGCAAGACCGTCGAGATCGACCATCAGACGGGAAAGTCATTCCAGAATCCTGTCGGATTCCAACTGCCCGGCGGCCACCTTTGGCTGTTACACACCTCGCAGCCCGCAGGCGAAGGACAGACCAACGCGGAGGTCTTATACCTCACTTCCGTCGACAATGGGCAAAACTGGAGCCCTCCTCGTCCCTTGTTTACGCAGCCGGGATCTTTTGTGCGCCAACCGCCTGTATTGCTGAGTAAGAAGATGTGGCTTCTCCCGATGTACTACACGCCCAGCCGCACAATCACCGAGGGCGCGGAGTCACACTACTCGGTCGTGAAAACCACCAATGACGGTGGGAGGCACTGGAACGAGTGCAGAATTCCAGGATCGAACGGCATGGTGCAGCAAAGCGTGGTCAGGCTTGGCGCTGGACAGTTTCTGGGACTTTTCAGAAGCCGCTATGCGGACTTCATCTACCAGAGCACCTCACACGATGGATGCTCGTGGACCGTTCCGGCTCCTACTCGATTGCCCAACAATAATTCGTCCGTTCAGATGACGTTGTTGAAGGACAAATCCCTGGTACTCGCATTCAACAACGTGAATTCGGGCACAACCCGGGATAAGCCTCGGGCCGGCTCGCGCAAACCACTTTCGATCGCACTTTCCGAAGATGGTGGTGCAACGTGGCCGTGGGTTCACGATATCGAGACGGGTGGCGCAGATAGCGCCCAAGATGATTCCAAGCGCGGGCCAGGAAACGAGGATTATTCGTATCCTTCGGTTCTGGAGGGTCCAACGGGAAAGATCAACGTGGCGTATACGTACCGCCGGGAGACGATCAAGGTGGTACGGTTCGATAAAGACTGGATTAAGAATGGCGGAACGACCGGAATATTCAACGGCGGCAGCGCGCGATAAAGCAGTGCTCGAGCGGCATGTGCAACGAATAGGTTTCCCAAGCATTCAGCCCTAAAGCAGCGGCGGCGAAATTCACATTTAGTCCATCTCGCCATAAGGCTATGGGATAATGGGCGCTTCAGGTGTAGCATGCAGAAATATTAAGTGGGAGCGAGATAAACCTGCCTAAGAAAAGCTTGCAGGCCAAATCGGAGCGGTCGTCGTCACCTCGTATCAAACCGGTAGATGCTCGCGTCACCGCCAAGCTGATTCGCAATATCAAGCAAATGATATCGAAGGGCACGGTGGCGCCGGGCTCGAAATTCCCTCCCGAACGTGAACTGGCCAAGGAATTCGGCGTGAACCGGGCGTCCCTGCGCCAGGCTCTGAAAGTGCTCGAAATCATGGGCGTCATCACCCAGAGAGTGGGCGATGGCACGTACTTGAGCGCCACTGCCGAATCCCTGCTCAATGAGCCCATGGAATTTCTGATCCTGCTCGACGATCTTTCCCACCATGAACTATTTGAGACCCGGATGATCGTGGAGCCGGAGCTGGCGGCACGAGCGGCGGAACGAGCCACGGTGGAAGATCTCGCGGGATTACGGCAAGCCTTGATGGCCATGGAAAGAAGCCGCACCAATCAGGCTCGGCTCGAATCGGACATCGCTTTTCACGAATGCATTTTTCGCGCCAGCGGCAATCGCATCTGCCACCTGCTTTTCAGGATCATCCATCGAACCGTGCTGACTAGCATGGCCCAACTGGCCCCGCGGGTCTCGATCCAAAAGCCGCTATCTTTCCACAAGAAAATCTACGCAGCCATTCGCGACCGGAATGCCGAGGAAGCCCGCCGCACCATGTTTGAGCACATCACCGACGCCAAGGATCTACTGCTCCCCTCAACGCACTAAACTCGGCAGTGGCAAGTTCGATTACCACTCCGCGCATGTTCTTTTTTCCATGCTCTACTGAGTCACAAATTCGGATGCTCTACCGGCAGCAACGAATGAGAGATGGCAGGGCCGTTCGCTCTTATACTCAATCCACGCCACTAAGTCCGTCCCGTCAATCCTCTGCACCAGCGCGACGCGAGCTTTTGATTTTGGCAGTTCCACTCCATCCACTTTCAATCGAACCGTCGCATTTCCCCAATTCTTGATCACCAGTGCGGGATTCACGACGGGCGACTTAGGACTGGCCTCAAACGTGAGTTCGAGCTTGTTCCGGTCTTTCGCATTGGTGCGCACATCTTTTGTTGCCGGCGTTAAGACGTAGGCCCGTTGGGACCGATCGTATGCAGCCGTGAACCCGCCGCCCTTCACACTCAAGTTTGGCGGCTGTAACCAAGAGCGGTCCAGAGCTGCCAGCTCCGGCGCAGTCTGATCGGTCAGGCCAAATAGAAAGTAGGTGCTGCGCTGGCCGGGCGCCACAATCCAGGCGTTTTTCGGATTGGGCGACATGATTGCTGCGCTTCCGTAGTGATCGGGAAATATCGCGAAGCGCCCGTCGGAGGGGATCTGGTTCACCGGCCAATGATCCCAGGTGGGAAAGTGGGAATACTCGGATCTCAATTCTGGAGGCCAGCCATAGGGTCCCAGTTCGGTGCCTGGCTGATAGATAAAGTACGGCTTGTGCGGGGATTTTACGTTCAGCTCGGCAATATTGGCATCCGCGGGCTGGCCGGGAAAAGGAAACGGGGGAGAAGCGGGATCCCATGAGTATGTTTTGCTCTCGCCGTTGGAATTCGCGATGGTCGCCGCATCCAATGAAATATAGTCCTCGGCCTTTTTTCCGGGCGCTACCAGGATAGTTGGTTCCGAGAAACTATAATGGCTGGCGGTTCCGCGAATTGTTCCATAGCGCACCGCGCCTCCGTCCGGATAGATGTAGAAATATTCATCGGCCCGATCTCCCCAGCCGGTTACGGGATCAGGATTTGAGATTTCACCGGCGATGTCCGCGAGTGCGTAACGCCAATGCAACACCACCCGCGCTTCATTGCTCTCAACGATGCTGATGTGCGAGTACGCATCATGTTTATCGTTCATGTGTTCCGCTGTGCCGCGATGAGTGTGGCTCTCAAAACTCTGATCGCCTGTCCAGATTCCATTCTCAGTGACCAGGGCTTCCCCGTAGTTGTTGCCGCGCCAAAATACATAGTGAAACGGCAAGTCCGCGAAACTCACCACCACGTCGGCATCGGGACCGGTGCGCCACAGCTCGTCCCATTCCGGATACAGCTTTAAGCTGGTGTATGCGGCTCCAAAATGTTTTGCGTCCTGCGGAAAGGTTGGCCACGTTCGCGGCGTTAGCTCCGGAGCAGCCGAGGGCTTGCTTGCTGCGTATGCGTGTCCAATGTCGTCCGGCGAGAGAGTTCGGTCATATATCTTGAGCTCATCGATAATTCCATCAAACGAGTAGAACGCCGGCAGGTCCGCTTTGTGCCGCACCTCGGCATCGGCGGGAAGATCCTTGAAATTGCGGCCGATTCGCAGGCCTGTGCCGGTGGTGGGAGCCATTTGGCCAGTCAGCGGAAGAGCGCCCTGTAGCTGGCCGTCGACGTACAGCCTAATTCCGTCGTTGGAATCATAAGTGCCCACAACGTGCGACCATTTATTGAGCGGCACCCTGATTTGCGATTCGCATATTTGCCAGTCTCCCCAAACGGAAAGCTGCAGGCTGAGCCGGCCTCTCGAATCAATTCCAAAGAAATACCCGCTCTGATGGTCGTTCTCCTGATCAACCAGGGCGACCCAGTTCCAGGGATACGCCTGAATCGCCACCCAGGCCTCAATACTGAAGTGGCGGTCGAGGTGGGGAATGACATCCACCGGACGATCGATCAGCGTTGTAAATCCGTCGAACTTCAACGCCGATCCGTGCACCCCGGTCACCCACTGATGATGGTTGAGAATCGTATCGTGAGAGCCATTCACGCTGTCCGTTGCGATGTTCCCCACGCCTTCATCAAACTTCCACCACGCGACTACGCCATCGCTTTGTGCGAGCCCGGCAGTCGCTGGGAGCAAAACAAGGAGCGCGAGAAGCATCCGCTTGGTGATCCTAGCCCTGGCCAGCATCAGTTAGCCCGTCCCGCTGTTTGCCCGGCGATAATGTCTACCGTCGTTGGAGTGTTCGACTGCAGATTGATCCAGATCACCAGGTTCGTCCCGTCCACAGTGTTTACTTGCCCCGCTCGAAGTGCAGGTCCCCATGGCGCTTCTTTCCCGTTGATCTTCAGCCGGGGCATCGGATCGCTCCAGTTCTGAATGACGATTGCAGGGTTAACTAAAGGCGAATCCGCCGACGCTTCGAACGACACGTGAACCATGCCCGTCCCATTCGCTCGAACGCGGGTAATCACGAAAGCCCGCTGCGCAGGATCGTATCCGTCGTTGCGGAAAGATTCGCCGGAGGCGGTAATCTTCGGCGGCGATAGCCACGACTTCGCTAAGGGCACCAACTCCGATGCAGATTTGGTCGTCAGTCCACCGAGGGTGATCTTTGTTATCGAGTCTTCGGTCCGCGCGTAGGGTTGGCCCTCAATGTGAGAAAGCGAGGAATGGGAGGGCTTATCGGGTGCTACCGCCGATCTTCCGCTGGAGAGGACTTGCTGCACCGGCCAGTGATTCCACCACTCAAACATGGAATTCGATCTCTCTTTGTGGGGATATGGCCTGAGCAGGTCATTCAGCGGCGCGACGATCTGGAATGGTTTCCATGATGACTTGAGGTTCACCACCTGGATATTTGCGCCCGCGGGTCGATCCAGCTTTGCCGGCGGCTTGGGAGGCCACGAATACGTGAAGCTCTCACCCGCCATGTTTCCTAACGTCATCGCGTCGGTGGCGATGTTGTCCTCCGGCCGAGTGCCAGCTTGATTGATGATGATTGTTTCCTGAAATTCGTGTCCGGGCTTGTTGTGCTGATCGGAGAAATTCGAAGTCCATGCAACTTGCTTGCGCACGGCCACGCCGTCGGGATAGACGGTGAAATATTCGTCCGCCCAATCGGTCCATCCCGTATACGGGTCGGGATTGGCGCAAATATAGTGCTCCACCTCGCACAATCCGTAACGGAAGTGAACCACCGCGCGCGCCGGCGTGCTTTCGATGATGCGCACGTGGGCGTAGCGGTTTTCCTTGTCGGACATCGGCTCACAGTCCCCTCCATCCGGGCAGCCGGTGCCAAACGTTTCGACGAATTCATCGGTGTACCATTTCTCATTCTCGGTAACCCAGGCGGGAATGTAATTCGTCCCCTGCCAAAAAACCAGGCGGATGGGGAGCTGATCGAAACGAACTACCACATCGGAATCGGGCCCAACTCGCCTCGGCGCCTCCCACAGATCGTCATATTTCAGCGTTGCGTAATATGCGCCGAACGGCCCAGATTCCGCCGGGCCCGAAGGCAAGACCGGATAAGGCAACACTTCTTGGGTTGGTGGGTGGAACGCTCCGTACTGCTGGGTAACCTCACTTGAGCTCAAACTGCGATCGTAGATTTGCAGTTCATCGATGATTCCATCAAACGAAATCCAGATTGGAAATTTCGGATGGGACCAATGCGGGGGCAATACCGCTTCCCGCACTCTGCCGATCAACAAGTCCTGCCCGGCGGCCTGGGTCAGCGTGCCCTGCGCGGCTAACTCTCCTGCGAGTTTGCCATCCAGATAAATCGAGAGACCATGCTCGCCGTTAAATGTACCGGCGATGTGGGTCCACTTCTTGAGAGGAATTTGCGCGGTGGAAATCACGGATTGCCAGCTGCCGTTGATCGCGAGCTTCAGCCCCAGATGCCCGACTGAATCAATTCCAAAAAAGTAGCCGGCGTCCTCGCTTTTCGATTGATCAACGATGGGAACCCAGTCCCACGGATAAGTGTTCATGGCGACCCAGGCTTCCACGGAAAGATCGTTCTTCAATCGAGGGGCGCTCGCGGCCACCTGGATGATCGAGGTCGTGTCACCATCGAATCGCAGCGCCTCGCCGGCGACGCCTGGCACATGTTTGAAAACTCCGCTGATCTTGTCTCCCGCGCCGCTGACCGAATCGTGGACGACGGAGCCGTCGGTTTCGTCAAAAGACCATTTCGCGACGGGGCCTTGGTCCTGGGCGAGAGCGGAATATCCTGAAACGGAGAGGAGTAAGGCTGCGGAGGCGATTCGGGCCAGCATAAGTCGGAGTTGCTTCATCTAGCCTCACGCCCTCATGGGGCGGGTTACATCGGTGTGACCGGAACGCATTATCACCGAACCGGGGCCCACAATTCCAGTATTGGTTCGTCCAATCACGGCAATTTTTTCCGCCGCGGTCACTGGTTGCGGCCTGATCCGAAGTGGAGGTCGCGGCCTTTGTTTTTTCGGCCGTCGCCTTTACTTCAGGTGCATAGACATATCTTCAAAATTGCTGCGATTCAGGTTTCTTAAGACTTTTGTTGTCTTACACATACAAATTCTAATCTCTACGCGTGTTGCGATTGGAATTCACCTGCTTGCGCCACCGGAAGCCGGGCTCCCGGTTCTTGTTTTGGACCTTTCGCGTTTTGGTCACTTGCACGAATATATCGCAATTTGCCAGGAATCAGACTTCGTAAGGCTCACGTTGTCTTACACATACGAATTCTAATCCCCACAGGTGCCGGGATTGGAATTTCCCTGCTTTCGCGCTGGCTGGACGTTCCTGCGCCTCCTGGTCCCCGGCAGCTTGCGATAGGCTAGCACCATCGTGTATTCGGCGAAATGGATCATTCCGGTGGAGATTGGGTGGCAGCCCTCGGCCTGATTTCCGAGGCAACCGATTGATAATTATGGGGGTCAACGAGCGACTGGCGATGGCTCCGAATTGGCGATTGCGAGCCCAGGCAACCGCACCGTGGCTTCAGGAGCGAAGGTAAGGCGCTTGACACTGGCCGGAGCGGCTGCTACGGTGTGTCGGATTTGGATGAACCAATGCAGCCGGATGGCCAAGCGAAACGAGCCGATTCGCAGGTTGGCCCCACAGCCTCTGAAAATGCCGCAACGCTCGACCAACTCTGGCAAAGAGCCAGCTTGAAATACGACGAGGCGCGCGCGGCGATTCTTAAAGACGTCGACCGTGAAGCGAACGAAGGCCCGTTCCGACCAGACTGGGACTCACTTGCGACCTATAAAGTTTCCGAGTGGTACATGGACGCGAAATTTGGAATCTTCATCCATTGGGGCGTTTACTCCGTTCCCGCATTCGGCAGCGAGTGGTACCCGCGACGGATGTATATCGAGGGTTCGGACGAGAATAAGCATCAGCTCGCGACATACGGCCCGCTAACCAGTTTTGGCTACAAAGATTTCGTTCCGATGTTCAAGGCCGAGCACTACGATCCACAAGCCTGGGCGCGCCTGTTCGGGCAGTCCGGCGCAAAATATGTGGTGCCGGCTTTTGAACATCATGACGGCTTCGCGATGTATGACAGCGGCCTTTCGGACTGGACGGCGGCAAAGATGGGACCGCGCCGCGATTTGGTGGGGGAGCTGGCCACCGCAGTGCGAGCGGCCGGTCTACATTTCGGCGCATCCAGCCATCGGATCGAACACGACTGGTTTCTCGATGAAGGACGCAAGAATCCGTCGGACGTCAACGATCCGCGCTTTGCTCAATTCTACGGCCCAGCGGAACACCATCTGTGGGTCCGCCGCGCTTCTCTGCTGGAAGACTTTACGTACGTAAGCCCGGAATTTGCGGATGACTTCCTCGCGAGCGACGCCGAAATCGCCGCCAAATATCACCCGGAGATCATGTATTTCGATTACTGGATAGGGCAACCCTCGGTGCGTTCCGCGCTGGTCCGTTTCGCGGCCTACTATTACAACGAATCGGCGAAGCGCGGCTCGGCGAGTGTGATCAACTATAAAGAAAATGGCATGCAGGCCGGCTCGGGCGTGCTCGACGTGGAGCGCGGCCAGTTTTCCGACGTGCGTCCCGATTATTGGCAGACCGACACATCGGTAAGCAACAAATCCTGGGGCTACATTCAGAACGACTCATTCAAGTCACCAGCTTCCATCGTTCATCAGCTGATCGACATTGTGTCCAAAAACGGCAATCTGCTGCTGAGCATTGGGCCCCGCGCCGATGGCACGATCCCCGACGAAGTCCAAAACATACTGCTGGAAATCGGAGCCTGGCTTGGCGTGAACGGCGAGGCTATTTACGGCACTCGACCCTGGAAGATCTTTGGGGAAGGTCCCACTAAGGTGGTGGAAGGGCCGATGCACGACAAAGACGTGGAAACCTACACCAGCGAAGATTTTCGGTTTACCACCAGAGACAAGGCGGTCTATGCAATCGAGATGGCTTGGCCATCCAGCGGCGAAGGCGGTGGTTCGTTCATTGAAAACCGGGGCGCTCAGCGGCAATGAGAGGATTGAATCTGTAGTTCTACTGGGTGCTGGCACCAAGCTTGATTTTGAACAGAAACCGGAGGGGCTGCATATCCACCTTACCGGTGAACCACCTAACAAATACGCTTATGCTTATCGCATTCTATTGCACGAGTGAAGGCTTGCTAAGTCGATCGTTTATCGAGGGCGGCCTGTGGAAAAACAGTTAAGCGGAGATGGCTGCTTCCTACCGGAACCAAGTTCACTCGCTCTTCCGGTCCGAGAGGGGATTCTGGCGGCGGCAGAGGCGGGGTCAGAAACCAATTCGGATCATCGCCTTTGGGATGCAGCAGATCCCAACCAGTCACACGCCGGGCGCTAACGCTCAAGGAAATCGGCGGCGTCTCCCAGGGAGCGGCGCCGGCTGGGGCCTTGTTCACGCGCACTTGTGAATCCAAAGGAAGTTCGGGATCGATGACAAGGGCAAAGTTCCAGGGCGAGCCGGCGGCGGCCGCCCACATGGGAAATTCCGGCGAAGTGATCTCGAACTCCGGCATGGCAATCGACGTCCAGTTTTCCTTCGGCCGCAGACAATAGACGAGCGGGCCGCGTTCCAGATGGATTCCACCGTCGGTGGAGTGTCCGAGCTCGGCTTTCATCGGCAGTTCGAGGCGGATCACATCGCCACCCGCATAATTTCTATGGAGGACGACGAAGCCGTTGTTAATCGGGGGCAGGATTTCACGCCGCCCGTTCACGCTCAGCTTCGGCTGCTTGCACCAGGCCGGGACACGGAGATGCAAGGGGAATTCGACGGGGCGCGCGGAACGAATCCGAAAAGACATTTCTTCCGAGAACGGATAAGAAGTCTCTTCAATAATTTCGATCGGCTGCCGCTGCTTGCCAACCGTGGTCAGCACGCGACTCGGTCCGTAGAGGAGCGCGGCCAAGCCGCCGTCGCCGGCGCTCATCCACATGCGCTGGACATAGGTAGGCAGCATACGAGAGATATTCCCGGCGCAACAAGCAGTGATAAATGGATATTCAGGGCGGTGATCGCTGTTGGGACCGTAGAGCGCGGCCGCAGTTCCTTTGTGCCCTGGCTGGCAGGAGTTTCGCGCAATATGGACCTGATTCGGACAGGAGATGTATTGCAGGCCTGACCAGTCTTTTCGGACGGAACCCATTCCCGCGTTGAACAACGCGCGCTCAATGCGATCAGCATATTCACCCGCTCCGGTCGCCATTGCCAGGTAACCCCAAGTGAGGTTGAACTCGACAACATCACACGTCTCGTGGCCGTCGAGTTGTCCTGTTCCGCGGAGCCCCTCGGTTGTTGAAGGCGTTCCGTCCACCAGCATGTGGTACTTAAAGACACGTCGAGTGGCTGCTTCAGAAATTTCCAGTTGCCTGGCGTCTCCGGTGTACATATAGAGCAGCGCGGCGAGCTTGGAAACTTCGGCGAAGGTAACGCCGTGTTTCCTGGATGGTTTGTCCTCGATCATTTGTGCGAGATCAGCGGGGGGCACGCGGGACCAAACATCCTGGGCCTTATCGAGCAACCGCTGCTCGCCAGAATGCGCATAGCACCAGAGCATCGATTCGATATTCACTCGATCGCGCGGTCCATACGGTCCATGCTGATAATCGGATTTCGTATCGCGCAGATAATGGCGGCACATCGCGTTCAGAATATCGGGAGCGTTTTCGCCCTCTGCCGCCGCAGCTAAAGCGCGGAAGAACACGGCTTGCGGCCATCTTCCGGGATCGTCAGCTGCGGAAATATCGAAGAGCTTTCGCGGACCGAGAAACCAGCCGTCCACCGGATGATCGACCGTATAGCGAATGGGTTCCATGGACAACAGGCGGAGACGACGGTCGTCGATCAGCTTAGCGCAGCGATAGGCGCCATCGGTCCAATAGCCCATCTGTTCCCACGGATACCAAAAAATGCCGCCGTTGCGAGACTCTTGATCCTGGCCGCGCTCATTGCTGTCCCAGTAATGCCGATCGAACGGAAAACAAAAATCGGGCTGATGCCCGGTGATGCCGTTGGCCTGCTTGTTCAACTCCTGGTGAAGCCATCCCTCGGGTAGGACGCTGCCGAGTTGAAGCTCGCGGAACACGGCGTGCGGCATCAGCAATTTATCTCGCTGGCCCAATAGCTGGGGAGGAGTCACTTCGTGTGCGGCGGCCGTCGCGGCGGGATTTACCAACTTTGACGCGGCGGCCGAGAATCCGGCGAAGGTTGCCGTGGCCAGCGAGCGGCGCACGAAATCGCGGCGATCCAGGCTTTCCGCTTGTGAGTCCTTGGGCTTCAAGTCAGGTTCGACCTCTCTGTTCCGCGGCGATCAGAGCAACGGTTTTTCGCGGCAGACGAGATGCAGATAATTGCCTTCCAGATCGCGGAAGAAGTGCAAGCGCATGCCGGGAAGTACGATGGGCTGAGGCTCGAATTCGATACCCGCGGATTTCAGCTGAGCACGTGCCGCTTCAAGGTCATCGACGGTAAACGCGATATGCCGAATCCCCGAGTCCCGAATGGCCGGATTCGGAGACGTATTGTCGGCGGCCACAAACTCGAGAATCACCGAATTGGGAGCTTTAATGTAGACAGTGGTTCCGGTATCCAGCAGCGGGGCAAAATTCAGGCGCTCAACGTACCATCGAGCCAACCGCTGTGGATCTTTGGTGGCGATGGCAACATGCTCCACACCTTTGATCAACGATCCTCGAGTTTCAGGATTCCGCTCTATGCTGGATGCGGTCATTTGAGCCCTCTCCATTGGCTGTGTACGTCGTTATCTGTTGTAGATGGGAACCGGAGCGCGCAACGACTCCCATACTTCATCGCAAACTTTCAGGACCTCGGCGGGCAAAGGACCCTCTTTGCAGGCGGCCAGATTTTCGTCGAGCTGTTCTATCCGGGATGCGCCAAGAATCACGCAGTCGGTGGCGGTGTGATGGAGTAGCCAGTTCAGGGCGATGCTCACCAGCGATCGCTTGAGCTCTTTGGCCACGCCTTTCAGTTTTTCGACCGCTGCGAAGTTGTCCGGATGCCAGTAGCGTTCCTGATACATCGGATTGTTATCGAATCTGGTTCCGGGAGGGATCACGGCTGCACTATGCTTGCCGGTGAGCATTCCGCCGGCGAGGGGATTATACGCAACGATGGAAACATCGAACTTCCTGGCCATGGGAATGAATTCCTGTTCGATACCGCGGGCGAGCAGGTTGTACATAGGTTGAGAAATTCGGGCGGGCGCATACTGATTTTTCTCGGCAATGCAGAGCATTTCGCATACTTGCCATCCCGAATAGTTTGATGTGCCGGGATATCGAACCTTGCCTTGTTTTACAAGGTCTTCCATGGCCCCCAAGGTCTCTTCGATCGGAACCGAGTAGTCCGGCTGATGGAGGTAATAGAGGTCGATGTAATCAGTCTTTAGACGCTTTAGACTGTCTTCGACGGCGCGAACAATGGCGGCTTTCGAGAGTCCGCTCTCATCCGGCCCGTCGCCCATCTTTCCGCGAACCTTGGTGGCCACCACCAACTTGTCTCGTTTGGACTGAATCGCCTCGCCCAGCATGGTTTCGGCGATTCCAGATTGATAGACATTGGCGGTATCGACGAAATTGATTCCTTCGTCGACGCAACGGGCGACCATGCGGTTGGCGGCGGCCTGATCCGCGGGCTTTCCGAAGGTCATGGTGCCGAAGCACAGGCGCGAGACTTCTAAGGTAGTGCCCTTCAGTTTTCGGTAGTCCAATTTCAATCTCCCTGGCCGACAGCGGTGTGCATGTTTGTTGTTATGGCGCGATATTTATTTTGTCGACGGAGTCTTTCCTGGCTCACTCACAGCCTCGCGCGCCTGTTGCAGCACGGTCTGAAGGCCGATTCGCAGGCATGACGTGTCATTGGTACAAAAAAGCACATCGACTCCCGCTTTCACCCAAAACTCAAAATCCGCGGGCGCTGCGCCTACCGCGACGAGTTTCCCGTGCTTTTTGGCGGACTGAATGGCAAGCCCGGCGGCGTCTTGCACCCGCTTATGTCCCGTCTCTCCCGGCACTCCGAGGGTGGCGGCCAAATCGGAAGGACCGATGAAGATATCCACTCCGGGCACGCTGCAGATTTCTTCGCGATTGGCAACGGCTTGCTCGGTCTCGATCTGCGCCATCAGGGAGACGTCAACGTTGAGCTTCTGCTGTGCGCCAGGGATATCGGGAATCACGCCGTACTGCACGGCCCGCGAAACGCTGAAGTATCCGCGCTCTCCGATCGGTGAGAAACGCGCGTATTTTACAAGCTCTTGCAAATCCGACGCTGAATTTGCCATGGGAATATTGATAATGTCGGGACCGCATTCCGCCGCTTTCAGTACATTTTCCCGGCTGGCATTGGGAATCCGAATCATGGTGAGGAGTCCGCAGCCTTGGGAAATGCGGATCAGATTCACGGCCTCCGCGAAAGTGATATGCGAATGCTCCATCTCGATCCACATCACTTTGAATCCGAGAAAGGCGCACATTTCAATGAACACGGGATCATTGAAGTAGGCCGCGGCTCCCAACAAGGGACCGGAACCCTGTTCAGTGAGTAGTCTACGAAGTCGACTCATGTGGCTCCTTAAGGGTTTCTATCTCACAGTACTAAGACGTTGTAACTGCGGGTATCTCACCTCGCAATCGCCGCTGCTAGTTGAGATTGAGGACCAGACTGTTGCCGGCGCCTCCACCCCCACAGAGTGAGTTCCTTTTTCGACTCGTCATTGTCGTGGAACAGGAAACTGGCCAAATATCCAACCAGCAGCAAGATCACGTGCCCGATCGCTCCAATGGTGTACTCGTGCAGTGGGAAGTTGAATCTGCCCATATTCAGAATGCCGCTTCCCGCCAGAGACAACGTGGCCCAGACAGTGAACGCGAGGCTCGCTATGATCCCGGCATATGCGCCATACCGATTGGCGCGATCACTTAAAAACGCCAGAAGAAAGAGGCCAGCGAGACCACCCGTGACGATCGCCGAAACCGCATACCACAGCGAGAGCGCCGTTTGATGGCTGTGAGCCAGGCGAATCGCCGCAACGATGCCCACGATACCGCACAACAAAACACACCACTTCGCCACGCGCAGGCGCTTACGATCGGCGGCTGCCGGCCAAAAGTGCCGATAGAAATCCTCGACCGCCACGGTGGCGAGGCAATTCAGATCGGAGGACAGCGTGGCCATCGCAGCGCCGAACAGCGCGGCAACGATCAAACCGGCAATCCCCGCGGGAACGTGAGTGCGAATAAAATACGGGAATACCTGATCGCTCTTGGTGATGTAAGCGGGGAGCAGCTCGCCGGTACTTTTGTAGAACGACCACAACTCCGTGCCGATAAACATGAAAAGCATCCATGCCGGAATGCACATCGCGGCGCCCAGAAATATGGCCTTGAGCGCGTCTTTGTCGGATTTCGACGCGAGATATCGCTGCACCATGGTTTGGTCCGCGGTGTATTTTTGCAGATACCAAAAGAAGCCATACGCGACGAGCACCACGATGGTGGGCTTGGAAAATACGAATGCCGTGCTGCCCATGCTGAATTTGTTACTGGCCAACGACAAATGCAAACCGGCGGACGGGCCCGCGGGCGCGAGGAATAGCAGATAACCAAGACAGGTAAGAACACCTGCCCACAAAACAAATCCTTGCACGACGTCGGCCCAGATCACAGCTTCCAATCCTCCGACTAACGTGTAGAAGACAGTGATTGCGCCTATCCCGATGGCGACGAACTCCACGCGCCAGCCGGTCATACTGGTAACTGTGAGGGCGAGCAGGTAAATCACGAAGGCCATCTTCGCAAATGTCCCCAGAGCGAAGGCCAACGAGGAATATGCACGAGCTGGATACCCAAAACGCCGGCCAAAATATTCATACGCGCTCATTCCAACGACCCGGCGATAAAACGGAATCACGGTGGGCCCCACAATCATCGGAACCACGATCACCATAATCCCGGGAACCAGCATCGACCAGTTGCCTGCATATCCGGATCCGGGATAGGCAATGAACGTTACGGCGCTGATGATTGTCGCCTGCAGCGACAGGCCTATGGCCCACGCTGGGATGGAGCGCCCGGCGACGAAATACGTTTCGGTGGTGTTCTGGTGACGCGCGAAGCGAAGCCCGATCGCGACAATCGCGACGAAGTAAGCCGCTACGACCAGAAGGTCAAGCCAACGGACTGCCATCTACCACTCTTTCTCGATATCTAAGGCCGGCGATCGAGGCGCCGCCGTGCCATTCAAGAGCTGCTGCGGAGTTTCCGGTTGGCAGCCATCTCGGCACCCATGGTAAGCGCCGCGATCATGTTCTGCGGATCCGCTTTGTTTTGGCCGGCAATATCGAAAGCGGTGCCGTGATCTACGGAGGTGCGAATGATCGGAAGTCCGAGCGAGACGTTCACGGTATTTTCAAAATCGATCAATTTCATGGCGATATGTCCCTGGTCGTGATACATCGCTACCACGAGGTCGTAAGTCCCGCGCGACGCTCGAAGGAAGATGGTATCTGGCGCGTCGGGTCCGCGCACATCCAAGCCTTTGCTTCGCGCCGCGTCGATTGCCGGAGTAATTCTTTCGGCCTCGTCACTGCCGAACAGTCCGTGCTCGCCAGCGTGGGGATTCAGACCACAAACGCCAATGCGCGGGCGATCGAAGCCCAGCAATTTCATCGCTTCGTTGCCCAGTTCGATGGTGCGCAGGATTCGCTGAGTGGTTGATTCGATAGCCTGGCGTAACGAAACGTGAGTGGTGACGTGGATCACACTCAGCTTCTTGCTGGAGAGCAGCATGCGTGATTCTGTGGCGCCGCAAAGCTCGGCGATGTATTCGGTATGCCCGGAAAAAGACATGCCCGAGATGGCCACGGCCTCTTTGTTGAGAGGCGCGGTCACCATGGCGTCGGCTTCTCGATTCACGCACAAGGCGGTCGCGACCCTGACGTATTCCACGGCGGCTCGTCCGCAGCTGGCGCTGAGGCTGCCGAAACGAATCTGATCGGGGTTAGTGATGACGCGCGGATCGCGAATGGTGACCGGCAAGCTGGAGGGATCGATTCCACAGGTCGCGCCCGCTTTGTCCAGTGCGGCTTGGTCGCCGACTACAATCCAAGATGCAAGCGCCTGAACTGTGGGGTTGGAAAGCGCTTTTAGTGCGACTTCTGGACCCACACCGGCGGGATCACCAATCGTCACGGCGATCGTGGGCTTGGATAGTTCGGCGCTCATCGGGCACCCTCGCGCATGTCGGCAAAGAACTCGGCGGACCTTAGCAGCGCGTGGTCATCTCCAAATCCGCCGGACTTTATCCCTACCGGGAATCCGTCCCATATCCCGTCACGGAGAATTCCCCAGGGAAATCCTACTGATATCTCGGCGCGTAACTGAATCGAGCGCGCGCCCAAGGCTCGGCAGACGATCGAAGCGGTGTCCCCACCGGTCATCACCACTCCGCCGATAGGAAGTCCTTGCAGGCCCGCGAAAAATTCGGTGATTGATGGCTCCACGCTTGGCGCTCTGCCGATCCTCAGTAGTAAGTGCCTGCCTTCGCCGATTGCGGCGCGAGCCGATTCTATATTGTCCGGCACGGGAGCGAGTTCGAACAAATTCGAATTCGCGGCAAGCTTTTCGCACTGAATGGAAGTGACGGAATGAGTAGATCCGATGCAAAAAACAACCGGACCGGCTGGCGTGGACGGGCGAAGAGCGGGCGGCACCGGGCGTTTCACTCGATTGGCAAGGGCCATACCTAATCCCGCCGCTCCGACCCATAGGGGGCTCGGTGTAAGTGCGGTCGCGTCAGCCACGAGCATGTGAATATCGTCCTGGGATTCGCAATCCACAATCACCACTTTGGCGCCGTTCGCTACGCTGGCGCCGAGAGCCGATGAAAAGCCAGTTCGATCGGAAGCCCGCATCGATATGGATGCCGTGTGCTTTCGCGAGATGCCTTGCTGCTCGAGCAGTTTCCGAATTTCCACGCTGCCCGATCCGGAACAATCGCTCCATTGGAGCATCCCGCCGCGAACGATCCTTTGCATCGCCGGAACCGCGGGAGCTACGATAGCGTAATCGCGCCGAAAATATTCCAGCGCCGCGGAAATTTCCCATCCCACATTGCCGCGCAGAGTGGAGTCAATTTTCTTCAAAAGCACGCGCGGTTCGACGCCGGAGCAATCGTTGGAAATCTTTTGAATCTTGTCTCGGGCGACGGCTGCGCTATCGCATCGGCTGTCGGTGTTGAACGCGACCACATCCGCGGAAGGGAAAGATAAACCTGAGTCCGATATCGTCTGTACGTCGCACGAAAGGCCACGGAGGACAAACTGAACACCGGTATCGCATGCGCCGGCAAGATCATCCGCGATCAGTATGCACTGCGGAATTGCTTTGCCGCTCATTGGCTCCCGGCCTGCGGATCTACCAGCCAGTGCGGTTGCAGCGACGCGCCACCCGAAGCAAGCGTTCCCGAGGGCGATCTCTTAGGCATCCGCTTCTTCGACGTCGACAATCGCTTTCATCACCTTGGGATTGCCCGCGAGGAGCGCGAATCCGACGGGCACATCCATCAACTTTAGGCGATCTGTTATCCAATGCGAAGTATCGATTTCGTGGTTCTCAATCATGCGGATGATGCGAGGAAACTGACCGCAGCTATTGCGGCTCGCGTACAGGGTAAGCTCACGACGGTGGAAAAGCGAATCATCGATGGCGACCTGCTCGCGGGTGAGGCCAACGTACACGACGCGCCCGCCGTGTGCCGCGCGCTGAATGCTTGCTCCCATCGATTTTCCACTCCCGGTAGCGTCGAATACCACGTCCGCGAGGTTGTCGTCCGGCTCTGAGAGCGTTTCGAATCCGAGGCGTTCCGCGAATGCTCGGCGCCACTCATTTTTCTCCAGCACACGAACGGCGGCGCCGGCGGCCTGGGCAAACTGCGCAGTGGCCAGGCCGATTGGCCCAATGCCAATGACCATCGCGCTTTCTCCCCTGGAAAGCTGGCTTCTCGCTACGGCATGTGCGCCAACTCCCAAAGTTTCAACCAGTGCGAGTTGGTCCAACGAGAGCCGATCCGACTTATGGAGTAACGACAACGGAACGGACAAGACACCTTGCATACCGCCGTCAATATGAATTCCAAAGACGCGCAGGCGTTCGCAGCAGTTGGTGCGGCCCGCCGCGCAGGGAGGGCACTCGCCGCAACTGATGTACGGCTCGATGGCGCAACGGTCGCCTATGCGGATATTATTTTGGTTTGAAGGGACGTCGAACACTACGCCGGAAAGTTCGTGGCCCAGAACGCGCGGATAGGTATAGGCCGGATGCCTGCCGGCGAATGCGTGGAAGTCGCTTCCACAGACACCCACCCCCGAAATCCGCACCAGGGCCTCACCTGGGGAGGCGATGGGGAGGGACACTTGGCGGTCGACAAATTGTCCGGGCACTTGGAGCTGGATTTGTCTCATCAGGGAGGTCCGGTGAAGCGTGCTGCAGCCAGCAGAAATCTACAATTGGTCCAGCCATACATCCGATCGCGGATTATAGGGGCTGGGCTGCGCCGAGTCAAGCCTTTGCCTTCCGTATTTTCATTAGCGCACCACATTGGATGAACCAATTCTGCGAATCGGCAATCCGCAGGCGTCGTCCGGTCTGCGCCCTGGGCCGCCGGGGCCGATCGATTCAATAGCTCCACTGCTTGTTCATCACCGGACGGAGTCGTGCCTGCACTTCCGCCAGTAATTGCGGGTCGTACGGCTCTTCGTGCCATGCGATATTTCGCCGCACGGATTCGGGGTTGGCACTGCTGAACATTGTAGTGGGGATATCGGGATGCTGGCTGGCAAACTGCAAGGCGAGTTGAGAAATGGATGTGCCTTGGCGGCGGCAGAACTCCGAAGCATCGGCAAACACTTTTCGGTCCTCGACACTGGCGGGATGCCAGTCCGCGGGTCCCCGTTCGGTGAGCAATCCCGAACCAAACGGCGACCCGTTAATGATGCCGATTTGTTTCGAGCGCGCGATGGGCAGCAAATCCAGAGTGAGGGTGTCATTGAGGCAATAGTGATTGTGGACCAAGCCGGCATCCACCTCCATGGTGGAGAAGATTCGCTTCCATAGATCGATGGGATAAATGCCAAAACTCACCGCGCCGATGCGTCCCTCTCGCTTTAACTCGGAAACTGCGCGGTAGCCTTCGTCGAGCGCCCATTCGGTGTGCTGGCGATTCTGATATTCGATATCGTGGATGTGGATCAGATCGAAGTAATCGGTGCCTAGACGCGCCGCACTTTCATCGAGTGAGGCCCGAATGCGGGAGCGGGAATAGTTCAGGACGTCGTTACCGTAGCTTCCGGGCTGAGTGTATTTGCCTACTTTGGTGGAGAGATAGTAGCGTTCGCGGGGAATGCCGTGCAGGGCTTTACCCAGCACCGTCTCGGATAACGTTGCGCCATACGCGGGAGCCACATCAAAATAGTTTATGCCGAGGTCCAGGGCAACGTGGACGGAGCGAATCGCCTCCGACTCGTCGACGGCATGAAATACGCCGCCCAGGGACGAGGCTCCAAAACTGAGCCGCGAGACGTTCAGGCCGGTCTTGCCGAGAGGCGAGTATTTCATGAGGGATTCGCCTGGGTGGTCAGGGTGCTTCCGATGATTTTGCGCATGTCACTCCGAAGACTTCACACTTCCAGAATCCATCCGGGGACTACTGTTTCGGTCCAGGTCTGCATGGGAACGTCCCGACCCGCACACGCGGAGGCGCCCATCGGTCGTACCAATCCGCCAGAGCGCTATCGTATTCCGGGCGACCCGAAGGTGTCAACGATAGAGCGAGAAAGCGCTTGACAGTAGTCGCCGAGGGCTCATATTATGTGGGCCGCCCGGATTGGTTCAACCAATAACCCTAGGTGTAGGATCGCGGCGGGCGCCCGGCCGGGTGGTGCTCGCCGCGATTTGTTTTCGACGTCTGCGAGGCGACACGGGTGCTGGTAACCAGTTCGATTCCAAAACTTGATCTGGCTATCATCGTCACCTACCTCGTCGGGATTCTGCTCGCGGGCGTTTTATCCGTTCGACATCTAAAAGTCACCGGTAATGTGTTCTTTCTCGCCGGCCGATCTCTTTCCTGGCCGGTGGTGGGCGCGGCCCTTTTCGCTTCGAATATTTCAACGATCCACCTGGTAGGCCTGACCGCGTCGGGCTACAACGAAGGGTTGGTTTGGGGAAATTTCGAGTGGATGGCGTCCTTCACCTTGATTCTGCTCGCGCTGGTGTTTGCTCCATTTTACTTCAGCACTCGCATCAGCACCCTTCCCGAATTCCTGGAGCGCCGCTATAGCCCGGCGTGCCGTTCTATGCTCGCTTTCATGGCGATCGTGGCGGCGCTTTTCATCCATATCGGCATCAGTCTGTACGCCGGCGCCGCGGTTTTTCAAAGATTTTTTGGCGTAAGCGTGGTCACCTCCATCGTGATCATTTCTATCATCGTGGCGATTTACACGGTTCTGGGCGGCTTGCGCGCGGTGGTGGTAACGGAATCGATCAATACGGTAATCCTGATCACCGGTGCGCTTTCGATCTTAATATTTGCGCTAATGGCTTTGCCGGCGCATGGCATCCACAGCATCGCGCAATTTCGCGCGGCGACCAAGCCAGATCAGCTATCCATGCTGCACCAACACGATTCCGCCGGGCTTACCTGGTACGCGGTGCTGCTGGGGTATCCGGTGCTCGGGGTGTGGTATTGGTGCTCGGATCAGACGATCGTGCAAAGAGTGCTAGGGGCGAAGACCGAGAGGGACGCTCAGCTGGGCCCACTATTCGCCGGCTTCCTGAAAATATTGCCGGTGTTTTTGCTGGTTCTACCTGGGGTGATCGCGTATGTGCTGTTTCGGGATCAGATCGGCACGCAGAGCAATCAGACCTTGCCAGTGCTGATCGAGCAGTTGATACCGACGGGTTTGCGCGGGTTAATCGCCGCGGCGGTTTTGGCGGCGCTGATGAGCGCCATGGCCGCGGCGTTAAATAGTTCCGGGACTTTGGTCGCGGTAGATATCGTGAGACGTTTGCGGCCGGCGATTTCCGATCGAGCCCAGGTGAATATCGGCCGGGTGAGTTCCATCGTGGTGATGCTCCTGGCGATGGCCTGGTCCACACAGGGCGGACGCTTTTCCAGTATTTTTGAGGCGATCAATGCGATCGCATCCGATCTTGCGCCGCCGATAACCGTGGTGTTTATTTGGGGCGTCTTCTGGCGCCGGGGCACCAAGGAGGCAGCGCTGACCACACTGGTGGGCGGTTTTGGCCTTGGCGCGCTCGCGTTCATCCTGGATTTGCCGGTGTTCGGAACGGAGAAAATCATCACGCACGGCTGGGGCATCCCATTTTTGATGCAAGCCTGGTGGATGTTTTGCATATGCAGCGTGCTGTATGTTGCTGTGAGCTACGCCACTCCGGCGCCGGCAGCCGAGTTAGTCGACGGCCTCACCTGGACCCACCCCTTATCGATCATTACGCGAGGACGAGTGACCGGCTTGTCGGATGTCCGGGTGGTCGCCGCAATACTAATTGCGACTGTGTGTGTTCTGTATTTCATCTTCCGTTGAAATCCTAGAGGGAGACGATGCAGGCGGTAATTCTGGACAAACCGGGGCAGTTTAGCATCGTCGAGGTGGGTGACCCGCAAGCTCTACGCCCCGAAGAAGCACTCGTCCGTATTCGCCGGGTAGGGGTCTGCGGCACCGACCAGCATGCCTACCGTGGCCGCCAGCCGTTTTTCAGTTATCCACGAATTCTGGGACATGAACTCGGCGCGGAGGTGCTGGAAATCGGGCCGAACGATCGAGGAATCAAAGCAGGCGACCGCTGCGCCATCGAACCCTACATGAATTGCGGGCACTGCGTTGCGTGCCGCCGCGGCAAAACCAACTGTTGCTCGCAACTCCGGGTGCTTGGGGTACACGTCGATGGAGGATTGCAGGAGCGCCTGGTTGTCCCCGCGCGTAAACTGCATAAATCCGAGAAGCTCTCTTTTGAGGAATTGGCACTGGTGGAAACGCTAGGAATCGGCGCGCATGCGGTGGGCCGCGCGCAGCTACAGCCGGACGACACGGTCGCGATCATCGGCTTGGGACCGATCGGCCTCTCGGTGCTCCAATTTGCTTCCCGTTTCACCAATCGAATCGTAGGCGTTGACCTGGCCGAGACGCGATTGGCCTTTGCTAAGCAGACCCGACCCGGCATGATCGCCATCGAAGGTGCCACAAAAGTGGCCGAGCAACTGCGTGATGCCCTCAGTGGAGAGCTTCCGACCGTGGTCTTTGACTGCACCGGAAGCCCGAAATCCATGATGGAAGCCTTTCACTACGTGGCGCACAGCGGGAAACTGATATTCGTGGGGCTGGTGTCGGGTCAGATTTCGTTCGACGATCCTCTGCTGCATAGTCGCGAACTCACGGTGATGGCCAGCCGTAATTCCACCGCGCTGGATATGGAAAACGTGATTCGCGTGCTCGAAGCGGGCGAAGTGAGCGCATCTTCCTGGGTCACGCATCGGGCGATGGCTAGTTCCGTCCCGGACGTATTCCCGCGGTGGATGGAGCCCTCCATCAACCTGATTAAAGGGGTATTCGAAATCTAGGCGTCCTGCGCTGGCAGCAAAGCAGGGGTGTCAGCACTCATCAGTGGGCTATTTCGCCGCCGCAAAATCGAATTTCGCCGGCTTGTTCGATTCCATCTGCAGCCACACTACCAGGTCACTCCCGTGCAGGGTAGAAACGAAGCCGTACCGGAACGCTGGCCCGCGAACAACTGGTTTGCCGTCAATGCGAAGCTTAGGTTCCGCGTCACCCCAGTTCTTAATCACGAATGCGGGGTCTAAAATCGGCGATTCGGGACTGGCGAGAAGCGACAACTGCAGTTGCGCCGGCACTTCCGAATCCTGGCGCACGATCACATATGCGCGCTGGGTCGTATCGTATCCCCGGCTCTGGAATCCTGCCCCGTGCGATTCGATACTCGGCGCGGAGAGCCATGATTTTGCCAACGGGACTAATTCCGCTGCCGACTTGGTGGTTAGCCCGTGGAGCAATATCTTGGACATCGAGTTATCGGTCTTTGCGTATGGGTCCCAATAGATGTGGGAGAGCGACGAACTGGACGCTCGATCTGGCGCCACAGCCGATATACCGCTGGATCTCACTTGCGCCACCGGCCAATGGTTCCACCATTCGAACATCGAGTAAGTCACTTCTCCGGTGTAGGCCTTCATCGAGGAGTTAACCGGTGAAACGATTTGGAACGGTTTCCAGTTTGACTTGAGATTCACCACCTGGATATTTGGATTAGCCGGCTTTTCCATGGCCTTGGCAGGCGGGCCCTTCTCCCACGAGTAGATCGACGTTTCGCCCTTCATGTTGCCGATGGTCAGCGCGTCCGGTTGGATGTTGTCTTCGGGCCTCTGCCCCGGTCCGTTAATGACGATCGTTTCCTGAAACTCATGCCAGTTTTTGAAATTGGACGTCCAGAGGACCTGATTCCGAACCGCAACGCCATCCGGATAGATGGTGAAATATTCGTCGGCCCAATCGGTCCAGCCGGTGTTGTCATCCGGGTTCGCGCAAGTGTAGTTCACCACTTCGCAGAGGCCATACCTCCAGTGCACCACCACCCGGGCGTCGGTGCTCTCCAGAATGCGGACGTGGGAGTAGCGGTTCTGCTTGTCGGACATGGGCTCGCAGTCTTGCCCTCCCGGACAATCGATCTCGCCGCCTGTTTCCAAAAACTCGTCGGTGTACCACTTGTTGTTTTCTGTGACCCAATCCCCGCCATAGTTAGTTCCCTGCCAGAACACCATGCGAATGGGCGCAAGATCGAAACGCACTACCACGTCGGAATTCGGAGCTACGCGCCTTGGGCCATCCCACATGTCGTCATATTTAAGCGTCGTATAGAAAGCGCCAAACTTTCCCGCTCCCGGCGGACCGGACGGAAGAATCGGCCAGGGCAGCACGTCTCCACTGGGAGGATGCACTTCGGCATAGACCTTAGCGACGTCATCCGCCGAAAGCCCCCGGTCGTAGATGCGCAAGTCATCAAGGATCCCGTCGAACGAATAGCGAACCGGAATCTTCGGATGGATCCATTGCGCGGGGAGAATCGGATCGCGTACCCTGCCAATCACTAAGTCTTCCCGATCGGCCAAACCGAGTGGTCCTTGCAACTGCATCTCTCCTACGGATTTTCCATCCAGGTAAATTGCCATTCCCTTTGCCGGATCGTAGGTGCCGGCAATGTGAGCCCACTTCTTCAGCGGTAGCTGGGCCTTTGAGACCAGCGACCACCATTGCCCGCCTACCGCGACCTTCAATCCAACGTGGCCGAAACTATCGATCCCAAAAAAGTAGCCACCCTGTTCTTCCCGCCGATGCTCCACGATGGGAACCCAATTCCAGGGATAGGTGTTCACTGCCACCCAGGCGTCCACGGTAACGCCTGCCGTAGTGGGTGGAACGGCTTTATGCCCGCGCGTCATTACGGTGCTCTCTCCGTCAAATCGCAGGCCACCTCCCAAGACGCCGTTTACCCACTTGAAGATACCGCCGATCGCGTCGTCGGTGCCGCTCACCGAATCGTGCGCGACCTGCCCGCTGCCCTCGTTGAATGACCATTGGGCAACCGGGCCAATGCTTTGCGCCGCAACGAACCTGGGAACAACGAGCAGGAGGGCAAGGGCTGTCAGAACGGCGCGTTTCATAACCTTCTCCACGTCGCGATTGTGCGGATTTAAGCCGGGGAATAGCCCCCACCGAACTGGAAGCTACACGGTCGTGAAAGTCTATTTCGCCGCCGAAAACTCGAATTTCGCCGGGGTGGTGGATTCCATCTGGAGCCACACTACCAGGTCACTCCCGTCCAACGTAGAAACGAAGCCGTACCGGAACGCCGACCCGCGCGAAACCGGTTTTCCGTCAATCCGAAGCTTGGGTTCCGCACCACCCCAATTCTTGATTACGAACGCCGGGTTGAGAATCGGCGATTCGGAACTGGCGTGAAGGGACAACTGCAGTTGCGGAGTAGCTTTCGATTCTTGACGTACGATCACATAGGCGCGCTGGGTCGCGTCGTATCCTTGGCTCTGGAATCCAGCACCACTTGCCTCGATCGCCGGCGCGGAGAGCCACGATTTTGCCAACGGGACTAATTCCGCTGCCGACTTGGTGGTTAGCCCGTGGAGCAATATCTTGGACATCGAGTTATCGGTCTTTGCGTATGGGTCCCAATAGATGTGGGAGAGCGATGAGTGGGATGGCCGGTCTGGCGCGACAGCCGATATACCGCTGGATCTCACTTGCGCCACCGGCCAATGGTTCCACCATTCGAACATCGAGTAAGTCACTTCTCCGGTGTAGGCCTTCATCGAGGAGTTAACCGGTGAAACGATTTGGAACG
>Ga0302326_10000949_pt1 | contig 75991 bp, 46 predicted proteins | sample Palsa_T0_3_FD_202264 | JGI IMG/M metagenome (GOLD analysis project Ga0302326, IMG submission 202264) | Peat permafrost microbial communities from Stordalen Mire near Abisko, Sweden - Palsa_T0_3 | ecosystem: Environmental > Terrestrial > Soil > Palsa > Peat permafrost | place: Sweden: Abisko... | reverse complement strand
CGCTGCGCACTCGCGAGTACGTGGAAAAAGGTGAAGGCGATGGCAAGACTCTGCTCGACGCCATGCGCGTCGGCGGCCAGGACGGCATGCAGACCTTCGACGGCGAAATCGAGAAACTGATCCGCGAGGGCATCGTCGATCTCGACACCGGCCTCGCCTACGCCACCAATCCCGGCAATCTTCAATTGGAATTAGCCGATCTAGCGCGGGAACTCTCCGATCCGCTGCTGGAAACTAGCCCAAGATAGCGGGCCGGCGGCATTGAGATGACCGTTCCGGTGGGGGAATTGCCGCTGGCACGGGCATACTAGTTCGTCCATCGTCCATGCGGCTGAGCGAGGCGTGCTGCGCCGCGGTGGCAGCTCCCGAGGTCCGTCAGTTCTGGATCAACTCATAACGCGAACGTTGTCAACAAGATTGCGGGTCAGGCGACTGGGTCTGCGGAGATGCCTACTCTTTTCATGGATCGCCATTGCAGGTCTCCGCGGAGGTATTGCCAGATACCTTGGAGACGCCAGACCATTGTGAGTTGGCGGTAGGGGAAGTGCTCAAACAGGCAGTAGATGAGGAGGCGCGCAACTTCGCGCCAGTTGCTGTAACGGCGGAAAGTCATTTCTTCGAGGAGCACCGCGCCGATGGAAAGCAGCGTGGCGAACGCATAGCCGAACAATAGAAATTCCAGGAAGAAGGATTTGCTCAGAACTCCAAAGATCAGGGCGAGGATGATGGTGGAATATCCTACAACCTCGATGATGGGCGCAAAGAATTCGAAGATCCACATATAGGGAAGAACCAGCCAGCCGACGCGTCCGTAGCGGGCTCGAAAAAGCATGTCACGATTGGGCCAGAGCGTATCGATGAGACCCTTGTGCCAGCGCGCGCGCTGCCGGGCAAGCGATTTCAAGTCCGTGGGGACTTCGGTCCAGCAGGTGGGGTCGGGAATGAAATCGATGTGGTAGGAGCGGTGTTGCTCGTGCAGCCTGCGGTGCATGCGGACGACCAGATCGAGATCTTCTCCGACGGCGTGAGTGCGGAAGCCTCCGACTTGCATGACCAGGTCCCGCTGAAAAACTCCGAATGCTCCGGAGATGATGGGGAGCATGTTGAAACCCGCCCAGGCTTCACGGCCGACCAGGAAGGCCCGCAGGTATTCGATGACCTGCATGACTTCGATTCCACTCTTGGGGAGGCGGACCTCCTCGATCTGATTGTTAACGACGCGGGAGCCGTTCAAGACGCGGACGATCCCGCCTACCGCTACTACACGGCCCGGATCGGCAAAGACTCCCGCCATGATCCGGATCAGGGATTCCTTCTCGAGGATTGAGTCAGCGTCGACCACGCAAATGTAAGGACTGGTGGCGGCGTTGATTCCGGCATTGATGGCATCGGCTTTGCACCCGGCGGCCTCTTTGTCGAGGACGAACAGGCGAGGGTCCAGAGGACTGCGATAGATGGCGCGAAGCGGCGCGGTGGCGATGTCGGCGATGTACAGTATTCGGGCGACCTGCATCTGATACGCCTGAGTTATCTTTTCCATGGTGGCATCGCTCGATCCATCATTGACGACGATGACTTCCAGGCTGGGGTATTCGAGGCCGAGCAGAGCTCCGACGCTGCCGACGATGGAGCGCTCCTCGTTGTGCGCGGGAACGATGAGAGTGATGGGCGGAGTGAACGGAGAAGCTTTTACCAACTCCAGGCGCTGACTGCCCAGGCGATGACGATGACGGACATTTTTGACAATCGCTACGATGAGCAGCGCAAGATAAATGACGTTGGACAACACGTAGTAGATGAACAAGGTATCGTTCGAGATGGCGAGAAAATGCACGGTCAGTGCGTCCCAGCCACGGCTGCGGCGGCTTTCCCGGTAAGTTCCACCCGTTTTCTCGCCCCCGCCACAACTTCATTCAAGGCGGTTTCGGCGGAATGGTGATCGGAACTACCAAGGCCGCTGATAATTTTCTCGATGGCGCCGGAGCGCTCGAGTTCGGAAACAAAGGCTTGCAAGGCGTAGTCGTCTTTGGTGGCGACCACATCTTCGAGGATTTGCTCGAGTTGCGGCTCCATCCGAGCGAGTGCCCATGCGGCGCGCTGACGAACGTGACGGTTGGCATCGCAGAGGGCGTGCAGCAGGATCTTGATCTTGCCGATGTTCTCGATTTGTCCCAGGGCCACCACGGCGCGCAGACGAACAAACCATTCCGGATCGGACGCTAAACTGTGGAGCGCAGGCAAACTGTAGGGAGTGTTGGTATTGCCGAGAGCGCGGGCGGCGGAAGCGCGCACTTCCGGTAAGGAATCAGTCGCCAGTACCAGTAATTCCTCGCCCAGATCGGGCGAGGCCAACTCGCCGAGCACGCGTGCCAACAACTCACGAACCGGGCCATCGGAGTGCTCGAGGTAATTGATCAGGACCTGAGGGTGGATGCGGCAACAATTTACCAAAGCATTTTTCAAAGAGCGTTCGGGCGCATCGAACTGACCGGTCACGATGCGGTCGAGAATCGGGAGGGCAGCTTCCATGCGAGCGGTGCGGCCGAGTCCACGGACAGCGGCAATACGGGTTTCGCGTAATGGCGAGTCTAACCCCTCAGCCAGTGCAGGGATTGCTTCCATTGCGCGAGTGCGGCCGAGAGTGAGTAGGGCCGTTCGCTGCTTCCATCCGCGGGTTGTTCGCGCTTCGTAAATTCGCATATCCAACAATCCGCTGACGCGAAGACACTCCAGCAGCGGAGGAAGATTGTCAGCCGAAGACATCTCGATGCTGTCGAGCAGGATCGATTCAACGATGTCACAATCGAGCGGATCGAAGCGCCAGGTTTCGGCGGAGATCTTGCCTGAAATAATTTCGTCCCATTGGGAGCGTAAGGCCACGGTGCGATCGTTTCTTCTGCGGAAGTAGCGGGCGCGGTACCAGCGTCGCAACACAATGAATCCGACCAGGAGAAAAATTCCCAGCAGCGAGACTAAAATCGCTTGTAACACCAAGCCTGCCGGCCCGAGTTTTTCGATTCCGTTAAAAGCGGATGCCATAACTCAGTCCGAAGCTGGTATCGGTTTGGCCCTGGTTGCGGTCCTGGCGGGCTACATAGCCGTTGACGTCCTGGCGGGCTGCAAACTGATAACGCAATCCACCGCCAAATGTGTGGGCGGAGAAGCGCCCGATCTGATCAATCTGGGCAAAGTTTTCGCTGCCCACGCCGAAGAAAATGTTGCCCGTGACGCGACGTTGAAGAGGGAAGCCAAGTTTGGTCCAGCCGGATGGCGTCCACTCGACCGGAGTGCCCACAAAACCGGTACGGGCTCCGGTGACGTTCAGTGCCCAGGTCCACCCGTGGGGAAGGTAGGCAATCTCGCTGGTGTTCAGGGTAAGGACGCGCGCTCCCTGGTACCAGAACCAGTGTTGCTGATAGGAACTCTCGAGTCCGTGAAACCAACGATTTTCAATTCGGAAGGCGTGCCCATATTCGAAGAAAGCTTCGCTTGTGGGAACCACGTTTTGACTATTGGCAACGGCGCTACCGATGGTGAACCAGTCCCGCGCAGTGGGGTGAAAGGCGGTGCTGGCGAGGAACTTGACGGCATCCTGGCCAAACCTTTGATAAGTACTAACGCCGAAAACGGTGGACCATCGCTGGTTCCATCGCGAACTCAGACTAATACCCTGGGTCTGGGCGGTGTTGGCGAAGTTGAAAAAATCGACGTCATCGCCAATGCGCAGTTCGTGTTTGGTGTTTTCGCTCAGACTTGCCAGACCGGTTCTCGCGTCCGCGTTTTGTGCATCGAATTGAAGAGTCTCCCGATATTGCGAGCGAGCTTCGGGAGTGCGGCCCAACAACGCCAGTATTCGAGCGCGGCGAGAGAGGATCTCGGGATTCGAGGGGGAGATTTTTCGCGCCCGATCGAGTGTCACCAAAGCTTCGGCGTAGTTGTGCTGCCAGAGTAGGACATCGGCGAGGGCGGTCAAAATCTCGGTATCATTCGGAAATTTATCCAGGACAAGTGTGAATTCGTCTTGTCCTTCAGACCAGCGGCCTTTCCAGGCAAGCAGTCGTCCATGCCAACCGTGAGCTTCCAGGTCTTCGGGTGCGTCAGCCAGGCGTTGCTCGACGATAGCAAGAGCAGCATCGAGATGCTGATTCTCAACATCGTCGCGAACTTGTAGCTGCCAGTCGTTGAGGGTTTGCCCCGCGAGAAACTGCACGGAAGCGAACAAGAGCAAGACCGCGATAGCAATTCTTCGGGCCCGTCCGAGTGGTTGATGCAAGAAGCTCTTTTTGAACACGGTCACGACAAAGCTTTCCAACGGATGGTGATCCGTTCGATCCGAAGCCGGCGGCTTGGCGCACGGCTCCTGCTCCAGCGGCAGGTGAAAATCAATTTCAGGAAGGACACAACGGGTGGAAGGTGGCCCGAGCGCGGCAATGCCTCGTCGTTGCTCTTTCTATGATTGTGGCCTTAAGTGGGTTGCAGCGTAAGTTACACAAGCCCCCATACCTATGTGCGAGGCTGAAGGAGTGTTTCAATCTTCACGATTGCCCGAGATCAGCGCACATAGGTAATGCGAAACGAAGCGCTGTGGCCGGCCCCGAGTTCGGGCAGGACAATGTGGTGGTTATCGGGGATCAGCATCGCGCCGCCCGTGACGGTCGCTATGGGACGCTGGAATTCGAATGTCAGTCCGGTCACGGAATCATCGGACTTCACCTGCAAGACGGCCTGCGCCGGTATGGAGGTGGAGGTCACGCTCCATTGAAGACGATCGCGGGCGCGCCAGAATTTGGCAAAGCTCGCCATATCGGTTTTGAGGATATCGGCAGGGAGCTGGCGAAGTAACTCTTGCTCGGCGGCGGCTTTCAGGTGGGACTCATTGGAGTGGATCAGCACCACGCTTACGGCTCCGTTCTCAGCGTTGGCGAGGATCACCTGCAATGCCTGCGGCACTCGTTTGGCGAAACCGGGAGATTCTTCGTCTTCGATCGTCACCGGAAACTCATAGATGTCGCTGTCCTCCTCAAAACCGAGATCGCGAGGTAGCGCAAAAGGAAAGTTGGAGAGAACATCATCGGCCGTGAATGATGAATCGAACTGATAGCCGGAACGTTCAAGAGCCTCGGGTAGAGAGACGGGAACGCGCAGATGTCCGGCACGGAAAAATTTCGTATTTTGGCCGGGAAGTTCTCCGTCCAGCAATCCCTTGCTCACTCGAACTTCGCCGAAGACGGTGGCGCCCGAGGCAGTATCGAATCCGAGTCCGCGAGGCTGGTAGCTGGGATAGGCTTCGTGACCCGAGCCGAGGGCGAACTTATTGAAGCCTCGCGAATGAATGATGGAATGGCTGCCAACCGTCGAGCCGCCTGATTTCAGTTGTCGAAGAGTTTCGAGGTTCGGCTCGAAAAAGAAGGCTTTGCTATTAGCATCGTCAACATACTTCGTCTGGATGAAAAAAGTGCTCTTTGCTTGATTCGCCTTCTCGATCCGCGCAAAGTCGAGACCGGGGGCAAACGAGTTTTCCCAATCCACATCATGGGACAGGAGCAGGGCGGACCGCTGGCCCCCAGGGATGGTCGCCAGGCGCACCCAATCGTTCGCGTAGTTCTCATACCAGGCCCTCAGGATCAGCAGCCAGACGTCGGCGCCGGGTTCGAAAGCATTCACGTAGTGGCGCTGGGCCTCATAGTCGCGATTGTCCTGACTGCGTAACACAACATCCACCAAACTCAGTCCGAGGAGATACACCTTTCCCTTGCCAATCGAGTTCGTCAGCAGGGCGGCACTGCCGTCTTCGAAACGTGCCAATACTTCAGCACCAGTGTCGGGAACATATCCATTACTCCAGATAATTTCAGAGAACTGATTGCTGCCCAAACTAACGTCGCGCTCCTCGGGGCGGTTCAGGTACTTCATAGCTGGATCCGTGGTGGACGAAAACGCAACGTGATAACGCTTACGCGAAGGCACGAAACTGCGAAAACCGAAGATAGACTTAAGGCCTCCCCAAAACACGTTCTGCGCAAACATAAACCCACCCTGTTGTACGAACGTGGTTATCTGTTCGGCTTGAGGCAGGGTAAACGTGTGTGAATCTACACTGGGATATAGGATGACCAGGCGATGGCGGAGAGCTTGTCCGAGATTACTGGTGATGAAAAAAGGAATGCCCATTTCCTTCAGCGAATGCACAAGTGCAAGAGGGTTCTCCGGATCGGGGCCGGGGTCGGTCCAAAATACGGCGACTTGAAGCGGGAAGGATTCCGGAAACTCCTGGAGTAAGTCGGGGTGCTTATGTACGATGTCGAGCAAAGGCACCTCTCCAGTGCGAAGATGAGGCGCGGCTTTGGATGTAAATTTCCAAGCCGCGGCCGCCATGCACAAACTCAATACTAGGAGCGCGGCTGTTAGAGACCGCTTCAACTTCGGATCCCTGAGATATGAGCATAGAGTTCAGGAGAGGAAGGTGGAGGGGCATGTCGATCCTCCGCTATACGCAATAGGCGTTCGATCTCAGTGGCGAGGTCGCGCGCGTTGATCGGCTTCGAGACGTAACCATCGAACCCAGCGTTCAAAACGCTTTCACGGTCACCTTGCATGGCATAGGCGGTAACCGCCAGAACCGGCAGTGCGGGTAAGCCGGGATTTTCCCGGATCTTGCGGATCACGGCAAAGCCATCAAGAACCGGCATGCCGATATCAAGAAGCACGATGTCCGGATGGGCCTGTTCAATCATCCGGAGCGCCTCTTGACCATCTTGTGCCTCAATCACATTGTATCCACGCGCTTCCAGCAACTCGCGAAGCAGCTCGCAGTTAACGGGATTATCTTCAGCTACAAGAACTGTAGTCATACTTGCCCCGCGGACTTTGCCAACTTACTGCCCTGAAGCACCCTTCCAACTTCGACAACGAGCTGTTCCTGCCACGAACTATTCTTGTTAAACAAAGCCTGGGTTTCGCGGGTGAGAACAGCGAGCTCATTTTTTGTCAGGCTCTTGGCGGTCATCACAAAAATCGGCAGTTCTCTCAATGTAGGCTCTTGGCGAATATGGCGGATAACGTCAAAACCATCCATGCCTGGCATCAGCAGATCCAGCAAGACCGCACTCACAAGCTTGGAAGACAGCACTTCCAGAGCTCTAGCTCCGCAGCGGACGCTCTGGGTCTCGTACCCGGCTGAGCGTAGGGTCTCCTCCAACAGCGTCAGAGCTCTGGGGTCATCGTCCACCAGCAGAATTGCCTCGTCTTCGCCGGACTGAGGCAGTACGTATTTTCGTATCGTCTCCAGCAGAATTGGTTTACGAACGGGCTTAATGAGATAGTCCACTGCACCCAAGGCGAAACCCACCTGTTTCTGGTCGACGATCGAAACAATAATGATAGGTATGTTGGCCGTTTCGGGGGCTATTCTCAAGGCTGCGAGTATCTCGAAGCCATTGCCCCCAGGCATCATTACATCCAGGGTGATTGCATCTGGCCGGAGGTATCTAGCCTGCTTAACAGCTGCTTCTCCCGACTCTGCCATGGCAATGCGATAATCGGGAACTAGATAACTGGCGATCAGTTCACGGGCGGTGACTTCGTCGTCCACAACGAGGATCAGAGGCTTTCTGCGACCTTCACCTGTCACGATCAAGGGGCTGGGTGGTTCGACTACCGGGGGAATCTGCGATCTGCTGGACCGCGCAGGAAGAGTAAAGGTGAATCGGCTGCCTTTTCCCAACTCGCTTTCCACCGAGATCTTGCCTCCCAATTGCTCGACCAGCCGTTTCGTGATGGCAAGCCCCAAGCCCGTGCCTTCCTGAGTCGTGCCAGCAGCCCCGTCGACTTGTCGGAATTCGTCGAAGATAACCTTCTGATCTTCGAGCCTGATGCCGATCCCTGTGTCCGCTACCGAGACGCGGACGAAGTCCCAGTAGTCAACGCAATCGATGTCGATTCGACCTGACTTAGGCGTGAACTTTACGGCATTGCTCAGGAGGTTATACAGGATTTGCTTCAAACGCATGCGATCAGCAAAGACGTGTTGATTCGCTTCCATCTTCTGCTCGATCTGGATATTCTTCGCCATTGCGAGCGGTCGGATGGTGGAGAGAACCTCCGGCAGAGTATCTTTGATCTGGAAATCTTCACATCGCAGTTCGAGCTGCCCGGCCTCGATTTTCGACAAATCCAGGATGTCATTGATTAATTGCAACAGGTGCGCTGACCCTTGTTTAATGTGGTTCACAAAACGCTTCTGCTTGGGGTTGAGTGGACCTGCAGTCTGCTCATCTAGAAGATCCGAGAAGCCCACGATGGCGTTCAGCGGGGTCCGTAACTCATGGCTCATACTGGCGAGGAATTTGCTCTTTAGCTTGGTGGCGCGTTCCACCTCACGGTTGCGAAGTTCCAGCTCTCGATTGGAAACAGCCAGGTTGTCGATGAATCTAAGCCTTTCGGCTTCGGCTCGTTTTGCCTGAGTGACGTCTACCACAACGACAACGCGCGCGGCCCGGCCCAAGAAGGTTAGAGGGTAAGAGGTGTTCGATACGTCGATCACGCTTCCGTTGCTCAGTCGATGCCGCCAAGTACCATGCCTCTCAATTTCGTCTCCGAGAGCGTTGACAGCCTCCAGCAGGGCTGGAACATCTTCGGGCGGGCGAATGTCTTTGAGAGTCATGGCCAGGAATTCGTCCCTGGAATAGCCGTACTTGCTTACGGCGGCGGCGTTTACCGCGAGAAAGCGCAGCGTCTCGCGGTCAAAGACCCACGTCGGATGTGGATTGTTGTCGAACAGTTTGCGGTGCCGCTCTTCGCTCTCCTGTAGCACCGCTTCCACCCGCTTGCGTTCGGTCACGTCCGTGGTCACCCCCGTGATCCGAATGGGCTGGCCCTGCCCGTCGCGGAAGACCCCTCCTTTGGCGGAAATCCAGCGCACAGCCTGGTCCGATCGAATGATTCGGCATTCGAACTCGAGGCGGCCAGTCTGAAATGCCTCGTCAAATCGTTGCTTCACGAGTTCGCGATCCGCGGGAAACAAGTGGTCGAAGAAAACCGCCTTGCCCCAATGGGGAAGAAGGGATTCGTAACCAAAAATCCTGTCGTGCTGGAGTGAACGCCACGCCTCGTCGGCAATCAAGTCCAGATCCCAAACACCCACTTCGCCGGAGGTGGAAGCGAGCGTAAGCCTCCGTTCGCTCTCCTGCAGCACCCCTTCCACCCGCTTACGTTCAGTAACGTCCCTGGTGATCTTGGAGAATCCACGCAGTTTGCCGGCGCTGTCCCTCAAGGCAGTAATAATCACATTGGCCCAAAATTGTGATCCGTCCTTGCGTATTCGCCAGCCCTCCTCTTCGTAGCGGCCTTCGGCGATGGCTTTCTGGAGTTCGCGCTCTGGCTTGCCATTCAGCACTTCCGCCGAAGGGTAAAAACACGAAAAATTCCGTCCCATGATTTCATCGGGTTTATAGCCCTTGATGCGCTCTGCTCCCTGGTTCCAACTAGTAACGTGTCCCGAGGGACCGAGCATAAAGACCGCATAATCCTTGACGCCGTCTACCAAGAGAGAAAGCTGCTCTGCCTTTTCTCGCAACACTTCATCTGCCCGTTTGCGTTCGGTGACGTCTCGCGCGACGGCGTAGGTGAGTTGTTGCGCGGGCACTGCAACTGCATTCCATGAAAGCCACTTGTAGGACCCGTCTTTGCACAAGAACCGGTTTTCGAAGGCAAGAGGGGTCGTTCCTGGGTTCTGAATTCGGGAAATTTCGACTGCCGTCAACTCGCGATCATCCGGATGAACGAACTCCGTATAAGGTCTCGCCATTAGCTCTTGCGAGGTAAAGCCCAGCGCCTTCTCCCATGACGGGTTTAGTTTCTTGAAATACTTGTCAAAGGTACTAATGCAAAACAAGTCGGATGACAGATGGATAAATCGGTTACCTATCTCCAGTTCGGAATAGAGCGATCCCATGAACATACTCACTGCCAAGCCCACGAAGAGAAACGCAAAGGCCAGCAACCACACTCGCCTTTCGACCAACCCAACACTCTGGTGGAGTGTCGAGGCGGACTGCTCCACCAGGACGCCCCAGCCGTATGGCTGCACAGGTTCGTAACGGACGGCAACTGTGTCGCCGTCGCGGACAAACAGCCCATAGCCAGAGCCGCCGTTTTGCATGCGCTTGACGGGTTCGTAGTGACTCAGGTCGACGGCAGCGGCGTAAGCATCCAGATTGTTGCGACCCGAGAGATGACCGCGCTGGTCCACTAGCGAAATGGTCCAGCCGTCTTCGAGTTTGGGCTCTACAGCCTCACGGCCAATGGTGTTGGCCGCGCAGGTACCCATGAGGACACCCACTGGGTGACCCGTGTTGTCTCTTACCGGAACCGCAATTGCCACGACTAACTGATGTGGTGAGTTAAGGGTTTGGTATACCTCGGAGACATAAGGATTCCACTGGCGAGTAACGCCTTTGAACCAGTCGCGGAAGGCGAAGCTTTGATTGAGCAAATTTGGCTTAGCCGGATAGGTGGCGCGCAATGTGCCGTCCAATGCGAACATGGCGACAGAAATGAAGTCCGGACTCTGGGCCTGATTGTCTGCAAGGCTGCGTTCGATCGCGGTCTGATCTCCTTCTGTCCAGGCCTTGCGGAACGAGGGGCGGGCGGCAATCGACTGCAGAAAAGCCGTATTTTCCCGGAAGTCTTCCTGCGCCAGCGCAGCCGAGATGTGCGCAAGCTGAATGCTCTCGTCGACCGCATGAGTCTCGGCCTGGTGACGGAGCACGCGGCCGACGGAGTAGGCAAATATTGCAATCGGAAGGAGCATCAGCAGGAGGAACAGGATGTGGATGCGCCATCGCTCCTTGGACGCCCAGCTTCCAATGATGATTTGGGCCTTCATAAAGTCGTCCCTGAGGGAGCGCTCACTTACTGGCCCCGGCGCTCTTAGAGAGGAGGTCGGCTGTGCCGCTCCTAACTAACTTCTCAAACTCGTCAAAAATGTACCGATCCCACCAGCCTTTATCTACTTCTTCCCTCATCGTGTGAAGCGCGTCCACGACGGAAAAAGCGCGCTTGTAAGGTCTCTCGGTTGTCAGGGCGTCGTACACATCGACGATTTGCAGGATTCGGGCGGTGGTTGGGATTGCATCTCCTCGAAGTCCATCGGGATATCCAGAACCGTCAAGTTTTTCGTGATGATGCCGAATGATGGGAAGTACCAATCGAAATGACTTTAGCGGCTCGCAGATGCGCTCACCCACGACAGGGTGCTCTCGCATGAGCTTCCACTCGTCTTCAGTCAGCTTCCCAGGCTTCAGCAGAATTGCATCGGGCACTGCAACCTTCCCAATGTCGTGCACCACACCGGCACGGCGGAGAGCGGTAATCTCGTCCTCGGCGAGTCCCAGGTGCGCACCCAGGCGAGTTGAGCACTCTGATAAACGTTCACAATGACCATGAGTGTACGGGTCTTTGCCTTCAATGCTCCGCGCCAAGGTGAAGAGGACTGCCTCCGCCCGCTCTAACTCGTCAGTGCGCTGTTTGAGCTTGAGGAGTGATCGTACCCGGGCAAGGAGTTCGGTTCGATCCACGGGCCGGGTCAGGAAATCATCAGCTCCTGCCTTGATACCCTCGATCCGGTCCTGTTTATCCGATAGGGCCGTGATCAGGACGACAGGGATCAAACACGTTTCTGGGTTGCTCTTCATCTTCTCGCATATTTCAAACCCGCTGAGGTTTGGCATCATCACGTCCATCAGCACCAGGTCCAGCTGCCTTCTGGTCAATTCCAGAAGGGCAGAGGCTCCGTCCGGTACGGCGATGACTTTGAATCCTTGCGTTGTGAGGAGTTCGTCTAGGAGTTCGCGGTTCGCAGCTTGGTCATCGACGACCAGAATGGTCCCGGTTAGACACTGAGACGACCTATGAAGCATACTGCACGAGTGAAGTGTTGCATGGCAGGAGAGCTACTACTAGTTACGGAAGGACCGAGAATTCATACATCAGCAAGTAGAGGATTCTAGCTTCTGCTGCTAACTTTTGCATCCGCCAACAACTGATAGATGGTTGCGCGTGATATTCCCAGAATCTCGGCGGCCTGAGACTTGTTTCCACCAACATGTTCTAAGACGCGCATTACGTGGCGTTTCTGTAATTCTTGCACGGACATTAAAATGTCATCCTGTCCAGTTACATCCCCTGACTGACCCCGCACTGGCTCCGGCAGGTCTCCGATGTCAATCACCGGTCCATCGGCCATCATGCAAGCATTGCCGATGACATTTTCAAGCTCGCGGATGTTGCCGGGCCACGAGTAGATAGCCATCCTGGTTTGCGCTCGACGGGTTATGCCCGCCAGCGGCTTCTTGTATTCGGCCGCAAACCTTTCCAGGAAGTAGCTTTCAAGAAGGGGCAAATCCTCTCGTCTATCCATCAGGCGAGGCAGGGAAATCTCGACCATGGCCAGGCGGTAATACAGGTCCTCCCGAAACGTTCCATCTCGCACCATCGATCGGAGGTTGCGGTTGGTCGCAGCAATCACGCGGACGTCGATTGCGCGCGGAACAGGAGAGCCGATCCGCTGTATTTCCTGGCTTTCCAACACGCGAAGCAACTTACCCTGCGCAGTTAAGGAGAACTCGCCAATCTCATCCAGAAAGACGGTGCCGTGATTCCCGTACTCAAAGACACCAATCTTATCTTTTGTGGCCCCGGTAAACGCACCTCGCACGTAACCGAATAACTCACTTTCAACCAGCGTTTCGACAATCGCCGAACAGTTGCAAACGGCGAATGGACCCGAAGCGACTGGGCTTAAGTTGTGCAACGCACGAGCTACCAGTTCTTTCCCGGTCCCGGTAGGTCCGGTTACCAGTACAGTTCGGAAATGTGGTGCGATCCTCCGAAGCTTCGAGAAAACGTCCAGCATGAGCGGGCTTCGCCCAACAATCCCTGCGAATCGACAGGCGTCCAGCAGTTCGTGCTCGAGTTCCTGGGTTCTACGCCGGGTCGCAGCGTCGGACAGCAGTTCCGCGATCCGACGCCGAAGTTTTTCCACACTGAGTGGCTTGTTGAGGTAATCAGACGCGCCTTTCTGAATGGCCTCAACCGCTGATTCTGTGGAGTAATGCGCTGTCATGAGTATGACTTCAGCCCCGGGATCTGCGGCCAGAATCCACTCCAGCATTTCAAACCCACGAATTCCGGGCATCATCAGATCAAGGAGGACTATCTGGGGACGGATCCGTTTGAAAATTTCCAGGCCGATTTTGGGATCGCTCGCGGTGAGAACCTCTACGCCAGCATTGGACAGTGCTTCTGCGATTAGCTCCAGGCTCTGTGGCTCGTCGTCAATCGCTAGAAGTTTGGGGATTTTGTGGTCGGGCATAATACGGAACCCTGACGCGTTCGATATTGTTCTGTCTATTCGTACCGTATCAGACTCGATTCCGGTCTGTCACTTGCTCCTGAAGCACCTCCGGTGGGAAAAATGGGGGTTGCACCTTGACATCCTGAGAATCGTGTCGCCTCTGAATACCTTGGACGTAACTCGGGGAGTTGTTCAGTGAGCAGGCAGCATTCACGGTTATGTACAACCCGACCTGAGAGCGCAGATCTTCGACGCACGAAAATGCAGCAAATCAGGGCATTTCCTGAGAGCCGATTGGTGCGGCACATGCAAGGGCAATGTCGGCCCTCCCCGGACCTGGCAAGGCGCAGCGGAGCTCTGCCAAGCAGTAGCCTTCTGACAGAGCGCGCCTTGTTGCTCTCACGGCACAAATGCATTTACAGACTGACGGAGAAACAGCGTTGAAGAGACAGCTACAACTCGTGTATGGGTCAGCGACTTTGATCTTACTCACCGTGGTTGCAGTCTCTTATCACCGCAGGGTCATCTATTTCATTCGCCAGAATCGTAAGGGAATCACGGCTATGCTAGCGCTGGTCACAGCTGCGATGCTTATCCCGCTGGTTCCGAAGGTGAATCTGTGCCAGGGTTGATTCACTTGAAGGACGAAAATCGAAAGCTTGAGCAGGAAATCGCCGCGCGCAAGCAGTTCGACGAGCCGACGGACGCCCCGCTCAGGCGCAGGGTCCGCACTAGGAGCACCCGTTGAGCATTAACGCTTGCGGGTGGACCGGGTACGGCAGATCAGCGCCCAGACAGAAGTCAACGGTAGGCAGAAGAGTGGAAATAAGTTTCCGAGAGAAATCATGCTGATCCCACTGGAAAGCGCAGAAGGAATGATCGTCGCCGCAACCATCCGCGAAATCGCGGAGCGGAAGCGTGTCGAAAAAGCCGTACAAGAAGCTCTCGCTACCAGTGCGGGTCAGCTAAAGGAACTGGCCGATCAAAAGCTCGCTCTGGATGAACACGCCATCGTAGCGGTGACCGACGTCCAGGGCACAATTACCTACGTGAACGACAAGTTCTGCACCATTAGTCAATATTCCAGGGACGAGCTGATCGGACAGAATCACCGCATTCTCAAATCCGGCCACCACTCCAAGGGTTTTTTCCAGCAGATGTACGATGCCCTTGCGAATGGGACGGTTTGGCACGGTGAGATCAAGAACCGGGCAAAGGACGGATCGATCTACTGGGTAGAAACGACCATAGTTCCATTTGTAGGGCCGGGTGGAAAACCACAGCAGTACGTTTCGATCCGAACCGACATCTCGAAAAGCAAATTGGCGGCAGAGGCTTTGGTCGGCAAGGCATTGGAACTGTCTCGACAAGCCGAGGAACTCTCCCGCTCGCGGCAGGCCCTGGAAACCCAGACGCGCATGCTGCAGTCCGAGGCCCGGTACCGAGGCTTGCTGGAGGCAGCTCCGGATGCGATGGTCGTGGTCAACCCGACGGGAGAAATTGTCCTGTTGAATGTTCAGGCGGAAAACCAATTTGGATACAGCCGAGACGAGCTGATAGGACAGAAGGTAAGAAACATCATTCCGCAGGGCTTTGCGGAACGGCTGATCGCTGACGGCACGCGAAGCGCGGCTGAGGCGCTCGCCCAGCAGATCGGCACCGGGATTGAGCTTGTCGGGCGGCGCAAGGACGGCAGCGAGTTCCCCCTCGAGATTATGCTGAGCCCGCTCGAAAGCGCCGAAGGAATTCTAGTAACGGCGGCGATCCGCGACATCAGCGTGCGCAAGAGTGCCGAGAAGCATCTGGTGGGGATGGAAGAAAGGCGCCGGCTTGGGGAGAACGCGCTCCGGGAAAGCGAAGAAAGATATCGGCTGCTACTTGACGGGGTCCAGAATTACGCCATCTTCATGATGGACACGCGGGGCCAGATCCTCAGTTGGAATGCCGGCGCCGAGCGGATCAAGGGTTACAGCGCCGATCAGATTATCGGCCGCAATTTCTCCTGTTTTTTCCCTCCCGCAGAGATCGAACGGGGCAGGCCGGAGGAAATATTAAGCATGACGGCCGCCAGCGGCCGGCACGAAGAGCAAGGCATGCGGGTGCGGAAAGACGGCTCACGATTCCTGGCGAATGTCGTGTTTACAGCTTTGCGCGACGCTGCGGGAAATCTTCGGGGATTTTCTGAGTTCAGCCACGATCTCAGCGAAAGCAAAGAATCGGAGGCCAGGTATCGAGGACTGTTGGAAGCGGCTCCCGACGCGATGGTGGTGGTGAACCAGGCTGGAGAAATCGTCCTCCTGAATCTTCAGGCGGAAACTCAGTTCGGATATCGCCGCGATGAACTCCTGGGCCAGAAAGTGAAGAACATCATTCCCGAAGGCTTCGCGGAACGAATCATTGCCGACGGTACACGAAGCGCGGCGGAGGCTTTGGCGCAGCAGATTGGCGCGGGCATTGAACTCGTCGGACGTCGCAAGGACGGCAGCGAGTTTCCTATCGAGATCATGCTGAGCCCGCTCGAAAGCGCCGAGGGAACTCTGGTAACGGCGGCGATCCGCGACATCACCGAACGCAAGGAATCCGACGAGCATCTTGCGAAGACGGTGGAAGAGCTGAAGCGCTCGAACGACGATCTGCAGCAATTTGCCTATGTCTCATCCCACGATCTTCAGGAGCCGTTGCGGATGGTGTCCAGTTACACGCAACTGCTGGCCAAGCGCTACAAGGGGCGCCTCGACTCCGATGCCGATGAGTTCATCACGTTCGCGGTAGACGGCTGCAACCGCATGCAGGGGTTGATCCAGGATCTGCTGGCCTATTCTCGCGCAGGGACAAATGAAAGGAAACTCCGCGAGGTTCCCAGCGAGAACGCGCTGCAAAAAGCGCTCATAAACTTGCGAGCAGCAATCAAGCAGAGTGGTGCGGTTGTAACCCACGATGCGCTGCCCGCGGTCACGACAGATGAAACGCAGTTGACGCAGGTATTTCAGAATCTCGTGGGGAATGCGATCAAGTACCGTCGTGCCGAAGAGCCTCGCGTGCATGTCTCCGCTGCGAGAAACGACTGCAACGAATGGACCTTTTCGGTGCGCGACAATGGCCTGGGAATTGACTCACAATACTTTGAAAGAATCTTCGTTCTTTTCCAACGTTTGCACGGGCGGGACGAGTTCGAGGGGACGGGAATCGGATTGGCCGTTTGCAAGAGAATTGTGGAGCGAATGGGCGGCAAGATTTGGGTCGAATCTCAACCGGAAAAGGGCTCAACCTTCTACTTTGCCCTGCCGGACATAGAGGAGAAATAATGGAATCGATTGGAACAAACGCGGCACCTATTGAAGTTCTATTAGTTGAAGATAGTCCCGGCGATGTCCGGCTCACGCAGGAAGCGTTCAAGGACGCCAAGGTGCACATCAACCTGCACGTGGCGTCTGACGGCGCAAGAGCTATGGCATTCCTGAACCGAGAAGGGGAGCACGCCAATGCTCCACGTCCGGATCTGGTCTTGCTCGACCTGAACCTGCCCAAGAAGGACGGCCGGGAGGTTCTACAAGAAATCAAGGAGAGTTCAACACTGAAGAGCATTCCTGTAGTCATCCTGACTACCTCTTCGTCGGAGGCGGATATCCTGAAAAGTTATCGGCTCCATGCGAACTGTTACATAACCAAGCCAGTGGGCCTCGAAGGATTTCTCACAGTCGTGAAGAGCATCGACAATTTCTGGCTGTCGGTGGTCAAGCTGCCGCACGAAGTGAGCTCGTGAGCGAAAAGACGCTGCAGGTTCTTCTGGTCGAAGACAACGCGGGAGATGCCAGGTTGCTCTGCGAGATGTTCAGCAAGGAGCGGTCCGACAGTTTCGAATTGACGCACTTCCTGCGCATGAGTGAGGCCGAGATTCATCTTGCCAAAGGTGGGGTGGACATTGTCCTGCTGGACATGGGCTTGCCTGACGGTCATGGTCTGGATACCGTGCGGCGTGCACACGCCGCGGCTCCAAGCGTTCCGATGATCGTGCTGACGGGCCTGGACGACGAGGTACTGGCTGCGGAAGCTATGAAGGAAGGCGCGCAAGACTATTTGATCAAAGGCCAGATCGAGACCCGTGCGCTTCCCCGAGCCCTTCGCCATGCGATTGAGCGCCACCGCATGCAGATCGAGACTGATCTCATCCGGATCCAACAGATACAGTTTAAAGATGAGTTCCTCTCACACGTGTCGCACGAACTTCGCTCGCCACTAAGTGCGATCCGTCAGTTTGTGAGCATTCTTCTGGATGGGCTGGCCGGTGAACTGAAGCCCGAACAACACGACTACATGGCAATCGTTTTGAGGAACGTGAAACAACTTCAAGCGATGATTCACGACTTGCTCGAAGTTACTCGCGTGCAGGCGGGCAAGCTAATGATCGAACCCCAATGCGCGTCTATTTCCGATGCAATCGCGTATGCTGTCGAGACTCTCCAAGGTGCCGCCACCGCAAAACAGATCGCTCTTTCTTCCGATCTGGAATGCGGATTGCCATCGGTATGCACGGATCCGACGCGCATTCGACAAATTCTAATCATTCTGGTCGACAATGCCATCAAGTTTACTCCAGCAAATGGCGCGGTGAAAATTCAAGCTCGTGTGTCCGAAGAAAATCCAAGTCTTCTTATCCTGGAGGTCTCAGACTCGGGATGCGGCATCGGCCCGGACATGACCGAGCGGATTTTTGAACGCCTCTTTCAGACATCGGATCCTTCTTTGGAAGGTCGCAAAGGCCTTGGCTTGGGGCTGTACATCTGTAAAGAGCTGGTTACGAAACAGGGAGGACAAATCTGGGTAAAGAGCACACTCGGAAAGGGCTCTGTCTTTTCCGTCACTTTGCCGATTTTCTCTTTGCCGAACCTGATCGCTCCGGCATTTCGCAAGGAAGAACGTGCCAACGGACCTGTCACGCTCGTAGTAACAGAGATAGGTTCACAGAGCGGATGGCTTTCCGATGACGTGCGCGCAGAACAGTCTCACGGAGTCCGCGAAGTGCTGCAGCGCTGTTTGCACTCGCATCTGGACGTTCTGTTGCCGAAAATGGGCGTCGCAGGGGCCGTAGAACTCTTTTTCATGGTGGCGATCACCGACGCGATTGGAGGCGAGGCGATCAGCAAGAGAATAAGAGAACAATTGGACGAACATGTCCAGCAAGCCGGATTGACACTCTCGACTTCTTACAAGTCTGTTGCGATTGCCAAGCGAAACTCGAGTGAGTCAATCGAAAAGCCTCTTGAGCAGCTGGCCGCTGGAATTCAGGAACTTATCAACGTGGAAATTTCATCAAGGAGAATGGTAAATGCGTAACAAGAAGATTCTAATTGTCGATGACGATCCGGACGTACTGCAAGGGATGCATGTGCGCCTCAAGGCTAACCACTACGATACTTGTCTTGCAGGAGATACGTTCTCCGGCGTCGCGGAGGCCAGGAGAAGCATGCCGGACCTGATTCTCCTGGACCTCGGGCTGCCGGCTGGCGGCGGCTTTCTGGTAATGGAAAGACTCAAGTTGATTCCCGCGCTCGCCATAATCCCTGTCATCATTGTCTCGGCTCGCGACGGACTAGGAAACCAGAAGCGCGCGTTCGATGCAGGCGCGAAGGCTTTTCTCCAGAAACCTATCGACGATGCCGAACTTTTAGCGGTCGTCCGGCAAGCTCTGGGGGAAGCCACGCGAAGTGATCAGCCTACCTTTTATGACCTAGGAAGGATATGACGAGGAGACTTTCAGGCGCACCCAGACCAAGTTCCGGAGCGAGCGCAACCGAGGACGCTTACGTGTCTACGGTCGCGGTCAGGATAGATGTGGCCGATGATTAGTTCACGCGCGAGCGCGATCGGGCTAGATGTGCTGTTGGATGTGAACTTTGACCGCTGCTAAGATTTCCACGCCAGCGGGCATTGGCCACCATCGCGCCCGTGTGACGATGGCGCTCCTACTAGCGGCGCGACGTTAAGCGGATGCTGATGCTGCGGTCTTGGATCGAAAGCCCAGAGGATCTGCACGGTTGGCGTCTAGGAGCTTCAGAATCGCCTGGTGATCGACAGGTTTGGAGAACAAATAGCCTTGCGCCCGCTCGCAACCGACCTTCCGGATAAGATCGAGTTGGGCCTGCGTTTCCACCCCTTCGGCGACCACTGTTAACCCCAGATTGTGAGCCAGCATGACAATGATGCGGACGATTTCGTAGGTGTCCTGGTCGCTGTCCACGCGGGAAACGAAAGCGCGATCGATCTTCAGAGTATCGACCGGGAGGCGCTGCAAACGGCTGAGTGAAGAGTACCCTGTGCCGAAATCATCAATGTCCAGACCTACCCCCAGAGCCTTCAATTGTGCAAGGACCCCGGAAGAGTTTTCGGCGTCAGCCATGGCGATGGTTTCGGTGATCTCCAGATCCACAGAGCGGGGATCCATGCCGCTTTGCCGAATAAGTTCACCAATTTGCGAGGCTAAATCAGCCTGCGCGAACTCCTTGGGACTTACGTTGACACTGAGCGAAAGCGGCCGGTCCGAAGGGAAGAGTTGCTGCCAAGTGCGCACCTGCTGGCAAGCCTCGAGCAGAAGCTGGCGGTTAATGGACAGGATGATGCCGGTCTCGTTGGCGACTGGAATGAAATCATTTGGCATCACCAGGCCCTTGGGACTATGCCAGCGAGTCAACGCCTCGAATCCTACGATCTGTCCGTCTTGCAAGGACACAATGGGCTGGTAGTACACAAGAAACTCGCCCAGGTCGACACCTCTGCGCATGTCGGTCTCGAGTTGCAAGCGCTTCAGGGCGCCGGTATGCATGGCAGTGTCGAATACTTCGCAGCGGGCCTTGCCGGTATGTTTGGCGCGATACATGGCGATCTCCGAGTCGCGGAGCACGTCCTCGGCCTCGGCGCCGGGATTGTTGCTGAAGGCGATACCGATGCTGGCGGTGATTACGATTGCGTGACCATCGACATCGAAGGGCACGGCCAGCTTCTGCTGAATGCGTTCTGCGACGCGAATTGCGTCGCTGGGGTCGCGCAGCTCTTCAGCCAACACAGCAAATTCGTCTCCTCCGGGCCGAGCCAACGTGCTGTCGCCGATGACGGGCTCGGTGTCGTCGCTCTGCCACTGCCGCGCAATGGTGTCGACGCGGCGAAGACAAGCTGAAAGACGCCCGGCGATCTGGATGAGCAGGGCATCTCCGGCGGCATGTCCCAGGCTGTCATTGAAGACTTTGAATCCGTCAATATCGATGAAGAGCACTGCGAACTTGAACTCGACATGACGCTTGGAAGTGGCCAACGCGCGACCCAGACGATCGAGAAAAAGCGTGCGATTCGCAAGGTTCGTCAAACCATCGTGGAAGGCATTGTGCGTCAACATTTCCTCGGCGCGCTTGCGTTCGGTGATGTCCCGGTTCACAACGACGAGTCCCTGGATTTCACTCTTTACTCCGCGAATGGCGTTAGCGGTGGACTCAAGAACTCGCCACGAACCATCTTTGTGCCGGATGCGATATTCGAGGCGCTCTCCGCGGCCAGTGATACGGGCTTTCTCGGCGGCCCCTAGCACTCGGGGCCGGTCGTCGGGATGAATGTGGTCCATCGGGGACGAGTTAGCTAAGTCATCCGCGGTATACCCGAGAACCTTCTCATACGCCGGGCTGTTGTAAAGGCGAGATCCATTCTTGTCGACAACGGCAATCATGTCCGCAGCGTTTTCACTGATGAGCTGAAAGAGCCGATCTCGCTCTGCCAGGCGGTGGCGCATGCGCTGAAGTTGCAGGTGTTGATAAACCGTATAGATGTCGAACAACAGAACAAGCGCGGCGAGCCCGCGCACCCATTCTTTAAGACTCAACGTATAAAGGCGGTCGTTGGCCATGTGGAATCCCGGGAACGTTAACGCAAGGATTCCGAACGTCAACACCAACGTGACAGCAACGGCAAATCCCCACAACCACCATTCCCGCCACTCGACCTGGCGCAGACGGGGTAAGGTGGTCTCGGCGCTAGTTCCGGGTTGAGATTGTTCGCCCATGCGTTTTGTGCTCAGACTTCGGAAGGGGGAGATAGGGACACGAAGGGGAGGTTGCTCTCAATCGATCGCTCTTTTGTCATATCCATCCACAAACTGACGACAGCCAGGAAGTACGGAACCGGTAATGCATTGAGCCTCCGGACACACCGCGTCTGAGTTCTGATCGTGAGTCGAAGAACCTCTTTGCTCCTCTACTGGACCTCCGGACTTCGGCGCTGTCGTGCTAGTTGAAGTGCATTTTCATGACCAACAAGCTTTGCATCAAGTTGTGTCCACAAAGGTATTTGGGCCAGAGAACCCAAGAACCGGTTTCCAGAATCTGGACTGTGTTCGTATTCTGGGCGGGGCGAGGATCGATCCGGATGACTTTCTGCGCCGAAGATCCCAACTTCTTCGGGAAAACATTAGGGAAAGACACGCTGCGGGTCCGAATCTGAAGCGCCCTGCGTCGTAGAAATCGGATAGTAACCACTAGTCCAGAACTCATACCACGTGATCGAACGCGAGAATACGTCCTAAGGGGCGACAAGTGAAAGGCTGCTAAGACGTTACCCACCCTCATACGTTTGGTTCTTAACGTGCCACTGACTCATGGGGTGTTATGAAAGAACATGTTCAGTTGGACGGCCTTCTGTTCACAAGTGACACGCAGGTTCTGTCCGTCATGAATCAGATTCTGGCGAGCTTTGCAATCAAGACAGAAGTTTGTCGCGAGTTGGACCCTGCCCTGGACGCGGTCACCCACCGCAGGCTTGACGCTGTGATTGTCGACTGGGATGGGGTAGCTGACCCCACGCGTATTGTGAGAGCCACTCGCAGGTCATCACCGAACAGCAACTCAACTATTGTGGCGCTGGTCAGTGGACAGTCAGAAACGCACGCCCTTCTCGTTGGAGCCAACTTCATGATTCACAAGCCCGCAGACGTCGACTGTGCCAGGCGTTGTATGCGGGCTGCCTATGGAACCATGTTGCAAAATCGCAGGCGCGCAGCTCGCGTTCCTGTCGACATTGCGGTAGTGGCAAGAGTCGCCGACGTGGGAGAAATCCGGGCCCGAATTAGCGACCTCAGCATTGGCGGGTTAGCGTTGCAGTGCGCACAGCTGCTCCCAACCGATCGCGAGGTGCTGACTCAATTCTCGCTTCCGGGTGCCGGCATGATTCATGCGACCGGCAGGGTGGTAAACGCCGACAGCAAAGGGCGGGCCGGGGTGCGCTATTCGTTCGTTCCTGAGGAAGATCGCAACCTGCTGGAAAACTGGTTAGCAGCCGAATTGGCCAAGCTGGAGAAAGCCGAGATGCCCACGGACGATGCAGAAAACGAAGGAAACTGAAAAGGAAAAAGCGTCTCCCTCCGAAAAGCCCGCTGGTTCGATTCTAGTCGCAGAAGACTCCGCAATCTACCGGCACCTGATCGGGGCCCACCTGAAGGAATGGGGCTTCGATTTCGCGTGCGCAAAAGACGGCAAAGAAGCCTGGAAGCTGCTCGCTAAGCGGGACGCACCGAGGCTGGCGCTGCTCGACTGGGTCCTCCCCGAAATCGATGGCGTCGAGATCTGCCGCCGGCTCCGGAGCCGCTCGGCCGATGAACCCTACACCTACACGATTTTGCTGACCGCGAAGAATAGTAAGCACGAAATGCTGGAGGCGATGGAAGCCGGGGCGGATGATTTCCTCGCGAAGCCGTTCGATCCCCTCGAATTGAAAGCTCGCCTCTTAGTGGGCCAGAGAATCGTTGATCTGCAGCAGAACCTTGTTGCCGCTAATACCGCGCTCCAGTTTGTCGCGAGCCATGACTTCCTTACAGGAGTTTGGAATCGCGGCGAAATTCTGACATTCATGCAACGCGAACTTGCCCGCGCACGTCGCGACGCCACCTCCGTGGGAATTGTTCTGGTTGACGTGGATCACTTCAAGAAAGTAAACGACGAGTTCGGGCACGAGACGGGAGACCTTGTCCTCAAAGAGATTACGAAACAATTTTCCTCCAGTCTGCGTGAGTACGACGGCATCGGACGTCACGGCGGAGAAGAGTTCCTGCTGGTGATACCAGGCTGCGATCTGGCAACGACAATGCGACGAGCCAATCAGATCAGGGAACTGATTGCAAGCCAAACAATCCCCACGCCTCACGGAGCAACGAGCGTCACCGTGAGTATGGGAGTCACGGTAACAGAATCGTCCACCAATTCGGACCTGCTGTTGCGCAGTGCAGACGCGGCGCTGTATCGAGCCAAGCGCAACGGTCGAAACCGTGTCGAACAGGCCACCAGCCCCGCAATGGCAATCGGGGTGGGTATTTAGTGTGCTTGCCGATGACGCGAAGTGCGGCGGCGTTGTGTCTGGGAGCAAGACGATATTCTAGAAAATGAACCAGCGTCCAAAACGCTGCAACGCACCCACACTGAAACGCTCCCATCAAGCCCTTGCATGCGCATGACGTGCGGGCAATGTTGGATTTCGTCTCTCTACCCGCAAAGACCATTCGGCACTCATCGTGCAACGTGTTTTCTCGAGTTCTTCCGAAGATAGCCTCTCACCTGCTCGGCTCGGCTCGACGCGACAAGCACAGACGCGTTGCCTGAAATAGCCTTTTTTGGCGTGAGCGGAAGATGTCATATCAGTCTCGTCTCAGCGAGCCATCTGAACTCGGGGAGTAGAAATGCAATCCAAAAGCCTTGTGTGGATAGTTCTTTCGCTAACAGCAATTGCGTCCTGGGCGCAGGAGTCCCCAACACCGACGGTGCCGCAGAGCGGCCTGGTGCAAGGGATACGTCGGCCTTGGAACGCTCAGATGCCGATGACCTTTGAGGCAAATCAGGGTCAGACTGACCCCCATGTTAAGTTTCTTTTCCGCGGCAACGGGTATACGGCATTCTTAACTGCCGGCGGATTGGTTCTTTCCTTGCGACCGACCGGCTCAACAACTACGCCGGGGAACGCTGAGGCGCCTACCGCTAAGAATGCTAAGCAGGTTCAAAACACAACGTTGCAGTTCAAGTTAGTGGGGGCGGCGCAGACTTCGCTGGCCGTGGGGGAAGATCCACAGCCCGGCAGAGTCAATTACTTCATCGGAAATGACTCCGCGAAGTGGCAGAAGAATGTGCAGACTTATGCCAAGGTCCGTTACAAAAACGTCTACCCGGGAATCGATCTGGTGTACTACGGAAGCCATCGGCAACTGGAATACGACTTTGCGATCTCGCCTGGAGCGGACCCCAGCCGGATTCAATTCGAAATTAGTGGCGCCAAACAAATTCAGGCAGACGCAAAGGGCGACCTGGTCCTGCAGACCGCCACCGGGGCACTCCATTTCCAGAGCCCCGTTGTCTACCAGGAATCCAACGGATTGCGCGTGCCCGTCCCGGGCGCGTATGTTATGTACGATACGACGCACATTGCTTTCCATGTCGCTGAGTATGACTCCAGCAAGCCGCTTGTGATTGATCCAGTGCTGGTGTACTCGACCTACCTGGGTGGAGGCGGCAATGACCAGCCCACCGGAATTGCCGTCGATAACGCCGGCAGCGTTTACATCGCCGGATACACGGATTCGCTAGACTTTCCCCTGGCTACGTTAGGCTCTCTGCCAACGGGTGCAGACCATGTCTTCGTCGCCAAACTAGATCCCTCTGGATCAAATTTGGTGTATGCGGACTATATCGGCGGCAACAGCCAGGATTACGGATACGCGTTGGTGCTGGACAGTGCGCACGAGGTGTACGTAACCGGTGGTACCACTTCGAGCGATTTTCCTGTGGTCAATCCATACCAGGGTTCCCTAACCGGATTGTTCAATGGTTTCTTGTCGAAGGTATCTGCTGACGGTTCCTCTCTCCTGTACTCGACATATCTTGGAGGAAGCAGTTCGGATGTTCCATCGACCATCGCGATCGACAATGTGGGGAGCGTCCTAGTTGGCGGGTATACTTTCTCAACGAACTTCCCGGTAGTCAACGCCTACCAGGCTACAGTAAGCCCTAATCAGGGCGGCTTGTTTGGCGAATACGGCTTCCTCACCAAGTTCAGCCCGGATGGATCGTCTCTGGTCTATTCCACTTACCTTGGCGGTAATTCTAACGTCCCTTACAACTGCGGCACGCCCTGCTGGGGTACGCCCTTCAGCGGAATTAGTGGAATTGCGTTGGACCCCAACGGAAGCGCGTATGTTGCCGGCAACACGAATACTTATAACTTCCCGACTACGTCAGCTGCTTACCTTCCGACGGACGTGACCCAACAAAACGGCTCAGTCGGATTCGTTAGCAAATTCAGCACGGCCGGAAATCTCGACTACTCCACATACTTCTACGAATCCAGCGGCGCCGATACGAACCTCAATGCCATCACAGTGGATAGTTCCGGCTCAGCCTATGTCACCGGCCAGGCTCTCAGCGATGGCACATTTCCTCTCACTTCCACCAGCATCTGCAATCCGAGCGTTTTGGGATGGGGATGCAACTTCGCCTTTGTTACTAAATTCGATCCCACCGGCTCGACATTGGCATACTCAACGTTTCTCGGCCCAAACAATGGGGCCAACCCACAGGCGATTGTCCTCGACGCGAACAACGATGCTTATATCTTAAGTTCTTCGATTAGCAGCTCGTTCAGCATGGTAAACGGCATCGAGCCTTACACAAACGAGAGCGACCTTCTGCTAGTGGAGATTGATCCGCTGGCGAGTACCCAGCTATTTGCAACGTTCCTGGGTGCAAGCGCAAATGAGTTTCCGGCCGGCCTGGCTCTCGATTCTAACGGCAACCAGTACATTGTCGGCGCCACGGATTCAACTGATTTTCCTGTTACGCAGGGGGCCTTCCAGAATGTGTTGGCGGGGAATACTAATGCCTTCGTGCTCAAGATTGGACTGAACTCAGCCCCAGCGGTGGCCCTGAATCCAAGCCTCCTGCAGTACGCTATGCAGACCGTAGGTTCGAGCGGCCCGGCACAGACCGTTCTGATGCGAAATATGGGCAGCTCCCCGCTGTTGATCTCATCGATCACTATCAGCGCGAACTTTGCCGAGACGGACACCTGCCGGGACGGCGTTCCCGCCGCCAGCAACTGCGCCTTCTCCGTCACTTTTGTCCCCACCGCCGCGGGGTCACTTAGCGGATCGATCGTGATTCGGGATGATGCTGCGGGATCACCCCACGTCATCGACCTGAACGGCACTAGTGTTGGCCCCGTTGTCTCACTCGCTCCCGGGAGCCTGACTTTTCCAGGCCAGCAAGTTGGAACCACCAGCGCAGCGCAAATCGTGACCCTCACCAACAGCGGGAACATGGTGCTGAGCGTCAGCGACGTTCAGTTGACGGGAGACTTCGCCCAGACCAACGATTGTTCAGCTTCCTTGGCGGCAAGTTCAAGTTGCGCGATCAACATTACTTTCACCCCTACGGCTTCCGATACACGCATCGGAACTCTGACCGTGAGCGATAACGCTGCGAGCAGTCCGCAAACTGAGAGCCTTACCGGGAGCGAATCCGATTTCAGCCTGGCAAGCGCTCCAGGCAGCGACACCGTCAAAGCCGGTTCTGCGGCGACCTATAGCCTGAAAGTGTCGCCTGTTGGCGGATCGTTTTCCAGTGAGGTCACACTGACCTGCGGTGGGCTACCGGCGGTAACCTCTTGCAGCCTGTCGCCCAATGCTGTGACTCCGGGCGGGAGCACGGCGACCTCTACGTTGTCGATTACCACGACGGCGACCGTTGCGCAGGCTGAGCCGATGCGTAAGTCACGAAGCGCGCCGGTTTATGCGGTTTGGATTCAGTTGCAGGCGATTGGCTTACTCGGAATGATGTTTGCCACGTCCAAGCACCTGAGCAAGAAAGCGCGTGCGCTCGTTCTTTTGTTACTCGTGTGTGGTGCTTTCGTCTTTATGATCGGGTGCGGCGGAACCGGTATCGTAACGCCGCCGCAGACTGGGACCACACCTGGAACCTATACGATCACGGTCACAGGTACTTCAGGCCACATGCAGCACTCGCTGCCTCTGACTCTCGTGGTTCAGTAGAATCACGGTTGATTAGAGCCTTGGTTGAATAGAGTCCGCATTGATTAGAGTCTCGCCGACCCCAATTTCCTTAGTTACAGATGATCATGTTCTGGGTGACGCCCCCAAGGCTCACGATCGAATTCGTGACCAGAGGTGCGCTCCAGAACCTGCTGTGATGCCTGCGCAGGTAGTAGGCCATCAGGATCGCCCCTGCGCTCTTAGTCGAAGCTACGGCGTAGGCGCGCCCGACGGTTGGGTGAGTCCCATACAGATAGGCCGAATCAACCTCCGCATTGCAGACGCCCTTCTTGCCGGCGAGCCAGTTCTCTCGGGCAAATAGGGTGGTGTAAGAATCGGCGAAAGTGCTGGTCGTAGAGATAAATGCCAAGCCGATGAATTTCTTATCGATGGTCTTAGTTTCTGCAATCCGTGGCGCCGGCACCGATACGGGAGCCGCAATCACGACCGCATTCATACGGATGACGCTGCTGGGAGCCTCTGGAAGCTCGGCTGCGGGCGAGATCGTCGCTAGCGCGGCTACAGCACCTACTGTAAGAATGATTGACTTCAGGAACGTTGGGGTAAATCCATTCGTTACTGAGAGTTTCTTGGGGGTACGGTAGGTCATGTACCGAAGTTACGCGATGACCCGATCACGCACAATTGCAAGACCGTAATGACCGTAATGGCACTTAGTAATGGTTAGTAACTACCCGTTGGTGCCATTCGCCCAATCATGGCGCGCCGCGCGCTAACAGTTTTCAGAATTCGTGAAATGACGGTCGAGTGATCGAGTAGACACTTTTGTAACCCATTGGGTGCCCGCGTCGAATCATCTCTTCTTTCCGTAAGGAAAGCGATTTCCAAGAGCAATCCAGAAAAGGTACATTTCTCTGGTTTTAACACTCCCCGCGATCGCGGTGGTTTAGTCGTTTCAGTGCTTTACGCAGCCCAGCCCCGGAACCTTAAATGCAATGGATATAAGGGGGGCCCAAGCGAAGTCAGGGCCCTGTGGTCGAGGAACGGCACATCTTGAGTTTAGCGAACTAACTAAGAGCTAAAATGACACCTGACATGGCATTTGAAGGCTTGCTTGTATCCGGCAACCCGCAAGTAGTTTGCAGCATGAGTCGCGCGCTTCGGGACCTTTCCATTTGTACCAATCTCTGCCTGAGTTCCTCGAAGGCAGTTGACATGTTGCAGAAGGGGAGCCCTGATCTGGTTGTGATTGACTGGGAGGGCGACGCTTCTTCCGAACTGTTGCAGAAGATTTGGGAATCGCCCCTGCGGCAGAAACCTACGATCATTGCTCTTTCTCAGATGGACCGGCCTATAAGGGGCGCCCATGCCACTCTGCGGAAGCCCGTAACCACTGAGTCAGCAACCAAGTCGATGAAGGATGCTTATTCCAGGATGCTGATTGACCACCGCCGGAATGCGCGGTACTCCGTTATGCTCCCAGTTCGTGCAACTGACGAAAACGATCGGAGCATTGAGGTTACGGTTACCGACATCGGTGACGCCGGAATAGGCCTCAGTTCCGATCAGAAGCTCGCCATCGGACAGACTCTGGCTTTGCGATTGTTATTGCCCGGAGAAAAAAAAGAGATCTACATCCAGGCCCGTGTGCTCTGGACCCGGCAACACGGCACCGCCGGCTGCGAATTTGTCCGCATACCGCCAGTGGATCTGAGCGTCCTGCAGGACTGGCTTAAGGCCAGGTTTCACGTCAAGAAACCGTTGATACCAGTGTGACACATGAGTTCGACGATTGTTTTTCGATGAGCACTGGCGAGTCACTGCCACCATTTTAGGGGAGCCTAGGTCCGCAGGCCGCACCCGGTTGGGTTATAGGTATTCGCGAATACTTACTGGATATCAGGCGCGCTCGCCACGTCTTAGCTTCGCCTCTCGCTTTCGTGCATCGCTCGCGGCGCTTTAATTGACTGGGACTGAGATCGCGGTCGCGGGTCCGGCGGTTCCTTGCTTGCCCACTACGCTCTCAACAACGTGGAGCAGAGTGTCGGAATCATTCGCTAGAAGTGAATCTGATTTTGTGAAGTACGCGGCCGCGCCTTCCCTTTTGAGCTTCGCCTCGTTTAGTTGGCCAAGGCCAGAGAGCACTATCACCGGAATGCCCGCGGTCTGGGGGTCGTGTTTCAACGCCCGCAGAACCCCCAAGCCATCGAGCTTTGGCAGCATCATGTCCAGCAAGATGAGGTTAGGAATACGTTCTCGCGCCATCAGCAAGGCGGCTTCTCCGTCAACCGCGCTGACCACATCGTATCCGGCCTTCACGAGTGCTCGTTCGCTTGCGACTCGCAGAAATCGACTGTCCTCTACCAGCAATATCATCATTTTCAAGAAGTCCACCCTGAGTTTTCAGCGTGCACGTCGAGTGCCGAAGCTCGCTGCGGCTGAAGCGCCGTTTCGCGAGCCTTTTTCGACGAAAACGAACACTCTAACCTTAATGTTGTTCGATCTACAGAAAAGAGATGAGCTTTGCGAAGCGTCCGTCGTTTCCGCCATTTTCCCAGATGGACATGTGTCCACGATCTATACGACTGGACGGACGGTCACGAATTCAAGACGTCGGCTCCGGCGAACGCATCCTGTTTAATCGACTGAATGATGTCTAAAAGTTCAACGGTTTCCAGCTCAGAAAGGATGCCGAATCGCCTTTTGCTAGGTGTGACGCACGGCCGATAACCCTAACAGTTGCAATAACTTCTCCATGAATTCTGTGCATCTCCTGCGACTGGGAACCTTCGGAACCCAGGGTGCATTCACCTTACGAGGCAATGGTTCGCCAGGCCCCCACCTGGAATGAAGCAATTCGCCGTGCACTCTTGAATGGAGAAAGAACCGCTCATGCGTCATATCCCATGGACAGCCGCGGTGCTGTTCTTGTTCAGCAGCCTGTGTTATCCGCAAGACGCCACTCCGACTGATTCAGGAACGATTGGCGAACTGGTTCAGCAGGTGAAAGACCTTCAAGCGAGAGTGAAGCTCTTGGAGTCTCAGCAAAACCACGCGGTTGCCTCTACCCCTGCCCCTACCCCGTCCAATTTGCCGATCCCACCAGCAGAACCTGCGGATCAGACCGCGCCGGTTCCTAGCGTGGCGCAGGAAACTCACGAAGTCCATGGAATTCAATGGCGAGGGTTCGGAGAGGTCGATTACAAAGTTTTGAACCAGAGGGCGCCGGAACTAGGAACCTATGGGTTCGTGCCCGGTTCGCAGGGCAACTTCTACAATGGTGACTTCGGTCTTTTCCTCACTTCAAGACTGACTTCCAAAGCCAGCGTGCTTGCCGAGATTGTTTTTGAGGAAGCCGATGCACAGAAATATAAAGTGGATCTGCGGCGAGTGTTGCTCAACTACGACTACAACGATCACTTGAAGATGTCCTTCGGCCGTTACCAGACCAACATCGGCTATTACAACTGGGCGTTTCGCAGCGCAGCGTGGCTGCAAACCACCGCGGACCGGCCTCTGGTGATGGAGTTCGCCACCAACGGCGGCCTGCTCCCCACGCAAGCGATTGGCGTTTCGGTGACCGGCACGATCCCTTCGGGGACGTTGGGACTCAACTATGTGGCGGAATACGGATCCGCCGACACCATGCGGCCCGACCTCAACGGCGACGGTCTGGTGACCGATGAGAACAACGGGAATCAAACCAACGTTGGACTCTTCGCCAGACCTGACTGGCTGCGCGGACTGCAATTCGGAAGCTCCTACTATCACGACCAAATCAGCAACAACCTGTTGAACGAAGTTTCCGGCACTCTGGTTCCTCCGCCTCCGGGAAGTCCGGGATCGGCTGCGAGGTATGACCAGACGATTGTCAACTCCTACGCGGTCTATGTGGCCCACGGCATGGAATTTTTGAACGAGGGGTTCCTGATCCGGCACGCCCTTATCGGGAGTTCGCTCCACTTCGACACACCGGCTTTCTATTCGCAGATTTCCAAACAGTTTGGCCACATTCGCCCGTTCTTCCGTTACCAGTATGTAAACGCGAGCCCCAACAACTTCATCTACGACGACGTCGGCCTGCGCTACGGGCCATCATTCGGAGCTCGCTACGATCTGAACGACTACATCGCCTTTAAAGCCCAGCTGGACCACACGGTTCGCCGGGACGAACCGGACCTGAATGGACTTCAGCTGCAATTGGCATTCACCTTCTAAACCAGGCATCACAATATGCAAATAAAAACGTCACTCCTTCCGCTTCTGATCTGCCTTACGAGCCTGGTCTGCGTCCGGGTTGCCACAGCCCAGGCCGAAGACGTGGCGGTTGTGGTCAACGACCGCAATCCGGCGATCAAGATGAGCAGGGCGGAACTGCGCAGGATCTTTGCCGGAGAAGAGCGCTCCTGGTCCGCGGGCCTTCCCATAAAGGTTTTCGTGAGGTCTCCGGGGACACAGGAGCGAGTCGCGCTGCTAAAGCTATTGGGCATGACAGAGGGTGAGTACAAGCGATATTGGACGGTTCAAATTTTTCGGGGAGAGGCTCAGGCCGAACCCGTCGCGCTTCCCTCAAACGGCATGCAAAAAGAAGCACTGGCCGCCTTCCCGGGTGCAGTCGCCTTGGTTGGTCTCCAGGATGTCAAGGCTGGCATGAAGGTGCTTAGAGTTGAGGGCCGGATGCCCGGTGAGGCTGGATACCCACTTAACTGACTATCCGGATCGCCATCAGGCTCGTGGATTGTTTGGAGCGTCGTGATTATCGCGGGCTCAACTTACGCTCACCCGCACCTCATATGGCATTCCGCTGCTCAGCCTCTCAGCATCGAAGATAAGTCGCAAGTGTACCTGATGGAGAACCCATGACCGTTGTTCTATTGGCGATTCTAAGGAGAACTTACAATGAAACGTTTGACAATCGCTCTGTTCCTTATGGCGTGTATTTCTACGATGCAAGCTCAAACATTAATCCAGGTAGTTAGCCAGGATATTACCCAAGATCAATCCATCACTTTCACTGCGCAGGACACGCTGCAAGTTGTAAACTCTCCCATCACGGCCGTGGTCATCGATGGCGTACAAACAACGGCCAACCTCGGCACAATATCTCTCAATACCGCAGTGCTGACCTCAGGCGACTCGCAAACTGGAGCGACGTTCGGAACTGGAGGAACGTTCTCTATCGTTGCTCCTGGCTATGTGAATTACACAGGAACGTTCACTTCTGCAGCGTGGACCGTGCCTGTGCTGGCTGATGGCAGTATTTTTTACAATCTGCAAGGTGCCTTAGTGTCTTCTCAGGGTTCTTCCAATTTCATCTGCACAACTGACGTTTTGCCAGTCGGCACTACGTTTAGTGCTTCTGAGATTTTGGATAATTGCTCGTTCGGAGGCACACTGTCTGACCTGAGCCCAGGTAGCTCTCAAAGCGCAATGTGTGGATCAGGCTCTACCACGCAAAGACCAACCCTCCCTCGCTCGGAAAACGCTTCAAACTCTATTCAAAGTCTCGTCAGAAGTGGCGCAGGCATCAACGGGACAGGGACGGGGAACACAGGTGGGTCAATGTGTGTCCCTTTAAGTCTTCCGGAAGGGGTTTGGGGTACCACCGCTACTCTTACGTTTTCCGGAAAATATGGCTCCGGCGCGGCCTGCACTCTCTTCTCTGGATCAACAAAACTAGACTACTTGGTGGGACAAAGCACAAACATGGATGTGCCATACGTTCGCCTTATTCTGAGTGGAGTCACGCCTGCAGGTTCCACAGGGGTTTCAGTTCTTTGCACAAATCCCAATGGGGAAACGTCTCCCTGGACACTGAAAATAATAGCAATGCCGGCAGCAGCCTCAGGGCCACAGCTCTAGTCCATGATGAACACGTCGTAAAACCAGTCCAAAGGAAAATCGCTGCGCCGCCTTGCATTGAGCCGGGCGAAATGCGTCTAACGGCCGTTCCAGATCTGCGTGCTAAGAGGTGACACGGCCTTGGAGCCGCCATGTGTAGCCGTGGCATGCTCGTTCATCACCCTGGCAGCTTGTGTGCGGCAACTGCCGTTCCGGCTGCTGAACTCCCGTGTAGTGACTGAATGCTTGCAAAGTACACACTTGAACATGCTAAAGCCGCTCATCATTTTGATCGTGTAATGTCTCATACTTCAAGTGTAGTCTCACACCGCGATATGACTCCGAAACTATAGTTTCCGCTCATCGGTGGCTCACACGCGTGCAATCGTGATATTTCACACAGCATGGCGTAGCTAGACCAACCTTGACACGTCTGACGAGCAGGGCGCAGCAGATGCTGCGCCCTTTTGTGGAGGGCTGTAGCGTGGAGTCCTACGCTGCGACTGGCTTCAGCTGGGCACCCACGTAGCTATCCATCGCTTGGGTCAACTGTGAGTCCACCTCATCCGCGATGGTCATGACGTCGGGCAACAGCAGGCTGAAATCCAGAGCACTCAGATTGTGCTGCAGCGTTCCGAAAAGAGTCACCTGGAGTATTCGGGAGTCGTGCACCAGCATTCCAGGAGTGTAGCCTTGCATTCGCCGCATCTTGCCGTGAGCGACGGCGGCGGTGGAGCAATGGGAATCGCTCTCTTCGCCGGGGATGCTCGTTTCTCTCAGGCGGACAATCAGGTCTTCAATCAGCTTGGGAAGATATCCCGTGCGCTCCTTGTCGCTGAGCTCAATCGCACTGAGCGTTTTGTTCTTTCTTACCCGCATCAACCACTCTTCCACGATGACACTTGTGCAACGCTGCAATATCGCGGCCACTCTTTCCTTTGGCGTGCGGGCGATAACTTTGCGAGTCAGCAATCTTTCGTGAACGATGTCGGCGATTTTCTTGGGCTCGAATGGCTTCACGATGATTTGGTCCGCTTCCAGAAGGATCGCCTCCATCGCGCTCTTCACGTCAGGATAGCCGCTGACCAGCAGCGTAAGTGCACTCGGTTGAGAGTGGCGCATCGCAGTGATCACCGCAAAACCATCGCTCGGGTTCGGCATGTGCAGGTCAGTGATAAGCACGTCGAAGGTTTCCGAAACAATAAGTTTCAGGGCTTCCGACACACTAGCGGCAGCCATTACGTCAAATCCTTTTGCCTCAAGGGTCAAACTCATCATTTCACGAACAGCATCGTCATCATCCACCAGGAGGACTCTATGCGAAACGCTCGTTTTGACCTGAGTCATAACAACACCGCCTATGTGAATCCTTTAATAATAGTGTTACTCGGTATATGTCATTAAAGCTGTATAAAAGTGAACACATGTCATCTCAGGCTCAGGCAATGAATAAATGATTGTTCCTTGGCAAAAAGCAAAGACTGTGCTTCGCCGCTTGTGTATGTTTCCCAGTGGCTGCGCGGATAGTCAGCTTCCCACCATAATTGCTGCCGGGGAGGCTCTGAAGGAGAAGCATGCCGGTCCTAGAAACGCTCAGTCATCTACGAGCTGTAGTCAGGGCTGTTATGTTGTGATGACTGAAAGGGGCCGGAGTTAGTCGTGTACGATAAGAAAACGGTAGTGTCGTGAGTTCCAAAACGGGATCACTCCGAAGATCCAGAACTGGGACACTTACTGTGCACTTGCATCTCCTTGGTGATCTCGACTATCATTACTATTGTATTGGCTAGTGTTTTTGGGCACAGCGCAGTACGTAAGAAGTTTCAACATCGCCTTGTCAAACAGCAGTTCCCACCAGAGGGGGCAGGAAATGCAGTTTTTCCTCAGGCGAGCCCCAGGTCCCAAGAAATAGACAGATTAAGACGGAAAATTCGCCTCAGGCCGTGTAGCGGACTGTCACTGGGGATGCACGTTTTGGCGCACCAGGAGATGCCAATGATTCGTGCTAACAAGGCCCGCTCCAAGGCCGAAAACCGCAATCGCGAATCGCTTGCCGTTGTGTCTTCCTCCGACGGCGCCACGATCGGCAGCGACCTCGAAGGCATCGTCGTGGCCTGGAACAAGAGTGCAGAGGCTCTCTACGGTTACACGGCCGAGGAAATGATCGGCCAACCGATTGCCGCCGTCGTCCCTGAACATGGGCACGAAGAAAGCCTGCAAGCTCTGCGGGATATTGCCGCCGGGCAGACTACGGCTCGCTACGATACTGTTCACAGGCGCAAAGATGGAAGCCTGGTCCATGTCTCAGTGATTGTCGCCCCGATCGGGAACTCCAAGAAGCAGACTATCGGATATTCCACTCTTGCCCAGGATGTTACAAAGCGTAAGCGTGGGGAAGAGTGCGAACGCCTGGCAGCCGTTGTCGAGTCATCGGAAGACGCGATTATTGGCCAGAGTCTGGACGGAACGATCTTCGCCTGGAACTGCGGAGCCGAGGCTTTGTTTGGTTACTCAGCATCCCAGGCTGTGGGCAAGCCGGTACAGATGCTCCTGCCGCCGGAACGAATAAATGAGGAATCTGACATTCTGGAGCAGATCAGAAACGGTGTGCGCTTCAAGCATTTCGAAACTGTCCGGGTCCGAAAAGATGGCACAAACGTTCCCGTTTCGGTGACGATTTCGCCGATTCGAGACAAAAGCAGTGCGATTACTGGAGCCTCACAGATTGCGCGCGACATCACGGACCGCGTGTGTGCGGCAGAAGTGCGCGAACGATTGGCGGCTGTGGTCGAGTCATCCGATGACGCCATTATTGGCAAGACTCTCGACGGAACTATCACCACCTGGAACCCCGGCGCCGAAAACCTGTTTGGTTACTCGGCATCCGAAGCAGTGGGCAAACCGATACAGATGCTGCTGCCGCCGGAACGAGGGAATGAGGAAGCTGAAATTCTGGCGCGAATCAAGCGCGGTGAGCGCCTTGCGCACTTCGAAACCGTCCGGTTGCAAAAGGATGGCAAGAGAATAGACGTTTCTGTGACGATTTCGCCGATTCGAGACGGAAGCGGCGCGATTGTTGGTGCTTCAAAGATTGCGCGCGACATCAGCCACCGTAAGTGCGCGGAAGAAGAATTACGCAAGGCGGAAAACAGGTTCAGTAAAGCCTTTCGCCAAAGCCCGCTGGCGAGCACAATCTCGACGCAAGCGGACGGGATGTATCTGGACGCAAACGAATCATTTCTCAAAATGACCGGCTACACGCGTGAGAATGTAATTGGCCACACGGCCTCGGAACTGAGGTTCTGGTCCCTGCCGTCACTACGCGCAGAGCTTCTCCAGCTGTTACGGGGGGGCGAAAAGGTTACGGACCGCCGCATGGAATTCAAGACGTCAACGGCAGAGACTCGGGTAGCAGAACTGTCGTGGGAAGAGATCGAGGTCGAAGGACAACCCTGCCTCCTGTCTTTCATGCGCGACATTACCGAGGCTCAGCGTCTGGAAGCGCAGTTCCTCCAGGCCCAGAAGATGGAAGCGGTGGGGCGTTTGGCCGGGGGAGTAGCCCACGATTTCAATAACATGCTGAGCGTGATTATCGGCTACAGCGATCTATCCGTCGACCTGGTTGCACCGGAAAGTCCGGTCAAAAGGCACTTGGCACAAATCAAGAAGGCGTCGGAACGGGCCGCCCTGCTCACCCGGCAACTCCTGGCTTTTAGCCGGCAGCAGGTTATCTTCCCCAGAATCCTGAATCTGAACGAGGTGGTGAACAATGTGACCACTATGTTGCTGCGCATGGTAGGCGACAGTATTTCAGTCTCGTTCCATCCGAGTACTCCGATTGGCAGCATCAAAGCCGACCCAAGCCAAATCGAACAAATCCTGATGAATCTGGTAGTGAATGCGAGAGATGCAATGCCACGCGGGGGCGAGATCATTATCGAGACGGGACACGCTGAACTGGACGAGCATTACGTCTCCGAGCACGCCGGTTCTCAGACTGGACGACAGGTCTTTTTGGCGGTAAGCGACAATGGTTGCGGCATAGAGGAAGGAATCAAGTCGAAGATCTTCGAGCCATTCTTCACTACAAAGGGTATTGGGCAAGGGACCGGTCTCGGACTCTCCACGGTGTACGGAATCGTGACCCAGAGCAAGGGCAGCATCCGCGTTGACAGCGAGGTAGGAAAAAGCACGACGTTCACGATTTATTTTCCGAGAATAGCTGCGAAAGCGGAAGAACTGGCGCAGTCCCCCGAAGTCGACGACGTTATATCAGGGTCCGAAACAATTTTGCTGGTTGAAGATGATGACTCGGTTCGCAAGGTGACCGCTAGCTTGCTAAGCAGCGCCGGTTACAGAATCATCGAAGCCAGCAATGCCGAAAAGGCCCTGGAGATCATGACAGCGTCCGGGCCAGGAATCGATCTGCTGCTCACGGACCTCATCATGTTCGGGCAAAGCGGGTTTGACCTATTCGAACAAGCGAAAGTAATCCGCCCGGGTCTTCGCTCGCTATTTATGTCGGGATACACCGGCGATCTGGTTGCTTTGCAGGGAGGCTTGATATCGGAACGCGTATTCCTGGCGAAGCCATTCACCAGAATTTCGCTCCTCAAGAAAGTCTACTCGGCTCTGCGCCCGTGAATGAGTGCGAGCACTGGAACATAAAGCGTTCCTACACTCCGCCATGATCGCTATTCGCCCATCAGAATCGAATCGAAGACCGCCCCACGCCGCTCGACCTGCCCCCAACTTTCGGTCAGTAAGAATGCGCCAAGTCCTTGCTGCTCCATCTCGAGGTTGAACCGGGGTGGGGGAGTGTCGAGTCGGATAGTACCTCGCCCGCTGTTCACTCTGGAATTAATTTTCGAGACCGGCGAGGCGGCTTTCCATTTGGCTGGCTGCTTCGGTGAAGGTCATGCGGATTCCGTGTTCTGGGCGCAGGATCACCATGGGGCGGGCTTGGATGGTCTGGCCTGGAACCAGACGGAAATCGTATTTTCTGAGCAAGACACTTAGGATCATCAGGATCTGGAGCATGGCGTAGTTGCCGCCGATGCAGCCGCGGGGGCCGGCTCCGAAGGGCAAATGGGTGAAGGGCGTGTGGAGCTTTTCGTTCGATTTGGTGAAGCGTTCCGGGTCGAAACTCTCCGGGTTTTCCCAGTACTGCGGTGCGTGGTGTACGCCGTGGATGAACACCACGACCGTCGAGCCCCGGGGGATCGCGACGTCGCCGGCGCGGTCGTCTGCGAGAGCCATTCGGTCGACCATCCAGAACGGCGGGTAGAGGCGCAGCGCCTCGAGTATCACCCGAGTTGTAAATTCGAACTTCGGAACGTCTGAGAAACTCAGAGACCTTTCGCCCAACACAGCGTCGAGCTCCTCCCGTACTCTTTCGACACAATCTGGTCGCGAGCTTAGCAAGTAGAGAAGCCACGATAGAGCATTCGACGAAGTTTCATGGCCGGCGACCAGGAGTTGCATGCTCTCGCTGAGGATTAACTCGTCGGGCATGCCTTCGCCGTCGCTGTAGCGAGCGTCCATCAGGATCTGCAGCAGATCGTGGCCGGGGGCTTCTTTGCGGCGGCGCTGGAGGTATTCGTCCAGTACGCCGAAGGCGCGGGATCGCAGTTCCCAGTGGCGGCGGAGCTCGCCGGAGACGGCAAACCAGGGATTCAGGTAGGGCTGAATGGTCTGGCGAACCATGAACTCCTGGACGGTCGAGATGGCTCGGCTGACGAGGTTGATGTCTTCCTCTTTCAAGCGGGCGCCAAATAGAGATCGGCCGACCATGGAGAAGGTAATCTTCATCATCAGCGGGTAGATATCGACGGGACCGGTACGGGCTTGCCGGTCGAAGTCCTGCAGCGAGTCGGCGAGAGACTCTTGCATGATTGAGGACAGAACTTCGAGTTGCTTGCGCTCGAAGCCGGTCTGGATGAGGCGCCGTTGCGTTCGCCAGGGTTCGCCCTCAGTGGTGAGAAGACCTTTGCCGAGGAAATGGCCCATGCGTTTCTTCTGGATCTCGGACTTGTAGTAGTTCTCCGAATTCGTTTTCAGCACATGCTGAATGACGACGGGATTGGTGGTAACGATGGCTTCTTTGACGCCGCCGAAATAGAAGCGGAAGGTGTCACCATGGATTGCGGTGTACTTCGAGAGAACTTGTACAGGATTGCGGGCCATCGCGCGCGAATCGCGGAAAGATTGGGACCGGGAGACGGAGGGTATGCTTTGCGGCAAGGTCACGCCTCGCTATCCAGACGCATAAGATGAGAAATGTGATCCTCGTTTCCCAACTGTTTCAAGAGTAATAGATGATGTTTGATCGCTTGCGTCATGGTCGGATGTTGCCGATAGGGAATGCCATACTCTTCGGCGGTCTGCTTCACAATCCGGGTCAGCGGAGCGTAGTGAGTGTGGCACACAAAAGGGCAGAGATGATGCACGATATGGTGATTGAGGCCGCCGACGAGCCAACCGACCAGCGGGGTCTCGGTGGCGTAGTCGGCCGTGGTCGCGAAGATGTGATGGATCCAGTTATCGAACTCATTGCGGTCTGCGGGGAAGTATGTGCTGTCGATCACATGCGTCGTCTGGAACACGAGCGCTACGCTCAAGCCGATAATCAGATGGGAGAGCAAGAAAGCCAAAGCGACCAGCCAGGGCGATTTCCGCAACAACACCACGGGCAAAATCAGCATGTAGGTGAGATAAAACGCTTTGCCGGCAAAGAGAATGATGTATTCCCGCACCGGGTGCTTCGCGCGTTTCAGATAATCGTGGGACGGGAAGAAGAAGCACTCGAAGTCTCTCAGGAAGACATAATCGAGAGAGAACAGGGCGTACATGAGCAGCGCATAAATGTGCTGGAAGCGCTGGAGGCGCGTGCGAGGTTCGTGGGGCGTAAACCGTAAGACGCCGCGTCCGGTAAGCGCGTCGTCTTCGCCGTGGAGATTGATGCAGGAGTGGTGGCCGCGATGATGGAGGATGCGCCACATATATGAATTGATTCCACAGACATCGAAAACATAGTTCAGGGCTTTGTTTACCGACCGCGACGAGGAGATGGCGTTGTGGTTGCTGTCGTGGGCGATGTTCAACAAGAGGAATGTTTGCGCGACCGCATTCAAAAGGTAGAGGCCGACGAATCTCCATGAGTCCGGCTTGAATGCGTAGAGAGCGACCCAACTGCCTGCGAGCACTGCCATCCCTACTGCGATTTTGAACCACATGGCGAGGTCGGCTTTGGGAGAAATGTTCCCTTCGGAAAAGAAATCGTCGAGGCGGCGGCGCAAGACTTTGGGGAAGGAAGACTCGGGGGCCGAGGCGGAAACGGAGTCCCGCAGCGAGGCCTCCGCGGGTACAAGGTCATCAATGTCGGGCTTCAAACTAATAACCGCCTCGTTTCGGAGCTTACCGGCGCAATAATGTCAGGCTGGCCCGATGCACCCCGGCCCGGTTTGCCGAGGGTCATCCTTCAGATCCACCTTCAGACCAGGCAGGCCAGCGGCGGATTTAGTTGCCCAAGACACCGCCTTTGGGCGCAAATAGGGGAAAGTTGATGTTAGCCCGAAAACTTAAGGAAGATCAAGGGAATTTCGGATCACGCGGAGCCATCGTAACGGCGCAGCTTCCTGGAGGTGATAACGCGTGTCGCTGCTTCACAGCTATGCTAATCTCTGTTAACATCAACCGCTCAGGACAATGGGACCAAGAACTTTGAGTGGGGCGCCGACGCCCGGAAGGGGCTAGTCTTGACCGGATCAGGTCTTGACCGGACCGGGAGACGCATGGTTTTAAGAATTCTTGTGGCGCAGTTTCCGAAGTCGGCCTGGCCCCTGTGCACGGGGTGCGACTTTGGTTTTCTGATACGGAGTTTTGTCATTCCACGCAGGAGGTTAGCAAATGGCGGTGCCACCGCCATGAGTACAGATTCGAATCTATGATGGCTTCGATTTTAGACAAGCTGGATAGTCTAGGGGATCAGCACCCACACCGACTTCTGTATTCGTACATTGACCTGAACGGCAACCAGATTGGAGGCTACTCTTACGAGTCGTTTCTCCACCGGACGAAGGTGATTGCCGGACATCTGCGCAAGGAGCATGGTTTCGCGGCGCAGGACCGTCTTCTGCTTGCCTACCCTCCTGGGCTGGAAATGATTTGTGCGTTTTTTGGCTGCGTGCGCGCGGGATTAATCCCCGTGCCCGTCTATCCCCCCAGTTCTCATGGCTTCCAGGGCGCTCTGTACAAAATGGTCCACATTGCCAAGGATTGCCAGGCGAGTGGGATTCTAACCAGCAAAGACTATCTGGGATCGTTGAAGACAAATCTTGCCCGAAGCGGAGTGTCGGCATCTGGAGTAGACGTCGACTACGTTTCCGGGCTGCCCTGGGTTGTGACGGAAGACTTCGTCGATACGGTTTCGGGCGAAACTTTCAATGGTTCTTCGAACGGCGGATCCAACGGGGCTTCCAACGGCGCATCGAAGATTCTGTTTCTGCAGTACACGTCGGGGTCGACTCGGGATCCTAAAGGCGTGATGGTGACGCACGAAAACATACTGCATAACTGCCCGCTGGTGATCGACCATGACGCGCCGATCGTCGTATCGTGGCTTCCGCAGTATCACGATATGGGACTTATCGGGTGCTACCTCTATCCCGCGCTTACAGGCGGCACCACCTACGGCTTCGCACCTACGGATTTCATTCAACGTCCGACCCTGTGGTTCGACGCGATCAAGACTTACGGGGCGAGCGCCTCAGCGGCTCCAAACTTTGCTTACGACTATTGCCTGCGGGCCGGGCGGCTTTCGAAGGAGAGTTTGGAGAGTTGCGATCTTAGCACGCTCAGGTTGCTGATGGTAGCCGCGGAGCCGGTGAAACCGGACACTTTTAAACGGTTTCTGCAGGCCTTTCAGCCCCATGGGCTAAAGTCAGAAAGCTTTTTTGTGGCGTACGGGCTGGCGGAGAATACTCTGGCGGTTTCACTCGGTGGCCGCAACATTGTTTCAGTCAACAAGAACGGCATCGCGCTGGGGAAGGCCCGCATGACCACGGAGGTTTCCGAAATCGGCGCGGCCACGCAGATTGTGAGTTGCGGAAGTCCTCTGCCGGGGATCACGGTAAAGATCGTGGATGCGGAGAAGCACGTCGAGCTGGAGCCGGGGCGAATCGGCGAGATCTGGATTGCTGGAGGGAGTAAGTGCCTGGGTTTCTGGAATAATCCGGAACTGACGCTGAAGCTGTTTCGCGCGCGATTGGTGGACGATAGTCCCTACGACGATGGCTACCTCCGGACCGGCGATATGGGATTTTTCCACGACGGGGAACTCTTTGTCTGCGGCCGCATCAAGGACATGATTATTCTGCGCGGGCAAAACTATTACCCGCAGGATATCGAGGCTGTGGTGGAGAAGGCGTCTGGGCTGATCCGGACGAATTGCGTGGCCGCGTTCCAGATTAATGAAGAGAGCGAGCCGGCACTGGCGATCGTCGCCGAGGTGAAAAATCCAAAAGCGCTGCCGGATGCGCTGAAGATTGCAGCTGCCGTGCGGAATTACCTCAACGTGGAAGTGGCGCTGATTTCTTTTATCGCGCCCCGGGCGATACCGAGAACCAGTTCGGGCAAGATCATGCGCCATAAGACCAAGCACATGTGGCTGCAAGGTCAATTTACCGTTCTCTCGGAGTTTTCGCGGGAGAAGGACGATGGACCATCCGCATGTGTCGGGCAGTCACCTTTTGACGTTTTGAAAGCGCGTTACAGTCTGACGGGCACGGAATCGTACAACCTGGTCGAGGCGGGGTTGGATTCGCTGGATCTGGTTGTGTTCATGCACGAGATCAAGGAACTTTTAAAAGATAAAGGCGCCGATATGCTGGCGAGGCAGGTGGATATTGGCCTCGTGCAGCGGGTGAGCGTTGCTGAATTGTTTCGACTGGCCGAGCAATTGGAGCGGGCTCCGGAAGAAGCGCTGGCTCCGCTGCGGCATTCGCTGGCGGCTTTCCGGGACGAACAGCGGGCGGCGGAACAGCGCATGATGCGCAGCGACAGGAAGCTCATCTTCGAGCCTTCAGGGCCGGCGGTGTTGCCGGAAGCACCAATCGTGAATAATGTTCTGCTCACCGGCGGTACGGGCTTCATCGGACCGTTTCTGGTGAAAAGTCTGCTGGAACAAACGCAGGCGAAAATCCATGTTCTGGTGAGGTCTTCCGACGAGGATCAGGGCAAGCAAAGGCTGCGGGCGGCGATGGAATCGATGGGGCCTTGCCCGGACGAACTGATGCAGATGTTCGAGACGCGCGTGAGTCCGGTTTGCGGAGATCTTGGCCAGAGGGAGCTGGGATTGACGCAGGGGGTGTGGGATTTCCTGGAGAATGAAATCGATACGGTGTTCCATAACGGCGCCACCGTAAATTATCTGCTCAATTACGACCGGATGCGCGACGCGAATGTGCGGGGGACGAATGAGGTTTTGAGACTGGCATTTGAAGGACGGCCGAAAAGCTTCAATTACGTCTCGACTACGTTTGTGTTTGGCTGGGCGGTCAAGAGCGTTCTGTATGAGACTGACTTGAACGAGAATATGGAGCTTCTCGATTTTGGGTACAGCCAGTCCAAGTGGGTATCGGAGCAAGTGGTGATGGACGCGTGCCGCCGGGGACTTACGACGCGGATCTTCCGGCCCGCTCTGGTGAGTCCTTCGATTACCGGCGGAGGCAACAACTTCGACATTGCTGTGCGTCTCGTGGCATTCATGGTGAATCACGGCATTGGAGTCGACGCTCTGAACCAGGTGAGTTTCGTTCCCGCAGACCTTACGGCGAACAATATTGTTGCGATTTCCACCACCCCCGGCACGGAGAATAAGACATATCACGTAGTGAGAGACGACTACGCGAACATGCTGGATATTACCGGCTTAATCACAAAGGCGACCGGCCGGCAATTTGAAGTGTTTAGTCTTCCTGACTTCGTTCCCGAGCTGATCCGGAGATGCAGGAAAGAAGATTTACTGTTTCCGCTGCTGGACTTTCTGGTGGGGTCGGTGGACAACATCTCGGCGATGGAGTTCAAACGCTACGACAGTTCGAGCTATCAGGCGGCTCGGGATGCTTCCAAATGGGGCAAGCCGGATCCGTCGCTCGAAGATACGGTGAATGGCATCCTGCGATTCATGCAGCGAAAAGGAATCATTTCGGTTGCGGCTCGTGAGTTCAATGGTGTGGGAACCTGCCGCTAGGCGATTCACCCGCCTGGACGCAGCGGGAATGGCACAGCGACGTTACTGCTTCCGAAATACCAGTGTCTCTTTTACTTGCTGACCGGTTTCCAACGTGCCAGTCGTGGTTAGCGTCATCTTTGCACCGTCGGCGGAAACCACCCAGCGATCTTTTTGAGAGATTTGATCATCCCGGTGGTAAATCGAATCGACGGTGTGAGCGTCGACGAGTTGGAGAACCACGGTATCGTTGCTGGAATTTTTCAGATCGTATTCCTTGCCGTCAAAGCGGGCGCTGTAGGTGAAGTCGCCCAGGAAACGGACCCCGCCACTTCCGTCTGCCTCGATCTTGAGCGTCATCCCTTGGCGCAATCGAGTCTTGCCCAAATCCTCGGTCCACTCACCACCGAATAAGTCATCGGGAGACTTCGTTCCCCCGGTCCGTGTCCACACGGTGATCCGGTCGGCATGGCCTTCGCGTGAAGTGGTGCTGGTTAACTCGTTACCATTGCTCGAAAGTTTATCCCGAACCGTTGCTACTACGGCTCCATCTTTCTTCTCTTTGACTTCGACTTGATGTTTATCGATCCTCCGTACTTCGATTTGATTGATTGCGGGATTGCCTTGTACGGGCGCTTCGTGGCCGTCCAACTTCGCGGTGAAATCGAAGCGGGATTCGCCTGAACTCACGACGTGCACCTCATGGTGGAGGGACGTGACGGTGAGTTTGTTGGGGGGATTCAGGGTAGATTCCGCAGAGGTGAGCGTCCAGGAACCGATGCGGGGGTCTGCCCCACCAATTTGAAGGGCGACAACTAGCCCGAGCAACGCGAGTTTGCGCATTGGTCCTCCTGCATTGACCCTCCTGCTTTGTCCACATGGAACCCGTGTATCCTTACCACACGATAATACGAATCCGTCCGCAATGCGAACCCGCGTGGACCGGATTGGGCGGAAACGGAGCCGGCAAATGCAGATAAGTCCGGAAGCCCGAAACGGGCTCCGCGCGGATGTGAATTTCCTTAACCTTAACGATTTTGGGTAGTGGGCTAATTCCGTGTTGCCCATCTTTCTGCCGATCCTCTAGGATTCCAAACAAGTAGGGTTCCGAACAAACCAAGAAAAGAAGAATTCGCCTACTATCTGATTTTGCGTGACATGACGAATCTCATGTATGTGCGCCGTTTCTGGCTCGCCGGGGTGGTGCTTGTAGCTGTGCTTGCGCTGCTTCCATTCTCTTTTCACGCCGAGCACCATCTGGAGACTGCAACACGCATCGAGGGCAGCGAAGCACAAATTGTGACGCAGGATTTGGCCACGCGCTTTCGTTCGCCATTCGTTGACCGCGTGGTTCTGGTGGTGCAAGGGCTTCCCCCTGTCGATTCGTTAGAGGGCGAGCAAGTCTTAGGGACGATTGAGGAGAGACTGGGCAAGGAACCGGGCGTGTCGGGAGTAGTTTCGCATCTTGATTTTCGCGATCCGATTTTCCTGGGCAAGGGCGGAGGAACTTTTATTCTGGTAGGGCTGGCCTCGACCGAGGGTCCCGTGGAGTCGCTCGTCCCGAAACTTCACGAGCTGGCGAAGTCTCTGCAGGACCAATTGCGGGGCCGTTATCCGGCGGTGAAGCTCGAACTGACGGGAGAGACGCCACTTAATTTCGACATTCGGAAAGCCAGCGCCGACGACGTACGACACGCGGAAACGCTCGTGATTCCTGCCACACTCGTACTTCTGCTGGTGGCCTTCGGAAGCCTGGTGGCGGCCCTGATTCCATTAGCCGTTGGTCAGCTTGCCATCGCGACGGCTCTGGCGATTGCGGGTTTCCTGGCCCTGCGCTGGCACTTGTCGATTCTGGTTCAGAATTTGGCCACAATGCTTGGGCTAGGGTTGGGAATCGACTACGCGCTCCTGATGGTGAGCCGCTTCCGGGAAGCGATTGCGGTCGAGCCAAACGGGCTCAAAGCCTCGGCCATCGCGGCACGTCAGGCGGGTCATACTCTTCTGATTTCGGCCTCGACTGTGGCCATCGGATTTCTAGCGCTCTTGACTGTCCCGATCAGCGAAGTCCGTTCCATTGGTGTGTCTGGATTCCTGGTGGCGGGAACGAGTCTGTTGCTGGCAAGCACGCTCGTTCCGGCGTTGCTGGGACTTCTCGGAACGCGAATCAATGCCGGCCGCTTGCCTTTTCTTGCGAAGCTGGATGCGAATCGGGCAACACGCACGGGAAACCGCTGGAGGCGATGGGGGAAGGTGATTGTCGCGCATCCCTGGCTTGCAATTTTTCTGGCAGGCGTCCCCTTGGTTGTGCTCGCCTCGCAGGCCGCGCGGCTCGATACCAAAGTCCCCAGAGGGGATTGGCTTCCGGCGGCGGCGGAATCGGTGCGCGCGTTGCATAGTCTTGAACACATGGATCGGGTTGGAATTGTTTACTCGTTGCGCGTGATGCTCGAACTTCCAAGCGATTCTATTGCGCAAACGGACGCGGGGTGGAATGCAGTCGATCGTTTCACCAAGCGGCTGGCGAGCGATCCACGTGCCGGCCGCGTGATCTCCATCACAACGATGGCGGGGAGTGACCGGAGTGCCCTGGGCAGCCTCTCGCGTGAGACGCAGCGAACGTTCCTGAGTCGCGACGGCCTGGCGGCGCTGATCGAAGTGTTACCCGCGTCCGGCGTTTCCTTGAACGATCAGGTCAAGTGGGTGCGGGAGCTGCGGAAAGATGGCGCGCCGGCACTCACGGGAATCCCCGGCGCCAAGCTGCTCATCGGAGGCATCCCGGCGCTGACTGCCGATTATCAGACGATTGTCAGGGACCGGTTCGGTTCGGTCATGGCGCTGGTGGTGGTAGGGACGCTCATCGCGCTGCTTGGCGGGTTCCGATCGCTTTTCGCCGCGGTGAAGGCCATTGCTTTGAACTTGCTCTCGGTTGCGGCGTCCTTTGGAGCATTGGTGCTGGTGTTTCAGGACGGACACGGAATTCGCCTTTTCGGAGTTCCTGAGGGAACGGGCAGCATATTTCCCATTGTCCCGATCGTCGCCTTTGCGATTGTTTTTGGACTGAGCATGGATTATGAAGTGTTCCTGGTCGCGCGAGTGCTCGAAGAGAGGAGGGCCGGGTTGAGTGAAGAGGAGGCGATCCCCGAGGGGATGGCTAGGACTGCGGGACTGATTACGAGCGCGGCCGCGATCATGATTGTTGTATTCGCGGCATTTACGTTTGGGAGCTTCCTGGTGGTGAAGATGCTTGGATTTACGCTGGCGGTTGCGGTGTTGATTGACGCAACCCTGGTTCGCATTGTGATTGGACCTGCGCTGCTTCGCGTTGCAGGCGATTGGAACTGGTGGCCCGGAGGGCTCCGCGTCACGCGCAGTGCCCCGGTGGTTGCTAACGGCGAATAATGAAGGTGCACGGTTTTTGTGGTGCGTCGAATGAGCTGAGGGGGATACGAGACCCTAGGGTTTCCAATCCAATTTCGAATCCCAGGAGTAAGCCGAGAAGGAAGTGGGGCGCAGCACGTCAATCTGGATGTGAAGTGGCGCCGCGGGCTGGGTGAATAACAGTTCCAACTTCGTCTCGCTGCCGGGCGCGGCGTCTGGCACGTCCACTTCCTGGCGCTCTACCGGGATATTGCCTTCGCCGAAAAACAAGCCTCGCAGCTTGTAGCCTCTGAGCGTGTAGGCAGGGAGGTCGTGCCGAACTTTGATCAGCAACTGGATCAGCACCTGGAATTTATTTCGCTGGTGTTGCACCGCGAGCGATTCGATTGGGCTGGACTCGCGGCGGAGAAGTTCATACGACGGCTTTTGCGCGCCATAGAGATCGACAACTCCGTGGACCCGCTGCTGCAACGGACCGACACCGCGGTCGCCCATCTGGGTACGGTAGTCGTTGTAACAAAAGAAAATGGCGCCGCCTATGAAATCTTTCGAGCGAAATGCGGCGGTGTGCGAACGCAGAATCTCCATTCTTTTTTCATCGCCTTCAGGCCGGTCGGGCGTGCAAGAGCAATATCCGTATTCGGAGACGACGATGGGCTTATCGGGGAATGCGGCGTGAATTTTGTCGAGATAGTTTGCGGCGTCGGCCGCCGAACCTGGCGCCCAGGTTCCGAAATATTCATTGGCTTCGATAAAGTCCATCAGGCCGGCTGCATCGCGTTCCGGAGTGCTGTCCAGGGAATTCGAAGCGTAGGAACATAGGCGGCCGGGATCGAGGCGCTTGGCTTCCTTCAACATGTGCTTAGCAAATTGGTACGCGGGACGATTCTGTCCTCCGATTTCGTTGCACAGTCCCCAGACCACGACCGATGGGTGATTGAAATCGCGAGCAATCATTTCGCGCAGTTGCTCGACTCCGTTTTCCAGTATGTCCGCGTCAGGCTCGGCGGTCATGCCGTTGAATGTGTCCGGCCCCCAGGCGGGGATCTCGGTCTGCATGAGAATGCCGTGGCGGTCGCAGTAATCCAGAACGCGCTTGTCCTGGGGCCAATGGACTCGCGTAAAAACGCAATTCAGATGTTTCATTTCCGCATGGTCGTGGGCGATCCACTCGGCTGGTTCGGCCATGCCGAACTCGGGATTGCTGCCGGCCATGCGTTCCACGCCCATTAACCGCACGGGCTCGCCGTTCAGGTGGAACTTGCCATCTTGAATCTCAAACTTGCGCACACCGAAATTGGTGGTGAAGCGGTGGTTGGAGCTTCCGTCTGAGATGGAAAAGTCCAGGCGATACAGATGGGGATGATCGAAGTGCCACAGCTTAGCTTTCGGCAAAGTCACTTTGAGGGTGAGGGCTTCGACTGCTCCCGGCTTGACGGACAAAGACTTGGCTGGCGGGCCGGGGAAAAGCGTCAGAGACTCATCTTCTACTACTACTTCTTCTTCAATGATGCGGAAGGAGGCGTTGCTGGTCGAGGGCACCGGACCTGTGTTGCGGATGTACGCGGTGATCTTCAGGATTCCATCGCCGCTGGCAAGGTCGGGTTCGGCATCGACATCGACGCGTTCTATGAAAGTTTTTGGCGTAACCAGGAGGCGCACTGGACGGAAAATGCCTCCGTCATTGGCCCAGTCGCTCGACTGGCCGCGGGGAAGCATGCGATTGTTGAAGGCACTATCCACGCGGACTGCGATGGTATTCGTGCGATTCCACTGCACCAGGTTCGTGATGTCGAGAGTGAAGGCGGTGTAACCCTTGCGCAAGTGTTCTCCGGCGAGCTGGCCATTGACCCAAACCGTGGCGGAGTGGAAGACCGCCTCAAACTCCACACGCACGGCGCATTCCGGCCGACTGCCTGGTATATGACTTGAGGGCAAATCAAAGGGGCGCCAATACCAGGCAACTCCGCGATAGTCGGCAAGCGGGGTTTCCACTTGCCAAGTGTGAGGTACGGTAACGGTTCGCCAACCTTCGCCGGGAGCATTTTCGGAAGACCAATTATTTTTTGTACCGCGATTGCCGGGGTCGGTACGAAAAAACCATTTCCCGCAGAGGCCGACTACTTCCGCGGGGGACGGCTGGTTGGCCATTGCGGCGGCCCCGGAGTTGGAGGCGACGAGCGCTCCGGCCACGGCACCGATGGAGCCGGTCAGAAAGTTTCGGCGAGAAGACATGGGAGAATTCAGGTGTAGCTTTACAACGCATGCAGTTAATCAGCCTGCGGTTTCCGGTGTCAAACGGAAAAGGTCGAGTCAGTTCTGGTTGGCGGTTCTTCGGATAACATTTAACTAACTGCGGCGCAAGTTTACACCGGCGCGCTAGATCTCACGCGGTGACGAGAACTTAAATTACTTCCAGCTATAGGTGGCGAGAGCTCCGGCCGGGAGTGTGTGATTGAAGGACTGCCCTTTGAAAGTCACGGTGAATGTTGCAGAGTTGCGGGCGGAGTTCAGCACCAGCAGAACGATCGACCCATCGGGATTCTGGAAGGCGACGTCTTCGATGCTTCCGGCGCCGAAAGTATTCGAATCGATCCGGTGCGCGCCCGGGACGACAAACTTTCCCAGATGTCCGAGGATGTAATACTCCACATTGAAAGTGACATTGGCTGGGGAAACACTGTCGTCGATCGTCACGACTCCACGGCAGTTGGAACAAGTGCCGTTCCTGGGGCCGGAGTTCTGATCGAGGGCGAGATTCCAAAGGGAGACACTCCGGGCCCAGTTGCGCGTGGCGCCGATCAGCAGGTGCTCGGCGTTCCACACCAGGTCGCCGGCAAAGGTGGTTGAAGTAATGCCGGAACATTCGGTGAACCAAATGTCTTTGGCGGGGAAGGCCGTCTTTACGGTGGATTGCGCGTCGGGATCGCCCGCGTAGCAATGAAAAGAACTGCCGGCGAGATACTCTGCGGCGGAGGTGCCAAGCACCGATTCCGGATAAGCGGTGTTATCCCAATTGTGTTCGTAGCCGAGGACCTTCACGTTGCCGAGTCCGGCGTTGCGCAGGGCGGGTCCGAGATTAGTCGCGATGAAGGTGGATTCGTCGGCCGCGGGAAGGGATTCGGAAGGGTAGCCTGCAGTAGAGTAGAGGGGCTCGTTCTGCACGGACAGGGCATAAATGGGAACCCCCTGTTGCTGGTAAGAGTGCACGAAATCGACGAAATACTTTGCCAGGCTTGGGAAGTAGGAAGGGTTCACGGTCCCGCCATTCATTTTTCCGCCATTCATTGTTCCGACGTTCAGAGGTCCAGTCGATTTCATCCAAGCGGGCGGGCTCCAGGGTAACGCAACCACCTTCACATTCGGATTGATCGAGAGAGCCTGCTTGACCAGAGGGATGATATAGGGGACATCGTGTGCGACGGAGAAGTTTGCGAGGTTGAGATCCGTCTGTCCCGAGGGCATGTCGTCGTAACTATAGTTGCCAGTTGCCGAGAAGTCGGATGCGCCCATGGGCTGGCGCAGAAAACTGATGCCGATGCCACTGCGTGCACTGAAGAGCTGTTGCATCAACGTCGTCTGCTGCGAAGCGCTGAGCTTGTTCCAAATCAACCATGCGGAAGAATCGGTCAGTGAACCGCCGAACCCATCCATTTGCTGATAGTGGGTCGTGTTGTCGACAGTGATGACGAGAGCACTGGGATTTCCTGCTGTTCCGAAGGAGACGCTGGGCTGGGGTTGTAGCAGCATCGTGCGGTCGCCGGTGGTTTCGACGATCTGCACGCTGTGGCCGGATGGGGTCTGCGCGGTTCCGGTCGAGTGGGGGCAGCTGGTCGCGGAAAGACAGGCCGCGCCTAGCAAGAAAAACTGGAAGAGTGTTGCAACCTTGCGCAGACGGTTTCGAATGTCAGTTAAAAGACAAGGCCGAAGATTCGTTAGAACATCGGGAAGAATCGTGGGTTCGTGTTCCGACATTTTGGCCTCTGGTTGCCGGTCACTTTCCGAAGTAAACGTTGCCGACAAGAATCTCATGCGTGTCAAATCGCGTTGTGGTCGTTTCGCCGCAAACAGAGTAGAACTCGTCGGAGTTGCTCAGCGGTCCTGACTTTCCCCCGCAGCCGGTTTGGACTACCCTAATGCGAGCACGGACTGGTGGACGCGTTGTGAAGGCCGCCCTCAACTTGACTCTACAATTCTTAGTTACGCGCAAGGGGACTATGCGAGCACATAGTGTTGGCGCGGCATCGGTGCGAGTGTTGATGCGAGTTGCAGTGTTGGCTTTAGTGGCGGGGGCTTGCAGCGCCGGGGTTCGGGCGCAAGTTGTGCCCGCCGCGAAACCACTCCCTACGCTCACCCATGTCGATCAGATACGGAGTCTGAGTCCTGAACAAGCGTCTCAGGGCTATCCCGTGCTGGTGCGGGGCGTGATCACGATGGATGCTCCGGCGCCGGACTTCTTTGTTCAGGATGCGACGGCCGGCATCTATGTGGAGGGAAGCGCCGCTCCAAGGTTTCCCCATCTGCTCAGCCAGGTCGTCGAAGTTGAAGGAGTGACGGGGCCGGGCAAATTTGCTCCGGTTATTCGCGAGACCAAGCTGCGAGTGTTGGGCCAGGGAGCGTTGCCCAAGCCACAGCTTTTTCCTTTCTCCGAACTCGCCAACGGGCAACACGATAGTCAATGGGCGCAGGTGCGAGGTATTGTGCGGTCTGCGGCCGTCGATCGCACTTCGTGGCAGGAATTGACGCTGGCCATGCGCATCGCGTCCGAAGGAGGCGAGTTCAATGTTCGCGTGCCGATTGGCCACGACCAGATTGCGCACGACCAGATGGCTCGCGACAAGGATTTGTCTTCGTGGGTCGACAGTGAAGTCCTGATCGAAGGCGTGTGCGGCAGTCTCTACAACGCCAACCGGCAGCTGACGGGCATTCTGTTCTACGTTCCTCGGCTGAGTTTCATTAAAGTGGAAGCTCCCGCGACGGAGGTTCCATTGTCGGCGTTGTTGCGGTTTTCGCCGGCGGAGGGAACGCGGCACCGGGTTCGCGTGCGCGGCATTGTTGGCTACCAGCAGCAGGGCAACGCGCTGTTTCTTCAGAGTCAAGGGAAGGGATTGCGCGTGCTCACGCAGCAGAACACGGCGCTTGAGATCGGCGATCTCGTGGACGTGCTGGGGTTTCCCGCGATGGGAGATTCCGCACCGATTTTAGAGGACGCTCTGTTTCATCGTTTAGGCCACGAGAAAGCGCCCGAACCGGTGAAGCTTAATCTCGGTGTACCTTGGGAGCAATTCGACGGCGCGGTCGTGACCACCAATGCGAAGTTGCTGAACCGCCAGGCGCAGCCGGATGGTTTGCGGCTGATGCTGCAGGATGGCGACGTGTTTTTCGATGCGGCGCTGCCGGCGAGCGTCCCCGCGGAGCGGCTGCTGTCGATCCCGCTGAATAGTGAAGTGCAAGTCACCGGCATTTGTTTAGTGCGGAGCGGGGGCTTGTGGCAGACGCCACAGTCGTTCCGGATGCTGCTGCGCTTGCCGCAGGATGTTGTGGTGCTTACGGCGCCGTCGTGGTGGAATCTGCGGCATACTCTCTGGCTGCTGGGCATTACCGGGGGCGTGCTTCTGGCAGTGATCGTGTGGGTGGTGGTATTGGGACGGAGGCTGCAAGAGCAAATGGACATTATTCGCCAGAAGTTGAGAAGCAGCGCGGTGCTCGAAGAGCGCAACCGGATTGCCCGCGAGTTGCATGACACGCTGGAACAGGAACTGGCGGGGATCACCATGCAATTGGATCTGGCGGTCGATTGTTTTCAGCAGGTGCCGGGCGTGGCCCAGCACGCTCTCGAAACTGCGCGCGATATGAGCCGCCACAGCATGGTGGAAGCGCGGCGTTCGGTGTGGGATTTACGCTGCCAACTTCTGGAAAACGGAGATCTTGTTTCTGCATTGGCGCAGATTGTGGAGCCGCTGGTGCCGCGTGAGCAAACGAAATTCGAGTTCAAGGTTCAGGGCAGCCCGGTGCGCCTGCCGGGGCCCGTGGAGATGAACCTGCTGCGGATTGGCCAGGAAGCCGTTGCCAACGCGGTAAAGCATGGGCGAGCCCAGCATGTTGCGATTGAATTGAGGTATGCTCCAGCGTCCGTGTGCCTGACGGTGAGCGATGACGGTCAAGGTTTTGTAGCCGCGCAGGCGTCTCCCACGGGACATTTCGGGCTCCTCGACATGCGAGAGCGCGCGCAATCGATGGGCAGCCATTTGCGAGTGGAGAGCGAGCCCGGACGCGGAGCCCGTATTACCGTGGAGGTTCCCGTGCACTCTGCGGACGCGATTGATGAAGAGCTCAAAACCAATACGCATTCTGGTGGTTGACGATCACTTCATGGTCCGGATGGGTCTCTCCGCGTCGTTGAACGTGGAGCCGGACATGGAGGTGGTGGCCGAGGCGGGAAACGGCAAGATTGCGCTGGAAGCTTATCGCAAACACCGTCCCAACCTGGTGATGATGGACCTGCGGCTGCCGGGCATGAGCGGTATTGATTGCACAGTCGCGATTGTTCACGAGTTTCCGGACGCATGTATCCTCATGCTGTCCACCCACTCGGGCGAAGAAGAAATCTACCGCGCGATGCAGGCCGGTGCCCGCGGATACATTGTGAAGAGCATCATCCGCGAAGAACTGCTGCGTGCGATCCGCGAAGTTCACGCGGGCGGGCGCTACCTCGACCCCGTCGTGGCTTCGCTGCTGACCGAGCGGCTCTCCCACCGGTCCCTGACCAGTCGCGAACTCGAAGTGCTGCGGATGGTGGCCAAGGGGTTGGGAAACAAAGAGATCGCGAGTGAACTGAACATCGCCGAAGTCACCGTGAAGCTGCACGTGAGTCACGTGCTGGAAAAGCTTAACGTGAAGGATCGGACACAGGCGGCGACGGTTGCACTGCAACGGGGAATTATCTCGCTCGACTGATTTGTGCCCGACCGATTTGCGCTGGAGTTTTCCCAAGATCAAGGCGCGAACCTCCAGCTGTACGAAAGTAGTATTGACACCCCTCCCTAATTATTCTCTATTAGTATGTTTGCATTAAGCCAACGCATCTGATGCGCCAGTAAATCGTTTATGTCATTGCTGGGGAGCATGACATGACGAGCGGTCTCCGGTTGAAAAAATCGAAACGCGGTCTCTAGCTGAAAAGATCGAACATTGGATAGGGAAGGTAGTATTCGGGGAGGCAGTTCCATGACGAACTTGCAACGGTGGGTCTCAGCCCTACTTCTGGTTTTCGGAAGCGTAACATGCTTTGCGCAGAGCACAAACTCCGGGGACATTCGCGGTAGCGTGACTGATCCAACGGGGGCGCTGATTCCCGGAGTGACGGTCACGGTCCTGAATGTTGATACCGGCGTATCGAAGGATTATCCGACCAATCAGGACGGGCTTTACGATACGTCCTCGATCGTGACCGGAAGCTACCGGCTCACGTTCGCGAAGGAAGGCTTCGAGGAGCTGGTGCGCGGCCCCATCAGCTTGCAGGTGGGCTTCACCACGGTCAACGCCCAGTTGCAGGTGGGGTCTACCAAGCAACAGGTGACGGTTACCTCGGATGTGCCACTGTTGCAGACGGAGACGAGCGAACAGAGCACGACCCTGGATTCCAAGTCGATGTCGCAGCTACCCCAGGTCACGCAGGATTGGGAGAACTTCATGATCCTGCTGCCGGGCGCCAGCGGCACGGTGGGCGGATCCCAGGGATCGTCGAATCCGGGGCAGGAAGTGGCGATCAACGGCAACCTGCCTTACAGCAACATCCTTGCGGATGGAGCGTCGACGACGCTCTCGCATAGCCAGAATGCGAATCCCGCGGTGTTTGAGACTGTCTCCGAGCTCCAGATCAACACCAATAATTTTTCTGCGCAGTATGGCGTCGGCGGAGTCATCTTCAACCAGATCTCCAAGGGCGGCACCAGCCAGCTCCACGGAACGGCCTACGACTACCTCCAGAACAACGCTTTGACCGCATACAATTACGCGTTCGGCGCTACTCCCCAGCAACTGGGGCCGATCCCGTTTCTGCGTTACAACAACTTCGGCTTTTCGGTTGGCGGCCCGATTCTGAAGAAGAAGATGTTCTTCTACTTCGACTACGATCAGATTGTCGACCACGGCAACGATAGCGGTTTCAGTAGCGTTCCAACCACCGGTGTGATGGCCGGAAATTTTAACACCCAGGCGCAGACTATCTACGATCCAACCACGCAGGTCATGGCGATCGATTCCAAGGGAAACCCTTACCCGATCCGGCAGAGCTTTGCCAGTGAATATCCTGCGCTGGGAAACGCGATCCCCAGCGGTCTGTTCGATGCGGTCGCGTCAAAGTTTCAGCAGTTTTATCCGACGCCGACCAGCCATGTTATCGGAGGCGCGTTTGTTTCGCCCAACGGTACGAACTCTGAGGGAGTGCCGCAAAATAACTTCTACGACAGCCAGCAGCAATCCTCGCCGTATCGGAAGTTTTTTGGCAGGTTGGACTATGACGTTACGGCCAACAACCGTATAACGATGTCCGATACGCAGAGCGATACTCCGCAGATTTACCCGAGCACGGTGACGGTCTGCCCCGTCGGTTGCCAGTCCGGCGACGTGGACAATAACAACGCCCAGGTCACCGACGTGTGGAACATCAGCGCGAGTACCATCAACGAAGCCAGAATGGGCTTCACCAGCCAGTTGAACTTTTTTCAGGACCGCGCCCTGAACCACGGCTATGCGGCGCAATTGGGTTGGCAGTTTGCCAAGGCTGATGACTTCCCGGCGATCAACTTCACCGGCGGCTCGTATCCGTACGCGTGGATCGATCCCAGTTCCAACTCCGTGTACAAAGAGTTCACGTGGGATCCCTCCGACGTGGTGACCATGATCCGCGGCAAACACATTTTGCACTTCGGCGGAGAACTTTTGATGTACCAGAACAACTCCACGGCCTGGGGCAACACCAACGCCGGTACCTTGTCCTTCACCGGGCAGTACACGCAGCAATGGGCCGTCGATCCCAAGACCGGCGTCGCTGCGCCGGTTGCCGGAACGGGCATGGAGTACGCAGACTTCCTGCTGGGCTATGCACAAAGTTGGAACGCGGGTATCTCGCCCGAGTATGGTGCGCGCCTGAAGACGCCGCAGGTGTTTGTTCAGGACGATTGGAAGGTGCGCCCGAATCTCACGCTGAACCTGGGTCTCCGCTACCAGATCATGCATGGCTGGAATGAAATCCACAACAATGAGTCCAGCTTCGACCCGACTGTGAATAACCCGGCTACCAATACGCCAGGCGCTTATTGGTTCGGCACCACCCACGCGAATGGTCGCACGTCCCTGCAAGCCAATACTTTCAATACCTGGCAGCCGCGCGTAGGCTTCTCTTGGGCGCGCGATCCCAAGACCGTGTTGCGTGGCGGGTTTGGGCTCTATTCCTATACCTGGAGTCTGGATACCTACGGCGGAAACAATACCAGCTACGGAATGGGCGCGGAAATCAGTTCTTCAGGCAACGACTCCGACCAGACCAATGGCATCACTCCGATCACCAAACTCGACGGAACCGGCAACGTCTTTGGGACCACGACCCCCCTGCCTTTCACGCAGGCGTCTGCGTCTCCCGCTGCCTACAACGGCCAGGGAGTTGGCTATATCCAATACCACACTCCGGTCCCCAGAATTATGCAATGGAACGTCTCGGGGCAGCGCTCGCTCAACACGAATGTTGTGGTCGAGCTTGCCTACGTGGCCAGCCACGGATCTGGTCTGAACTTCGCTACCGATTTAAATCAAGTACCCCAGGCTTTGCTATCGCCCAACGATGCACCGACGGGCCGCCCCTATCCAAACTTCCAGAGCCTCTCCGGCAGCACCAACAACGCCATCTCCAATTACAACTCGCTGCAGGCGTCCATCACCAAGCGCATGACCAACGGCGTGAGCTTCAGCTTCAACTATGTCTGGTCGCACATGCTGGACGACATGGATTCGTCGGGATGGGGAAGTCGCGCTGGACCGCAGGATTTCCAAATCGCCAACGACCCCGCGGCGAATTACAGCAACTCCAACTTCGATGTCCGACACGCCTTCAAGGGTTATGCGGTCTACGTGCTTCCCGTCGGCAGGGGCCAGAAATTCCTGAACGGCAGCCGGGCGCTGGACGCAGTGATTGGCGGCTGGCAAATTTCCGGCACGATGGTTATCTCTACCGGAAATCCGTTTAGCGTGACGAATGGCCAAAACAACACCTATGCGCAGGCGGGCACGTCGTTTCCCAATTGGGTTCCGGGAGCCGGCTACAAGCCGGTCGACCGGAGCATCTCCAACTGGTTTCTCCCTGAGGCGTTTTCTCAGCCGGCGAATGGAACCTTCGGCGATGTAAGAAGAAACAGCCTTTATGGGCCGGGATTGAACGTGTTTAACCTCTCCGGCAGCAAGACTTTCTCTTTGCCGTGGGAGCGCGTCAAAATCCAGTTTCGCTGCGATGCCCAGAACGCATTCAACCATCCCAGCTTCGGAGTGCCGAGCGATGCCAGCCTTGGCGGTTCTAACGGCCCCGGCACGCCTTATACGACTGGTAACACCGTGATCAACTCAACGACCGTTAGCGGTCGAAACGTGCAGCTTGGGCTTCGGCTCACGTTCTAGCTTTGGTCGATTGGTGGCCTCCCTTGAAGAGACGGCGATTTTCGCCGTCTCTTCTTTTTTGCTTCATACTCTATGATTTGCCAGCGATAGAATCTGGATGGTTCAGTCTGGATGGCCCCGAATGATTGCGAAGCTTGGAATTATCTGCGCCGGGTTCGTATTGATGCTGGGCGTTGCGTTGTGTTTCTCTCAGGCGACCGGGCACGAACAGGAAGCCAAGCAGGGGGACAAGCAGCAGGAGTTTGCGATGCACATCGAAAAGGCAAACGGCTACCTCCGGGAGAAGAAGCCGGCGCTGGCGATTCCGGAGTTTGAGGCCGCGGTGGCCATCGATCCTGAAAATGTGGATGTGCAGGCCAACCTTGGCGTTCTGTTGTTCTTCCAGGGGAAGGCAGCTGATTCTATTCCTCACTTTCGCGCCGCATTGGCTGCGCGCAAACTTGCCGGGCTCAAACTTGCTGGAGCTCAAGAAGAGCGGCAACCTGGACTGGCGAAGATTCAAGGGCTGTTGGGAATGGCCGAGAGCCGGACGCTGGATTTTGCCGATGCGCGCAATGACATGGAAGCCGCTTTCCCCTTGCTGAGCGACCCGCGCTTTCAGCTGCAACTTGGTCTGGAGCTGGTCGGGCTCGATACCGAAAGCGGCGACCTGGACAAGGCCGCGGCTGTGATCGCGCAGTTGCGGAAGGCAGACCCCGACAATGCGGAAGTCCTCTATGCGGCTTACCGCACTTATTCCGATCTGGCGGGCGAATCGATGCTTGCGCTGTCACTGGCTGTGCCGGACTCCGCGCAAATGCATCAGTTGTTGGCTCATGAGGATATCCGGCAGGGAAATACAAACGCTGCGATTGCGCAATATCGGAAGGCGATTGCCATCGATTCGCATCTTCCGGGAGTTCATTTCGAATTGGCGGAGCTGCTCCATACTTCGGCAGACGAGACCGTAAAGAAAGAAGCCGAAAAGGAATACCACGCTGCGTTGCTGGAAAATCCGCAGGGCGAGAAGCCGATTCTCAGGCTGGCGGAGATTGACTGGCGAAAAGGAAACACCGAGCGGTCATACGAGGAATACGCCGAAGCCGTCAAGCTGCAACCCGCCGATGCGGATGCGAAGCTGGGATTAGCCAAGGCCTTGACTGACATGAATCAAGCGGACAAGGCGCTGCCGCTGCTTGAAGATGCCGTGAGACTGGAACCTACCAATGCCACCGCGCACTTCCGCCTGGCGACGCTCTACCGGAAGATCGGGCGTGTGGACGATGCGAAGCACGAACTGGAGCTCTACCAGAAATTCAAGGACATGAAAGAGAAGCTGCGTGCGCTGTATAAGGAATTGCAGGTTCAGCCCGCGGAAATCGGCGCCGCCGAACAGGATGAGCAGGACGACCGGTAGGAGATGAGCAAGGCAGGTTGAAATCCAACCATCCGGCCTTGAATGCGCCCCGGTGCGCCCCTCATGAGTATGGCAATCGAAGCAACCCCAAGTCGTCTGCGTGTGATCCTGCTTGCGGCGGCGCTGTTTGCTGTCGGAGTGGCTGCTGTTTGCGCGCAGAACACGGGCCATCCCGCCGAATCGCCTGTGATGCAACAATTTCACCAGGCGCTCGGCTTGGCAAAACAGGGCGACCGGACGGGGGCAATGAATGTTGTTCTCCGGTTGCTTGCGCTGCATCCGGATTTTTCGCCAGGGCTCAAGCTGAAAGGCATGTTGCTGGAGGAGTCAGGCCACACCTCCGAGGCGGCGGGGGCCTATGAACAGGCTCTGAAGCTTGCGCCGAACGATGGCGACCTGCTGTTGAAGGTCGGGATCGCGAAGCTGACCTCGGGACAAAAAGAAGATGCCATCCGGCTGCTCGAGCATTGCGTCCGGATTCTTCCTGGCGACGGGGACGCACAGTTCTATCTTGCCCAGGCCTATCACCTGAATGGTCAGGACGGTTTGGCGCTCCGTGCTATCCGGCTGAGTTTGAAAGCTGAGCCCGACAATGCCTCGGTGTGGCAGAAGTACGGCGAACTGCTATGCGGCACGGGAGATTGCGACGCGGGGCTGAAGTGGCTGCTCAAGGCACAGCACGCTGATGCTACGCTGCCGCGGATTGATTACGACATTGCGGCGACCGATTTCAAATTGATGGATCTTGCCGGCGCCTCGCAATATGCCGCCCGCGCGGTGGAATCCCAGCCCAACGATGCGACCAGCTTGCGGCTGCTGGCTACGGCGGATGTGAAGCTCGGCCAGTGGCAAGATGGCAAGCACGCATTTGAGCGCATCCTCGCGCTCAATGCTGACGACGCGGAGTCGCTGTTGGGTGTTGGCCAATGTGAACTGGAGCTGAAGAACTATCCGGCCGCCGTCGATAATTTGCAATCAGCGTTGAGGCTCGACCCCACGCGGCTGTTGGCGCATTTCTACCTGTCACGGGCGTTTGCCGCGATGGGCAAGACCGAGGACGCGCAGCATGAGGCGGCACTGCATCAGTTGATGATGGAACAGATGACGTTCGTCCGGTCGGTCGAGAGCGAGGAACGGGAAGCCCCCATCAAGGCTGAGGCCCGTCAATTGCTGGCAGGGCATCGCGAAAAGGACGCGTTGCAACTCTATCGCGAGCACTTCAAGGGATCCGCTGCTACTGCAGCGGATGCGTACGTGTTTGTGGGGAAACTATATCTGTTCATGGGAGACACTGACGATGGGCTGCGCAGTCTTCATCACGCGCTCGAGCTTCAGCCGACCGTTCGCGGCGCTCATACTTATGAGGGAATCCTGGCGCTGAAATTGGGCGACCTGAGCCGGGCAGAGAATGAGTTTAAAGCGGAACTCGGAAACGATCCGAACTATCAGCTGGCGATCGCGGAGATGGGCGAGGTCCGTTATCACCAGGGGCTCTATTCGGATGCTGCGGAAGAACTGGCGAAGTCCAAAACCACGACTCCGGAGTTGCTTTACATGCTTTGCGATTCTTACTTTCGCACGGGAAACGTGTCGGATGCCGATTTGACTGCCGAGACCCTGGCGGCGTACGGGAGAAACAGGCCTGAGGTCATGAAGGAACTGATCGAACTTCTTCTCCACAATGGGCAAAGGGAGCTGGCGCAGCGCCTGTCGGCCAATCTTGCGCAAAAATAAATTTGGCACGATTCATGGTGAGGCGCTTTCTATCACCGTGAGGATCTGATCTGGTTTCACGTTTTTCAAAATCTGCCTGATACCGCTTGGCCATGTGAGTTCGATGGTTTCTACGACGGCGGCGGAGCCCAGCCCGAAGTGAACGCGCTTATCGCTCGAAGAGTTGTAGCTCACCGCGGTTGTCGCCTGGTTATACTGTGTGCCCAGAGAAGTTGTAACTTTCACCTTTGTGCCCAGACCGTCGCGGTTGGATTTGACGCCGACCAGTTTCAGAAGGATCCAGTGGTTGTGGCTGCTGGTGTTCTGAGTGCCGGAACGGTTCATCCATATCTCTGGCGGGCCATTGAGAACCGTCACGACCACGTCGATCATGCCGTCGTTGTTGAGATCGCCGAAGGCAGCGCCGCGATGCGCAGCCGGAACGGAGAAGGACGCTCCGGCATTTGCGCTCAGATCCTCGAAAGTCAGGCCACCCTTGTTGCGAAACACCTGATTGGGAAGCGCAAAGGGCCGGTGCGCCAGCGCCATCGCGTTGTCCAGAATATCGGCGTTGGCAGTGAACAAGTCTTTGTTTCCGTCATTGTCGAAATCAAAAATCCCCACTCCCCATGCTGTTGAGCGGCTGGTCAACGCGCTCAGTCCTGCCGCGCTGCTGACATCCTGAAACTGACCTCCTCCAAGATTCCTATAGAGCGGAAAGCCTTCCCGGAACATCGCAGTCTCAAAAATGTCTGGCTTGCCGTCGTTGTCGATGTCGCGGAAATCCGCACCCATGCCAGCAATCGCGTTGCCGTATACGTTGTAGGCAACCCCGGCCAGCAAGGCGACGTTGGTGAAAGTCCCATCTCCGTTGTTGTGAAGGAGATAATTCTCGAAAGTGTCGTTGGAGACGAAGATGTCGGTAAGTCCATCGTTGTCGTAATCGGCAAACGCTAAGCCCATGCCTTTGCCAACGTATTTGGAAATGCCGGACTGTTCGGAGACGTCCGTAAAAGTTCCGTCACCATTGTTGCGGTAGAGAATGTTCGGCATTCCCAGAAAATCGACTGGAGAGCAGTAGGCAGGAAGGCCCTGCTGCATGCAGGGAGTTGCAGCCTTGATGTTGTAATTGAGGTAGTTCACCACAAAAAGATCGAGCCGCCCATCGTTGTTGTAATCGAACCATCCCGCAGCGACAGACCACGCCTTGCCGAGCTTGGGGACGATGCCTTCGACTCCTGCTTTTTCGGTCACGTCGGTGAAGGTGCCGTCGCCGTTGTTGTGGAAAAGCTGGTTACGGTTGACGCCGGTCACGTAGAGATCCACAAATCCGTCGTTGTCGTAGTCGCCGGCGGCTACTCCCATCGAATAACCGATACCCTGCAGGCCGGCTTTCTCGGTTACATCGGAGAAGGTGCCGTCTCCGTTGTTGCGGAAGAGGCGGTTTGAGTAACTGGGATCGCTCTTCTCCAGCGAAGGGATGGCTGCGCCGTTGGTAAAGAAGATGTCCAGCAAACCGTCGTTGTTGTAATCGAAGAGAGCGACTCCGCCGGTCATGGTTTCGAACGTGTAGCGCTGGGGGCTGACGCTGTTCTTGAGTTTGAACTTGATTTTCGATTGTTCGATGGTGTTCTCGAATTGGATTGCGGCAACGACCGGCACTGCCTTATTCGCTGGCTCTTTGCCGGGAGCGGCCCGGCGGGGCTGGATTGCCTGATGGGGCAGAGGAACCGGCGCCGGCGGCGGCGTTTGGGAGCGCAGACTGGGAACGCTGCATAGCAGGCTAAGGGAGAGCCAAGCGAGAACGATTCCGCTCGCGGCGCTTCTCGAATGGGCGCCGGGGATGCTCGCGATAGCTTCCCGCTTGAGATTCGGCAGATGCCTGCGCCGATTTAGCTCCATAGCCATACAGCTTAGCAGCCCGTGATTCGAGCAGCGGACTTTCTGCAAAGCGGGCGACTGTCGCCGCGTGCCAATCTTTGTGGCGCCGTACAACTTCATCACAGTTACAATCCCTTGCTGAGGAGCAATTCATGAAAAATCTAAGGGGATGGGCGTGGGCGGTGCCGGAGCTAATGACCGGGAGAAGAGTATTCGTGCTAACGATATTGATGCTAATGCTTTCTACACTTGCGTATTCCGAACAGAAGAACTCTGCGGACAAAGCTGCGTCGGTTCAGTCTTTTCTGGGACGGTGGGATTTGACCCTGAAGACTCCGCTCCGCGAATATCCCTCGTGGCTGGAGATCACCCAGGAAAATGGGCAGCTCAAAGCTCGCTTCGTGAGCCGTTGGGGAAATGCGCGGCCGCTTCCGAAAATCGAAATCTCGAACGGCGCCGTAAAGTTCGTTTCTCCCAAGGAAGAGGAAGACAGGAAAGACGACATGGTCTTTGAGGGCACGCTCTCTGGCAAGACGCTGGTGGGAACCACTACCGGGCCCGATGGAACTCGGTGGCAATGGACCGGTGAGAGAGCGCCAGCGCTGAAGAGAAAAAGCGATCCGAAGTGGGGGAAGCCGACGCAGCTGTTCAATGGAAAAGATCTGACTGGGTGGACGACGAGCGATCCGGGGGCAACGGCAAAGTGGAAGGTGGAGAACGGAACGCTGGTGAGTCCTGGGCACGGAGCAGAACTGATCACTGACGCGAAGTTTGAAGATTTCAAGTTACACGTTGAGTTCAATTGCGCACCGGGATCGAACAGCGGCGTCTACTTGCGCGGTCGGTACGAGCTTCAGATCGAAGACGATCCGGAGCCTGAAGGTCCGACTATGCGCACCGGAGGCGTGTATGGCTTCCTGGCTCCCACGCCGGAACAGCCGCGCAGGCCGGGAGAATGGCAGACCTACGACATCACCCTGGTGGGACGAGTTGTCACTGTCCTACAAAATGGCCAGAGCATTATTGATCACCAGGCAATTTCGGGCATCACAGGCGGGGCTCTGGATAGTCACGAAGGACAACCCGGACCGATCTATTTGCAGGGCACCGAGGCCGGGCACGTCACCTTTCGGAATATCACGATTACGCCAGCGAAGTGAGACTGGCGGAAGAGAGTGTTCAGCGGCAGTCGGACGGAGGGAAGACTTACGAAGCGGAAGATTTCGGCTTCGGGCGCTTTGGTGTGGGCAAGTTTCTGCCGGATTGACGATGGCGAGGACTCGCTCCCCCGAGCACTAGTTCACAAAGACGATCGACAAAGTCAGGGGTCAAACTGTCGTGCTGTATGAGGAAGCGCATGTAGATCGGCCCGTAGAGCGAGTCGAGCAGCAGGTCCAGGTCCTGGTCTTGCCGGAGTTCGCCGCGTAGAATTCCGCGACGCAACGTCGCGTAGGCCTCCCGGCGGCGCGGCCAGAGGAAGCGTTCGCGGAAAGCGGTGATGAGATCGCGGTCGCTCTGGCCTCCGCCAAGGATTGCGGAAACAATGCGTCCACGTGGGCTGCGAAAAACTTTGATGAGCTGACGCATCTGTTGACTCATGTCCGTCCGAACGAAGCCGGTATCGGGGAAGTGGAGTTTGCGAGTGGTGCTGCTGGCGAACGCGTCGGCGATGAGCACGGCCTTGTTGGGCCACCAGCGATAAACCGTGGCCTTGCCAACCCTCGCATGAGCTGCCACGGCTTCTATGGTCAGATCGGAAAAGCCGTTCTCTCCCAAGAGTTTCAAGGTGCTGCGCAGGATGGCCAAGCGAGCGTGTTCACTACGCGGGCGGCCGGGGGTCCGCTTGCGACTGCCTCTACTGCGCTTGCCACGAGCTGGAAGCTTCTGGCGCACGTTCCCACCCTACCATATAATAATTAAGAAGGACTTTAGAATCCAATACGATCTGTATCGAATCTAAAGTCGAGTCCCCGGGGTTCTCTTCGTAGCGGTGCAGGGAGTCCCTCTTTTTATCTGAACTCTGTATTTGAATCTGAAGCGGTGCCTAGCCGATGTGGATTGTTGCGTTAGCTCTTCGACGTCCCTACACATTTGTTGTGATGGCGCTCGTCATCATTCTTCTGACGCCGATCACGATCCTGCGTACGCCCACGGATATTTTTCCCGATATCGATATCCCGGTGGTCTCGGTGGTTTGGTTCTATGCTGGGATGTCGCCCCAGGATATGGCCGACCGCATCGTGGCCAATTCCGAACGCGGGATCACGACCACGGTCAACGACATCGAGCACATGGAATCCCAGTCGGTGTACGGCCTGGGTGTCATCAAAGTGTTTTTCCGCCCGGGCACGAACGTGCAGGGAGCCATCGCGCAAATCACGGCCATCGGGCAGACGACCGTGCGCCAATTGCCGGTCGGCACCACGCCGCCGCTGATCATCTCCTACAGCGCTTCTACCACGCCCATCATTCAGCTGGGGTTGAGCAGCAAGACCTTGCCCGAACAGCAACTCTTCGATCTTGGTCAAAACTTCCTGCGTAATTTTTTAGCGACGGTCCCGGGTGCAGCGACGCCTTATCCCTACGGAGGCAAACTTCGCCAGATTCAGGTGGACCTGGATTTGCCGAAGCTCCAGTCCTACGGGCTTTCGCCCAATGACATCGTCAACGCGGTCAACGCGCAGAACCTGATTCTTCCCACGGGCACGATCAAGCTGGGTCCGCTGGAATATAACGTCGAGATGAACGGAACGCCGCAGACCATCGCGGAATTGAACGACTTGCCCGTCAAGACCGTCAACGGTTCTACGCTTTACATGCGCGACGTAGCGCATATCCGCGACGGTTTCGCTCCACAGACCAATATTGTGCGGCAGGATGGGAATCGCGGCGCGCTGATGTCGATCTACAAGAACGGCAGCGCGTCGACCCTGCAGATTGTCGCAGGCGTCAAGAACATCGTCGCGCAGGCGGCACAGAGCCTTCCGCCGGAACTGAAGATCACTGCGCTGTTTGACCAATCTTTATTTGTGCGCGCCTCCATTCAGGGCGTGTTGCGCGAAGGGTTGATTGCTGCAGCTCTCACTGCGGTGATGATCCTGATCTTCCTGGGCGATTGGCGCCCGACCATCGTTATTTCCATTTCCATTCCGCTCTCCATTTTTGTTTCGATCATCGTGCTGGGCGCTATTGGCCAGACTATCAACATCATGACCCTGGGAGGGTTGGCGCTCGCGGTGGGCATCCTGGTTGACGATGCGACCGTGGAGATTGAAAACATTGAGCGCAATCTTGCCATGGGCAAGGAGATGAGGCAAGCGATTCTGGATGGTGCGCAACAGATCGCGGTGCCCGCCCTCGTCTCGACGCTCAGCATCTGCATCGTGTTCGTGCCCATGTTTTTTCTGACGGGCGTGGCGAAGTTTCTGTTCGTGCCGCTGGCCGAGGCAGTCAGCTTCGCCATGCTGGCCAGTTACCTGCTTTCGCGCACACTCATTCCCACCCTTGTTATGTACATCATGCGCGGACACGAGCACCGCGCGGAGGCTCCCAAGTCGTTTCTGGGCCGCTTTCAGCGCGGCTTCGAACGGAAATTTGAAGACTTCCGCCGCAGCTATGAACAGCTGCTGGAAACCACTCTTGAACATCGAGGGGGCTTCGTAATCTGTTTTCTGGCCTTCTGCTTATTGTCGCTCGGGTTATTTTCGTTTCTGGGAGAAGACTTCTTCCCCCAGGTAGATGCAGGACTTCTGCGCCTGCATGTGCGAGCGCGCCCTGGGTTGCGGGTGGAGGAGACAGCACGGCTCAGTGATCAAATCGAAGCGGTTCTGCGAGAGGAGATTCCCGGGAATGAATTGCAGACAATCCTTGACAACATCGGCCTGCCCAACTCTGGAATCAACCAGTCCTACAGCTCGAACGGAACCATTGGCAGCAGCGATGTCGAGATCCTGATCGGGCTCGACCCCGAGCATCACCATCCGACGGCTGGGTACATCCGGCGTCTGCGCGAGGTGCTGCCCCAACGCTTTCCCGGAGTAGAGTTTTTCTTCCAGCCGGCCGATATTGTTACGCAGATTCTGAACTTTGGTCTGCCTGCCCCCATCGATGTGCAGGTTGTCGGCACCGACGTGCAAAGCAGTTATGCGATTGCGCAGCAGATCGCAAACAAGATGCGGCACATTCCCGGAGCGGCTGATGTGCACGTGCAGCAGTTGCTTTCCCTGCCCACGCTGCACTTGGATATTGACCGCACCCGAGTCACTCAGGTTGGGCTGACGGCGCGCGACGTGGCACAGAGCGTGCTGGTTTCGCTGAGCGGCAGCTTTCAGACCTCGCCGAATTTCTGGCTGAACCCGCGCAACGGAGTTACTTACTCGATGGCGGTGCAGTCGCCGCAATACCGCATGACCAGCATGCAGGACCTGATGACCATCCCGGTAAACTCACCGCAGGGCTCGCAATTAATGAGCAACCTGGTGCAGTTGACTCCGGTCGCGCGAGCCGCAACCGTGAATCACTACAATGTGCAATCGGTCATCGACGTTTACGCCAGTACGCAGGATCGGGACTTGGGCGCTGTGGCAGCGGAAACCGACAAAGTGCTCAAGACCTTCGACGGAAAATTGCCTCGCGGCACGCATATCGTGGTGCGCGGGCAGGTTGCGACCATGAGGTCGTCGTTCTTTGGCTTAGGCGTAGGGCTGGCCGGCGCCATTCTGCTGGTCTATTTATTGATCGTGATCAATTTCCAGTCGTGGCTCGATCCGTTCATCATCATTGCGGCCTTGCCGGGGGCGTTGGCGGGAATTTGCTGGTTCCTGCTGTTGACCCGCACAACGTTAAGCGTGCCGTCGTTGACCGGCGCGGTCATGTGCATGGGCGTGGCTACGGCCAATTCGATTTTGATGGTCAGCTTCGCGCGAGAACAGATGGACGAAGGGATTCCGGCCTTGCAGGCCGCGGTTGCGGCCGGTTACACGCGCATCCGTCCGGTGCTCATGACCGCGCTGGCCATGATTATAGGAATGGTGCCGATGGCTTTGGGTTTTGGGGAAGGCGGCGAGCAGAACGCGCCGCTGGGCCGCGCGGTGATTGGCGGATTGTTGTTTGCTACGGTTGCAACTTTATTTTTCGTTCCGAGCGTGTTTGCCATATTCCATGGACGGCGGGAATCCAGGCTGGCCCGCCAGGAACAGGCCCCGGAAACGTAATAGGGTTTCGCAGAAATCGGAGTGGAGCATGAGCGCAGAAAACGAATCCAAACCAAAGTCGCCAGATGTGCCGCGGAGCGAGCCGAGCGGTAACGCCCAACCGTCACAGCAAGGCGAGGGCGAGCCGCAACATGCGTTGAGTGCGCAGGCCCAACGTGACGAGGAAATTGCGGCGATCCAGCAGCATGCCCGGCACCAGCCGCCGGGGATCCAGAAACCGCCTGATGTTCCGCCTGCGCCGCCGGGCAAAGCTCTCACGATCGTGGGGGTGCTGTTACTGATACTGCTGCTTGCTGGAGCGCTTACCCTGTGGAGCCGCGCGAGTCATGAAAGTGCGCTGGCGAAGGAAACCGAACGCAGTACGGTGCCGACTGTGGCCATTGTCCACCCTCTGGCCGAGAAGCCCGACGAGGATTTGGTTTTGCCGGGCTCGCTGCTAGCCTACGAGGAATCTCCCATCTACGCCCGCACCAGCGGCTACCTTTTGCGCTGGTACAAGGATATTGGCAGCCGAGTGACCGAAGGAGAGTTGTTGGCCAAGATCGACACCCCGGAAGTGGATCAGGAATTAAACCAGAGCCGCGCCGCGCGGGAGCAAATCGTGGCGGCGATGGATCTGGCGAAAATCAGCTCCGATCGCTGGGAGAACCTGCGCAAGACCGATTCCGTCTCGGCGCAGGAGGCTGACCAATATGCGAGCGCATACAAGCAGAGCCAGGCGAACCTCGCGGCCGCGGATGCGAATGTGCGGCGGCTCGAACAGTTGGAGGGATTCAAGGACGTTTATGCGCCATTTTCCGGCGTGCTCACGCGGCGGAACGTGGATCCCGGCGCGCTCATCAACGCCGGAGCGGGTGCGGCCGGCAGGGAACTGTTTGACCTGGCGCGCGTCGATCCGCTGCGTGTTTACACCAGCGTTCCTCAGGCTTATGCGCCGTACATAAAGGTTGGCGCCGGAGCGACCATTACACTTCAGGAATTTCCCGGGCAGAAGTTCTCTGCGAAGGTGGCACGGACCGCGGAATCCATCGATCCGGTCACGCGGACGTTGCTAACCGAGGTCGATGTGCCTAACAAGGATGGGCGTCTCTACCCCGGTTCGTTCGGAGAAGTTCACTTCAAGGTGGGCTCGGATGTGAACAAGGTTACGGTTCCGGTTAACACGATGCTGTTTCGTGCCGAGGGCCCGCGCCTTGCGGTCATCGGTTCCGATGAGAAGGTGCAGTTGCGCCCGATCAATATTGGACGCGATTACGGTGCCACGCTGGAAATTCTTGGCGGTGTTTCTCCCGGTGACCAGGTGGTGGTGAACCCGGCAGATTCGCTGGAAGACGGGCAGCAGGTGAATGTGGCGCAGCCTGCGCCAGACCAACCGCAACAAGGTCAACCGTCGCCGGGTCAGAAGCAGGAGGGCGGCGCGAAGTGAAGCGGGTCGCAATCTCGGCCGCGGTTGCGCTGCTCGGCCTCGCCGCCGGATGCACGGTAGGTCCGCGTTACAGCCGGCCCGCGCCTCCCGTTCCGCCGCCGGATGCGTGGAAGACGCAACCGCCATGGCAAGAAGCTGCGCCCAAGGACTCAATCCCCAAAGGCGAGTGGTGGAAAATCTTCAACGATTCCGCGCTCGACGGCTACGAGCAACAATTGCTGCAGGCGAACCAGTCTCTGGTGGCCGCGCGCGATCGTCTGGAGCAGGCGCGTTCGTTAGCGCGGGTAGCCACTGCAGACATGTTCCCGCAACTTTCGGCGGACCCCAACGCAGTCCGAGAGCGCGGCTCCGCCAATCGTCCGCTGAACGGCGAGCAGCCCACCATCGTAAATGGCGTTCCGCAGCCAGTTTCTCCTTACACGCAGAGCGTTTATACAATTCCGTTCTCGCTGAGCTATGAAGCCGATCTTTTCGGACGAGTGCGGCACAACGTGGAAGCGGCCAACGCAACTTTGCAATCCACGGCGGCCGATCTGGCGAACGTGCAGTTGGTGCTGACCGCTGAACTTGCCGCCGACTACTTCACGCTGCGTGAGCTCGATGCCGAATATCAGGTGGTGCAGGAATCCGTGGGCTTCGAGCGCAAGGGGCTGGACCTGGTGAATAACCGTCACCAGGGCGGCATTGCCAGCGGACTGGAAGTTGCGCAGCAAGCTGCGTTGCTCGATTCCACCTTGTCGCAGCTGGCGCTGGTGCAACAATCGCGCGCGCAATACGAGCACGCCATCGCGGTGCTGGTGGGGCAGTCGGCTTCCAGCCTGAGCGTGCCGGCCGCGACGTTGCAGGCCACGCCGCCACCAGTCCCGCTGGGAGTTCCCTCGGACGTGCTCGAGCGCCGGCCCGATATTTCCTCCGCTGAACGCTTGATGGCTTACCAGAACGCTCAGGTCGGCATCGCCCGCGCGGCGTTCTATCCGCACATTACTCTAAGCGGTTCCGGAGGATGGCAGAGTACGGACATTACGTCGCTGTTGAGCGCGCCCAGCCTTTTCTGGTCGCTGGGCGCGGATGCCCTGCAACCGATTCTGCAGGGTGGGCGGAACCGCGCCAACCTCGCCGCCGCACGATCCGCCTATGAACAGTCTGTGGCCAACTACCGGCAATCGGTGCTCACCGCGTTTCAGGAAGTGGAAGACGGCATCAGCAATCTGAGCACGCTTTCGCAGGCTCTCACCACGCAGGGTGCGGCGGTGGAGGATGCGCGCCGCGCCCTGACTATCGCCAACAATCGTTACATCGGCGGGGTCACCAGCTACCTCGACGTCATCACCGCACAGACTACGCTGCTGGCCAGCGAACGCCTGGAGACGCAGTTGCTCGGCCAGCGGATGGTCAGCTCCGTGTATCTGGTGAAAGCCCTCGGCGGTGGATGGGACGCCAGCGAAATCAAGGACCAGCGGGTTCGTCCGCAGGCGGGCCAGATTTTACAGCAGTGATCGTCGCGAGGCGTTTCCTTACCTGCGACCCGCTGCAACGTCATTCTTTATGCGGTTGATAAAGAGTTGAATAAAGACCCCCGATACCAGGCAACAGGCAAATCCTATCCACAACCAGAGTACATCTTTCTCTATCCCTCCAAGCCCGGTCACAAAAATGCTCAGAAGACTCATGACGGCAGTGAGAACAGTTTTCGCCGTTATGCCCCAGTCTCTGGTGGACGGGCGAATCTCTGACGGTGGTTGGCTAGACACGGGAGAATACTCCTTCGCGCTTGGAAAAATCGTAGGCTTAGACTGAGGGCAAGTCAACGTCGGTGGCTGAAACGGGATCGATGCTTACTGGGTGCGGCGGAGGGCGTTAGTACCTATGCGCTCGGACGACGAACCGCTTCGGCGCTGGACCGACAAAATAAAACGGGTAGCACGTCACCAGCGTAAGCGCGGATTCGGTGGAGGGAGCCAGCACACTCTGGTCATCGTTCGCGACGACTTTCGCCCAATCGACTTCATAGCGCGACAGGCCACTCGCGGTCTGGAGCTGAATGTCGTCATTCTTGCGAATGTCTTTGAGTCCGCGGAAAAAAGTGTCGCGGTGCCCGGCGATTCCGACGTTCCCGTCTTCGCCGGGAAGTGGCGTGCCCGCGATGTGCCCGATTCCCAGGCGCAGAACTCGCGAGCTGGTGCCTTGCAGGACTGCCACTGACATTCCCAGCCTCGGGATATCCATTCGGCCTAGAACGTCTCCTTTCTTGATTGGTGTCTTGGGCTGGGTTTGCGGGCGTTCTTTTTCGAGCAGGATTTCGTTTTCCAGGGAGCGTTTTGCGGAGACCTGGTAGAGCCTGGCTTCGAGCAGAGTGAAAGCTACGTAGCCAAGCAGGAGAATGCCGGTGATGAACAAGAGACGCTGAGTCCAGCGAAGAAGCGCTGGCTTGCGCGCTGAGTGATGCCATTTGATTGTGAGCTTCACGGCCGGTCGCCGGTTGCCTTCGCAGCCTGGGGTGACTGAGATGATGGCTGAGACGATGAAGGCGCGAAGTAACCGCTTCGAGTGCGCACCGTCAAGCGTCTGTGGTCCGGGGCGTTCGCTTTCACGAGTATGACGCGATAGGTTCCGTCGCGTTTCTTGTTGGTGGGGTTATAGGCGATGGTGTACTGGTTACGGATATCGCGAGCGATCCGTTCGCAGATGGGAGTAACGTCACTGAGTGACTCCGGCAGAAAGGCTTCACCGCCGGTTTCCTTCGCCAGGCGCTTGAGCACGCCGGGGTTGCGATCAGGATCCTCGTCATCGAAAATGCCAACGGTGTAGATGATTGCGCTTGACTGTGCTACCAGGGCCGTGATTTCCGCCAACTTGTGTCGGCTGGCGTTGTCGCCGCCATCGCTGACTATGATCAGCACTTTCTTGTCGCGATTCCCCATCTTCAGGTGTTCGAGAGCGACGGCAACCGCATCGTAGAGCGCCGTCTCGCCATCGGCCGCGACTCTCGACAGAGCAACTTGCAACTGAGCAGGCTGGTCTGTGAACGCGGTACTGGCGGGAAGGCCGAACGAGACTTTTTCGTTGAAGTTGACTACAAACATCTGGTCCTGCGGGTTGCTGGAGCGGGCAAATGCCATGGCAGCGGCGATCACGTCATGGCGCTTCGGCGTCATGCTTCCACTGTTATCGACCACCAGTCCGACTGTTACCGGGACATCGTCGTGGCTGAAATACTTGATGGTCTGCAGCACTCCGTCTTCGTACACCTGGAAATCGTCTTTGTGCAGTCCGGAGACCAGAATGTTCCTGGGGTCTTGCGTGGTGGCGCGCAAGACCACTACATCTACATCTACTTTGATGGCGTATTCGCCGCCCGGGCGGGTTTGGGCTGCGGCAGGTTCCTGGGCCTGAGTCCAACCCGACAACCCAATCGGCAGTGAAATCAGAAAGAGAAGTGCGGCGATAGAAGAAAAAAACTGTGGGCGCGGCGCGGATAGGGAACGTTGGGGCATCCGTGTTTCTTTCAGCGAGTCGTTATCTTTGCAGCGTATCTATAAACGAGTCCGGAACAACCGGACGAGCGCGATGCTTTGCGTCGTCCGGCATCCGGTCAATTTACAGGGACGGTCTTTCAAGAAGATCCCATCCCTGGCCTGCTTCAAAGGCCTGGTTCAAATGCTTCGCTTTGAGAAGGCTGAGAGAGCGAAGCCAGCGCCAATCGTCAGCAACCCAAACAGTGCAATCAGGGGCAGCGGACTGGCTGTCTTCGGCAGAGGATCGGCGGCAGCGACCATGACCGGTGCGGCGGCAGCTGGTTCAGCTGGTGGTGGTTCGACGACCGTGGCCAATTCGACTGATTCGCCGGTAGGGGCAACGGCCTCGATGGGCGCCGTTTTCAGGGTTTCGGGAGCCGCTGCCATCTCGTCCGAGGTCTCGAGCACGGGCTCATTGGTTTCTTTCGCTATCTCGAGAGCGCGCGACTTCGAGTATACAAACTCCTCGCCCCATGCATGTCCGGGGTAAAACCATGCTCGCAGAGCTTCCGGCTGTCCGGCGGGACGCTCGCGAAACGTGATGGTCGTCTTGTCCGTCGTTTTCAGGCGATAGTTCGGGATCGCCAGAACGGTGGTGAGGACCTGGGTTTCATCCTGATTGAAGATCTGGACGATGTGACGGTCGGATTGTGAATCGAGAACCTTGAAAACGTACGTTCCGGCCGGCAGGGTGTGAAGGCCGACGCCAGGAACTTCAACGGGGCCGCTGAAGGTGATGGTCGTCTTCCGGTTCCAGTCATCCGCGGAGGCTCTTGGAACTACAAGTGCGCAGAGCACTGCGAGGCATAATCCGATTCCTAACCCTTTAAACAGTTTCATGGTCACTCCTGTATTTTTCTCCGACGAACTCGCACGGCGGTGGTGGTGTAGCGAGAACTCTTTGTGTTGTCGGGTTCACAAGAGATCTACAGCCGGAAGGCCGGCGGTTTCGAAAACCGTGGAAAGCTGTCCGAGGCTGAGTATCCGGCATCGGTGGCGTCGATACTGGTCAAAATTGATCGAAGCGCCTTCTATGGGACGGTTCTCATCTTTTCTAGTCGCTGACGTGCTACGGCTGACGCGTGCGGCTGGTGTGGGTGGAGATTTCCCCGCCGCGATGAAAACACGGTGGAGGAATGACAAAGTTTATGTCATTTTTGGCGTCTGCTTTTCTGGCTTCTGGTTTTCTCGGCGTCTCTCTGCGACTCGGTGGGTTTGAAAGCATTCAATTCTGTGCCGGTTTTAATTACAGCATCCCTGAAAAGTGAGTCAAAGTGCACAGACTTGAAGCCGGATCGGTGAAATTCTTACGTCGACACGCCGCACTTCAATCCACGCAGCCCGCAGCAGCAAGGTAGGACCGGGCAATCGAAGGATGATCTGGCAAGGTGGTTCAAAATGAGTAAGATCCGTTTAACAAGTAAGATCCGTTTCCTGTTGCTCGCACTTGTGATAATGGCCATACCGGCGGCCTCGTTCGCGCAGTTCGGCGTGGCGATCACGATTGCTCCTCCCGGGCTCCCTGTGTACGCCCAACCTATGTGCCCCGCGGACGGTTATTTGTGGACGCCCGGCTACTGGTCCTATGGGGACGACGGCTACTTCTGGGTGCCGGGTACGTGGGAGGAGGCTCCCGAAGCGGGTTTGCTCTGGACGCCTGGTTATTGGGGTTGGAACGACAACGCGTACTCCTGGAATGAAGGCTATTGGGGCACGAGCGTCGGCTTTTACGGCGGCGTCGACTACGGCTTCGGTTATGGTGGTCTCGGCTATCAAGGCGGATATTGGAATAGCGGAAACTTCTATTACAACCGCTCCGTCAGCAATGTGAACGTCACGAACATTCACAACGTTTACAGCAAGAGGGTCATCAACCGCACCGCGTTCAACCATGTCAGCTATAACGGCGGACGAGGTGGAGTCACGGCCCGCCCGACCGCGGCGGAAGAAACGGCGTCCCACGAGCAACATCGCGCGCCAACGGCACTGCAAACCGAGCACGTGCACGCAGCCAGCACCAACCACGCACTTTTGGCGTCGGTGAACCACGGTCGGCCGGCGATCGCAGCGACAGCCAAGCCGGGAGAGTTTAGCGGTCGTGGCGTAATAGCGGCGAAGAGCGCGGGAACACCTTACAAGGCTACTGTGAACAAGGCAGCGGCGAACAAGGCATCCACGACGCGGTCGAACGAAAACAAGGCGGCTGCGAACAAGGAAGCCGCGACGCGGTCGAACGAAAACAAGGCGGCTGCGAACAAGGAAGCCGCGACGCGGTCGAACGAAAACAAGGCGGCTGCGAACAAGGAAGCCGCGACGCGGTCGAACGAGAACAAGGCGGCTGCGAACAAGGAAG